>Ga0209351_100126_pt1 | contig 38833 bp, 38 predicted proteins | sample UppTromicrDC3106_FD_185840 | JGI IMG/M metagenome (GOLD analysis project Ga0209351, IMG submission 185840) | Upper troposphere microbial communities from Colorado-Nebraska, USA - DC3-106 (SPAdes) (version 2) | ecosystem: Environmental > Air > Outdoor Air > Unclassified | place: Midwestern USA... | reverse complement strand
TTGCCGCGCTGGTCGATGACGGTGACGCGGTCGGGCTTGAGGTTGGGCACGGCGGCGGCGACCAGGTTCTGCACCGCGCGCACCTGGTCGGCCGACGGCTCGCGGCCGGCGAAGCCGATGGTCACCGAGGCCGACGGCGGCTCGGCCTCGTCCTCGAACAGCTGCCGGCGCGGCAGCACCAGCGAGACGCGGGTGAAGGTGACGCCGTCCAGCGAACGGATGGTGCGCGCCAGCTCGCCTTCCAGGGCGCGCTGCTGGTTCAGCTTCTGGACGAAATCGGTCTGACCCAGGGCGCTGGCGTTGTCGAACAGCTCGTAGCCGAGCGACCCCGAGGTCACCAGGCCCTTGCCCGACACCAGCAGGCGGGTGGAGGCCACCTTGTCGCGGTCGACCATGATGGTCGAGCCGTCACCCTTGACCTCGTACTTGACCCCGGCCTGGTCCAGCGCCTGGGTGACCGAGGCGGCTTCCTTGAGGTCGAGGTTCGAGTAGAGCAGCGCCTTGGGCTGGTGGCCGACGTTGAGGACCAGGGCGGCCAGGGCGGCCGCCACGCCCGCCGCCACGCCGACGATGGCCGCCAACCGGCCGACGCCGAAACGCTGCAGGGCGCTCAGAAACTGTTCCACCCGGGCGTCCTTCCCCCAAACGCGACAGACGCCGCGGAAAAGCACGCGCCACGGCTAGGCAGGATTTACCCAGTGGATGGTAAACGCGGGTTTAAGACTTGGGCCGGCGATCGATCCGCCCGGAGGGCGGGCGGGATCAGGGTTCGCGCTTGGCGTCGTCGAGCAGGCGCGCGGCCTTGTCGGACCGCGCGGCCTCCAACGACTTTTCGGCCTTGGTGCGGCCGTGGCGCGCGCGGTTCTCGGCCGCCGCCTGCCTGGCGTCGGCCTTGGTCCTGGCCTTGCGCGCCTTGTTGAGGTTGATGAGGTCGGCCATCGGGAAAGGTTAACCCGGCGGCGAGTCCTTGGCCATGGCCCGCTGGAAGGCCGGCCGCGCCGTGAGGCGGGCGACATAGTCGTCATAGACCTTGTGCGGCGGCAGGGCGTTGCGGGCGAACAGCAGCAGGCTGACGAACATGACGTCGGCGGCCGAGAACCGCTCGCCCAGCAGATAGGGACCGGCTTCCAGCGCCGTCCTGAAGCGGGCGTCCAGCGCCTCGTAGGCCTGCTTCTCGACGGGGTCGGTCTGGGTCCGCCCCTGGAAGTGGGCCATGATCACCGGCTCCAGCACGCCGGCGTAATAGGCCAGCCAGGTCACGAACGGCCCGCGCTGCGGATCGCCGATCTTGGGGCCCAGGGCCTTTTCGGGGAAGGCGTCGGCCAGGTAGAGCGCGATGGCGGTCGATTCGGTGATCAGAACCCCGTCGTGAACCAGGGCCGGCACCTTCTTGTCGGGGTGGACGTTGGCCGGGTCGGGGGCGCCCTCGCCGCCGGGCCGGGCGATGCCGACATAGGCGACCTCGTAGGGCGCGCCGGTCTCCTCCAGCAACCAGATGAACCGCGACGAGCGCGAGCGGGGCGCGTGATAGAGCGTCAGCATATCCGTTCCTTCGGGCTGGAAGCGGCGGAACAATATGGCAACTTTTTTCTTCGTCAACGGGCCAAATCCGTCTCGACAACCGGTCCCGATTGGCATTCCCTTCACGGCCGCTCAGCATCCTTGGGGGAGCCGATGAGACTGCTGCTCAACATCCTCTGGTTCATTTTCGGGGGCTTCGCCACCGGCCTGGCCTGGCTCTTCGGCGGACTGGTGCTCGCCGTGACCATCGTCGGCCTGCCCTACGCCAAGGCCGCCTGGCGGGTGGCGGGTTTCGCCTTCTGGCCGTTCGGCAAGGAGATCGTCGATCGCCCGGCCGCCCCCGCCGACCTGGGCCAGGGCTCGGTCGGCTGCCTGCTCAACGTGATCTGGTTCATCTTCGGCGGCTGGTACCTGGCGCTCGCCCACGTCGTCATCGGCCTGTGCGAGGCGGTGACGATCATCGGCCTGCCGTTCGCCATGAAGGACTTCCAGCTCGCCGGCGTCGCCCTGGCCCCGGTGGGCAAGATGGTGGTCGACAAATAGGCGCTGGGAAACCTTCGCCGCCGGCGGCGGGTTGTCCCTGCGATGCGGCCTCGCCGCTTCCCAGGGAGCCAGACCAATGATCAACGCCTCGGAAATCCGCGAACACATGGAAGTTGTCGGCTCGGACGGCCATCATGTCGGCCGGGTCGACCACGTGAAGGGCTCGGAGATCGAATTGACCAAGTTCGATTTCGGCGCCGGCCTGCGGCATCATTTCATTCCGCTGAGCTGGGTGGACCATGTCGACCAGCAGGGCGTGCATCTCAACAAGAGCACCGCGGACGCCAAGTCCGAGTGGGGCGCCAAGCACTAGCCTTCAAGCTGGTGCGTGACGCCGGCGCGTCCTGAACGGCGAAAGCCCAACGCCTCCCAGAACGGCGGCGCGGCGAGGGACGCCGCGGCGTTGACCGTCAGCAGGCGCGCGCCCTGCAGGCCTTGCTGGATCATGGCGGCGGCCAGGGCGCTGGCGACGCCGCGCCGACGAAACGACGGGCGGACGTAGAGGCGGCGCATGCGCATCGCCGCGAGGCCCGTCTCGGCCGAGACGCCGCCGACCCCGGCCAGCTCGCCGTCGACAAAGGCCGCGAACAGCGCCTCGCCTTGGCCGTCGAAACGGTTGGCGCCGTCGGCCCATTGCCGCGCCAGCAGGTCCATGTTGCGCACGCCTTCCGCCGCCGCCTCGGCGCGCAGGCGGGGAAAGTCGACGGGCAGGTCGTCGATGACGCGGACGATCTGGATCATCAGAAGCCGGTGAACAACCGATCCATCGCGCGTCGAATCCCGTCCTCGAAGGCGAGCAGGCTTCCGACCGGCCCGTCGAGCAGGCGCCGCTCTATGGCGGCGAGTTCGGCGATGGATACGATATAGGCCTTCTCTTGAAACACGACCTCGGCGCTGACCTCCGTATAGGCTCGTCGGCCTTCGGCGTTCAGCAGCGGAGCGACGACGCAGGTCGGCGCTGCGTCGAGCAGGTGCGACTGCAGGATCACGACGAACGGCGCATAGGCGCGCGAGCGCGGCGAAGGGTTCTCGCAGACGTCAAACTGACGCAATCACCAGGTCCGCAGATCGTCGCCAAAAACGCCATGGACGGCGATCCGGTCTTGATGGTCCCGGATCGCCTCGGCGTTGGCGGCCGCCCATTCGCGGGCGCGTTGGACCGGCGCATGTTGCGCCAGCCGCTCCCTCAGCGCCCGTTCAAAGACGGTCGCCGGATCGATGTGCGCCGCTCGAGCTTGCTCCAGCAGCGCTTCGTCGATCTCAATCTTCAGCTCGGCCTTGCCCATGGCGTGTCTCCAACGGGCAGCCTAGCGCGGATCGCTCAGCCCGGCGAGATCATGTTCTCGGGGCGGACGACCTCGTCGAACTCCTCGTTGGTGACGTAGCCGCCGCCGACGGCTTCCTCGCGCAGGGTGGTGCCGTTCTTGTGGGCGGTCTTGGCGATCTTGGCGGCGGCGTCGTAGCCGATCTTGGGGGCCAGGGCCGTGACCAGCATCAGCGAGCGCTCCAGCGCCGCCTTGATGTTGTCCTCGCGCGGCTCGATGCCGACGACGCAGTTGTCGGTGAAGCTGATCGCCGCGTCGGCCAGCAGGCGCACCGACTGCAGGAAGTTGTAGGCCATCACCGGGTTGAACACGTTCAGCTCGAAGTGGCCCGAGGCGCCGGCGACGGTCATGGTGGTCTGGTTGCCGAACACCTGGGCGCAGACCATGGTCAGGGCTTCGCACTGGGTCGGGTTGACCTTGCCCGGCATGATCGACGAGCCGGGCTCGTTCTCCGGCAGCGACAGCTCGCCCAGGCCCGAACGCGGGCCCGAGCCCAGGAAGCGGATGTCGTTGGCGATCTTGAACAGGCTGGTGGCCACGGTGTTGATCGCGCCGTGGGTGAAGACCATGGCGTCGTGGGCGGCCAGGGCCTCGAACTTGTTCGGCGCGCTGGTGAACGGCAGGCCGGTGATGGCGGCGATGCGCTCGGCCACCTGCTCGGCGAAGCCGACCGGGGCGTTCAGGCCGGTGCCGACGGCGGTGCCGCCCTGGGCCAGCTCCATCAGCATCGGCAGGGTCATCTCGATGCGCTTGAGGCCGTTGGCGACCTGCTGGGCGTAGCCCGAGAACTCCTGGCCCAGGGTCAGGGGCGTGGCGTCCTGGGTGTGGGTGCGGCCGATCTTGATGATGTGGGCCCAGGCCTTGGCCTTGGCGTCGAGGGCGGCGTGCAGGTGCTGCAGGGCCGGGATCAGGTCGTGAACCACCTGTTCGGCGGCGGCCACGTGCATGGCCGTCGGATAGGTGTCGTTTGACGACTGGCTCATATTGACGTGGTCGTTGGGGTGGACGGGCTTCTTGGAGCCCATCTCGCCGCCCAGCATCTCGATGGCGCGGTTCGAGATCACCTCGTTGGCGTTCATGTTCGACTGGGTGCCCGAGCCGGTCTGCCAGACCACCAGCGGGAAGTGGTCGTCCAGCTTGCCGTCGATCACTTCCTGGGCGGCGGCCTCGATGGTCTCCGCCAGCTTGGGGTCGAGACGGCCGAGGGCGGTGTTGGTCTGGGCGGCGGCCTTCTTGACGATCCCCAGGGCGCGCACCACCGGCTTGGGCTGCTTCTCCCAGCCGATCTTGAAGTTGCCCAGGCTGCGCTGGGACTGCGCGCCCCAATAGCGGCTGGCGTCCACTTCGATCGGGCCGAAGGTGTCGGTTTCGGTGCGCGTCTTGGTCATGATCGGGTCCCGGCGGAAAAACTGGGGCTGGGTTTAGCGGCGCGCGACGAGACTGCAAAGCGCCGACAGGTTATTTGAGCGCCATGGACACGAGCTGGACCGGACATGGCAAGGTGCGCGCGCGCGAGGGCGGCGGCGTGCTGGAGATCGTCGTCGACGGCCTGACCACCCAGGCCAAGTACTACAAGCCGCTGATCTACGAGTTCTTCCGCAAGGAATGGCGCGGCGCGCGCCCGGCCTGGGGCGAGTTCTCGGTCGAGATCGCCATGGACTATGTCGGCGACCCGCCTTGGCTCGATCTCGACAACCTGGCCAAGGCCCTGCTCGACGCCATCAAGGGCTACGCCTTCCACGACGACGCCCAGGTCTCGCGCCTGCTGGTCGAGCGGCGGCCGGGCGAGCGCGAACGGATATCGATCCGCGTGCGCCGCACCGGCGAGCTGCGGATCGCCGCCGGGCTCTGACTAGCTCCAGGGCTCCAGCACGCCCCACATCAGCAAGGCCGCGGAGAAGGCGGCGTAGATCGCCGTGGTGGCGGTGAAGCCCAGCTTGCGGCCGATCGTCCAGCTGTCCAGCCGCCGGCCGCCGCGCCAGATGGCCGGCAACAGCAGCACGGTGAACGCCGTCAGCAGCGCCGCGACCAGGGCGCAGGCCGAGGACAGCAGCACCAGCGGCCCGGGCCAGGAATAGAACACCGCCGCGACGTCGGCCGACTGGCCGGACCAGGCCGCGAAACCGCCCATCGACACCAGCCACAGCACGGCCGACGAGACCTGCATCAGGTTGGTGCGGGCCTGCACGTTGGTCTGGCGCGCGTCGCGCCGCCCGCGAGAGAACAGACCGCCCAGGGCGCCGAACGAGGCCAGGGCGGTCAGGCCCGCCAGCAGCGACAGGGTGACGGGCAGCCGCCACCAGCCCAGCCGCTCGAACGCCTCGCCGCCCCAGGGAGCGAACCAGCGCACGGCGCGGCCGTCCCGCATCTGGAACACCAGGGTCCCCGGGCCGTCGGCCTGCTGGAAGCGGGCGTACTGCTCGTCGGCGGTCTCCAGCAGCCAGGTCTGGGCCGCGCCGCCGGACCGGGTGACCAGCTTGCCGTCGGGCGTGACGCTGACCTGGGCCACGCTTTGGAACAGGGCGGTGAACTTTTCCAGGCCATGATAGGCGCGGCGCGTGCTCAGATAGGTCCCGGCGTAGGCCGCCGCGTTCTGGGCCAGGCTCTGCGAGCCGCCGCCCGGCAGGTCGGCCGGGGCGGCGTAGAAGCGGCCGACGATCTGCTCGGGCAGGCGGCGCACAAGCTTGCCGCCGGTGTCGGTGTTGGTCGAGATGAAGACCCCAAGGTTCAGCTCCGGGATCGTCACCATGTTCGACATGAACGACAGGGTGGCGCCGCCATGGCCCTGGCCGCGGAAGCCGCCAGGCAGGGCGAACTCCATGAAGCCGTCGTCCCAGCCGTTCACGCCGGGCGCGGCGCGCTGCAGCGTGGCGCGGAAGCCGTGGGCGGTCTGCGGGCCGTAGACGGTCGCGCCGTCCAGCGTTCCGCCGGCCAGGATCATCATCATGTAGCGGGCCATGTCGGCGGCGGTCGACGAGGCGGCGCCGGCCGGGGCGATCTGGCTGATGTATTCGTAGGCGCGCGGCTGGAAGACGGCGCCGGTCCAGTGGAAGCCCTCGGCGATGTCGGGGCGCAGCGCCGACGCCATCGGATCGGGCAGGCCCTCGCGGCGGGTGTAGGGCTCGCGGAAGGTGGTGCGGCCCATGTTCAGCGGGCCGGTGATCTCGGTCTCGACGATGGTTTCGAACGGCTTGTTGGTCACATAGGCGACGGCGGCGCCGGCCAGGGCCGCGCCATAATTGGAATAGGTGGGCAGGCTGCCCGCCTCGCGCACGCGGCGGGGGCGTTCCTGGCGCAGATAGACGCTCAGCGGCCTGACGCGGCCGGGGTTCTGCTCGAACAGCTGGCCCAGGGCCCGATCTTCGAACCCGGCCGAGTGGGTCGGCAGGTCGCGCACCTGCACCGGCCGCTTGAAGCCCTGGTCCTTCACCTGCAGCGGCTCGGGCAGATAGAGGTTCAGCGGCGCCTCCAGGCGGATGCGTCCGGCCTCGACCTCCTTCATCAGGGCGATCCAGGTGAAGGTCTTCGAGATCGAGCCGATGCGGAACAGGCTGCGGTCGGGATCGACCGCCCGGGCCGGCGAGGCGCTGGCGAAGCCGTAGCCTTTCTTAAGGACCACCTGGCCGTTCTGCACCACCGAGACGGTGACGCCGGCGATGTGGTCGGCGGCCATGGCGTCGCGCACCGCCCCGTCGACGAACGCCTCCAGCTCGGCGGCGGGGATGGCGGTCCCGGGGGCGAGGCGGGCGTAGGGGCGCTGGACCGGCGCCACCGGCGGCGGCGCGGAGCCCTGCGTGGCGGGCGCGACGGCGATCGCCGGCCTGGGCGGAGTGACAGCCACAGTCTTGGGCGCGGCGGGCCTGTGCGGGCGCAGGGCGGAATAGGGGATCGGCCCGCGGGGATTGGCCTCGCCGGCCGGGGCCGGCGCGGGCGGGGTGGCGGGCTGGGCGGCCGGCGGCGCGGCGGGCGGCGTCGGGGCTGTGTCCTGGGCCTGCGCCGCCGCGACGATCAGGGCCGTCAGGGCGACGGCCGGAAGGGCGGCTTTGACGAACAGGCGCATGGCGACGGCGCTCCCCCGAACAACGATATTCTGCTTCTAGAGCGTTTTCCGGCGAAGGGGAGGTCGTTCGCGCGAAGAAAATGCGACGCGAAGGCGCGGCGGCGGGACATTTCGCCGCGCGAGGGCGCCGTTGCGGCGCCTTTGGGGGCTCAGCGGACCAGCATCTCCCGGTCGGCGAGGTTGGCGAGGCCCTCCTCGCGGCTGAGCACCGGGCGATAGCCCAGGCGGGCCCGGGCCTTGGCGTCGGAGACGGTGCATTCGCGCGAGGCCATGGCGGCGGCGAGGCGGGTGACTGGCGGCGCGCCCTTGAGGTCCAACGCCCGCCAGGCGGTCTCCAGCGCCAGGGCCGCGCCGCGCGCCGCCCAGCCGGGGATGGACGGCGCGCGCGACAGGTCGACCCCGGCGGCGGCCAAATAGGCGGTCAGGAAATCCCGCATCCGCACCGGCGGGCCGTCGGTGAGGAAATAGGCCTCGCCCTCGGCCCCCCGCTCCAGGGCCAGGGCGACGCCGTGCGCCAGGTTCTCGACGTGGCAGGTCGAGGTCAGGGCCCGGCCGCCGTCGACCCAGGCGAAGGCGCCGCGCTCGGCCATGTCGCGAACGGCCGCCAGCACGGTGCGGTCGCCCGGTCCCCAGACCAGGCGCGGCCGCAGGGCCAGGGTGGAGAAGGCGTGGTCGTCGGCTTGCAGCACCATTCGCTCGGCGTGGGCCTTGCTGCGGGCGTAGGGGTAGGGCGAGTTCAGGGCCAGGGGCGCGCTTTCGTCGACGTCGCACATCGGCTGGCCGTGGAACAGCGCCGCCTCGGCGCCGATATGGACGAAGCGGCGGACGCCGGCGGCGCGGGCGGCGTCGAGGATGTGGCGGGTTCCTTCGACATTGGCCCGCCAATAGGCCTCCGGCGGGCCCCATGGCTGGACGTAGGCGGCGCAGTGGACCACGGCCTCGGCGCCGCCGAGATCGGCGGGGACCACATGCTCCAGCGACGAGCGCACCGGCTCGGCCCCGGCGAGGGCGATGGCGGCGTCGGCGTCGTGGCCGCGCGACATGGCCAGCACGTCGGCGCCGGCGGCGACCAGGCCGCGGGCCACGCCGCCCCCGACGAAGCCCGAAGCGCCCGTGACGAAGACGCGCAACGCCCCTCCTAGCCGCCGGCCCGGCGGTCGGCGGCCGGCGGGTCGGGCCGGGCGAAGAGCAGGAACGGCAGGACCGGCCTCAGTTCGGCGCCGACATAGACCTGAGGTTCGGACGGCGGGTCGGCGTCCAGGTCATGTTCGCGCTTGGCCACGCAGGCCCGCACCGCCGGCGCCAGGGCGGCGAAGTTCTGGACCTTGGGCAGGCTCTCCAGCACGCAGGCGTCGAAATAGGTGTAGCGATCCTGCTCGCCGCAGCCGAACGAGGCGCGGTCGGCCCTGGCGGCGGTCAGGATCATGCGGTCGGGCCGGGCCAGGGGCTCGACGAACACCCCCGAGAAGCAGGCCGACATCACCACCACCGTCGGACGTTCGCCGCAGGTGTCGTCGACCAGCCGCGCCACGCCGGCCGGGGTGAGCAGGCCGTCGTTCACCACCACGCCGTCAGGCGAGCCGTGCGAGGTGAAATAGACCAGGCAGCCGCCGCGGGCGCGGCCGGCGAGGTCGAAAAGCTGCTCGGCGATCCGGCGGGGCGTGGCGTGCTGGGGACGGGTGTCGGGATAGCGTTCCGGCCGCACCGAGAACTGCGTCAGGTTGTCTGGCGAGAAGCCGGCCTTGACGAAGGCGCGCGCCAGGTCGCGGCGGCCGTTGTCGAACACTTCGGACGGCTTGCCCGAATGCGCCCGCCAGTCGCCGGCGACGATGATCGCCGCCCAGTCGGAGAACGGGCCGGGCGTGGCGCGGGCGGGCTGCGGGCGGCCCGCGACGAGGACCAGAGCGAACGCCAGCAGCAGGGCCGCTCCCCAGCGCACCGGCCGCCCCTAGGACTTGTACCGCTTGAACGGGGTCGGCAGGGCGGTGGCGCTGGCCTTGGCCAGCAGCCGCCCTTCCGGGTCGTAGAGCTCGCCCTCGGCGAAGGCGACGGTCTTGCCCCATTTGACGATGCGGCCGACGCCGCGCAGCGATCCCGGCAGGGCCGGGCGCAGGAAGCTGGTCTTCATCTCCAGGGTGGGCATGACGCTGGTCATGCCCGAAGCGACCATGCCGGCCACCGACATGCATTCGTCGAGCATGGCGCACAGGTAGCCGCCCTGGATCTGGCCCATCGGGTTGCACAGGAGGTCGGCGCGGGCGTCGAAAGCCACCTCGACCTCGCGGTCGGCCTGGCTGACGCGCACCATGTGGAAGCCGAGGGTCCGCGAGCCCGACGGCGCGCTCTTCGAGGCGTGGAACCGCGCGAGGATGGCCTCGTCGGTCAGCGCCTGGACGTCGTCGGAGGCGATGTCGGACACCTATTTTTTCCGGAACTGGTCGAGCGAGACCACCTTGGGCTGGTCATCGCCGCCGCCGGAGGCCGGCGCGGCCGCGGCCGGGGCCTCGTCGTCGGACGCGTCGTCCTCGTCGATCTCATCGAGGTCGATCTCGGGGGCGTCGAACTGCAGCAGGAACTGGACGCTGGGGTCGTAGAAGCGGGTCAGGGCGGCGTAGGGAACCGACAGCTTCTTGGGCTGGCCGCCGAACTTGAGCAGCACCGAGAAGAAGGTGTCGCCGGGGGTCAGGTCCCAGTACTGGTGCTGCAGGACGATGGTCATCTCGTCCGGATACTTGGACAGGAGCTCCGGCGGGCCGGAGACGCCCGGGGCGCCGGTGCGGAAGGTGATGTAGAAGTGGTGATCGCCGGGGATACCCTCGGAGGCGGCGCGTTTGAGCGCGGCCTTGACGACGCCACGCAGCGCGTCCTGCGCCATGGCCTCGTAGTGCATCAGGTCCTCGGGCGGCTGTTCTTGTGCCATGCGGAGCGTCGGGACCTTTTTCACTGGGATTAGAAAACCCGCGGAGGTTAGCCTCTGGGGCGGTCGCCGCAAAGACGCCGCGAGGCGGGGCGCGATCATTTTTCGCGGCGGCGGAAGGTGCGGGGGCGAGCGTGCGGACGCGACGGGGAAAGTGGGGGCTTCTGTTGCCAGGCGCCCCCGAGCCCCGCCTAGGGATCTGAACCCCTAGGACTTTAAGGTCGAGATCACTCGGACCGCATTACGCGGCCAGGGCGAACTCTTCAGCGAAGTTATCGTTCGCATTTAGATTAAGACCCGGAACGGTGGGTCAGGCCGAGAGAAAGCAACACCTTTACACGTCTGTCGATGCTGATCGGCCCCATGCTTCCCGGCGATAACCCGGAAGTGGTTTGGTGGAGCCGCCGGGAATCGCACCCGGGTCCAGTCCGCTTATTGCGTGCGCGTTTATCTCCATAGTCCGGTGCGACCGGACGAACTCAATATAGGGCGGTTCGAGTTCGCGATAAAGAGCGGGGCCTTTCTTGATAACGCGACTCGACGAACTGCGTTACCGTCGGTTGATTCCTGGCCCGGCGCCCAGGCGGCCGGCGCGTGGGGGATCGTCAGAGAGGGACTACGCCATGAAGAAGTTCATCGCCGAATTCATCGGCACCCTGACCTTGGTGCTTTTCGGCTGCGGCGCGGCGGTCTTGGGCGGCTTCGACCACGTCGGCCAGCTGGGCATCGCCCTGGCCTTCGGCTTCGCCATCGTCGCCATGGCCTACGGGATCGGCCCGGTGTCGGGATGCCACGTCAATCCGGCGGTGAGCCTGGGGGCTTTCGTCGCGGGGCGGATGACCGCCGCCGAGATGCTGCTCTACTGGGCGGCCCAGTTCCTCGGCGCCCTGGCCGGGGCGGCGATCCTGGCGGCCATCGCCGGCGGAACCGCCCATCTGGGCCAGAACGGCTGGGGCGCCGGCTCGCCCGGCGGCTTCGGCCTGACGCCGGCCGTGATCTTCGAGGTGGTGGCCACGGCCCTGTTCGTGATCGTCATCCTGGGCTCGACCGGGCCCAAGGCCAACGGCGCGTTCGCGGGGCTGGCCATCGGCATCACCCTGGCGGTGATCCACATCGTCGGCATCCAGGTCACCGGCGTTTCGGTCAACCCGGCGCGCAGCTTCGGCCCGGCGGTGCTGGCCCAGGGGCTGGCGCTGCAGCAGCTGTGGCTGTTCATCGTCGCCCCCGCCGTCGGCGGGGTGATCGGCGCTCTGTTCTTCCGTCTCAAGCTGCTGGAGGACTGAGGCCGCGCCGCCGTTTCCCGGATCGCCCCGCGGTCCGGGATGACGGGGCGAGCGTTCCTACGGCCGGTTGACGGCGTTGGCCTGCGGCTTGTCGTCGACCTCGCCGATGTCGATCAGGCCCTTCCAGCGGCCCTGGGCGTCCTTGCGCCAGACGGTGACGTAGCGGCCGGTCATGATCGGCTTGGTCTTGTCGACGGGAGTGCGCTTCCAGTCGCCGGTGGTCACGCCCATGTCGCCGCCGCGCGAACCCCAGGCGCTGGTCGTCGCCCACTCCAGGCTGACCTTCGGCGGGGCGTCGCCGCCGAACGCCCGGTAGACCGCCTCGGCCCCTTTCAGCGGCTTGGGGCCGCCGAAGACCAAACCGTCCTCCGCGTCCATGTATTCACGGAAGGCCTGGGCCATGCCGGCCTCCTGGGCCCGGCGGGCGAAGGCGAGGTCGGCTTCGCGCACGGCGTCGGCGGTGGCGGCGGAACGGTCGTGGATGTCGATTGAGACCACGGCGCGGTCGGGCCCCTTGGCGTCGATCATCACGCAGCCGGACAGGACCGTCCCGGCCGCCAGCGCGGTCAGGACCAGCGGCGTCGATTTCATGGTTTCAGCTCCCCGGTTGAAGGCTCCCGCCGGCCAGACTGCGCCGACCGGAGCGGGGAGGGGAGCGAAATCGCCGCCCATGCGGCGCGGCGCGCGATCGCGGGCGGCCCCGGAGCCCCTTCAGAGCCCCTTGACGTGGCGCTCGGCGCCCCGGCCGATCGACAGCACCCCGGTGCGCGCCACCTCGACCAGACCCAGCGGCTCCATCAGGTCGACGAACTTGTCGATCTTGGACGGCGCCCCCGAAACCTCGAAGATGAAGCTCTCGAGCGTGGTGTCGATCACCTTGGCGCGGAAGATCTCGGCCACGCGCAGGGCCTCGACGCGGTCGGCGCCGGCGCCGCGCACCTTGACCAGGGCCAGTTCGCGCTCGACGCCCAGGGGGTCGCGGCCGACGTCGTGCACGTCGCGCACGCAGACCATCTTCTCCAGCTGGGCGCGGATCTGGGCCAGGATCTCGGTGGTGCCCGAGGTGACCACGGTGATGCGGCTGGCGTGCAGGCGCTCGTCGGTCTCGGCGACCGTCAGGCTCTCGATATTGTAACCGCGCGCCGAGAACAGGCCGACCACGCGGTGCAGCACGCCGGGCTCGTTGTCGACGATCACGGCGTAGGTGGCGCGATGTTCGGTCTGGTCCGCGTGGGACAGGTCGTAGGCGGAGCCGGGTTGATCTGTGGGCATGGGCGACGTCAAACCAGCTTCCGTCCCGCCTCGTCAATCACCGAACCGATGTCCTCGACCTCCTCGGCCAGGATCATCTCGTTGTGGGCCTTGCCCGACGGGATCATCGGCAGGCAGTTCTCGGCCTTCTCGACGCGGCAGTCGAACACCACGGGCCCGTCGTAGTCGAGCATTTCGCGGATCCTGGCGTCCAGCTCTTCGGGCCGCTCGGCGCGCAGGCCCTTGCAGCCATAGGCCTCGGCCAGCTTCACGAAGTCGGGCAGGCTGGAGGAATAGGAGTGGCTGTAGCGCTCGCCGTGCAGCAGCTGCTGCCACTGGCGGACCATGCCCATCCATTCGTTGTTCAGGATGAAGATCTTGACCGGCAGGCCGTACTGGACCGCCGTCGACAGCTCCTGGATGCACATCTGGATCGAGGCCTCGCCGGCGATGTCGACGACCAGGGCGTCGGGGTGGGCGAGCTGCACGCCGATGGCCGCCGGCAGGCCGTAGCCCATGGTGCCCAGGCCGCCCGAAGTCATCCAGCGGTTCGGCTCCTCGAAGCGGAAGAACTGGGCGGCCCACATCTGGTGCTGGCCGACCTCGGTGGTGACGTAGACGTCGCGGTCCTTGCTCAGGGCGTACAGCCGTTCGATGGCCTGCTGCGGCTTGATGACCTCGTCCGAGGCGCGGTAGCGCAGGCACTGGCGCGCGCGCCAGTCGTCGATCTGGCCCCACCAGACCGATAGGGCCGCGCGGTTCGGCTGATGCCCACGTCCCTTCCAGGCCGCCAGCATGTCCTCCAGCACCGAGGCGCAGTCGCCGATTATGCCCACCTCGACGCGAACATTCTTGTTGATCGACGAAGGGTCGATGTCGACGTGGATCTTCTTCGAGCCCGGCGAGAAGGCGTCGAGGCGGCCGGTGACGCGGTCGTCGAACCGCGCGCCCAGGCAGACCATGACGTCGCAGTCGTGCATGGCGTTGTTGGCTTCGAACGTGCCGTGCATGCCGACCATGCCCAGCCAGGCCGGATCGGCGGCCGGGAAGGCGCCTAGGCCCATCAGGGTCGAGGTCACCGGCGCCCCGGTCAGGGCGGCGAACTCGCGCAGCAGCTCGCTGGCGCGCGGCCCGGCGTTTATGATCCCGCCGCCGGTGTAGAAGATCGGCCGCTTGGCGCGGGCGATCAGCTCGACCGCCTCGGCGATCCGGGCCGGGTCGCCCTTGGTCTGCGGCGCATAGGCGTGGGCGTGGCGCACCTCGTCCGGGCCCTGATAGGGCGCCTGGGCGAACTGGACGTCCTTGGGGATGTCGATGACCACCGGGCCGGGGCGGCCGGAGGTGGCGATGTGGAAGGCCTCGTGGATGATCCGCGGCAGGTCCTCGGCCCGCTTCACCAGGTAGTTGTGCTTGGTGCAGGGGCGGGTGATGCCGACGGTGTCGGCTTCCTGGAAGGCGTCCGAGCCGATCAGGTGCGTCGGCACCTGGCCGGTGATGACCACCATCGGGATCGAGTCCATCAGCGCGTCGACGATGCCGGTGACGGCGTTGGTCGCGCCGGGGCCCGAGGTGACCAGGACCACGCCGGGCTTGCCGGTCGAACGGGCGTAGCCCTCGGCGGCGTGGGTCGCGCCCTGCTCGTGGCGGACCAGCACGTGGTTCAGCTTGGGCTGGTGGAACAGGGCGTCGTAGATCGGCAGCACCGCCCCGCCCGGATAGCCGAACAGCGTGTCGACGCCCTGGTCGACGAGCGCCTGCACCACGATCTCGGCGCCGGTCATGATGCGGGTCTTGCTGGCGGCGTCGGCTTGGATGGTCTGGTGAGCGGTCATGGGACTATCGGCTTTGGGGGCTGGCGGGGATGTTCAGGGCAAGAAAAAAGGCCCTCGAGGGGCCTTGGCGCGCGCGACCGGCGACGTCGTGACGGGTGTCACGCCGCTGACGGCCGCTTCCTAAGTACGATCAGGAATGTGCGCACGAGTTTTGCTCCAAATCCACGCTGAAGTTCATGCCACGCTAGGCATGGCGGGTCAAGCCGGGGTTCAGCGCAAAAAACTGCCTCCATTGCGCCTCGGGGTCGAGGCCGGCGACGCGGGGCCAATCCGGGGTCTGGTTGCGCAGCCAGGTGGCCTGCCGCTTGGCGTAGCGGCGGGTTTCCTGCTGGGCGAGGGACAGGGCCTCGTCGAGGGCGAGCGCGCCGGCGAGATGGGCGGCGAACTCGCGCACGCCGACCGCCTTCATCACCGGGAGGGCGGGGTCGAGCCCGCGCGCGACCAGGGCGCGCACCTCGTCCAACACGCCTTGGGCCAGCATCGCCTCCAGCCGGGCGTCGCAGCGGGCGTAGAGCGCCTGACGGGGCGGATCGAGCGCCACGGCCCGCCAGGCGCCGGCGGGAAGGGGCGGCGGGGCGGCGTCGGCCTGCCAGTCGCTGAGGGCCCGGCCGGTGGCCAGGGCCACCTCGAAGGCGCGCGACAGCCTCTGGCGGTCTCCGGGCGCGATGCGGGCCGCCGCCGCCGGGTCGCGGTCGGCGAGGGCGGCGCGAAAGGCGTCTTCGCCCAGCAGGTCGAAGGTGCGGGCCGCCTCTTCGCGCGCCTCGGGCGGCACGGCCGGGATCTCGGCCAGCCCCTGGGTGAGGGCGCGGAAATAGAGCCCGGTGCCGCCGACCACCACGGCCGGGCGGCCGCGGGCGGCGATGTCGGCCAGGGCGGCGGTCGCCGCCGTCAGCCAGCGGCCGACCGACCAGCCGTCGGCGCCGTCGACAGTCCCGACCAGATGGTGCGGGACGCGGGCCAGCTCCCCGGCCGAGGGCTGGGCCGACAGCAGCGGCAGGTCGCGATAGATCTGCAAGGCGTCGGCCCCGACGATCTCGCCGTCCACGGCCTCGGCCACGCGCAGGGCCAGGGCGGACTTGCCGCTGGCGGTGGGGCCGGCGATGAGGAGGACCGGTTGGGTTGTGGCCGACGAATTCGTCGCGTCAAAAGGAGCGGGTCGGGACATGCGACGTCGATATATCATTGGCGGCCTCGCGGCGGCGATGTTCGCTTGGCGCGCGTTTGCGGCGCCGCCCGATCCGTGCCGACCGCCGAAGCAGGTTCAGGCCTTTCTCGTCACACTTCCCGGCTGGGCGCTCACAACCGAACGCGATCTCGCCGCCGATGATCAGGCGCTGTGGAGAACGCATCACGGGGGGCTTTGTCCGGGTCTGGCGAGCGCCGACATCGATGGTGGAGGACGGCAGTCCCATGTCCTGCTTCTCATAAGACGCGATGGCGGCGTGATGCAGCAAAGGTTGGTTATTCTTCCGCCCAAGACGGCGGGACGGGGTCTTCAGCCGCTGTTAGACGCCAAGCCGGTGGTTGGACGCGCCGCTGGGGTGGTCTGGTCCGCCGGGCCGGGCAAGGCCGCCCGTTGGGATGGTGGACGAAGCGCTCAGATCGCCCATCATTCCTTCGTCTACGAACACATGGAGGCTTCGGCCACGACCTTTTGGCGTAGCGCCGGGCGTTTGCACTCTTTGCAGACCGCCGACTAGCCGCATCGGCGTATGAGCAGTTGATCGGAAGCGGGTTTGCGGGCTAACCCCGCGCCATGCTGATCGCCGTCACCCTCGTCAGTCCCGATCCCAGCGCCGCCGCCGGCGCGGCGGCCGCCGTCGCCCCGGCCCTCGGCCTTATCGGCGTCCGCGTGCGCGAGCCCAGGCCGCTGGGCGCCGGCGCCGTCGATCTGGTGGTCGAGGCCGAGACGGTCGAGCCGGTGCGCGCCGCCGCCGAGGCCGCCGTCCAGGGCCGGCCGGTCGATGTGTGCGTCCAGGCCTGGGAGGGCCGCCGCAAGCGCCTGCTGATCGCCGACATGGACTCGACCATCATCGGCTGCGAATGCATCGACGAACTGGCCGACTTCGCCGGCAAGAAGGCCGAAATCTCGGCCATCACCGAGCGGGCCATGCGCGGCGAGATCGACTTTGAAAGCGCCCTGCGCGAGCGGGTGGCGATGCTCAAGGGGCTGCCGACCGCCGATCTCCAGCTCTGCTACGACCAGCGTGTGCGCCTCAATCCGGGGGCGCGGACCCTGGCGCGGACCATGGCCGCGCACGGGGCGCGGTGCTGGCTGGTCTCGGGCGGCTTCACCTTCTTCGCCGGCCGCGTGGCCGAGGCGGCCGGCTTCCAGGTCTTTCGCGCCAACACCCTGATCGAGGCCGGCGGCGCGCTGACCGGCGAGGTCGCCGACCCGATCCTCGGCCGCGAGGCCAAGCTGGCCGCCCTGGCCGAGGCGGCCGCCGAGGCCGGGATCGGCCTGGAGGAGACCCTGGCCGTGGGCGACGGCGCCAACGACCTGGCGATGATCGGCGCCGCCGGCCTGGGGGTCGCCTACCGCGCCAAGCCGGTGGTGGCCGCCGAGGCTGACGCCAAGGTCGACCACGCCGACCTGACAGCCCTGCTCTACTTCCAGGGCTACGCCGCTTCGGAGTTCGCGGCCTGATGGCGTTTCCCCGGCCGATCGCCGCCGTGGTCTTCGACATGGACGGCCTGCTGCTCGACACCGAGGGCCTCTATCGCATCGCCTTGATGCGCGCCGGGCCGGCCTTCGCGGTCGAGATCGACGACGCCTTCGTGCGCGGCCTGACCGGCCTGCCCGGAACCGCCATCCGCGCCGCCCTGGCCGCGAACTTCGGGGCCGACTTTCCGGTCCCCGCCTTTCTCGACGTGGTGCGCGCCGACGCCGACGCCCTGATCGCCGAGGAGATGACGCTGAAGGCGGGGGTCGTCGAGGTTCTCGACCATCTCGACGGCCTGGGCCTGCCGCGCGCCGTGGCGACCTCCAGCGGCCGCCGGTCGGCGGTGGCCCACCTGGGCCAGGCCGGGGTGCTGGAGCGGTTCGACCTTTTGATCACCGGCGACGACGTCGTTCGCGGCAAGCCGGACCCGGAGCCCTTCCTCAAGGCCGCCGCCGCCCTGGGCGTCGATCCCGTCCGCTGCCTGGCGCTGGAGGATTCGCACAACGGCGTGCGCGCCGCCCACGCCGCCGGCATGATGACGGTGATGGTGCCCGACCTGCTCGATCCCACCGAGGAGATGCACGCCAAGTGCGTGCACATCGCCGAGAGCCTGCACGAGGTGCTGCGCCTGCTGCGCGCCTAGCCGCCGCGCGGTCAGCGGCCGCCCAGGTGAGGCAGCCACATGCCGAAGGCCGCCCCGGCGACGCCCGCGCCCATGACCAGGGTCGAGGCCGTCAGGGCGACGGCCATGGCGGCCTTGGCCGGTTTCGGCGCCGTGCGCTCGCCGGCCCGCAGGTAGAGTTCGAGCACGGCCAGCGGGACGAGGTAGCAGCCGAACGCCCAGAAGCGGACGAACGGGCCGTCGAAATCGTCGCCCACCCCCGCCGGTCCTTGGTTGATCAGCATCCAGGCCATCAGGCCGACGCGGAAGAACCACACGCCGCTGACCAGGACGAAGGCCCGCAGCGCCCAGCGGCGATGGAGGTCGAAGCGCCGCGCCGCCGCGAACCGCCACGCCAGCCAGGCCGCGCCGATCAGCAGGACGCCGTTGAGGCTGATGCCCACGCGCATGAGCGGCCCGCCGGCCGTGCCGCGCGTCCACACCGCGAAGAGGCCGGTCAGGGTGGCGATCGCCGCCAGCGACAGATAGAGCCGCCCGTTCCATCGGTGCAGGGCCGGCAGCCGGGCGCGCAGTCGCGACGGCAACTGCAGCAGCCCGCCCAGCGTGACCAGCACCGCCAGCAGCAGGTGCGCGGCCAGGGCCCCGTTACCGATCGCGCCGCCGCGCACATAGCCGCCGACCAGCACATGGTTCCAGTTCTCGAACCGCCCGTGCGCGGCCGCCTGGCCGTAGAAGGCGACGACATAGAGGGCGAAGGCGACCTGCCCGATCAGGGCGGTCGCGTACCAGAATGACGCCGACGCCTTCAGCGCGTCGTCCGCGGTGAAACGGGTCGCCGGACGTTCAGCCAGAGCGGTCACGATGTTTGCGGTCTCCACAAGCCTTGAGCCGCGATGCTATTTCCGCGGTGACCCGCGTCCCATGACGGCGCAGATCAGAATTCGGGCTTTGGGCTCCAGAAGGACGACGGCATGGCGGCCTCTACGGTTTCGGCGGGCTACGCCCGCAACCTGATGCAGTTCGCGGTGTCGCGGGGCGCCGATCCGGCGGCCCTGGCCGAGCGGTCGGGCCTGGGGCCGGCCGATCTGGCCGATCCGGACGACCGCATCCCGTGGGCGCGGTACATGGACCTGATGCATGCGGCCAAGACGCTGTGCGCCGAACCGGCCCTGGCCCTGCACCTGGGGGCGGCGCAGGACCTTCGCGAGTTCTCGGTGGTCGGCCTGATCTGCTACGCCGCGCCGACCATGGGCGAGGCCCTGGCCGAGCTGAACCGTTTCGGGCGGCTGGTGGCCGAGGTCGACCTGCCGACGGCGGGCGGGCGGTTCCAGATCGTCCCCGCCGGGGGCGACGGCCTGTGGCTGCAGGACATGCGCGCCGACCCGGACAGCTTCCCCGAACTGACCGAGGCGACCTGGACGCGCTTCATCGCCGAGACCCGCCGCCATTTCCCCGAGGCGCCCTTCGCCAGGGCGGTGCACGTCACCCACGCCGCCCCGGCCTACGCCGCCGAGTACGAGCGGGTGATGCAGGTCCCGGTGGTGTTCGCCAGCGACCGCAACGCCATCCTGATCGATCCGTCCTGGCTGGACATCGAACTGCACAATCCCAGCCGCTACGCCTTCGGGGTGCTGGTCCGCCACGCGGAGACGCTGCTGCGGGACCTGGAGAGCGCCGGCTCCATGCGCGGCCGGGTCGAGAACCTGCTGCTGCCGGTGCTGCACAAGGGCGACCTGGGCATGGGCGAGGCGGCGCGCCAGCTCGGGCTCAGCCGCCAGTCGCTTTACCGCCGGCTGAAGGACGAGGGGATCGGCTACGAGGCCCTGGTCGACGACCTGCGTCGTCGCATGGCGCTGCGTTACCTGGAAGGACGCAAGGTGTCGGTGAACGAGACCGCCTATCTGGTCGGCTTTTCCGACCCCAGTTCGTTCTCGCGCGCCTTCAAGCGGTGGACGGGAGCGAGCCCGCGCGCGCGCAAGGCGGGCTAGGCGGGAACCGGGGGACGGCCGCCGGGCGGCCGCTCCCCGCTCCCCGGGGGCGTCACTTCGCCCCCGGACCTTTCTGGAAATAGCGGAAGAAGGCGCTGTCGGGCGACAGGATCATGGTGGTGTCGCCCTGGCCCAGCGCGCTCTCATAGGCCTTCATCGACCGGTAGAAGGCGGCGAAGCCGGGGTCGCGGCCGAAGCTCTGGGCGAAGATCTCGGCCCGCTTGGCGTCGCCCTCGCCCCGGGTGCGCTCGGCCTCCTCGGTGGCCGAGGCCAGGGTGACGGCCACTTCCTTGTCGGCGCCGGCCATGATCTCGCGCTTCTGCTGTTCGCCGATGGCGCGGGTCTGGGTGGCCTGCTGCTGCAGGGCGGTCTGCATGCGGCGGAACACCGCCTGCTGGTTGGCGGCCGGCAGGTCGGCGCGCTTGATGCGCACGTCGATGACCTGGATGCCGAGCTTCGAGGTCTGGGCGCGCGCGCGCACGTCGGCCAGGGTCTTCTCCATCAGCGCGGCGCGCGAGCCGGAGACGATCTGGTTGGCGTCGGCCGAGCCCAGCACCTGCCGCAGCGACGAATTGACCAGCCGCTCGATGCGGTCGGCGGCGGTGCGGTCGTCGCGCAGGGTGCGGTAGAACAGCAGCGGGTCGTTGATGCGGTAACGGATGAAGGCGTCGACCACCAGCCGCTCCTGGTCGGCGGCGATGATCTCCTCCTGGTCGGCCTCCAGCGCCTGGCTGCGCTTGTCGAGCAGGATGACGTTCTCCAGGAACGGCGTCTTCAGCTTCAGGCCGGGATCGTTCTCGTTGAGGGCGTTGATCAGGCGCACGGGCTCGCCGAAGCGGACGACGATGGCCTGCTTGCGCTGGTCGACGACGAAGAAGGTGTTGGCGGCGACGACGAAGCCGAAGAAGGCGGCTGCGCCCCAGGCGATCAGACGGTTGCGGTTCATGGTCAGGCTCCCGGGGCCGCGGCGGGCGCTTGCTGGACGGCCGGCGGCGCGGGCTGCGCCGGCGGCGGGGCCGGCTGGGCGGCGTCGCCGCGCGGGCGGAACACGTCGGGCGGCAGGATCACCGGCGCGGTGGTCCCCTTGCCGTCGACGATCACCTTGTTCGAGCGACCCAGCACCTTCTCCATGGTCTCCAGATAGAGCCGTTCGCGGGTGACGGCGGGCGCGCGCTTGTACTCGCCATAGACCTGGGCGAAGCGGCTGGCGTCGCCCTTGGCGGTCAGCACGCTCTGCTCGCGATAGCCCTGGGACGACTGGACGATGCGCGAGGCGTCGCCTTTGGCCTCGTTGACCACCCGGTTGCGGTAGGTGTTGGCGTCGTTGATGGCCGACTGGGCGTCCTGGCCGGCGCGGGCCAGGTCCTGGTAGGCCGGCACCACGTCCTTGGGCGGGTTGGCCGAGCGGATCTGCACCTCGACGACGTTGACGCCGGCGCCGTAGGCGTCGAGCATTTTCTGCATCAACTCGGCGGTCTGGATCTGCACCTGGCCGCGGCCGTTGGTCAGGATCGGCGTCAGCTCGGTGCGGCCGACCACCTCGCGCATGGCGCTCTCGGCCACCGCCTTCACCGCCTCGTCGGGGTCCTTGAGATTGAACAGGTACTTGGCGGCGTCGGCGACGCGCCACTGCACGCTGAAGTTCAGGTCGACGATGTTCTCGTCGCCGGTCAGCATCAGGCTTTCCTGGGGCATCTCGGCGCCGGCGACGCCGCCGACGTCGATGCGGCGCAGCGAGGTGACCTGCACCTTCTCCACGTCCTCGAACGGCGCGGGCAGGTGGTAGCGCAGGCCGGGGCCGGCCGAGCGCGAATAGGCGCCGAACGTGGTGACGATCGCCTGCTCGTTGGGCTGGACGACATAGGCGCCGGTCAGCGCCCAGGCGGCGACGGCCACGCCGACCACGGCGGCGATCGCGCCCGGCCGCACCCCGTCGGGGCCGCCGAAGAAGGCCTGGAGCCGCTCGTTCAGACGGCGCGACAGCTCGTTCAGATCAGGCTGCGGCGGGCCGTTGGGACGGCGGGGGCCGCCGGGGCCTCCCGGTCCGCCCGGCCGCCTCGGTCCATCCCCGGACGGCCGCTTGGGGCCATTGTCGCGGTCGCCGCCGCCCGGAGGCGGGGCGCCCCAGGGGCCGGGATTGGAGTTGTCGTTCCAGGGCATGTCGGGTCGCGTCGTCTCTCTTTTGTGGTTGCGCAGGCTCGCCCAGACGTAAAGGACGGCCAAGTCTTGTAAACCGGCGCGGCGAACCGGATATGAGACCCCGCCTCGACCCGCGCAAGCCAAACCCGCCCGAAAGATCCCTTCATGGCCGACCTGCCGTCCCCCGACCGCGCCGCGATCCTCGCCGTCCTCGACCGGGTGAGCGACCCGAAATCGGGGCTGGGCCTGGCCTCGGCGGGTCTGGTGCAGGCGCTGACATTGGGGCCGGGCCGGGCCGGCTTCATGCTGGAGGTCGAGCCGGCCGACGCCGATCTCTACGCCTCCGTGCGCGACGCGGCCGAGGCGGCGCTGCGGGCCGCGCCGGGGATCGAGCGGGCCTCGGTGGTGCTGACGGCCTCGGCCGAGCCGCGTCCGGCCCCCGGGACGGTGCGCGTGCGCCGCGGGGCGCGGCTGTCCAGCGAGGCCCAGGCCCAGATGCAGCCCGCGGGCCGCCCGCCCGGCGCGCAGAAGCCGGCCCATGTCGCCCACGTGCTGGCGGTGGCCAGCGGCAAGGGCGGGGTCGGCAAGTCGACCGTGGCGGTCAACCTGGCCGTGGCCCTGGCCATGACCGGGCGGCGCGTCGGCCTGCTCGACGCCGACGTCTACGGCCCTTCGGCCCCGCGCATGACCGGCGCCGGCGACGAGCCGACGATGAACGCCGACAAGAAGCTGATCCCGCTGGAGGCCTGGGGCCTGAAGATCATGTCCATCGGCCTGCTGGTCGACGAGGCCGCGCCGATGATCTGGCGCGGGCCGATGGCTTCGTCCGCCCTCAACCAGATGCTCAACGACGTGGCCTGGGGCGACGAGGCCGAACCGCTCGACGTGCTGGTCGTCGACATGCCGCCGGGCACCGGCGACATCCAGCTGACCCTGGCCCAGCGCGTGGCGCTGTCGGGGGCGGTGGTCGTCTCCACCCCGCAGGAGGTGGCGCTGATCGACGTGCGCCGGGGCGTGTCGATGTTCGAGAAGACCCACGTCCCCATCCTCGGGATCGTCGAGAACATGGCCTATTTCCCGAACCCGGCCGGCGGCGAGCCCATCGCCATCTTCGGCCGGGGCGGGGCGCGGGCGACGGCCGAGGCCCTGGGCGCGCCCTTCCTCGGCGAGATTCCGATCGACATCGCCCTGCGCCAGGCCTGCGACGACGGCCGGCCCCTGGTCGCCCAGGCTCCCGACAGCGAGGCGGGGCGGGCCTTCCTGGCCATGGCCGAGACGGTCGGCGAGGCGCTGGACCGCGGCGCCGGCCTGAAGCCGCCGCCGCGGATCGTCATCGAGGACTGAGCCCGCGGCCCGCGTCGGCGGCCGCCTCGGCGGCGTCGCGGGCGTCGAGCTGCGCGCGGATTTCGGCGTGCCGCCGCGCGTCGAGCTGGTAGCCGAACAGGGCCGCTCCGCCCGCCAGCACCAGCACCACCGGAACCCCGACGTAGCAGGCCTCCAGCCCGGCGATGGCCTCCGGGGTGTTGGCCGCGCCGGGCCTGGGATCGAAGCCGATGCGGGACAGGATGGTGTAGGTGACGCCGACCGCCAGGGCCGAGCCGATCTTCATGGTGCTGGCGACGAAGGCGTAGAGCAGGCCGGTGCGGTCGCGGCCGGTCTCCAGGCGCACCTCGTCGCCGACGTCGGCGACCATGGCCCGCACCAGGAAGACGAAGGCGTTGGCCACGAAGCCGGCGAAGAACATCGCCGGCGCCATCAGCAGGAACGAGGCCTTGGGCAGCAGCACCGCCGCCACCTGGGCGACGGCGTAGAGCCCCGTGGCGGCCATCAGGGCGCGATGCTTGCCCACGCGAAAGGCGATGGCGGCCCAGGCCGGAGCGCCGACGACGCCGGCGACGATGTAGATCATCAGCAGCACGTTGGACTGGCCGGCCGTATAGCCGCGCGCCTGGTGGAAGAAGAACAGATAGAGCGGGGCGGTGAAGCCTGGCCCGAACGACAGGGCGAAGTCGCAGGCGATCAGCCGCAGCATCGAGGGGCGGCGGAACAGGCCGACGACCTCGCGCCAGTTGGCCGGGGCGCGGGGCTTGGGCGTCAGCCGCTCGGGCGTGCCCAGGGCGGCGATCAGGATGGTGGCCGGCGCGGCCAGGACGATGAACCAGCCCATGGCCGCGACGCCGGCGGCCTGGTCCTTGCCGCCCACCGTGGTGATCAGCGAGGGCAGCACCAGCACGGCCAGGGCGCCCGTCACCCCGACCACATGGGCCCAGGCGTAGACCCGCGAGCGGTCGTCATAGTCGCGCGCCAGCACCGCCCCCCAGGCCGACTGCGACAGGATCAGCAGCGAATAGCCGACATAGAGCACGAACAGCCAGGCCCCCAGATAGGCGGCGCCGGCGCTCTTGTCGGGAAAGAACACCCGCCAGCCGCCCAGCATCAGCACCGGCGCGGCGGCCAGCAGCCAGAACCGGTAGCGGCCCACGCGCGTGCGCGTGCGGTCCATCACCCCGCCCGCCAGCGGGTCGAAGACGATGTCGAGCAGCTTGACCGCCAGGAACACCGCCCCGACCGCCGAAAGCTTCAGCCCCAGGTGGCTGGCGTAGAAGTTGGGCAGGTAGACGGTCAGCGGGGTGGTCAACGCCCCGGCCACCACCGCCGACATCGAGAAGGCGGCCACGGTGCGGGCGGGAATGCGCGTGCGCGCGGCCTCAGTCATCGGCGTCTCCGGGGCCGCGCCTCGGTGGCGGCGTGGTGTGATGAGACAACGGCGAGCGATCGCCGCGCAACCCGCATTCAGCCGGCCGCCAGTCCGGCGTCGAGCAGACGCACCACCCGGCGCAGCTGTTCCGAGCGGTCGGCGGCGCCGTCGGCCAGCACCACCGCCGGGTGGCTGAACGGCGACAGGGCGGTGAACACGTCCTGGGCCGAGGTCGGGCCGACGCCGGGCCAGCGCCCCTCGGCGGCGCCGTCCTCGAGGATGATGCGCAGCTGGTCGCGCAGGGCGTCGAGATGGGCCTCGACCGGGCCGCCGCCGGCGCGGTCGGCGGCCTTGTCGAAGGCGGCGAACATCTCCGGGTCGGCCGAGACCTTTTCGCGCTTCTGCCGATGCAGGGTCAGGGCCCAGCGCGTCAGCCGGTCGGCGGCCGGGCCGTCCTCGGCGGCGATCGCGGCCAGCGGCGCCTCCAGCCGGCCGAGCCAGCGGCGCACCAGCTGCTGGAACAGGTCGGTCTTGGAGCCGAAGTAGCGGTAGACGTTGGCGTGGCTCATGCTCAGGGCGCGGGCGACGTCGGTGACCGCCAGCTTGTCCGGCCCGTGGCGGCGCAGCAGGGCCTCGGCGGCGTCGAGGATCCGGCTGCGGACGTCCTCGGAGGTCTGGTCGGCGTCGGTGGGCATTCGGCGGATATGCGGCGGGTTTGAACCTTCGGACAAGGCCTTCGCCATCTCTAGCCGGCATCAACCCGCATATTTATAGTAAGCGAATGGGGGCGGCTGGAAAATTGAACGGGATACGTCGGCCGGCCTTCGCTGCGGCGTTCCTGAGTCTTCTGGTGTCTCTTCTCGTACTCTACGTGAAGCTCCATTTTTGGGGCGGCACGCGATACGCGCCGTTCCATGTCAGGGCGGCAATTTGGTTTGTGATCGCAGCTGGTCCATTGGCGCTGTGGCTGATCAGGAAGAAGCCTCTGACTTCACTCGTTATCGCTGTGCTGCAGATTGGTCTGGTCAGTTTCGCTTCGATTTAACCAGGAATCTGCGGCCGAGCTTCCAGTCTTTGTAAATGGTTGGAGTAGTTCGTTCCGACGCCGGTGTTGATGGCGACAGCGCGTGCTTGTCATTTCGGACCTCAGGCCTCCAGCCGCGCCATCTGCGCGGCCGGGTAGCGGTCGCCTCGGATGGCGCCGGCCGGCAGCACCGCCTCGATGCGGGCGAGGTCGCCGGCGTCGAGGACGACGTCCAGGGCGGCCAGGGATTCGGCCAGCTGCCCGCGCCGGCGGGCGCCGATCAGCGGGATGACGTCCTCGCCCTGGGCCAGCACCCAGGCGAAGGCCAGTTGCGCCGGCGTCAGACCCTTCTCCGTCGCCAGGGCGGCGAAGGCCTCGACCAGCGGCAGGTTGGCGGCCAGGTTCTCGCCGCTGAAGCGGGGCAGGTGAGCGCGGAAGTCGCCCGCTCCGCCGGTCTTGGTCGGGTTGCTGAGCAGGCCGCGCGACAGCACGCCATAGGCGGTGATCGACACGCCCAGCTCCCGCGTGGTCGGCAGCAGGCTCTGTTCGATCCCGCGGCTGGCCAGCGAGTATTCGATCTGCACCGCGCGGATCGGATGTTCGGCATGGGCCTTGCGCAAGGTGGCGGCCGAAACCTCCGACAGGCCGATATGGCGCACCCAGCCGGCCTTCACGCAGTCGGCGATGGCGCCGACCGTCTCCTCGATGGGCACGTTCGGGTCGACGCGGGCGGGCTGGTAGAGGTCGACGTGGTCGACGCCCAGGCGTTGCAGCGTATAGGCCAGGGCCGTCTTCACCGCCGCTGGGCGGGCGTCGTAGCCCAGCCAGGCGCCGCCGGGATCGCGCTGGGCGCCGAACTTGACGGCGATGAACGCCTTGTCGCGACGCCCGTCCCGCAGGGCTTCGCCGATCAGCATCTCGTTGTGGCCCATGCCGTAGAAGTCGCCGGTGTCGAGCATGACGACGCCGGCCTCCATGGCCGCGTGGATGGTCGCCACGCCCTCGGCGCGGTCGGCGGGCCCGTACATGCCCGACATGCCCATGCACCCCAGCCCGACGCGCGACACCGGCGGCCCGTTCTTTCCCAAGCTTAGCGTTCTCATGAGAGGTCTCCCTGATCCGAGAGGCTCATTTGAGCGCGATCGTTACAAATTTCAAGATTTGTAATTAGAAATTATCGACGCAAAAGGAAAGCGTCGCGACGGGCGCTTTCCACGGGCGGCCGGAGCCTATTTCCGCCGGACCGCCGGCACGCCGACCTGGCCGTCGACGCTCATGAAGTAGTTGGACAGGGCGCCCTTGCGGATTTCGATCTTGGAGCCGACCCGCGGGGCGCGGGAGATGCGGGTCTGGTCGTTCTGCTCCCAGGTCGCGCCGCTTTCGAGGCGGACGACATAGCGGCCGTCGTGCAGGGTCGAGACGGCCGTCGCCGTCTCGACCAGGGTGCTGATCGGCTTGGCCGCATCGCTGGAGCCCAGGAATGACAGCGACGGCAGGCTGAAGCCGAAGGTCTCGCGCTTGGACTGCTCGACCTTCTTTTTCTCGACGACGATCAGCTCGCCATGGGCCAGGGCGGCGTCGAAATCGGCGGCGCGCGCCTTGAAGCAGGCCAGCTGTTCGGCCTCGCCGCCCAGCTTGCGGCAGTCGAGCAGCGACTGGACGGCCGGGGGCGGGGCGTCGGCGGCGGACGCCAGGCCCGGCGCGGCGGCGAGCAACGCCATGGCGGCGCCGGCGAAGGCCAGTTTGTTCATCGGGTCCCCCAAACGAAAGCGCGGGCCGGAACGGCTCCGGCCCGCGCCTATTAGACGGTGTTTTCCGGCTGGGGGAAGGCTCAGCCGCCCGACAGCTTGCGGAAGAACTTCTGGCTCTGCTCGCCGCCGGCGAAATAGGCCTGCTGGCCGGCCGGGTCCTCGATCTTGGACCAGCTGTCGCGGACCTCTTCGGCCGACAGGCCGCCCTCGCCGAGATAGACGCCCTCGGTCTCGTAGATGCGCGACAGGGCGAAGGCGCCGGCGCCGGCGGCGAGGGTCGCGCCGGTGGGGGCTTCTTCCGAGGCCAGATAGACGACGCCGGGGGTGACGTATTCCGGCTTCAGCTTCTCCAGCACGGCCTCGGGCATCAGGTTCTCGGTCATGCGGGTGGCGGCGACCGGGCTGATGGCGTTGATGTGGACGTTGTTCTTCTGGCCTTCGAGCTTGATGGTGTTCATGAAGCCGACGATGCCCAGCTTGGCGGCGCCGTAGTTGGCCTGGCCGAAGTTGCCGTAGAGGCCCGACGACGAGGTGGTGACGACGATGCGGCCGTAGTTCTGGGCCTTCATGATCTCCCACACCGCCTTGACGCACTTGACCGTGCCCATCAGGTGGACGTTGAGCACGAACTCGAAGTCGGCGATCTCCATCTTGGAGAACGACTTGTCGCGCAGCACGCCGGCGTTGGCGATCAGGATGTCGACGCGGCCCCAGGCGTCCATGGCCTGTTTGACCATCAGGGCGACGCCGGCGTCGTCGGTGACCGACGAGCCGTTGGCGATGGCTTCGCCGCCGGCGGCCTTGATCTCCTCGACCACCTTCTGCGCCGCCTCGGACGAGCCGCCCGAGCCGTCGACCGAGCCGCCGAGGTCGTTGACCACCACCTTGGCGCCCCGGCGCGCCAGCTCCAGGGCGTGCTGACGGCCCAGGCCGCCGCCGGCGCCGGTTACGATCGCCACCTGTCCATCGAAGCGGATGTCGGCCATGTGCGTCCTCTTACGTCTGTTTAAATGGTTGGCGACGTTGTGCGGCGCGAGACGGGGAGGCGTCAAGCGGGACGCTGCGTCAGGCGCGCGCCGATCCTCTCCATGGCGGCCGTATGGGGAGGACCCGAACCGCTCTAGCCGCTGGCGCGGCCGAACACGGCCATCAGCTCGGCGATCTTGGTCCGCTGCTCCTCGGCGTCGCTGCTCTGGATGGCGTGCTCGACGCAGTGGGCGACGTGGTCGCGCAACACCTCTTCCTCGACCTTGCGCAGCGCCGCGCGCACCGCGGCGATCTGGGTGACGATGTCGATGCAGTAGCGGTCGTCCTCGACCATCTTGGCCAGGCCGCGAACCTGGCCCTCGATGCGGCTCAGGCGTTTGGTGCAGGAGATTTTGGTTTCGGCTTGCATGTTGAAGATACCCTGTGGGGGTATATATAGGAGGAAAGTCGGATCAGGAGAAGCCGCATGGCGGAGCACGCCCACGACCACGCCGCGTCAGGTCATCGTCACCATCATGGCGGCTGCTGCTCGCATGGCCAAGGCCCCGGGCCGTCCGATGGCGCGGTGAAGGACCCGGTCTGCGGCATGAGCGTCGACCCGGCGACCGCCAAGCATCGGGCCGAGCACGCCGGCCAGGACTTCTTCTTCTGCTCGGCCGGCTGCCGGACCAAGTTCGTCGCCGACCCGGACCGCTATCTGAACCCGGCCGAAGACGCGGCCGAGCCGGTTCCGGAAGGAACGATCTACACCTGCCCCATGCATCCGGAGGTCCGTCAGGTCGGGCCGGGCTCGTGCCCGATCTGCGGCATGGCCCTGGAGCCGGAGCTGTTCACCCCCGACGCCGGGCCCAATCCCGAACTGGTCGATTTCACCCGGCGGTTCCGGATCGGCCTCGCCTTGACCCTGCCGGTGTTCGCCATCGACATGGGCGGGCACCTGTTCGGCCTGCGCCTGCCCTGGGGCGCGCAGGCGACCAACTGGCTGCTGCTGGTCCTGGCCACGCCGGTGGTGCTGTGGGCCGGCTGGCCGTTCTTCGAGCGCGGCTGGCGCTCGGTGGTCACGGGCAAGCTGAACATGTTCACCCTGATCGCCTTGGGAACCGGGGTCGCCTGGCTCTACTCGGTGGTCGCCACCGTCGCGCCCGGCGTCCTGCCCGAGGCGGCCGGCGGCGGCATGCACGGCGCGCCGCCGACCTATTTCGAGCCGGCGGCGGTGATCGTCGTGCTGGTCCTGGTCGGCCAGCTCTTGGAGCTTAGGGCGCGGGAGGCGACCGGCGGGGCCATCAAGGCCCTGCTGGATCTCGCGCCCAAGACCGCCCGCCGCATCCGCGACGACGGCGTCGACGAGGATGTCGGCCTCGACCAGGTGCGGGTCGGCGACCGCCTGCGCGTGCGCCCCGGCGAAAAGACGCCGGTGGACGGCGTGGTGGTCGAGGGCGAAAGCCATGTCGACGAGTCCATGGTCACCGGCGAGCCGATCCCGGCGGCCAAGGCGGTCGGCGACCGTGTGGTCGGCGGCACGATCAACCGCACCGGCGCCCTGGTGATGACCGCCGAGAAGGTCGGCCGCGACACCCTGCTGGCCCGCATCGTGCAGATGACGGCCCAGGCCCAGCGCTCGCGCGCGCCGATCCAGCGGCTGGCCGACATCGTCTCCGGCTGGTTCACCCCGGCGGTGATCGCCGCCGCAGCAGCCGCCTTCGCGGTCTGGGCCTTGGTCGGGCCGGAGCCGCGCCTGACCGGCGCCCTGCTGGCCGCCGTCAGCGTGTTGATCATCGCCTGCCCGTGCGCCTTGGGGCTTGCCACGCCGATGTCGATCATGGTCGGGATCGGACGCGGCGCCCGCGCCGGGGTGCTGATCAAGAACGCCGAGGCGCTGGAGCGCATGGAGAAGGTCGACACCCTGGTCGTCGACAAGACCGGCACCCTGACCGAGGGGCGGCCCCGACTGGTCGCCGTGACCCCGGCCGGCGGCTTCGAGGCCGACGCGGTGCTGCGCCTGGCCGCCAGCCTGGAGCGGGCGAGCGAGCATCCCCTGGCGCACGCCGTCGTCGAGGCGGCCAAGGACAAGGGGCTGGCCCTGGCGGACGCCGGCGAATTCGACGCGCCGGTCGGCAAGGGCGTCACCGGCGTGGTCGAGGGCCGCCGGCTCGTGGTCGGCGCGGCGCGCTATCTGGCCGAGCTGGGGATCGAGACCTCGGGGCTGGACGCCGAGGCCGAACGTCTGCGCGTCGACGGGGCGAGCGCGGTGTTCGTCGCCGTCGACGGCCGACCGGCCGGGGTATTGGCGGTCGCCGACCCGATCAAGGCGACCACGGCCGAGGCGGTCGCGGCCCTGCGCGCCGACGGCGTGCGGGTGATCATGCTGACCGGCGACAGCCGCACCACCGCCCTGGCCGTGGCCGCGCGGCTGGGCATAGACGAGGTCGAGGCCGAGACCCCGCCCGAGCGCAAGGCCGAGGCGGTCAAGCGTCTGCGCGACCGTGGACGGGTGGTGGCCATGGCCGGCGACGGCGTCAACGACGCGCCCGCCCTGGCCACGGCCGACGTGGGGATCGCCATGGGCGGCGGTTCCGACGTGGCCATCGAAAGCGCCGGGATCACCCTGCTTCGCGGCGACCTGACCGGCATCGTCACGGCGCGGCGGCTGTCGCGGGCGACGATGCGCAACATCCGCCAGAACCTGCTGTTCGCCTTCGCCTACAACGCGGCCGGCGTGCCGCTGGCCGCCGGCGTGCTCTATCCGGCGTTCGGCCTGCTGCTGTCGCCGGCCGTGGCGGCGGCGGCGATGGCGGCCAGCTCGGTCAGCGTGGTGGCCAACGCGCTGCGGCTGAGGACGGTCAAACTGTAGCGGAGCGGGGACCTTGGCGGCGGCGGGCGGCGCCTATTTCCCCTTGGCGGCCGCGCCGGCGGAGGCCTGGGCCGCCGGCTTGGGCTGCGGCGCGCCGGCGACGCGGCCCGGCTTCATGAACTTCACCAGCACCCGCTGGCCGACCAGGAAGGGGCTGTCGTCGACCTTGACCACCACCTCGACCACGCGCTCGTCGGTGCGCTCGGACGGATCGTCCGACTGCAGCTTGCGGGCGCCGAACACCGGCGCGCGGCGGATGACGTGGCCGGTGTTCACCTTGCTGGGATCGGCCTCGGGCGTCACCTCGACGTCCTGGCCGATGAACACCGACGGCAGGGCGCCCTCGGGGATCTCGGCGCGGACGATGCGCTGGGCGTTGGGCTCCAGGTCGAACATCGCCGTGACGTTCAGGGTCGAGGCCCCGAAGCCGGGATTGGCGTAGCGGCGGGTGATGCGGCCGTCGGTCGGGGCGCGGATCACCGTCAGCTCCTGGGTGTACTGAGCCTGATGCAGGCTGGCCAGGGCGGTGCCGATCGCCGCTCGCTGGGCCTGAAGCTGGGCGTCGGCCTGGGCGATGGAGTCGCGCGCCTGGTCCAGCTTCTGGCCGGCGACGAAGTTCGAGGCCGACAGCGCCTTCAGGCGCTCATACTCGCGCTGGGCCGTGCGCTTCTGGACCTCGAGCAGGGCCATCTGGGCCTTGGCCTGCGACAGGCTGGCGGCGGCGGTCTCGGCGGCCAGGCGGGCGTCGTCGTCCTCCTGCCGGGCCATGACCTGGCCCTTATGCACCACGTCGCCCTCGGCGACGTTGACCTCGCGCACGATGCCGGGGCGGCGGGCGGCGACGGGGATCACCCCGCCCTCGACGTCGGCCTTGCCCTGGGCGATGGCGGCGTAGGGGGTCTCGGGCGCCTTGGCGGCGGCGGCCGCTTCCTTGGCCTTCTTGGCCTTGGCCTGACCCATCATCGAAACGCTGATCCCGCCCGCGAGCACGACCACGACGATCACCCAGAACCAGGGGCGACGAACAAAGCGGAACATGGGTCAGGCTCCAACCATTTGGCTGCGGGGCGCGGCGGCGGGATCAGGGTCCGCGGCCGGCGTGCGGCGCGCATCGTCCAGGATGCGGCCGTCCTCGATGTGGATGACACGATCGGCCCAGGCTTCCAGCCGGGGATCGTGGGTGACGCAGATCACGGCCGCGCCGTGCTCCTTGGCCGCCCGTTGCAGCAGGCGGATGACGATCTGGCCGTTCTCGCCGTCGAGCGCCGAGGTGGGCTCGTCGGCGAACAGCAGGCGCGGCTGCTTGGCGATGGCGCGGGCGATGGCGACGCGCTGCTTCTCGCCGCCGGACAGCTCGGACGGACGCTGGTTCATGCGCGGCTTGAGGCCGACCTCGTCCAGGGCCTGGATCGCCACGGCGCGGGCTTTGTCGTGGTCGAGGCCCTGGTATTTCAGCACCGTGGTCACCTGCTGCAGGGCGGTGAGGGCGGCGAACAGGTTGAAGCCCTGGAAGATGAAGCCGCAGTTGTCGAGGCGGAACTTGTCGATCTTGCCCGAGCTCATGCCCCACAGGTCCTGGCCCAGGGCCGCGACCCGGCCCTCGTCGGGGCGCAGCAGGCCAGACAGCGCCGCCACCAGGGTCGACTTGCCCGAGCCGGACGGCCCCATCACCATGGTGACGTCGCCGTGCTGGGCGTCGAAATCGACGCCCTTGAGCACTTCGATATAGGTGCGGCCGGTCTTGAAGCGCTTGGCCAGGCCCTTGGCCTCGATCGCCGCGCCGGTCTTGCGGGGGGGAACGCTCATCGCAACAGGTCCGCCGGCTGGCTCTTCTTGAGGATGCCGAGGGCCAGCATGCCCGACAGCAGGGCGATGATCAGCAGGAACGCGCCGGTCAGCAGCACCAGGATCAACGGGAAGGCCATGGGCACGCCGCCCTTGGCGGCCAGGGCCGCGATGCCGGCGGTCAGCAGGCCGGTGGCCATCAGGCCGGCGACGCCGACCCAGAAGCTCAGCTCCATGACGATGGCCCGCAGCGAGCCCATCGACACGCCCAGGGCGCGCAGGCTGGCGAACTCCTTGATGTTGGCCAGGATGGCCCCGCGCAGGGTCTGGGAGGTGATGCCGACCCCGATCAGCAGGCCCAGGAACACCGAGAAGCCGAGCATCAGGCCGATGATGTTCTCCTTCATCATCGAGCCCTGGTTGGCGTTGGCCAGCTCGCTGCGCGTCCAGGCGCGATAGGCGCCGTCGGCGTGGGCGTTGAGCTGGTCGCGCACGATCTCGGCGCGGGCGGGGTTCTTGAGCCCGACCATCAGCGGGCCGATGCGGTCGGACCGGCCGTTGAGGCCGAGCAGGCGCAGGGTGTCGCGCGACATGTAGACCGTGGCCTGGGCCATGTTCGGATAGTTGGTCAGCACCAGGCCGATCTTGACCGTCTTGCCGTTCAGCGACGCCTTGTCGCCCAGCTTGACCCCCAGCTTGCCCAGGGCGGTGCGGTCGATGGCGATCGAATAGGGCTCCAGCAGGGCCACGCGCATCTGCTCGGTGTAGTCGGTCGGCAGGGTGGGCGAGCCCGGATAGGGATCGAGGGCGAAGATCTGCACGAAATCGCGCTGGCGCTTCTTGCCGGGGCCGGGGTCGTTCTGGAACATCGCGCCGTTGCCGGCCATCTCGCCGATCGCGGCGACGTCCTGGTTCATGTAGATCATCGGCTTGATGCGGGCGGGCATGCCGCCGCCGCCGCTGAACAGGCTCTCGGCCTTGGGGCCGAGCACGATGATGTCGGCCGGCGAGCGGTCGATCTGGGCGCTGAACGCCTTGCCGATGCCCATGAACATGCCGACCTGGGCGAGCACCAGCAGGCCCGAGAACGCCAGGGCGATCACCGCCGCCAGATAGCGGCGCCACTCATAAATCAACGTGGCGAGCGCGAGCGACACCTGCTTCCCCCGATTGAACGCGTCGGTCGGGCGAGCCCGCCGACGCCCGGCACAAGGCCCCAACCCATGCCATGAGCCAAGTTAAATCGGGGTAAGGCGATGCGCACGGGACGAGGACTCCGACGCGGACTGGCCCTTGGAGGACAGGGGCGATAAACCGCCGTGAGCGGAGGAACCGCCTTCGCGACCTGGGACCATCGATGATCAAATCCGCGTACCTGGCGGCCGCGCTCCTGGCCGCGCCGCTCAGCCTGGCCCATGCCGACGAAGGCATGTGGACCTTCGACAACTTCCCCTCGGCCAAGGTCAAGGCCGCCTACGGCGTGACCATCGACAAGCCGTGGCTCGACCGCGTGCGCGCCGCCGCCGTGCGCCTGACCACCGGCTGCTCGGCTTCGACGGTCTCGCCAGAGGGGCTGGTGCTGACCAACTGGCATTGCGTCGCCGACTGCGCCCAGAACCTGTCGGCGGGCGGGACCGACTATATGAAGGACGGCTTCCTCACCGACGCCCGCGCCGAGGAGAAGCAGTGCCCCGGCATGCAGGCCGAGATCCTGGCCGAGATCGTCGACGTCACCGCCAAGGTGCAGGCGGCCGGCCGAGGCGGGGACGGGGCGGTGTTCGCCGCCGCCCGCGACGCCGCCGTCGCGGCCATCGAAAAAGAGGGCTGCGCCGGCCAGGCCGATCTGCGCTGCCAGGTCGTCACCCTCTACCGGGGCGGCGAGTACAAGCTCTATAAGTACCGCAAGTACGCCGACGTGCGGTTGGTGTTCGCGCCCGAGTTCGCCACCGGCTTCTTCGGCGGCGATCCGGACAACTTCAACTTCCCTCGCTTCAATCTCGACGCGGCCTTCCTGCGCCTCTACGTCGACGGCAAGCCGGCCAGGACGCCCGACCACCTGAAATGGAACCCCGCGCCGCCCAAGGAAGGCGAGCCGGTGTTCGTGGCCGGCAATCCCGGTTCGACCGAGCGGCTGCTCACCGTCGCCCAGCTGGAGACCCAGCGCGACCTCGTCATTCCCGTCTCGCAGCTGCAGCGTTCCGAGCTGCGCGGCCGGCTGACGCGGATGTCCGAGGAGGGGGCCGAGCAGAAGCGCGCCGTCACCGATCCCCTGTTCGGCCTGGAGAACAGCTTCAAGGTCTTTTTCGGCCGGCAGTTCGTGCTCAACGACGCTGCGTTCATGGACGCCAAGCGGGCGGCCGAGGCCGACCTGCGGGCCAAGATCGCCGCCGATCCCAAGCGGGCGGCCGAGATCGGCGATCCCTGGAGCGACCTCGCCAAGACCCAGGCGGCCTACGCCGAGCTGTTCGTGCGCTATTACCAGCTTGAGATGTCGGCCGGCTCGCAGTCGCAGCTCTATCGCTACGCCCGCACCCTGGTGCGCGGGGCCGCCGAGCGGGCCAAGCCCTCGGCCGAGCGCCTGCCCGAGTTCGGCGACGCCCGGCTGGCCCTGGCCGAGAAGACCCTGCTGGACCGCAAGCCCGTCGAGGCCGGGCTGGAGCAGCTCTATCTGGAGTTCTGGCTGGCCAAGACGCGGGAGTACCTGACCGCCGACGCGCCGGAGACGCGCCTGCTGCTGGGCCGCGAAAGCCCCGAGGCCCTGTCGCGGCGCCTGGTCGAAGGCTCGCGCCTGGCCGATCCGGCCGTGCGCAAGGCGTTGTGGGACGGCGGCGCGGCGGCGATCGCCGCCTCGGACGACCCGATGATCCAGTTCGTGCTGCGCACCGATCCGGCGGCCCGCGATATCCGCAAGGTCTGGACCGCGCGGGTGCAGGCGCCGACCGAGAAGGCGGCCGAGCAGGTGGCCGCCGCCCGTTTCGCGGCCTATGGCGACACCGTCTATCCCGACGCGACCTTCACCCTGCGGCTGTCCTACGGCAAGGTCGCCGGCTGGACCCATCGCGGCGTGACGGTCCCGGCCTTCACCCGCTTCGCCGGCCTCTATGAGCGGGCCACCGGCGCCGAGCCCTTCCAGCTGGCCCCGCGCTGGCTGGCGGCCAAGGACAAGCTCGACCCGGCGGGGGTGTTCGACCTCGTCACCACCAACGACATCATCGGCGGCAATTCCGGCTCGCCGCTGATCAACGCCAGGGGCGAGGTGATCGGCGCCGCCTTCGACGGCAACATCCACTCGCTGGGCGGGGCCTTCGGCTATGACGGGACGCTCAATCGGACCGTGGTGGTGTCCAGCGCCGCCGTCACCGAGGCGCTGACCAAGGTCTACGGCCGGGCCGCCCTGGTCCGCGAATTGACCGCCGCCCGCTAACAGCTTCGACCGGCGGCGCTTGGGCGTCGCCGGTCGAAATGTTTCCAGAAAGAAATGCTGGTCACACTTTGAAATAGGGAATGGATTTCGCGTCGCCTTCTCCGGGCCGGCCTTCGCTGGTCCAGGTTCTCGTCCGGATCGGGCGGAGCCTTGATCTTGGAGGATGCAATGACGATAGCCAGTCTATCCAATTCATCCTGGCTGCAACAGTTGCAGCAGAGGATGTTTACTCAAGCGGACACGAACGGCGACGGGCAACTGTCCGTCGCCGAATTCGAATCCATCGGGCAAAATCTGCAGGGCGGCGGCAATTCCTCCGCGTCGGCGGGGTCTTCGCCGGAAACCGACCCGTCCGGCGGCATGGCCATGGCCGCGCTGTCCCTGGCCCAGGGTTTCGCCAGCGACACATTGTCGGCCCTGTTGTCGCTGCAGGACCAGTCGCAAGGCGGCGCCCAGACGGGCGGCGTCCAGTCCGGCGGGACGCCGGCGCACGGCTCGCGCCTAGCCCAGATGTTCCAGTCGGCCGACACCGACGGGGACGGCAAGCTGACCGCCGACGAATTGACGGCGGCGATCGAGAAGAACAGCCCGCAGGGGTCGCCCACCGCCGACCCGACCAAGGCCGCGGCGGTCGCCAACACCATGCTGGCGGCGGCGGACAAGAACGGCGACGGCTCGCTGTCGCTCGACGAGTTCAAGTCGGCCATGCGGTCGGCCCACGGCCATCACCACCACCACCACCATGGCGGCTCGGGCGGGGCCGGACAGGCGTCCGCCTCCGATCCCGCCGACCTGAACGGGGACGGCAAGGTCAGCGCCGACGAACTGGCCAAGGTGTTGCAGAGCGCCCAGCAAAATGCGGGGACCGGCCTCACGGATCCGACCACCAGCGACCTGATGACCAAGCTGCTGACCCAGCTTCAGGGCGCGGCCGCGACGGGCGTCGCGGTCAACCAGGCGGCGTGACGCGTCGGCGGGCCGGACGACGAAACTCCGGCCCGTCTCCGCCGCCGGTTCTGGGCTGCGGTCCGGGAAGATCCTCCGTGGGGCGCCGAGGCCCTCTCCCGCGCCCGGACGACGCGCCGCACTTGCGTCCGATCCCCTGTTCATAGTCAAAGTGCCTCTTTGCGGCCGGGGGGCCGCCTCGTGGGGTCTTTGGATAGATGTTCGGCGCGCAGAACGCGCAGAGCCTGGTCGGGCTTGCGCTAACCCTTCTCGTCTGTTGGCTGCTGTCCGAAGGACGGACGCGCTTTCCCTGGAAGCTGGCCATCGGCGCCATCGCCGTCCAGATCGGCCTGGTGGTGCTGCTGTTCGGCGTGCCGGCGGCGCAGAACATGCTGAAGGGCGTCAACGGCGCGGTGGAGGGCCTGGGCCTGTCGACCCAGGCGGGCACCCAGTTCGTGTTCGGCTTCCTCGCGGGCGGAGCCCAGCCCTATCCGCTGACCCAGTCCGGGGCCCTGTTCATCTTCGCCTTCCGGGTGCTGCCGGTGATCCTGGTGGTCTGCGCCCTGTCGGCGCTGCTTTGGCACTGGCGCGTCCTCAAATGGGCGACCAAGGCCTTCGGCTTCGTGTTCCAGAAGACGCTGGGCTTGCGCGGCCCGCCGGCCCTGGCCACCGCCGCCACCATCTTCATGGGCCAGGTCGAGGGGCCGATCTTCATCCGCGCCTATCTGGACAAGCTGACCCGCTCGGAGCTGTTCATGCTGGTCTCGGTGGGCATGGCCTGCGTGTCCGGCTCGACCATGGTGGCCTATGCGACCATCCTCAAGGACGTCCTGCCCAACGCCGCCGCGCACGTGCTGACCGCCTCGATCATCTCGGCGCCGGCCGGCGTGCTGCTGGCGCGGGTGATCGTGCCGCCCGACGCGGCCGAGACCGGCGGCGACCTCGACCTGGGCGCCGAGAAATCCTACGACAGCTCGGTCGACGCGGTGATCAAGGGCACCTCCGACGGCCTGACCATCGCCCTGAACGTCGGGGCGGCGCTGATCGTGTTCGTGGCCCTGGCGGCCATGGCCGACCTGATCCTCAAGATGCTGCCCGCCGTCGGCGGCCAGCCGCTGAGCATCGAACGCGGCCTGGGCCTCTTGTTCTCGCCGCTGGCCTGGGCCATCGGCGTGCCGTGGGCGGAGGCCCGCACGGCGGGATCGCTCCTCGGCATCAAGCTGG
>Ga0209351_100124_pt1 | contig 40280 bp, 35 predicted proteins | sample UppTromicrDC3106_FD_185840 | JGI IMG/M metagenome (GOLD analysis project Ga0209351, IMG submission 185840) | Upper troposphere microbial communities from Colorado-Nebraska, USA - DC3-106 (SPAdes) (version 2) | ecosystem: Environmental > Air > Outdoor Air > Unclassified | place: Midwestern USA... | reverse complement strand
CTGGACCGGGGCGGGCGCCGGCTGGGCGGCGGCGCGCTCGGCGGCGGCCTTGGCCTCGGCCTCGCGGCGACGGCGCTCGTCCTCGGCGCGCACGCGCTCTTCCTGGTCGCGCCGTTCGGCGACCTGGCGCTCCTGCTGCTCGCGCGCCAGTTCGATGGCGCGCTGGCGGGCGCGAAGCTCGTCCTGCGACAGGCCGAGGTGCGATTGCGACGACGGCGCGGACGGCCGTTGCTGGCCGCCGCCCTGCGGGCGCGGCTCGGGACGGCGCTCGGCGTTCGACGGAGCGGCCAGGTTGACGCCGCCCTGCGGGCCGTCGACGCGGCGCCGCTTGGTCTCCACCACCACGGTCTTGGAGCGGCCGTGGCTGAAGCTCTGCTTCACCGTGCCCGCGCTGACCGCGCCCGCGCGCGGCTTCAGGGTCAACGGCGTCCGCCCGCCGGGGCGGTTTTCATTGTCGTTCGCGTCGCTCATCCGCTCGCTTTACATACCCGCCGCCCTCCGCGAAGGAGGCGGCTCACCTGAACAATCCATGTGCGAAAAGGGCCGCAGGCGACCGCAGATCGCCCCGCCCTTCTCAAGGCTCCTCGCGCCAACTCTCAGGAAGGAGCGGGCGGAAGCCCGAAAGCCGCTCGACGTCTGCCGTCCAGCGGTCGGAACCTCGCCCCGCAAGGAAGACGAGGTGTATCACATTATCCAGCCCTAAGGCCAAACCCAATTCGCCGGACGCGAAAACCCCCAGCAGACGGGGTGCGTTCGGGGCCCGGCGAGAGGCCTGCAACATCTTGCGCCGGCCGTCGGCCGCGCCGTCGCTGGCCTCGACCAGCCAGGCCGCCTTGCCCGCTTCGACCGCGGCGGAGGCCTTCTCGAAACCCCAGGTAAGATCGCCGGCGCGCCGCGCAAGGCCCAGGGCGTTCAGAACCCGTCGTAAAAGCAGCGCCTCGACCTGATCGGCCAGGTCGGCCGGCGCCGTCAGCTTGGTCTTGGCCGCGCGCGAGAACAGGCCCTTGCGGGCGGCCGTCTCGACCGAGGCGCGGTCGGCCGCGACCCAGAGCCCGCGGCCCGGCAGCTTGCGGCCGAGGTCGGGAACCACGACCCCGTCGGGACCGGCGACGAACCGGACGAGGCGAGCCTCGTCGGTCACCGCGCCGGTGACGATGTCGCGGCGCTCGCGGGAGGCCTGGGCGTGGGTTGCGGGAGCGGCTGGGACGCGGGTCATCCTTGTGATCGTCGATGTCGCCGTCCGCCCCGCCGGCCCGGGCCGGTCGAGGCGGAGCGCGAGACCGCCTTAGGCGTCCTCTCCGGCGGCCTGTTGGCCGACGGCATGGTCTTCGGCGGCTTCGCCTTCAACGGCTTCGCCCTCGGCGGCCTCGTCCTCGGCGGCCTCGTCCTCGGCGTAGTCGAGGTCCTCGGCTTCCGGCTCGATCTCCGGCTCGGGCGGGGCCTCGACCCAGCCCATGATCACCCGGGCGCGCATGATCAGCGCCTCGGCGTCCTCGGCCGACAGGTTGAAGCTTTCGAGCACGCCGGGCTCGCGCACGCGCTCGCCGTTCTTGGTCTCGAACCAGCCGCGCAGGTCGTCGGGGATCAGGCCGGCGAAGTCCTCGACCGTCTTGATGTCGCCCTCGCCCAGGGCGACGGCCATCGGCAGGGTGACGCCCTCGATGTCGAGCACGCCGTCCTCGACGCCCAGGGCCTTGCGCTTGGCGTCGTACTCGGCGGCTTCCTTCTCGAGGAACTCGCGGGCGCGGGCCTGCAGCTCCTCGGCGGTGTCCTCGTCGAAGCCCTCGATGGCCGAGATTTCTTCCGCCTCGACATAGGCGATGTCCTCGACGGTGGCGAAGCCCTCGGTGACCAGCAGCTGGGCGATGACCTCGTCGACGTCCAGGGCTTCCTGGAACAGGGCGGTGCGCTCGGCGAACTCGCGCTGGCGGCGCTCGCTCTCCTGGCTTTCGGTCATGATGTCGATCTGCCAGCCGGACAGCTGGCTGGCCAGGCGCACGTTCTGGCCGCGGCGGCCGATGGCCAGCGACAGCTGCTCGTCGGGCACCACCACCTCGACGCGCTCGTCCTCCTCGTCCATCACCACCTTGGTGACTTCGGCCGGGGCCAGGGCGTTGACGATGAAGGTCGCTTCGTCGGGCGACCACTGGATGATGTCGATCTTCTCGCCCTGCAGCTCGGCGACCACCGCCTGGACGCGGCTGCCGCGCATGCCGACGCAGGCGCCGACCGGGTCGATCGAGCTGTCGTTCGACAGCACCGCCATCTTGGCGCGGCTGCCCGGGTCGCGGGCGACGGCGCGGATCTCGATGACGGCGTCGTAGACTTCCGGCACTTCCTGGGCGAACAGCTTGGCCATGAAGCCGCCGTGGGCCCGGCTGAGCATGATCTGCGGGCCCTTGGTCTCGCGACGGACGTCGTAGATGTAGGCGCGGCAGCGGTCGCCGATGTTGAAGTTCTCGCGCGGGATCGACTGGTCGCGGCGCATGATGCCTTCGCCGCGGCCCAGGTCGACGATGACGTTGCCGTACTCGACGCGCTTGACCACGCCGTTGACGATCTCGCCGACGCGATCCTTGTACTCTTCGTACTGACGCTCGCGCTCGGCCTCGCGGACCTTATGGGTGACCACCTGGCGGGCCATCTGGGTCTGGACCCGGCCGAACTCGAACGGCGGCAGCTCTTCTTCGTAGGTCTTGCCGACGAAAGCCTCGCGGTCGACCTTCAGCGCGTCCGACAGGGGCTGGTGGGCGTATTCGTTCTCGATCGTCTCGCCGGCGGCGGCGTCCGGGTCCTCGACCACGGTGACGACGCGCTTGAGGCTCTGTTCGCCGGTCTTGGGGTCGATCTTGACCCGGATGTCGTGCTCGGCGCCGTAGCGGGTGCGGGCGGCCTTCTGGATGGCCTCCTCGATCGCCTCGATGACGATCTCCTTCTCGATCCCCTTTTCACGGGCGACCGCGTCGGCGATCTGGAGCAGTTCAAGCCGGTTGGCCGCAATGCCGATGGCCATGGTCAGTCCTCTTCACTTTCGGACAAATCTTCGTTCGCCGCCGCGCGGGCGGCGCGTTGTTCGGCGCCTTTTTTCATCAGCTGGTCGGTCATGACCAGCTTGGCCTCGATGACCCAGGCGAAGGGGACGAGCGCGGTTTCCGCCTCGCCTTCCAGGTTGATGCAGACGTTGTCGCCCTCGATCCCGGCCAGTTCGCCGCGGAACCGCTTGCGCCCGTCGGCCAGGCGGTCGAGCTCCAGCCGCGCCTCGTAGCCCTCGAAGGTCTCGAAGTCCTTGAGCCGGGTCAGCGGCCGGTCGACGCCGGGCGAGGAGACCTCGAGCAGGTAGTCGCCCTTGATCGGGTCGGCGGCGTCCAGAACCTCGGACACCGCGCGCGACAGCTTGGCGCAATCCTCGACGTTCATCTCGCCGTCAGGACGTTCGGCCATCACCTGCAGGCGGCGCGACTGGGTGCCGCCCATCAGCCGCAGGCGGACGATCTCGTAGCCGGCGGCCTCGGCCACGGGGTCGAGCAGGTCGATCAGGCTGCGGTCTTCAGCTGTCTTTCCGCGCAAGTCTTTCAAAACCCAAGAAAAAAGCGGCGAACCCGAGGGTCGCCGCTCGAATGCGCCATCCAGCGCAATCGGACGATGTGACGCCTATATAGCGCGAATGGTCGGCGAGGGGAAGCCTCAGGCCGCCCGCTCGCCGACGACGGGATCAGGCCTCCTGGGCCGCCTCGTCTTCCTCTTCGCCGTCCTCGTCTTCCTCGTCGTTGGCGGCTTCGTCCTCGACGGCGAGGGCGTCGTCGTCTTCGTCCTCAAGGTCCTCGTCCTCGAGGTCTTCATCGTCATGGTCCTGGGCGTCGTCCTGCGCCTCGGCGGCGAGGTCGGCGTGATCCTCGACGGCGACGTCGAGATTGTCTTCGGCTTCGGTGGCGGACATGGCGTCGGCTCCTGGCGACCGATCCGGGCCGGGACGGCGCGGGTTCGGGCCAGGCAGGGTCAGGCTGGACGGCCGACCGTTTCGCGACGGGCATGCGAATTTTTAGCTAAATCCTCGCGATTCCGCGCCGCCGCGCCGGTCGGGCGTTCAGGTCCGCGCGAAATCGAAGAACACCGGGGCGCAGTCGCCCAGCTTCTTTTCCTCGTAGCGCGTCGTCACGTGGTCCGCGGGCGGGACCCGCCAGTCGTCGGCGGCCTCGGCCGTCCAGTGGAAGGCGGGCGAGGCGGTGAAGCGCTCCAGCGTCCAGTCGGCGTAGTCGGCCCAGTCGGTGGCGAAGCGCAGCCGGCCGCCCGGCTTGAGCACCCGCGCCAGCTCGGCCACGGTCTCGGCCTGGATCAGGCGGCGCTTGTGGTGCCGGGCCTTGGGCCAGGGGTCGGGGAACATGATGAACACCCGGTCCAGGCAGGCGTCCGGCAGGCGGGCCGTCAGGTCGCGGGCGTCGCCATGGTGGATGCGCACATTGGCCAGGCCCTGCTCCTCGACGTGGCGCACGGCGCTGGCGACGCCGTTGAGGAAGGGCTCGGCCCCGATCGCCAGCACGTCGGGCCGGCGGGCGGCCTGGGCCGCCATGTGCTCGCCGCCGCCGAAACCGATCTCCAGCCAGACCTCGGCCGCGTCCGGCGCCAGGCCGCGCGGGTCGAGCGGGCCCTCGGCGGGGACGGCGATCTGCGGCAGCAGGGTCTCCAGCAGGGCTTCCTGGCGCGGCTTGATCGGGCGCGACTTGATGCGGCCGTAGGAGCGCAGCGGGCCGTGGGGCTTTTGCCCGAAGGGCGGGGTGGCGGACATGGCGGGGCTTATAGCCGATATCTTCCCGGCGTCATCCTGGGGCGCGATCCCCAAGGCGCGGTCCCGGCGAGCGCCGGCCGCCGCGCGCGACGCTTTCCGCGACACGGCGCGGGATGCTAAGCCAGGACCATGATCCTCGCCGTCCTGCAGGCCCGCCTGTCTTCGACCCGCCTGCCGGGCAAGGTGATGCGGCCGTTGCTCGGCCGGCCGATGATCGAGCGCCAGATCGAGCGCCTGCGCCGGGCCGCGCGCATCGACCGGCTGGTGGTGGCCACCAGCGTCGAGGCCTCGGACGATCCCCTGGCCGCCTGGTGCGCCGCCTCGGGGGTCGATGTCTTCCGGGGGCCGCTGGACGACGTGCTCGCCCGCTTCGCCGCCGCCGCCGAGGCGTTCGGCCCGGCCGACCCGGTGGTGCGCCTGACCGCCGATTGCCCGCTGGCCGATCCCGGCGTCATCGACGCCTGCATCGACCTGCACCTGAGGGCAGGGGGCGACTACACCTCCAACGCCCTGACCCGCACCTATCCGGTCGGTCTCGACGTCGAGGTGGTCACGGCGCAGGCGCTGGCGACGGCGGCGCGGGAGGCGACCGACCCCTATGAGCGCGAGCACGTCATGCCGTTCCTCTATCGCCGGCCGCAGCGGTTCCGCATCGTCCAGCTGACCCAGGCCGAAAACCTCGGCGCGCTGCGCTGGACGGTCGACACCCCCGAAGACTTCGCCTTCGTCGAGGGCGTCTATGCGGCGCTCTATCCCGCCCGGCCGGACTTCGACACGGCCGACGTCCTCGCCCTCGCCGGCGCGCGGCGGACGGCATGATCAACCTGTTCGGGGCCCAGCGTTTCAACGACGGCGATCGTATCGAGATCGCCGGCGGGACGGTGCGGCTCAAGGTCAGCGGCCGCGCCCGGCGGGTGTCGCTGCGCCTGGACGTCGCCCGCCGCGAGGTGCTGGCCATCGCCCCCTCGGCGCGCCGGCTGGCCGAGGCCGTGGCCTTCGCCCGCGACCAGGCGGCGTGGATCGCCGCCCGCGTCGCCGAAATGCCCGGCCGGCCGGCCCTGGCGCCCGGCGCCGAGATCGCGGTGCTCGGCCGCCCGTGCCGCCTGGAGCACGAGCCGGGCCGGCTGCGCGCACGGCTGGTCGCGGCCTCGGCCGGGGCGCCGGCCCGGCTGATCGCCGGCGGCGAGGAAGAGGCCTACGCCCGCAGCGTCGTGCGCTGCCTGACCCTGGAGGCCCGCAGGGCCCTGGCCGAGCGCACCGCCGTGCACGCCGCCGCCCTGGGCCAGCCCATGCCGGTGGTGTCGATCATGGACGCCCGCGCCCGCTGGGGCTCGTGCAAGCCGCCGCGCGCCGCCGGCTTCGGCGCGGCGGCCGAGGTCGGCCGCATCCGCTATTCCTGGCGGCTGATCCTCAGCCCGTTCGAGGTGATGGACTATGTCGCCGCCCACGAATGCGCCCACCTGATCGAGGCCAACCACAGTCCGGCCTTCTGGGCGGTGGTGCGCGGCCTGATCGGCGACGAGCGCCCGCAGCGCGCCTGGCTCAAGGCCAACGGCGCGGCGCTGCACGCCTTCGGGGTCTGATCCCGGCTCAGGCCGGCGGGTCGGGCGTCAGCACCGGCGCGGTCGAGAAGCGGGCTTCGCGCGGGTCCAGCTCATGGCCGAGCCGGCGGGTCAGCAGGCCGTAGAGTTCGGGCCGCCGCCCGCGGATCCAGCGCCGGCCGGTGGCGGTCGGCAAAAGGTCCAGGTCGAGGTCGGCGATGACCAGGGCCTCGTCCAGGGCGTCGGTCTCGGCCAGGACCCGGCCATAAGGGTCGAGGATCATGGCGTTGCCGGTCCGCACCTCGCCGTCGTCCTCGCCGACGCCGTTGCTGAACAGGATGAAGACGCCGTTGTCGTGGGCGCGGGCCGGCAGCCAGCGCATCAGCCAGCCGCGGCCCTTGTCGCCCTGGAACTCGGCCCGCAGGACGTCGGGGCGGACATGGCGCTCGCGCCACAGGGCCGGGTCGATGGGGCCCATGGCGTGCGGGCTGCGCGAGGCGGTCCCGCCGGTCTGGTGCGGGGCCAGGATGACGTCGGCGCCCAGCAGGGCGGTGGCCCGGGCGTTCTCGACGAGATTGTTGTCCCAGCAGATCAGCACGCCGACGCGGACCCCGAACGGGGTGTCGAACACGGTGAAGGCGTCGCCGCTGCTGACGTGCGGGCTCTCGAAGGCGTGCAGCTTGCGGTGGCGATGCACGGCCCCGTCGGGGAGGGCGACGACATAGGTGTTGTAGAGCCGGCCGTCGGGGGCGGCCTCGATCAGGCCAGCGCCCACGGCCATACGATGGCGCTGGGCCAGCCGCAGCAGGGCCAGGCTCGACGGGCCGTCCGGAACCGGCTCGGCCAGGGCGCGCCAGCCGGCCTCGTCGAGGTTGCGGCAGTGCCAGTAGCCGGTGACGCACATTTCCGGAAAGGCGATCAGTTCGACGCCCGCCTTGGCCGCCTGGGCGGTCAGCCGGGCGACGACGCCCAGGTTGAAGACCTTGTCGCCGGGACGGTGCTGGAACTGGGTGGTGGCGCTGCGCAGCCGGGCCATGTCGCCTCTCGAAATCGCGGGTCGCGGCCGTCTCCATAGACCGGCCGCCGCGACCCGCGGCTTCAACAAGCGCTACCGATTGTTCCAGCTCCCCCGCGCGGGGGAGCGCCGGCCGGCTCAGTAGGGAATCTGCTGGGCCGCCGCGCCGCCGGCCGGCGGCGCGGCGGGCTGTGGCGAGGGCGGGGCGGTCCCGCCGTCGGCGGCCGGCTGTTCGGAATCGCCTCCGGCCGCCTGGTTGAGGATGTCGCCGATGGCGTCGGTCGGGGGCGGGGCGGCGACGTCGCCGCCGGGTATGGCCTGCACCTTCAGGCGCGGCAGGGCGGCGGCCATGAACAGGCGCCAGATCTCGGCCGGCGAGCTGCCGCCGGTGACGCTGCGCATCGGGGTGTTGTCGTCCTTGCCGGTCCACACCGCCGCCACGAAGCCGCCGGTGTAGCCGACGAACCAGGCGTCGCGATAATCGCTGGTGGTGCCGGTCTTGCCAGCCAGGTCGTAGCCGGGCACCCGCGCCCGGCCGCCGCTGCCGCTGACCAGCACCTGGCGCATCATCTGGATCATGTAGCCGAGGGCCGGCTGGTTGATGACCTGCGGCCGGGGCTCCTTCTGGACGGCGTGGTCGTAGAGCACCTTGCCGTCGGCGGTGCGCACGCGTTCGATGCCGTAGCCCCTGGCCAGCACGCCGCCGTTGGCGAACGGGGCGTAGGCCTGGGCCATCTGCAGGGGGCTGACCTCGACGGCGCCGAGGGCCATGGACGGGTCGGTCTGGATCTTCGAGGTGATCCCCAGCCGGCGGGCGGTGGCGGCGACGTTGGTGGTGCCGACCTGGTCGGCCAGCCGGGCGGCCACGGTGTTGATCGACTGGGCCAGGGCCGTCTGCAGGGTCATCGGGCCCAGGAAGCGGCCGGTGTAGTTGCGCGGCGACCAGCCGTTGATGGTCACCGGCTCGTCGACGACCATCTCGCTGGGCGTGTGGCCGTTCTCCATGGCGGTCAGGTAGACGAACGGCTTGAAGGCCGAGCCGGCCTGGCGCTGGGCGTCGGCGGCGCGGTCGAACTGGCTGTCGCCATAGTCGGCGCCGCCGAGATAGGCCCGCACGCGGCCCTCGCCGTCGAGGGCGACCAGCGAGGCCTGGCGCACGCCCTTGCTGGCGGAATCGCGGGCGACGATGGTGCGCACGGCGTTCTCGGCGCCCACCTGGATCGGCAGGTCGAGGGTGGTCTCGACGATCAGGTCGGCCTCGGGCTGGCCGACCATGGCCCGCACCTGCTCGTCGACCCAGTCGACGAAGTAGCCGGCGTTCTGGTTGGCGACGTTGCGCGACACCCGCACCGGCTGCTTCAGCGCCTCGTCGCGCTGGGCGGCGGTGATGGCGCCGTTGGCGACCATCTGGTCGAGCACGATGGTGGCGCGCCGCTCGGCCCGCTCGGTGTTGTAGACCGGGCTGTAGCGCGACGGGCTCTTCATCAGGCCGACCAGCAGGGCGGTCTCGCCGACGGTCAGCCTGGAGGCCGGCTTGTTGAAGTAGCGCTGCGCCGCCGCCTCGATGCCGTAGGCGCCGCCGCCGAAGTTCACCCGGTTCAGATAGAGGGCCAGGATCTCCTTCTTGGAGTACTTGGTCTCCAGCCACACCGACAGCAGCAGCTCCTGGCCCTTGCGCCGCCAGGTCTGGCGGAAATTCAGGAACAGGTTGCGGGCCAGCTGCTGGGTGATGGTCGAGCCGCCGGCCAGGGGGCCGCTCTCGCGGCGCAGGTTGGACACCATCGCCCGGCTGATGCCGATCGGGTCGAAGCCGAAGTGGTAGTAGAACCGCTTGTCCTCGACGGCGACGAAGGCGGCGGGGACATAGGGCGGCAGTTCGTCGATCTTGACCGGCGGCGCGAACTGGCTGCCGCGCACCGCCAGCAGGGCGCCGGAGCGGTCGAGGTACGAGATCGAGGGCTGGCGCTTGACGTCCAGCGCCTTGGTGGTGTCGGGCAGATCCCAGGCGAACACGGCCAGCACCGCCACCAGGAAGATCAGAGCCCAGACGGTGAGCACCGCGCCCCAGTAGAACAAGGCCTGCAGCGGCGTGCGCCGTGGCTTGCCGCCGCCGGGGGTGGACCCGTTCGCCATGATCGTCATCGTCTCCGAACGTGGATTCGCCGCGCCCGCCCAGCACCGCTTGTCCGCTGTTTACTCAAACCGGAGAGGACGCGCGACAAGATTGACGAAAAGTGAACGCGGGCGCCGCGGGCATGACTTCGCCGCGCGGCGGCGCTATGGCTGGGCGGGCGTCGCCGCCCGTTCGCCGGCGGCGGGCTCGGAGACAGGACATGAACGTCAAAGGCTATGCGGCCGCCGCGGCCCTGCTGCTGGCCGGCTGCGCGACCGCCTCGGGGACCGACGGGTGGACCGGCGGCGATCCCAAGACCTTCGCCGCCGACGAGGCGGCCTGTCGCGACTCCTCGGCCTCGGTCGACCTGCGCCAGGCCGACGCCTATTCCAATCCGCAATACGGCGTGGTCGCCGCCCTGGCCGGCGCCCTCGACAACTCCAGCGTCAGGGGCGGCTCGTTCGGCAAGGCGCGCGAGGCGGTGTTCAACGCCTGCATGGCCAAGGCCGGCTGGCGCAAGGGCGGCTGATCCCCTTTGCCCCCGGGCGGGCGACGCTCCATAAGGAGTGGTGCTTGCTGATTCCCATGCCCTGACGCCTTCGCTGGACGTCGCCCGCGGCATTTTGCGCCGGACGTTCGGCCATGCCGATTTCCGCGGCCTGCAGGCCGGCGTCATCGGCGAGGTGCTGGCCGGGCGCAGCGCCCTGGCGGTGCTGCCCACCGGCGGCGGCAAGAGCCTGTGCTACCAGATCCCCTCGCTCGTCCGCCCGGGCCTCGGCCTGGTGATCTCGCCGCTGATCGCCCTGATGGCCGATCAGGTGGCGGCGTTGCAGCAGTCGGGCGTGGCGGCCGAGAAGCTCGATTCCAACACCAGCCTGGATGCGCGGAGCGACATCTGGCGGCGCATCAACGACGGCGCGCTCGACCTTCTGTACCTGTCGCCGGAAGGCCTGATGCAGCCGTCGATGCTCGACCGGCTGTCGCGCCTGCCGCTGGCCCTGATCGCCATCGACGAGGCGCACTGCGTCAGCCAGTGGGGCCACGACTTCCGCCCCGAATACCGCATGCTCGGCCGCCTGGCCGAAGTGTTCCCCGAGGCGCCCCGGCTGGCGGTCACAGCCACCGCCGACGCGCGGACCCGCGACGACATCCGCGCCGAGCTGCGGCTGCAGGACTGCGCCGAGTTCGTCGACAGTTTCGCCCGGCCCGAGCTCGCCCTTTCGGCCGAGCGCAAGCAGGGCGCGGCGGGGACGCGGGTGATCGAGCTGGTCAAGGAGCGCATGGGCCGGGCCGGGGTGATCTACGCCGGCTCGCGCGACGGCACCGACAAGCTGGCCGAGAAGCTGCGGGCCGAGGGCGTTCCGGCCCTGGCCTATCACGCCGGCCTCGACAAGACCCTGCGGGCCGACCGGCTGGAGCAGTTCCTCGAGGCCGAGGATGCGGTGATGGTGGCGACCATCGCCTTCGGCATGGGCGTCGACAAGCCGGACGTCCGCTTCGTCATCCACGCCGATCCGCCGGCCTCGATCGAGGCCTACTGGCAGGAGATTGGCCGGGCCGGGCGCGACGGCCAGCTGGCCGAGGGCATCAGCCTCTATTCCGCCGCCGACATGGCCTGGGCGGTCCGGCGCATCGACGGCCGCGAGGTCGAGGACGGGGTCAAGCAGGTGCAGCTGCGCAAGCTGCGCCAGCTCTACGCCATGCTCGACGGCGTCGGCTGCCGGCCGGCGGCGGTGCGCCGCTATTTCGGCGAGGCGAACGTGCGCCCGTGCGGGCAGTGCGACCTGTGCCTCAGTCCGCCGGAATCCATCGACGCCACCGAGGCGGCGCAGAAGGCCCTGTCGGCGGTGCACCGCCTCAGCGGCGACGGCTCGGGCCGGTTCGGCCGCGGCCGCATCGTCGACCACCTGCTCGGCAAGACCAAGGACGTGCAGCCGTTCGAGGCCAAGCTGTCGACCTTCGGCGTCGGCCGCGAGTTCAGCGCCGTCGGCTGGCGCGACCTGCTCGACCAGCTGTTGTTCGAGGGCCTGCTGCGCGAGGACCCCAACGAGGGCCGGCCGTTGATCGCCCTGGGCGACGCGGCGGGCGTCAAGGCGGTCTATCGCGGCGAGCAGAGGGTGTCGGTGCGCAAGCCGGCCGAGACCGACAAGGCCGGCGCCCGCTCGCGCCGGCGGCGCGGCGGCGAATCCCTGGCCGTCGCCCCGACCGATTTCCCGCTGTTCGAGGCCCTGCGGGCGTGGCGCCGCGAGCGCGCGGCCGAGCAGCACGTGCCGCCCTATGTCATCTTCCACGACGCCACCTTGGCCGACATCGCCCGCCTGAGGCCCGCGACCCTGACCGACCTCGCCTTGGCGTCCGGCGTCGGCCAGGGCAAGGTCGAACGCTACGGCCAGGCGGTGCTCAAGGTCGTGCGCGACAACTGATCCGCGGCCTTGCGGCCAAGCGGGGCGAACCGGAAGGCGCCTGCGTCTTCCACACGGAAGGAAGGGCGCAGTTCCGATGGCGCATCCCGGCTCCTGTCACTGCGGCGCGGTGCGGTTCCAGGTCGATTGGGACATCGACGAGCTGACCACCTGCGACTGCTCGCTCTGCGTCAAGCGCAACGCCGTCATGGCCAAGGTTCCCGAAGGCGCCCTGGCCGTGCTGGCCGGACAGGAGGCGTTGTCGCTCTATCAGTGGAACACCCGCCGGGCGATGCACTACTTCTGCCGGGTCTGCGGGATCTACGTGTTCCATCGCAAGCGTTCCGCCCCCGACCACTTCGGCGTCAACGCCTTCTGCCTCGACGGGTTCGATCCGGCCTCGGTCCCGCGCCGGCCCACCGAGGGGGCGAATATGAGCGTGGTTGATCCGCACGCCCGCGCCGACCTTCCCGGGCCGCGTCGCCCCGACTGAACCGCCGCGCCCGCGATTCCAATTGACCCATCCATAACTCGCTGGATATATGTTTGATCAATAGCTGGGAGGTTATGGGTCAATGAGCCAAGCATCGGTCGAAACGCTGTCGGTGGTCGTCGAGAGGGAGATCGCCTATCCTCCCGAAAGGATCTGGCGCGCGCTCACCCAGCCGCACCTGATCGAGGAATGGCTGATGAAGAACGACTTCCAGCCTGTCCTCGGCGGGCGTTTCGAACTGCGCGCGGAGTGGGGCTCCCTCGCCTGCGAGGTTCTGGAGATCGAGCCGTACCGGACGCTGTCCTACACCTGGAACGGGCTCGGCCTGGAAAGCGTCGTCACCTGGACGCTGACGCCGACCAGCACGGGCGCGCGCCTGCGCATGGAGCAGTCGGGCTTCCGGCCGGAGCAACGCCAAGCCTATGTCGGGGCGCAGGCCGGCTGGCCCCGACTGCTGGCCGAGCTGGAGCAGGTGCTGGCCCGGCTGGACTAAGGTCTGCCGGGGCTCGTCCTAGACGTCGACCTCGGCGTCCAGGGCGTTCTCCTGGATGAACTCGCGCCGGGGCTCGACCAGCTCGCCCATCAGCCGGGCGAACATGTCGTCGGCGTCGTCGGCGTGGTTGACCCGGACTTGCAGCAGGGTGCGCGCGTCGACGTCCAGCGTGGTCTCCCACAGCTGTTCGGGGTTCATCTCGCCCAGGCCCTTGTAGCGCTGGATGGTCAGGCCCTTGCGGCCGGCGTCGAAGATGGCGTTGAGCAGGTCGAGCGGCCCGCGCACGGTGGTCGCCTTGTCCTTGCGGCGGAACGTGGCCAGGCCCGAGAAGGTCTCGGCCAGCTTGGCGGCGCGCTCGGCCACGCGCCGGCCGTCGGCGGCGTGGGTGAGCACCTCGTCCAGCACGATCCGCTCGGAGACGCCGCGCCGCACCCGGCTGAACACGAAACCGGTCTCGGCTTTCTCGCCGCTCCACGGGCCGTCGCCCTCTTCGGCGTAGAGGTCCAGGCGGCGGGCGGCGGCGGCCGGATCGGGGTGGTCGCCGAACAGACCGGCCAGCGCCGCCTGCTCGACCGCGAAGGCCGGCGCACGGGCGGCCAGCCGATCGATGTTGGCGCGGGCCTGACGGGCGGTCTGCACCAGGGCGGCCAGATCGGCGCCGGCCAGGCGCTCGCCCGAGGCCAGGTCCAGGATCGCGCCTTCAAGGCCCTCGTCGACCAGGAAGGCCTCCATCTCGGCGTCGTCCTTGAGGTAGCGGGACGAGCGGCCCTTGGCGGCCTTATAGAGCGGCGGCTGGGCGATATAGAGATAGCCGCGCTCCAGCACCTCCGGCATCTGCCGGTAGAAGAAGGTCAGCAGCAGGGTGCGGATGTGGGCGCCGTCGACGTCGGCGTCGGTCATCAGCACGATCTTGTGGTAGCGCAGCTTCTCGATGTTGAAGTCGTCGCGGCCGATCCCCGCGCCCAGGGCGGTGATCAGGGTGCCGACCTGGTCGGACGACAGCATCTTGTCGAACCGGGCCCGCTCGACGTTGAGGATCTTGCCGCGCAGGGGCAGGATGGCCTGGTTCTCGCGGTTGCGCGCCTGCTTGGCCGAGCCGCCGGCCGAGTCGCCCTCGACGATGAACAGTTCGGACTTGGCCGGATCGCGTTCCTGGCAGTCGGCCAGCTTGCCGGGCAGGGAGGTGATGTCCAGCGCCGATTTGCGGCGGGTCAGTTCGCGCGCCTTGCGCGCGGCCTCGCGGGCGGCGGCGGCCTCGGCGATCTTGGAGACCACGGCCTTGGCCTCGGCCGGGTGCTCCTCGAACCACTGCCCCAGGCCCTCGGACACCAGGCTTTCCACCGCCGGGCGCACCTCGGACGAGACCAGCTTGTCCTTGGTCTGCGAGCTGAACTTGGGGTCCGGCACCTTGACCGACAGCACGCAGGTCAGGCCCTCGCGGGCGTCCTCGCCCGACAGCGACACCTTCTCGCGCTTGGTCGCGCCGGAACTTTCGGCGTAGCCGGTGATCACCCGGGTCAGGGCGCTGCGGAACGCGGCCAGGTGCGTGCCCCCATCCCGCTGCGGGATGTTGTTGGTGAAGCACAGCACGTTCTCGTGATAGCTGTCGTTCCACTGCAAGGACAGATCGACCTCGACCTTGTCCTTGCGGCCGCGGATGACGATCGGGGCCTTGATCAGCGAGGCCTTGGCCTTGTCGAGGTGACGCACGAAGGCCTCGACGCCGCCCTCGTAGGACAGCACCTCCTCGAACGGCTCGGCCCCGCGCAGGTCCTTGAACACGATCCGGACGCCCGAGTTCAGGAAGGCCAGCTCGCGCAGGCGGTGCTCGAGGGTCTTGCGGTCGAACTCGATGGTCGAGAAGGTCTCGGTCGAGGGCATGAAGGTGACCGCGGTGCCGGTCAGGAACTCGCCGGCCTTGTCGCCTTCGGTGCGCTTGGGGGCCGTGCCGGTCACCGCCAGGGGCGCGACGGCGTCGCCGCGCTCGAACCGCATCTCGTGCTGCAGGCCGCCGCGATAGACCTTGAGCAGCAGGTAGTCCGACAGGGCGTTGACCACCGACACGCCCACGCCGTGCAGGCCGCCCGAGACCTTGTAGCTGTTCTGGTCGAACTTACCGCCGGCGTGCAGCTGGGTCATGATGACCTCGGCCGCCGAGACGCCCTCGCCCTCGTGGATGTCGGTGGGGATGCCGCGCCCGTCGTCGGTGACCGTGGCCGAGCCGTCGGCGTTGAGGATCACCTCGACCAGGGTGGCGTGGCCGGCCAGGGCCTCGTCGATGGCGTTGTCGACCACCTCATAGACCATGTGGTGCAGGCCCGAGCCGTCGTCGGTGTCGCCGATGTACATGCCGGGGCGCTTGCGCACCGCGTCCAGGCCCTTGAGGACCTTGATGGAATCCGCGCCGTATTCCCCGTTGGCTTCGGGGGCGTTGGTCTCGGGAGTATCTTCGCTCATGCCTAGTCCGTAACAGCCAGCCGGGCGGCGTCAACCTGCACGCCCTGGGCCCGCCCTTTCAGGTCGTCAAACAGCGCCTCGTCGGTTCCAGTGAGAAAAGCCTGGAGCCCAAGCGCTTCGATTTCGTCGAAAAGCGCCGCGCGCCGGATGCGGTCCAGATGCGCAGCCACTTCATCCAACAACAATATAGGATTCGGCGCGCCTTCCGCACGTGAAAGTCGCGAGGCCTGGGCCAAAACCAGGTTCAAAATCAGCGCTTTCTGCTCTCCGGTCGAGCATTCGGCGGCGGGGCGGTCCTTTTCGCGATGGACGACGGCGAGATCGCCGCGATGAGGACCTGTCAGGCCGCGGCCGGCGGCGGCGTCGCGTTCGCGGCCGGCGCGCAGGGCGGCGGCGAGGCGGGCGGCGATCTCGGCCGCCTCCAGCCCCTGGCCGGCCATGCGCTCCCAATCCCCGGTCAGGCTCAGCGCCCCTTGCGGGAAGGGGCGGCCGTGGCGGTGGTCGATCTCGTCCTGCAGCGCGATCAGGGTGCGGGCGCGGGCCTCGGCCATGTGGGCGCCGGCCTCTGCCATGCGCGCCTCCAGCGCCGTCAGCCAGTCGGGGTCGGGCGGCGCGTCCGCCGTCAGCAGCCGCATGCGCTCGCGCAGGGTCTTGTCGTAGGCGGCGGCGAAGGCGGCGTGAGCGGGCTCGGCGGCGAAGGTCAGGCGGTCGAAGAACCGCCGCCGCTCGGCCGCGCCCTCCAGGAACAGCCGGTCCTGCTGCGGCGTCAGCCAGACTAGGCGCACCAGGTCCGCCAGGCGCCCGGGAGGTGCGTTCTCGCCCTCCAGCCGCACCACGCGCCGCGCGGCCCCGGCGGTTTCCAATCCCGTGCCCAGCCGGGTTTCGCCATCCGCGCCCTCGACCCGCGCCGCCACGCTCCAGGCCCGGCCCTGGGCCTCGCCCGGCAGGCGGCGGCCGATCTCGGCGATGGCCGCCCCGCGCAGGCCGCGTCCCGGCGCCAGCAGGCTGACCGCCTCCAAGAGGTTGGTCTTGCCCGCCCCGTTGGCCCCGAACAGGAACGCCGGGCGGCCGTCCAGCGCCAGCTCGGCCCGCTCGTAAGAGCGAAAGTCGGTCAGGGTCAGATGTGTCAGGACGGCGCGCATCTACAGACCGCCGCTCATCCCCGCGAAAGCGGGGAGCCAGGCGTTTTTCAAAGCTGCAGGTCCTGGAACAGGTCGCGCCACCCCGGATTGAATCGCTCGATCAGTTCGATTTTCCACGCCCGATTCCATTTTTTCATCTGGCGTTCGCGGTGAAACGCGCCGTCGCGGCTGTCGTGGACCTCATACCAAACCAGACGATCCACGCCATATCGCGCCGTAAATCCCGGGCGCAGCTTCTGCTTGTGTTGCGAGGTGCGTGTGATCAGGGCTTCGGTCGATCCGATATAGAGGGTCCCGTTCCGATCGCTCGCGAGCATGTAGACATAGAAGGCCACGGGAAAAAGCCTGGATCCTCGCTTTCGCGGGGAGGAGCGGGGTTTGTGGCGACCAACCAACCCCGGCTATAGCAGCTTATGTCCAAGAATCCGCACTGGGTCGCCTCGGCGTCGATCCTGTTGGCCAGCCTGATCTGGGGCGCGAGCTTTCCGGTCCTGCGCTATCTTCTGGAGGCGGGCGTGCAGCCCCTGGCGCTGATCGCCGCGCGCTTCGCGGTCGGCGCCGCCGGGCTGGCGGTCGTGCTGGTCCTGACCCGCACCCGCCTCGATCTGCGCGCCCTGGTCCAGGGCGGCGTGATCGGCCTGGTCCTGGCGGTCGGCTACTGGTTCCAGACCGACGGGATCCGCTTCACCACCAGCTCCAAGGCCGCGTTCATCACCGGCCTGTTCGTGCTGTTCACGCCGTTGCTGTCGGCGATGCTGGGCCAGCCGGCGCGGGGGCGCCACGTGGCCGGGGCGCTGCTGGCGGTCGTGGGTCTGCTGTTGCTGGTGCGCCAGCCCGGCGCGCCGCTTGGCGGCTGGACGCGCGGGGATGGCGAGAACCTGGTCGCGGCCATGGTGTTCGCCGTGCAGATCGTGCTGATCGCCCGCTTCGCCCGGGCGACGCCGCCCCTGGCGCTGGCCTTCGTCCAGATCGCCGTGGTCGCGGTCGCGGCCATGGCGGCCCTCGTCGCGACGGGCCAGCCGCTGCGGCCGCCGGTCCATGCGCCCGCCGGCGTCTGGGCGGCTCTGGGCTTCCTCGGCCTGGCGGCCACCGCCCTGGCCTTCGCGATACAGTGCACGATGCAGGCCCGGCTGGGGGCCACCGAGGCGGCCGTGCTGTTCTCGCTGGAGCCGGTGTTCGCCACCCTGCTGGCGGTGTCGGGATGGGCGCCGGGCGTGCATGAGCACCTCGCGCCGATCCAGTGGGCGGGCGCGGCGGTGCTGGTCGGCGCGGCGCTGTGGGCCGAGCGCGGGCCGGCGCTGATCGGGATCGGGCCGCGCCGCGCCGGGCCGCAGACCTAGCGCTCCTGGTCGGTGGGCCGCATCAGGATCTCGTTGATGCCGACGTGCGGCGGACGCGTCACCGCGAACAATACGGCGTCGGCGATGTCCTGCGCCTGCAGCTGGCGCATCGCCTCGGCGCGGGCGTTGACCGCCGCCCGGGTCGCCGGGTCGCCGATGTGATCGCGCAGCTCGGTGGCGGCCATGCCGGGCGAGATGACCGTGACGCGGATGTTGTCCTGACAGGCCTCGCGCCGCAGGGATTCCGAGAATCCGGCCACGCCGAACTTGGTCGCGGCGTAGGCGGCCGACAGCGGGTTGGCGACGTGGCCGGCCACCGACGAGATGTTGACGACATGGCCGTCCCGGCGCGCCTTCATGCCCGGCAGGGCCGCCTGGCTGGCGGCGATCAGGCCCAGGAGGTTCAGTTCGATCATGCTGCGCCAGCGGCCGAGGTCGGCGGTCTCCACCGGCTCCAGGTACATGACGCCGGCGTTGTTGATCAGGATGTCCAGCTTGCCGAAATGGCGCTCGGTCTCCCGCACGGCGGCCTGGGCCTGCGCCTCCCGGCTGAAATCGGCCACGATGACGTGGGCGTCGCCGCCGTCGTTGCGGATGCGCTCGGCCAGGGCCTCCAGCCGGTCCTTGCGCCGCGCGGCCAGGGCGACCTTGGCGCCCGCCTGCGCCAGGGCCGCGGCCATGGCCTCGCCAAATCCCGAAGACGCGCCGGTGACCAGCGCGATGCGTCCATCCAAGCGGTCGCCCATGGTCAATCCTCGTGTTGCGTGAAACGGAAACAGGCCCCGTCCGGCGGGCAGGGCCTGTTTCTCATATAAGCGCCTGGCGGCGGATTGCCGACCCCGAGGGAGACCGCGAAGGCGGAGATCAGACCCGCAGCGGCATCAGCACGTACTGGACGCCCGGATCGCTGGGATCGAGCACCAGGGTCGGGCTGGCCGGGTCGGCGAAGCGGAATTCGGCCTGTTCGCCCTGGATCTGGCCGGTGACGTCCAGCAGGTAGCGGGCGTTGAAGCCGATCTCGAAGCCTTCGCCGTCGTAGTCGACTTCCAACTCCTCGACGGCCTGGCCGGCCTCCATGTTGCGCACGGTCAGGACGATCTTGCCCGGCTCGACGGCCATCTTCACCGAGCGCGACTTCTCGGCCGAGATCGTCGCCACGCGGTCGACGGCGGCGGCGAACAGGGCGTTGTCGACCATCAGCACGCGGTTGTTGTCGCGCGGGATCACCCGGCCGTAGTCGGGGAACGAGCCGTCGATGACTTTCGAGGTCAGGGCGGCGCGGCCGGCCTCGAAACGGACCTTCTGCGGGCTGACCTGCAGCTCGACGCTCTCGCCGGCGTCGTCGAGCAGGCGGCGGACCTCCTGCACGGTCTTGCGCGGCACGATGACGCCGGGGGCGCCAGCGGCGCCGTCCGGCGCCGGCATCTCGGCCAGGGCCAGGCGGTGGCCGTCGGTGGCGACGGCGCGCAGCTTGGCCTGGTCGCCCTCGACCACCACGTGCAGGTAGAGGCCGTTCAGATAGTAGCGGGTCTCTTCCGTCGAGATGGCGAAACGGGTCTTGTCGATCAGGCGGATCAGGTCGTTGGTGTCGACGCTGATGCGGCTGGACAGGCCCTCGGACGACATCACCGGGAAGTCGCCGGCCGGCAGCACCGGCAGGTTGAAGCGCGAGCGGCCGGCCTGGATCGACAGGCGCGGGTCCTCGCTGGTGAAGCGCAGCTCGACCTCGGCGCCGTCAGGCAGTTTGCGGACGATCTCGTAGAGGGTGTGGGCCGGGGCGGTGATCTGTCCGGCGGTGTCGATGCGCGCCGGCGTCTCGTCGACGATCTCCATGTCGAGGTCGGTGGCCGACAGGGCCAGGCCGTCCTTGTCGGCCGACAGCAGCACGTTGGACAGGATGGGAATGGTGTTGCGCCGCTCGACGACGCTCTGAACGTGGCCCAGCGCCTTGATGAGAGCCTGACGCTCGATAGTAAGCTTCATTCGTCCGGTCCTGGAAGGCCGCGCGGCAAAGACCATCCCCCGGCGCGACCGTGAAGAGGACCTCGGAGATTAGCGAAAAAGCGCAGGCGGGGAAGGGGCCGCGGGTGGTTTTACCGTGGGCTTTTTCGCGTCGGCGCGGCGGATCAGCCGCGCAGCTTGCGGGTCAGCGCCTCGAGATCGCGCGCCATCTGCGCGTCCTCGCCCTTGAGCGCCTCGATGCGACGCACGGCGTGCAGGACGGTGGTGTGGTCGCGCCCGCCGAAGCGGCGGCCGATGTCGGGCAGCGACCGGGTGGTCAGCTGCTTGGCCAGCCACATCGCCGCCTGGCGGGGGCGGGCGATCGAGCGGTTGCGGCGCTCGGAGATCAGGTCGGCCTGCTTGAGGCCGAAATGCTCGGCGGCGGCTTTCTGGATGTCGTCGATGGTGATGCGCTTCTCCCCGCCGCGCAGGTGCGGGCGCAGGATGGCCTGGGCCTCGTCGAGGCCCAGGGTCGAGACGCCTTCGCCCAGGCGGGCGACCAGGGTGTTCAGGGCGCCTTCGAGCTCGCGCACGCTGTCGGTGAAGCGGTCGGCGAGAAACTGCAGGACCTCGGGCCGGGCGGTGGCTGCGCGCAGGCCCTGCTGGCGGCCCAGGACGTCGAGCTTCATCTCCAGGATGCCCATGCGCAGGCTGCGGTCGGCCGGCTCGATGCCGCAGACCAGGCCCGCCTGCAGGTGCGAGCGCAGGCGCGCGTCCATCTCGACCATGGCCGAGGGCGCGCGGTCGGCGGAGAACACCACCCGGCGGCCGTCCTCGACCAGGGCGGTCAGGGTGTGGAACAGCTCTTCCTGGGTCGACTGCTTGCCGGCGATGAAGTGCACGTCGTCGATCAGCAGGAGGTCGGCGGCGCGCAGCTCTTCCTTGAAGGCCGCCGTCTGGCGGTCCATCAGGGCGCGCACGAAGGTCGACAGGAACCGCTCGGCGGTCAGGTAGATGACCTTCTTGTGCGGGGCGACGCGCATGGCCTCCCAGGCCAGGGCGTTGAGCAGGTGGGTCTTGCCGAAGCCGTAGGGGCCGTGGAACAGCACGGGGTTGAAATGGCCGTCGGCCCAGGACGCCACCCGCCGGGCGACGGCGTAGGCGAACTCGTTGGCCGGGCCCGGCACGAAGCTGTCGAAGGTGAAGCGTTCCTGCAGGCCGGCCATGCGGGCCGGGCGGGCGCCCGCGCCGCCGACGGGCGCCACGTCGGGCACGTCGGACGAAACGGGCTCGGCGATCTCGATCTCCAGGGCCAGCGGCTCGGCCGAGGCGGCGGGACCGCCCTCGGCCTCGAACTCCACCCGCGACTTCAGGTCGAGGCGGCGGCCTTCGGGGTCGTTCTGGGCCCACAGCTCGGAAATGCGGCGCCACGCGTTGCGGCGAATCCAGTCGCGCGCGATGCCGGTGGGGGTGACGAGAACCAGGGCGCCGCCATGGCCTTCGCGCAGCGACGCCTGGGCCAGCCATGAACCGAAAGCGGCGTCGCCCAGCTCGGATTTGAGCGCCGAACAGGCTTTCACCCACACCGCTCCCGCCTGGATTCGATCCACCCCAGCCATGGCCGTTTTCGTCATCTGCCCCAATCCCAGCCGAACCTGCACCAGCGTGGCCGATCGCTCCCCCCGGTGCGGTCGCCGACGCCAAGTCTTCCCCCATTTTTCGGAACGCAAGGGTCTGCGCCGGCGACGCACATAGTCGCCGAGCCCTTTTTCATCCGTAATAAGATGGAAGACCGTTAGACCTTCAGACTAGCTAGCGGCCCCCGAGGGTCAACGGGGATTCTTCGCGCCGTCTGCGGATATTTCTGTTGACTCCCGGAAGCCCCTCTAAGCTCAGGGAAATACCGTTGAGATGGTTCCGTTCACTGAATAGGCGACCATCGTTACAGCAAATAAGCCTAGACAAAAGCCGGCCGCGACGGGTGTCGGGCCGGCTTTAATTTATTCAATACTATCAAGAAGTTGCGTCGAAACGCCGAGCTCAGGCGGCGGCCAACTTCTTCAGTCGAGCCGCGAGCCGCGACACTTTGCGCGCTCCGGTGTTCTTGTGAACGACGCCCTTGGAGACGGCGCGCATCAGCTCCGATTGAGCCTCGACAAAAGCGGTCTTGGCGGCGCCCGCGTCGCCCGTGGCGACGGCCTCTTCGAACTTGCGCAGGAAGGTCCGCACGCGCGAGCGGCGGGCCTTGTTGACCTCGGTGCGGCGCTCGATCTTACGGATCGCCTTCTTGGCGCCGGGGTTGTTGGCCATGGGTTTCGGACCTCAAACGGACAGCAAGCGCCGAACAGCTCGCGCGGCGCGGAAAATCAGGAGTGCGCGCATATACGGGAAGGCGGCAGGCAGGTCAATGCGCAACCGCGGCCTCCCGGTCACGGACCGTCCACCGCGACGCCCTCGGCCCGCAGCAGCGCCGGCACGCCGCCGGGGCCGATCAGGTGGCCGATGCCGACCACCATCACCGTCCGGCCCGAGCCGGACAGGCGCGCCCTGATGGTCTTGACCCAGGCGGCGTTCCTTTGGGTGATCAGCACCTGATAAAGGCGCGGCGACGACTTGAGCATCGGCTGCAGGGCCTGCTGGTCGAGGGCGGCGATGTCGCCCGCCGTCCAGGCGTCGACCAGCTTCTTATAGCTGTCGGGCTCCTCTTCGATCTCGCGCAGGGTCTCTTCCAGCGAGGCGGCCTGGTCCTGGAGCGAGGCGTCGGCGAAGAAGCCGATCTGCTGCTCCGGGGTTTCGAAGGCGCGCCGGGTGGTCGCGGCCGGGGCCTCGGCCGACAGCCGCCGCTCGACGCCCTGCTCCTCGAGCCCGCCCTGCTGGCGGAAGGCGGCGACCGAGATCGCCACCTCGGCCAGCCATGGCTGCAGGCGCTCCAGCCCGGCCATGGACGTGGCCAGCTTGGCGGCCACCCTCTGCAGCCGTTCGCGGCCGGCCGGGCTCAGGGTCTGGGACAGGGTCTGGCCGTCGGGCAGCATGCCCCGCTGCACGGCCAGCCGCCCGACGGCCGACTGGCTGGCGTCGTCGAACGGAATCTCGAACCACAGGTCGTCGGCCCGGTCGACCGCCTCGCGCAGGGCCGGCGGCTCCCAGGCCACGCCCGGCGGCAGCACGTGCACCGAGCCGAACAGGACGATGGTCGAATCCTTGTCGTGGATGGTCCACACCGGCGGCTGGGCGGCGGCGAGGCCGGCCCATGCCCACAGGGCGGCCGCGGCGAGGCCGAGGCGGAACGGTTTGCGCATGACGTCTCCGGAGACCCGCCGGTCAGGTCTGGCAGACGGGGCAGAAAAAGGTGGAGCGGCCGGCCTGGACCAGCCGCTCGACGGTTCCGCCGCAGCCGGCGGTGGCGCAGGCTTCGCCCTCGCGGCCGTAGACGCGGAAGCGATGCTGGAAATAGCCAAGCACGCCGTCCGCCCCGGCGTAGTCGCGCAAGGTCGAGCCTCCGGCGGCGATCGCTTCCTCCAGCACCGCGCGCACGGCGTCGGCCAGGCGTTCGATCCGCGCCCGATCGACGGCTCCCGCCGGCCGGCGGGGCGAGATTCCAGCGCGATGCAGCGCTTCGCACACATAGATGTTGCCGAGCCCGGCCACGACCTTCTGATCGAGCAGCAGGGTCTTGGGCGACTGGGTCCGGCCCGCGAAGGCCGCCGCCAGCCGGTCGGCGTCGAAATCGGGGCCGAGCGGCTCGGGGCCCATGCCGGCGAACCAGGGATGACGGTCGAGGGCGTCCGTGGGGACCAGCCCCATGAAGCCGAAGCGGCGCGGGTCGGAATAGGCGACGCGGGCGCCGCCCTCGGTCTCGAACACCACGTGCACGTGCTTGGGATCGGCGGGCGCGGCGTAATAGTAATCGGCCGGCCGGACCGCGCCGCTTCCGTCGTCGACGTCGAAGCGGCCGGTCATGCCCAGGTGCATGACCAGGGTGTCGCCCCGGTCCAGCGGGGCCAGCAGGTACTTGGCCCGCCGCCGCAGGTTCTCGACGCGCGCGCCGGTCAGGCGCTGGACGAAATCGTCGGGGAACGGAAAGCGCAGGTCCGGACGCCGAGTCTCGACCCGGGCCAGCCTGGCGCCGTCCAGGGCGGGGGCGAGGCCCCGGCGGACGGTCTCGACCTCGGGCAGTTCGGGCATGGTCGCTCCTCGGCCGGCGGCGGCGAGGGCCGTCGACGGTCCATCCTATTTATAGCTTGGGGCCGGCGCGCCAAGGGGGACGAAGCCCGCCCGCCGGTCCGCACTTTTGCAAACCGCCGCCAGCGGCTACTACAGCGTCCATGACCCAATCCGCTCGCGAACCGCGCGCCACCTTCGGCTTCAAGGACGTCGATCCCGCCGACAAGCCGGGCCTCGTGCGCGGCGTCTTCGACCGCGTGGCCAAGCGCTACGACCTGATGAACGACCTGATGAGCGGCGGCGTGCACCGGCTCTGGAAGGACGCGGCGGCGGCGCGGCTGAACCCCCAGCCGGGCGAGCGCATCATCGACTGCGCCGGCGGCACCGGCGACATGGCCCGCCGTTTCGCCAGGATGGCGCGGGCGGCCCAGGCGCGGCGCGGCGGGCCGGACGCCGAGATCCTGGTCGTCGACTACAACGCCGAGATGATCGCCGCTGGCGTCGAACGGGGCGGCGAGCCCGAGATCTGCTGGTCGGTGGGCGACGCCCAGCGCCTGCCGTTGCCCGACGCCTGCGCCGACGCCTATGTGATCTCGTTCGGCATCCGCAACGTCACCGACATCCAGGCCGCCCTGGGCGAGGCCCGCCGGGTGCTGAAGCCGGGCGGCCGCTTCCTGTGCCTGGAATTCTCGCGCCCGGTGACCGAGGCCCTGCAGAAAGCCTACGACGCTTATTCCTTCAACGTCATCCCGACGATCGGGCAATGGGTGGTCAAGGACCGCGAGTCCTACCAGTACCTGGTCGAGAGCATCCGCCGTTTCCCCGACCAGGCCCGGTTCGCCGAGATGATGGGCAAGGCCGGTTTCGTCCGCGCCGGCTGGACCAATTTCACCGGCGGCGTCGCCGCGCTGCATCACGGCTGGGCCGCCTGAGCCGATGAGCGCGAACCGATGAGCGGATGCGCCGCATGAGCGATTGGGCCGCTTTCGGCCGCCTGATCGCCGCCGGCTGGACCCTGGTCCGCGCCGACGCCCTGATCCCGCGCGAGATCGACGGCGAGCTGCCGCCCGGCCTGCGGCTGACGGCGCGCGCCCTGCGCCTGTTCGCGGGACCCGACGCCCGGGCCGGACGGCCGGGCGAGCGGCTGGCCGGACGCCTGGAGAAGCTGGGCCCGGCGGCGATCAAGCTGGGCCAGCTGCTGTCGACCCGGGCCGACATCTTCGGCGACCGTTTCGCCGACGACCTGTCGCGCCTCAAGGACCGCCTGGCGCCCTTCCCGCTGGCCGAGGCGCGGGCCGAGGTCGAGCGGGCCATCGGCCAGCCGTTCGACGACCTGTTCGCCGCCTTCGAGCCGCCGATCGCGGCCGCCTCGCTGGCCCAGGCCCATCCGGCCGTGCTGCGCGACGGCCGCCGTGCGGCGGTCAAGGTGTTGCGGCCCGGCATCGAACGGACGGTGGCGCGCGAGGCCGAGGCCCTGCAGCTGGCCGCCAGGCTGGTCGAGGCCCTGGTTCCCGCCGCCCGCCGGCTGGAGCCCCGCGCCCTGACCGCCACCGTGGTGCGGTCGTTGCAGCTCGAGCTCGACCTGCGCATGGAGGCCGCCGGCGGGGCGGAGCTGGCCGAGGTGATGGCGCGCGACGGCTACATGTCGGCGCCGGCGGTGATCTGGGACGGCGTCGGCCAGAGGGTGCTGACGCTGGAATGGGCCGAGGGCGCGGCGCTGTCCGACCCGGCCGTCCTCGATACGCCGGGGCTCGACCGCCGGGCGCTGGCCGACAATCTGGTCCGCGGGTTCCTGGCCCAGGCGCTGGACCACGGCGTCTTCCACGCCGACCTGCACGAGGGCAACCTGTTCGTCGTCGCGCCCGCCCGGCTGACGGCGGTGGATTTCGGCATCGTCGGCCGGCTGGGCCCGGGCGAGCGCCGCTATCTGGCCGAGATCCTCTGGGGCTTCCTGCGCCGCGACTATCGTCGCATCGCCGAGGTGCATTTCGAGGCCGGCTACGTGCCGCGGGTCCATGAAGTCGACGCCTTCGCCCAGGCGTTGCGGGCGGTGGGCGAGCCGATCTTCGGCCGCAGCGCCCGCGACGTCTCCATGGGCCGGGTGCTGGGCCAGCTGTTCGAGATCACCGCCCTGTTCGACATGCGCCTGCGGCCCGAACTGGTGTTGCTCCAGAAGACCATGGTCACGGTCGAGGGCGTGGCGCGGCGCATCGATCCCGCCCACGACATCTGGGCCGCCGCCGATCCGGTGGTGCGGCGCTGGATCGCGCGCGAACTGTCGCCGGCCGGCCGGGTCAAGGCCCTGGCCGAACAAGGCGTGAGAGCGCTGCAGTCGCTCTCACGCCTGGCCGAAACGCCCCCCGCCGTTTCGGCCTCGGCGCCCGGAACGAGGCCGGCTGCCTCATCGGGCGCTTTGTGGTTCGCGCTCGGCGCGGCGACGGCGGGTCTGGCCTTCGCCCTGACCGCCCTGCTGCGCTAGCCGCGGTCTTCGCCATCGCGCCCGCCCTTGTCGCGGCGGGCCTCGCGATCCTTCTGCTGGGCCCAGTAGGCCGCGCCGTCGCGCGGCTTGAACATGGTGCGCGGCGCCCCGTCCCTGGTGACCACGGCGAAGACGTTGTCCTTGGGGTCGTAGATCAGCGTGTCGCCGTTGCGCCGGTTCAGGGTTTCGGCCCCCTTGGGCGGGGTCGCGACGAAGGCGTGGGCCTTGGCGATGTAGTCGTCGACGTCCTTGGCCCCGAAGTCGGCGCCGTCCCGCTCGAAACGGAACTGGGCGTTCTCCTGCGCCGTGTGCCGGCGGTTGGCGGCCCAGATCGGCTTGCCGCGATAGGTCGGGATCGGCTGCTTGCGCGGATCGTCGCGCGGGGCGTCGCCGCGGGTCGCGGACCGCCCGCCGCCTGCTCCGCCGCCCGTCTCGCCGGACGTCGATCCCGCGCTGGCGTGCTCCCGCGCCGGGGCGACGGCGGACGGCCCGCCGTCGCAGGCCGCCAGGATCAGCGTCGCCAGGACCGGGACCGCCGCGCGGGACAGGGCGGCCGATAGACTGCGTTGAACCGGCATGCGAGCATTCCCCCTGGCGCTCTCCGATGGCGTGCGGGAACGAACAAAGAACATTTTCCCAGGGTTGTCCAGAGTGTAAATGCACGTTCCGGCGGCGTCGCCGCTTTCCCCTATCGCAGGATGCGGCCGAGGAGGTAAGGACCGGCGAAACCCGGGAGGTTCGAAGTGAACGAACGGCGCGTGCTTCTCATCGTCGGCGGCGGCGTGGCGGCCTACAAGGCGCTGGAGCTGGTCCGCCTGCTGCGCAAGGCGGGCGTCGGCGTACGCCCGATCCTGACCCGCGGGGGCTCGCGGTTCGTCACGCCCCTGGCCCTGGCCGCCCTGGCCGAGGACAAGGTCTACGAGGAGATCTTCTCCCTCACCGACGAGGCCGAGATGGGCCATATCGAGCTGTCGCGCTCGGCCGACCTGGTGGTGGTGGCCCCGGCCACGGCCCACCTGATGGCCCGCGCGGCGGGCGGCCTGGCCGACGACCTGGCCACCACCACCCTGCTGGCCACCGACAAGCCGGTGCTGATGGCCCCGGCGATGAACGTGCGCATGTGGCTGCACCCGGCCACCCAGCGCAATCTCCAGCGGCTGCGCGACGACGGCGTGCTGTTCGTCGGACCGGACGAGGGGGCCATGGCCTGCGGCGAGTACGGCCCCGGCCGTCTGGCCGAGCCGCCGCAGATCTTCGAGGCGATCATGGCCGCCCTCGACGGCGTCGCCGCCCGGCCGCTCGTCGGCCGGCACGTGCTGGTCACCGCGGGCCCGACGGTCGAGCCGATCGATCCGGTGCGGCTGCTGACCAACCGCTCCAGCGGCCGGCAGGGCTACGCCATCGCCGAGGCCCTGGCCCGGCTGGGCGCGCGGGTGACGCTGGTCTCGGGGCCGACCGGCCTGACCGCGCCGCCGGGGGTCGACCGGATCGACGTCGAATCCGCCCGCGACATGCTGGCGGCCTCGCAGGCCGCCCTGCCGGCCGATGCGGCGGTGTTCGTCGCCGCCGTCGCCGACTGGCGGCCGGACGAGGTGTTCGGCGTCAAGCTCAAGAAGGGCAAGGAAGGCCCGCCGGCCATCCGCCTGGTCGAGAACCCCGACATCCTCGCCACCCTGGCGGCCGGCGGCCCGGCCCGGCCCCGGCTGGTGGTCGGCTTCGCCGCCGAGACCAACGACGTCGAGACCCACGCCCGCGCCAAGCTGGCCAAGAAGGGCTGCGACCTCATCGTCGCCAACGACGTCACCCAGCCGGGCGTCATGGGCGGCGGCGAGAACGCCGTCATGCTGATCTCGAAATCCGGCGTCGAGCGCTGGGAGCGGGCCTCCAAGGACGAGGTCGCCCGCAAGCTCGCCCGACGCATCGCCGACACCCTGGAGACGCTTTAGTGAACCCGACCATTCCGATCACCCGCCTGCCCCACGCCCAGGACCTGCCGCTGCCGGCCTACGAGACGGCGGGCGCGGCCGGCATGGATCTGCGCGCCGCCGTGCCGGAGGACGCTCCCCTGGTGCTGAAGCCGGGCGCGCGGACCATGGCGCCGACCGGGCTGGCCTTCGCCGTGCCGCCGGGCTTCGAGGCCCAGGTGCGCCCGCGCTCGGGCCTGGCCGCCAAGGCGGGGATCACCTGCCTCAACACCCCCGGCACCATCGACAGCGACTATCGCGGCGAAGTGAAGGTGATCCTGGCCAATCTGGGCGACGAGGACTTCGTCATCCGCCGGGGCGACCGCATCGCCCAGCTGGTCATCGCCCCGGTGGCGCAGGCGGCCTGGAGCGAGGTCGCTTCGCTCGACGAGACGGCGCGCGGCGCCGGCGGCTTCGGCTCGACCGGCGGTCGCTGACCGCCGGGCCGGTCAGACCCCGACGGGGGCCGGCTCGGGTTCCGCCGCCGGCTCGACCGTGATCTCGGGCAGGGGCGGGGCGATAAAGCCGCCCAGCCGCTCCTCGATCGCCTGGGCGACGGCCAGGGTGCGGCCGTCGGCGCCGCGCGGCCCGATGATCTGCACGCCGACCGGCAGGCCGGCGTCGGTCCGGCCGGCCGGTATGGCGGTGGCCGGCAGGCCGCAGGCCGTGGCCAGGGCGATCCACTGCAGCATCGACACATAGGGAAAGGTCCGCCGGTCGCCGGCGGCCAGCTTGCGCTTGTTGAACGGACGGTGGTCGTGCGGGAAGGCCGCCACCGGCGCGATCGGCGCGATCAGCACGTCGAACCGTTGGAACACCTCGGCGATCTGGTGCTGGTGGCGGGCGCGGGTTTCGTTGGCCGCCAGCCAGTCGCGGTGGCTGGCGGTGTAGCCGAGCACGGTGGCCGCCCACGACAGCGGCCCCGCCCCCCGCGCCCTGGCCAGCTTGGCCGGGCCGCGCATCCAGCCGAGGCTCGACCGCGTCCGCGCCGGCAGGTCCGCCCCGATCACCGAGGTCAGCAACAGGCCGTAGGCGTCGAGCAGTTCCTGCCCGTTGACCGGGCTGCGGATGGGGGTGACCGCCGCCCCGGCGGCCTCCAGGCGGGCGGCGAAGGCCTCGATGGGCGCGCGCACGGCGCCGTCGAGCAGGAAGCCCGGCTCCTCCAGCCACAGGCCCACCTTGAGCTCGGCCAGGTCGGCGGCCGGCGCCCGCGCCGCCAGCGGTCCGTTCTCCATCACCGCCAGCAGCAGACGCAGGTCGCGGGCCGAGCGCGCCATGGGCCCGATGACGTTGAGGTCGGCCTCGGCGAAGGCGCCCGGCTGCGGCGGCACGTGGCCGCGCTGCGAGACCAGACCGTAGGTCGGCTTGTGGGCGTAGACGCCGCAGAAGTTGGCCGGCGTGCGCAGCGAGCCGCCGATGTCGGAGCCGATCTCCAGCGGCGTCACCCCGGTGGCCAGGGCCGCGGCCGCGCCGCCGGACGAGCCGCCGCAGGTGCGCGCCACGTCCCAGGGATTGTTGGTCTGGCCGTAGACGTCGTTGTAGCTCTGCCAGTCGGCGGCCATCACCGGCACGTTGGTCTTGCCCCAGATCACCGCGCCCTGGGCGCGGGCGTGGGCGACCGCCGCGGCGTCGACGGCGGTGCGGCCCTTGAGGGCGACCAGGCCCGACGAGGCGGGCAGCCCCTGGACGTCCAGCGTGTCCTTGATCGTCATCGGCAGGCCGGCCAGCAGCCCGGTCTGCTCGCCGCGGAACCTCAGGTCGTCGATCGCGCGGGCGGCGTGGACGGCCCGCTCGGGATCGGCCGCGACCACGGCGTTGATCCGGCCGTGCACCGCCGCCTCGCGGGCGACCGACGCCTCCAGCAGCTCGACGGCGCTGATCTGCTTGCTCTGCAGCGCGTGCAGCTGGCCGACGGCGTCGAGCGAAAGCGGATCGGTCATGGCGTCGGCTCCGGCAAGGTCAGGTCGGGTCGCGGAAACCCAGCACGTCCAGCATGTCGTAGAGGCCGGGCGGCCGTCCGGCCGCCCACAGGGCCGCCGCCAGGGCGCCCTTGGCGAACAGGCTGCGGTCGCGGGCCGAGTGCGAAAGGGTGAGGATCTCGTCCTCGGCGGCCAGGATCACCGAATGCTCGCCGATGACGCCGCCGCCCCTGACCACCGCGAAGCCGATCGTCCCCTCGGCCCGCGCGCCCGCGCGGTCCAGCGACACCCGGCCGTCGGCGTCCCGTCCGCAGGCCTGGTCCAGCGCCAGCCCGCGGCCGCGGGCCGCCGCCTCGCCCAGCATCAGGGCGGTGCCCGACGGCGCGTCGACCTTGCGGTTGTGGTGGGCCTCCAGCACCTCGACGTCCCAGCCTGGCGACCTGAGGGTGCGCGCGGCCTGTTCGACCAGGCCGATCAGGGTGTTGACCCCCAGGGAATAGTTCCCCGACTTGACCACCGCCGTCACGGCCGCGGCCTTGCGCACGTCGGCCTCCTGTTCGGGGGTGAAGCCGGTCGAGCCGATCACCAGGGCCGGCCCCCGGCGCTCGACGGCGGCGCGGGCCAGGGCGGCCGAGGCCTCCGGGGTGGTGAAGTCGACGATGACGTCGCAGGCGTCCACCGCCTCGCGGGCGCTGGTCAGCACCCGGTCGCCGACGCCCTGGCCGGCGCTGCCGGGCCGGTCGAACAGGGCGGCGACCTCGACGCCTTCGCGCTGGTCGGCGGCGGCGGCGACGGCGCGGCCCATGCGGCCGAGCGCGCCTGCGATCCCCAACCTGATTCCCACGCCGTCGGCCATCACCGGTCCATGTTCAACTGCAAGATGCGACCGACGGCTGGACGCGCCGGAAAGCGCTAGTCTCCCCGGCGCGGCCGGGCGGTCAAGGCCGCAGTTGGCGGCGGCGGCGGCCGCTTTCGTCCAAACCGGACCGAGGTCGCGGAAATTTGTCCGGACATCTGGACGATTTTCCGAAAATGGGCTGGGTAATCGCTGTTCCGCGCGTTGTGGCGGCGAGCGGCGGTGCGGTAGGTTCGTGCGACGGAGGGACCGGAGCCGTCGGCCAACGCCGCCGCGCGCCCTCGCAGGAAGCGCCAGTATCCGATGAGCGACACCGAAAAACGCACCTTCACCGACGACGAAGCCCTTGCGTTCCACAAGTATCCGACCCCCGGCAAGATCGCCATCGCCGCCACCAAGCCGATGGCGACGCAGCGCGACCTGAGCCTGGCCTATTCGCCGGGCGTGGCCGTGCCGGTGAACGCCATCGCCGCCGATCCGGACGCCGCCTACGACTACACCTCCAAGGGCAACCTGGTGGCGGTGATCTCGAACGGCACCGCCATCCTCGGGCTCGGCGACCTGGGGGCGCTGGCCTCCAAGCCGGTGATGGAGGGCAAGGCGGTGTTGTTCAAGCGCTTCGCCGACGTCGACAGCATCGACGTCGAGGTGGCGACCAAGGACCCGGACGAGATCATCACCGTGGTCAAGAACATCGGCCTGACCTACGGCGGCATCAACCTCGAGGACATCCGCTCGCCCGAATGCTTCCGCATCGAGAGCGAGCTGCAGGAGCTGCTGGACATCCCCGTCTTCCACGACGACCAGCACGGCACCGCCATCATCTCGGCCGCCGGCCTGATCAACGCCTGCCACCTGACCGGCCGGCGGCTGGAGGAGGTCAAGGTGGTGCTCAACGGCCCGGGCGCGGCCGGCATCGCCACCCTCGACCTGATCAAGGCCATGGGCGTGCGGCACGAGAACGTCATCGCCGTCGACCGCAAGGGCGTGCTCTATCGCGGCCGCACCGAGGACATGAACCAGTGGAAGTCGGCCCACGCGGTCGACACCGACAAGCGCACCCTGGCCGAGGCGGTCGCGGGGGCCGACGTGCTGATCGGCCTGTCGGCCAAGGGCGCGTTCACCCAGGACCTGATCAAGGCGATGGCGCCGAACCCGATCATCTTCGCCATGGCCAACCCCGATCCGGAGATCACCCCGGAAGAGGTCAAGGCCGTGCGGCCCGACGCCATCATGGCCACCGGGCGGTCGGACTATCCCAACCAGGTCAACAACGTCCTGGGCTTCCCCTACATCTTCCGCGGCGCGCTCGACGTGCGCGCCCGGCGGGTGAACCACGAGATGAAGATCGCCTGCGCCAACGCGCTGGCCCAGCTCGCCCGCGAGGACGTGCCCGACGAGGTCGCCGCCGCCTATCACGGCCGGGCGCTGAAGTTCGGCCCCGACTACATCATCCCCGCCCCGTTCGACCCGCGCCTGATCTGGTACGTGCCGCCGTTCATCGCCCAGGCGGCGATGGACACCGGCGTGGCGCGCAAGCCGATCGAGGACATGGACGCCTACCGCGCCTCCCTGGCCCAGCGGCTCGATCCCACCGCCGGCTTCCTGCAGAAGATCTCCGGCTCGGTGCTGTCGGCGGCCAAGAAGCGCATCGTCTTCGCCGAGGGCGAGGAGCCGGCGGTGATCCGCGCCGCCTACGCCTTCCAGACCCAAGGGCTGGGCCAGGCGGTGCTGTGCGGCCGCGAGGAGCTGGTCCACCAGAACATGCGCCTGGTCGGCCTCGATCCGGCCGAGACCCACCTGGAGATCATCAACGCCCGCCTGTCGGACCGGAACCCGGAATATGTCGAGTTCCTCTACAAGCGCCTGCAGCGCGACGGCTATCTGAAGCGCGACGTCCAGCGCCTGATCAACCAGGACCGCAACAGCTTCGCCGCTTCGATGGTGGCGCTCGGCCACGCCGACGGCATGGTCACGGGCGTCACCCGCGCCTTCGACCAGGTGCTCGACGAGGTGCTGCGCGTGGTCGACCCCGCCCCCGGCGGCCGGATCATGGGCATGTCGATCGTGCTGGCCAAGGGCCGCACCCTGTTCATCGCCGACACCAACGTCACCGAGCTGCCCGAGGCCGAGGATCTGGTCGAGATCGCCTGCGAGGCGGCCAGCGCGGTGCGCAAGCTGGGCTTCACCCCCCGCGTCGGCTTCATGTCCTATTCGGCGTTCGGCAGCCCGGCCGGCAAGCGCTCGGAGAAGGTGCGCGACGCGGTGGCCATGCTCGACGAGCTGGACGGGGTCGATTTCGAATACGAGGGCGAGATGCCGCCGGAAGTGGCGCTCGACGCCGCCAACCGCGCCAACTATCCGTTCTCGCGCCTGACCGCCGACGCCAACATCCTGGTGATGCCGGCCATCCATTCGGCCTCGATCTCGGCCAAGCTGGTCCAGGCGCTGGGCGGGGCCACCGTCATCGGCCCGATCCTGCTCGGCCTGGAGAAGTCGATCCAGATCTGTCCGCTGTCGGCCTCGGTGTCGAAGATCCTCAACATGGCGATGATGGCGGCCTACGACCGGCCGCAGGCGGAGGCCGAGGCGTGACGCCTGCTCGCCGCCGTTCCCCCGCAAAGGCGGGGCCCAGGCCGTCGCGCTAGCCCCCGGAAGGGGCGGGGCGGCCGCGGCTCCCCGCTCCCTTTCAGCGCTCGCGTGATGTGATGACCCCAGCCGCCCCCACCGCCATCGGCGTCGATTTCGGCACCACCAACACCGTCGTCTCGCTCGGCTACGGCGACGGCCGCGCCGAGCTGGTCACCTTCCCGGCGGCGGGCGAGGGCCTGTTCGCCTTCCGCTCGTGCCTGAGCTTCCACGCCGGGCCCGGCGGAGCGCACGACCGCGAGATCGAGGCTGGGCCGTGGGCCATCGACGCCTATGTCGACGATCCGGTCGAGACCCGGTTCATCCAGTCGTTCAAGAGCTTCGCGGCCAGCGCCTCGTTCACCGAAACCCAGATCCTCGGTCGGCGTTACCGGTTCGAGGACCTGCTCTCGACCTTCCTGCTGCGCCTGCGCGCCCGCGCCGGCGACGCGCTGGACCAGGCGCCGCCCCGGCTGATCGTCGGCCGGCCGGTGCGCTTCGTCGGCGGCGCGCCCGATCCGGCCCTGGCCCTGGCGCGCTACGACGCCGCGTTCAGGCGGCTGGGCTTTTCCGACATCCGTTACGTCTACGAGCCGGTGGCGGCGGCCTTCTTCTTCGCCCGCCAGCTGGCCGCCTCGGCCACCGTGCTGGTGGCCGATTTCGGCGGCGGCACCAGCGACTTCTCGATCATCCGCTTCGAGCGGGAGGGCGGCCGGACGCGGGCCGCCGCGCTGGGCCAGGCCGGGGTCGGGCTGGCCGGCGACGCCTTCGACTACCGCATCATCGACAACGTGGTCTCGCCGGAGCTGGGCAAGGGGTCGCGCTACCGGGCCTTCGACAACCTCCTGCCCATCCCCAACCGCTACTTCACCGCCTTCGCCCGCTGGGAGCAGCTGGCGTTGATGCGCCAGTCGCGGGACATGCGCGAAATCCGCGCCCTGGTCCGCTCCAGCCTGGAGCCCGAACGCATCGCCCGCCTGGTCGAGGTGCTCGACGACAACCATACCTACAGCCTCTATCGCTCGGTCTCGCGCTTGAAGGAGACCTTGTCGGACGAGGCGGCGGCGCGGTTCGTGTTCGACGCCGGCGACGTCCACATCGCCCGCGACGTCTCGCGCGCCGAGTTCGAGGGCTGGATCGCGCCGGAGCTGGCGGCCATGGAGGCGGCGGTGGACGAGGCCCTGGCGGCGGCCGGGCTGGACGTCGGCGGCGTCGACCGGGTGTTCCTGACCGGCGGCGCCTCGCTGACCCCGGCGGTGCGGGCCCTGTTCACCCGCCGCTTCGGCGCGGCGCGGGTGGAGAGCGGGGCCGAGCTGGAATCGATCGCCGCCGGGCTGTCGCTGATCGGCGGCGAGGCCGACCTCGATCAGTGGAGCGTGCGCGCGACCTGAGCCGGCTTGGGCTCGCGGGCGGCCAGCAGCACGCATAGCAAGACCGCCGGCAGGCCGATCAGCCCGGCGCCGACGAAGAACAGCGCATAGCCGCCCATCTCGCCATGGGTCTTCTGCAAGGCCTCGACCGCCACGCCGGAGAACCCCTTCAACGGCTTGCCGACCCAGGTGTAGATCGAGCTGAGCAGGGCGTACTGGGTGGCGGTGTAGCCCAGGCTGGTCAGGCTAGACAGATAGGTGACCAGGGCGACGCCGGCGCAGCCGACCCCGAAGTTGTCGATGAACATCACCGCGCCGAACAGGCGCAGATCCGGGCCCCATACCGCCATCAGGCCGAACGAGGCGATGGCCGCCCCCTGCAGCAGGCCGCCGATCACCAGGCCCCGCATGCGCCCGGCCGTGGCCACCAGCAGGCCGCCGCCGGCGATGCCCGCCAGGGTGCCGGCCAGCCCGGCCGACAGCCGCACCGCCCCGACCGTGTCCTTGGTGAAGCCCAGGTCGTGATAGAACGGCGTGGCCATCGGGCCCATGATGAATTCGGGCAGCCGGTAAAGCGCGATCATCAGCAGCACGACCAGGGCCATCCAGCCGAACGAGCGGAAAAAGGCGATGAACGGCCCGGCCACGGCGTCGAACAGGCCGCGCGGATTCCATAGCGGAGCCTTGGCGGCCATCGCCCGGTCGGCCTTGGCCGGCTCGGGGATGCGCAGGACGGCGGCCACGCCGACGGCCATCAGCAGGGCCATCAGACCGTAGGAGACCGGCCAGCCCAGATGCTGGGCGGCGAACAGGATCAGGGCGTCGCTGCACAGGACGGCGATGCGGTAGCCCAGCTGGAACGCGCTGGTGAACAGGCCGAGCTGCTCGTCGTCGGCCGCGGATTCGATGCGCAGGGCGTCGACGGCGATGTCCTGGGTCGCCGAGGCGAAGGCGACGATCAGGGCGCCGACGCCGAGCGCGGCCAGCCCGCCCTTGGGGCCGATCAGGGCCATGCCGACCAGCCCCGCCGCCAGCGCGATCTGGGTCAGCAGCAGCCAGCCCCGGCGCCGGCCGAGGCGGCCGAGCAGCGGCAGGTTGACCCGGTCCACCACCGGCGACCACAGGAACTTGAAGGAATAGGCCAGGCTGACCCAGGAGATGAAGCCGATGGCCTTCAGCGAGGCGCCTTCGTCGCGCAGCCAGTAGCCCAGGGTCGCGCCGGTCAGCATGAACGGCAGGCCGGAGGCGAAGCCCAGGGCCAGCATCACCGCCACCTTCGGCCGGCGCAGCGAACGGACCACCTCCATGGCGCCGCGACGCCTGGGCGTTCCGCCGGTTCCGGTCGTATCCTTGGCCATCACGTCTCCGCGCGCTCGCGCAGCCCCCAAATCAGGCGCGGAGCTTGGCCCGCCGCAGGCCCGGCGTCCAGTCGTCCGGGCCGCGGCGAACGCGCCGCCTCAGGCGCTCTGGGCCCGCCTGGCGGCCGGCGGCGAGGTCGCGGCGGCGCTGGCGCGGGCGATGACGGCCTTGAGGGCGCCCCGGTCGAGCGGCTTGGTGAGGAAGTCGTTCATGCCGGCCGCCAGGCAGGCCCGGCGATCCTCCTCGAAGGCGTCGGCGGTCAGGGCGATGATCGGCGCGGCGACGCCCTGGGTCCTCAGGGTCCGCGCCGCGGTCAGGCCGTCCATGCCGGGCATGCGCACGTCCATCAGGATCAGGTCGAAGGCCGAGCGGCCGGCGGCGGCCACCGCCTCGGCGCCGTCGGCGGCGCGCTCGACGCTGCATCCCTCGCGCTCCAGCAGGGTGCGCGCCAGCAGGGCGTTGATCGGATTGTCCTCGGCCAGCAGCACGCGCAGGCCGAGCGGGCGGGCGGCGGCGGCGCGCTCGTCGTGCGGCGCGGCGGCGGCGCCGTCCAGCACCGCCAGCACGCGCGCGGCCACCGAGGCTTGGCGCAGCGGCTTGATCAGATAGCCGGCGAAACCCTTGGCCCGGTAGCGGCCGATGCGGGCCCGCTCCTCGGGAGCCAGCAGGATCAGGCACGGGCGGTCGGCCAGGGGCCTGACCAGCCGGCGCGGACCGGCGAAGGCGTGGTCGATCAGGACCACCGCGCCGGCGGGCGCGGCCTCGGCGGCCTCGGCCGTCTCGCAGGCCAGGACCTGGCCGCCGGCCGCCGCGACCTGCAGCGCCAGCGCCTCGCGCACGATGGCGCTGGGCGAGGCGACCGCCACCGTCACCCCCTTCAGCGACGGCCCGGTCCGGGGCGTCCCGGCGAGATCGAATTCGGCCTCGAACCAGAACTGCGAGCCCTGGCCCGGAGCGCTGTCGACCCCGACCCGGCCGGCGAAGGCCGCGGCGAGGCGGCGGACGATGGCCAACCCCAGGCCGGTGCTGTCCAGCCGGGCGCCGTGGCGCGGGTCGGCGTGGCCGAATTCCTCGAAGATCTCCTCGCGCGCCGCCTCGGGGACGCCGGGGCCGGTGTCGCGGACGGTGAAGCGCAGGCGGCTGCGGCCGTTCGCCGCGCCGGCCGCCTCGACGCCGAGGATCACGCCGCCGCGCTCGGTGAACTTGACGGCGTTGCCGGCGAGGTTGAACAGGATCTGGCGCAGGCGGCCGTCGTCGGCCATCACCGGCGGCGACCCGCCGGGGGCCGACCAGGCGATCTCCAGCCCCTTGGCGTGGGCGCGGGGGCTGAGCAGCTCGCACACCGATTGCAGCAATCCGTCGATCTCGACCGGCGCCGTCTCCAGGACCAGCTTGCCGGCGTCCAGCTTGGCCAGGTCGAGAACGTCGTTGACCATGCCCAGCAGGTGCTCGCCGCTGTCGCGCACGGCGGCGACATAGACCCGCTGTTCGGCGGCCAGCGGCGTGGCCTCCAGCAGGCCGGCCATGCCGAGAACCCCGTTGAGCGGCGTGCGCAGTTCGTGGCTCAGCGCCGCCAGGAAGCGGTCGCGCCCGCCGCCGGCCGCACGGCCCGAGATCAGCCTCGCCCCGCCGGGCAGCGCCTTGGCCGTCCAGGCCAGCGCGGCGGCGTCGAACCCGGTCCGCAGCGTCTCGCCTGGGCGCACGGCCAGGGCCGCCGCGCCGCCGGCGGCGTCGAACGCGGCGTTGGCCGTCACGGCGCCGGCGGCGTCGACCACGGCGGCCGGAATGTCGAGAGCGTTGAGGATGTCGGCGGCGTCGGTCATGCGGTTCCAGAGTATTGGACAGGTCGATCCTAGCCGGCCGGATTTAACGGCAGGTCAAGCCGCGCTCATCCCAACATCGGGTGACGTCGTCGCGCCCGTTTCGTCCGGGCGTCGGGTCGGCCCTTGGCGGCGCGGACCATGCGTCGTCGGCCGCCGCCCTCCGTTCAGGCCTTCGCCGACAAGATCGCGTCGTGAACGGCCAGTTCGACGGCCGGCGCGACGCTCGCCATCCGTCCGTCATTGGCCGCCGCCGCGGAGGCGACGCCCTGGCCGGGATGGAAGGCGGCCATGGCGTACCAGAGGGTGTTCGATCCGTTGTGCCAGAGCACGCCGTTCGGCTGCACCATCCAGCCCATGGCGTAGTCGCCGCCGAAGGGCGGGGTATGCAGCGTCCGCCAGGTGTCGGGGGTCAGCAGCGGGGATTGGTCGCGATGGGCCGCCAGATAGAGAACGAGGTCCTGCAGGGTCATGTGGACCCGCCCCGCCGGGCCGAGGACGGCCGGGTTGTCCGACGGACCGGAAGCCGGGAAGGCGCGCAACACGCCGTCGGCCGCCGCCGTGTGGCCGGAAGGCTGGCCCGGCCCCTCGCGGTCCGGGGCGCCGAACCCGGCCGAGCCCAGCTTCAGCGGTTCGAACAGCCGCTCGCGGATCGCCGCCTCCCAGGTCTTGTCCAGCCGCCGCTCGATGATGGCGCCCAGCACGACATAGCCGTTGTTGGCGTATTCATAGGTGGTTCCGGCCGGGCCCTTGGGCGGCAGGGCCAGGGCCATGCGCGCATAGGCCAGCCGGTCCTCCCGCGGGTCGGCGCTTTCGCGCGGGAAGCGGGCGAGCTGGCCGTCGGGGAGGTCGCCCGGCAGGCCCGAGCGGTGGCTGGCCAGGTGCCGCAAGGTCGCCGCGCGGTATTCCGGCCGCATGTCGGGCGCCTTGTCGCCCAGCAAGGCGCCGACGGTGTCGTCCCACTTGAGCTGTCCGGCCTCGACCAGCCGGCCGACCAGGGTCGCGGTCATCGACTTGGTGATCGAGCCCAGGTGCCACTTGTCCGCCGGCCCGACGGGGTCGGCGCCGCCCAGGCGGCGCAGGCCGGCGGCCCAGGCCAGGGTCTGGCCGCCCCGGCGCTGGGCCGCCGCGCCGAGGGCGGGCGATCCCGACGCGCGACGCAGCGATTCCAGCAGTTCGGGGGTGAGCGGAGCCGGGGCGGGCAGGGCGGCCGGGAGCGGCTCGCCTTTCGGCAGCCCGGCGTCGCCTCGCTTAAGCGTGAGCGGAAGGCCCGCTCCGCCCTGGCTCCACGTCCCATCGATGCGATCGGCCGAGACCAGCTTGCCGGCGAACCGGCCCCCGACGGCGGCGATCTCCACCTCGATCTTCTCGGGGGCCAGCGCATTCGCCTTGCCGGCCATGGCCGCCCCGCCCTGGTCGAGGCTGTAGAGCGTCGCGGTTCCGTCGGCGCCGAGGACGAGGCGAAGCCGCAGCTTGGCCGGGCCGGCGGACAGGACGCCGGTCCAGGACCCGGCCACCCCCGGCGCCTGGGCCGCTGCGGCCCGCGCGGCCGTCGCCAGACCCAGCGCCGCGAGCGTGGTCGTCACCGGTCTACGCGTGATCATCGATAAGCTCCATCGTCCTTGCTCAACCTTAGCGGTCGGAACGCGCGTCGGGAAGACGTCCGCGGGGCCGGCCATGCGGCGGCCGTCCGGCGGGTCAGGCCGCGCCCATCCCGGCTTCGGCCGGCGCCGCGCCTGTTTCGCCCAGCCGCCGGTAGATCAGCGCCTCGGCCACGTGGACGCGGCGCACCGCCGCCGCCCCGTCGAGATCGGCGATGGTGCGGGCCAGCCTCAGGGTGCGCGTCCAGCCGCGCGCGGTCAGGCCGCCCGCCTCGGCGGCACGGGTCAGCAGGGCGCGGCCCGGTCCGTCCAGGCCGGCCGCCCGTTCGAGGAACTCCCCCTCGGCCCTGGCGTTGAGGGCCGGCGCGCCGTCGCCGGCCGCCTCGGCGCGGTCGTGCTG
>Ga0209351_100112_pt1 | contig 45845 bp, 39 predicted proteins | sample UppTromicrDC3106_FD_185840 | JGI IMG/M metagenome (GOLD analysis project Ga0209351, IMG submission 185840) | Upper troposphere microbial communities from Colorado-Nebraska, USA - DC3-106 (SPAdes) (version 2) | ecosystem: Environmental > Air > Outdoor Air > Unclassified | place: Midwestern USA... | reverse complement strand
AGGGCCGTGGCCACCACCAGCCAGAGGATGAAGATGTGCCCGCGCGTGGCGAAGGCCCGGTCGCGCGGGGCGATGATGCGCAACACCCCCTGTTTGACCTGCACGCGGATGTCGACATAGGCGGGGTAGCGGGTGGTGTCGAACCAGAAGGGGGCGTCGAGCCGGTCCTCCAGCGCGCGCTGCAGCGACCGGTCGAGGGCGGCGAACAACGAGGCGCGGCGGCCCGTCGGCAGGTTGCGGTTCTGCTGCAGGGCGATGGACAGGCCCATCGACCGTTCGGCGCGGGCGGCCAGGCGGGCCAGGGCCGGCGGGCTCGGATCGTCCTGATAGCTCTCGACCGCCCAGGCGATGTCGCCGGCCAGGCTGTCGGACAGCCGGCTGGTCACCGCCTCCCAGTGGGCGTCGAAGAACACCCAGGTCACCACCACCTGCATGATCGCCACGGGCAGGATGATGATCAGCAGGCTGCGGCCGAACAGGGTGGTCGGCAGCCACTTCTTGACCGACCGCGGCCAGAGCCAGCGCGACAGCAGGCGGCGCATCAGTCGGGCGCCAGCATGTAGCCCACGCCGCGCACGGTCTGCAGATAGCGCGGCGCCTTGGGGTCGTCCTCGATCTTGCGGCGCAGGCGGGTGACCTGGACGTCGACCGCCCGGCCGGTGATGTCGGCGGTGTCGCGGGCCAGGTCCAGCCGGTCGACCGCCGCGTGCGGGCTGTTGGCCAGCCGGCGCATCAGCTGGGTCTCGGCCTCGGTCAGCCGCACCAGGGCCTCGTCGCGGAACAGCTCGCCCCGGTCGAGGTCGAAGGCGCAGCGGCCGAGCTGCACCCGGCCGCCCGGCCTGGGCTTGGCGCCGGTGCGGCGCAGGATGGCCTCGATCCGCAGCAGCAACTCCTGCGGGTCGAAGGGCTTTTGCAGATAGTCGTCGGCCCCGATCGTCAGGCCCTCGATGCGGTCGCCGGCCATGCCGCGCGCGGTGAGGATCAGCACCGGCGTGTCGGCCCGCTCGCGCACCCAGCGCGTCAGCGAGAAGCCGTCCTCGCCCGGCATCATCACGTCGAAGACCAGCAGGTCGAAGTCCAGGGTCTCCATGAGCCGTCGCGCCGAGGCTGCGTCGGCGGCGCCGGTGACCCGGAAGCCGGCGCGGTTCAGATACTCCTTGAGCAGGTCGCGGATGCGGTTGTCGTCGTCGACCACCAGCAGGTGGCGTTCACGGCCATCGAGGTTGCGTCCGTTCACTCAGTCTCTCCGCGACGGCTGCGGCCGACGTTCAGGCGCGACCCGGCCATGGCCGCGAGGATGCGCCGGGCCCCGCCCACCGCGTCAAGGCCCCCGCTGCGATAGGCCCGCGCCAGCAGGCCGCGCAAGCGTTCCGACACCCGCGCCTCGAAGACCGCCCCGGCCGGCGTCAGGCTGGCGGGGCGGCGGCGGGCGTCGTGCTCGCCGGCCTCGCGCGCCGCCAGGCCGTGCCGCTCCAGGTCGCCCAGCACCTTGCTGGCCCCCTGCTTGGACAGGCCGGTCAGGCGCGACAGCTCCTGGACGCCGACCCCCGGCCGGCGCTTGAGCAGGAAGGCGGCGCGATAATGGCCGCGCCCGAGGGGCGGCCGGCGCTCGGGTTCGGCGTCCAGGGCGGCGTCGCAGGCGGCCCACAGCGCGGCCTCCGACAGCATCAGCAGCTCCAACGCCGCGTCGAGCTCTTCCTCCCTGAGGACCAGGCGGGCGTCGGGAAGGGCGTTCATGCGAAAAAGATCGGTGCTATAGCGCGCGTATCGTTTGACGCCGCGTCTTTGGAAGCGTTTAAATCCCCCGTCAATGCGAGAGGAGAATTTTCGCTCATGTCACTCGTTCCCTTCGATGACCGCGACGGCTTTATTTGGCTGGACGGGCAATTTGTGCCCTGGCGGGACGCGAAGGTGCACGTACTGACCCATGCATTGCACTACGCCTCGGCGGTGTTCGAGGGCGAACGCATGTATGGCGGGGAGATTTTCGCGCTGAGAGAACATACCGAGCGCCTGTTCCGGTCGGCCGAAATCCTCGACTTCAAGATTCCGTACACGGTGGAGGAGATCGACGAGGCCTGCAAGGCGACCGCCGCCAAGAACGGCCTGACCGACTGCTACCTGCGCCCGATCGCCTGGCGCGGGCCCGAGCAGATCGGCGTGTCGGCCCAGGCCACCAAGATCCACGTGGCCATCGCCGCCTGGGATTGGCCGAGCTACTTCAAGCCCGAAGAGAAGGCCAAGGGCATCCGCCTGACCTTCGCCAAGTACAAGCGCCCGTCGCCGGAGACGGCGCCGACCGCGTCCAAGGCCGCCGGCCTCTATATGATCTGCACCATCTCCAAGCACGCCGCCGAAAAGGAGGGCTACGCCGACGCGCTGATGCTCGACTGGCGCGGCTATGTGGCCGAGGCGACGGGCGCCAACATGTTCCTGGTGCGCGACGGGGTCATCCACACGCCCGAGCCGGACTGCTTCCTGGACGGCATCACCCGCCGCACGGTGATCGGCCTGGCCCGCAAGCGGGGCTTCGAGGTGGTCCAGCGCCACATTCCGGGCGACGAGCTGCCGACCTTCTCGGAAGTGTTCATCGTCGGCACCGCCGCCGAGGTGACGCCGGTGGCCGAGATCGGCCCCCACGTCTACAAGCCCGGCCACATCTCGCTCACCCTGATGGACGACTACGCCAAGCTGGTGCGGCGCGAACTGGCGGCGGTGGCCTGAGCCGCCCAGCCCCAGCCTGAAACGACGAGGCCCTCCCCGCAAGGGGAGGGCCTTTTTTCTCGCCCGGCGCCGAGCGGCCTAGAACCACCAGGTGTAGGGCCGCGGATGGGCGTCGCCCTGCGCCAGGACGATCGCGCCGACCACGCAGCGGATCAGCATCCAGAGCCAGATCAGGCCGCAGATCGTCAGCCCCAGCCAGAGCACGGGGATGCCGACCAGCACCAGGGTGAAGATCGCGCCGACCACGGTCAGCGCCGCGCCGATCACGAACCAGGCGATGGACAGCCAGAAGGTGCGGATCAGGAAGGTCAGGTGGCTGGCGGCGCGGGGGCCCGCCCCGCCCCGCGTCGCATAGGCGACCACCAGGCCGATGACGATGGTCAGGCCGTGGGTCAGGCCGAGCAGGTAGAGGCCATAGACGATGGCTGGGGCGAGGCGGTCCTCGGAGCCCCTGGCGGGGGCGGGTTCGGCGTCTGCGGCGCTCATGGGCGGGCTCCTCAGATGAACCAGGACTGCGGGTTCGGATAGGCCTCGCCGTTGATCAGCTTGACCAGGCCGACGATCGAGCGGACCGCGAACCAGACGCCCGCCGCCAGCAGGATCAGCACGCCGACGCCGATCACCGTCAGCACGCCGCCGACGAAGCTGGCGATCAGCCAGATCCAGAACGTGCGGATCTGGAAGACGTAGTGGCTCTTGATCCAGTCGGGGGCGGCCTCCTTGTTGACGTAGGCCAGCACGAGGCCGACCACCGAGGCCAGCCCGAAGGTCAGGCAGGTCGCCAGATAGAGGGCGTAGACGACGATGGGCATCGTCTTGTCGTCGGCCGGGGCGACGGGCTGCGGCTGAGGGGCTTCGGGGGCGGCGTCGGCCATGCGGTCCTCTCTGCGGCCCGAGGCGGGCCGGTTCCTGAGGTTCGGAATGGTCGTCTCAAAAACCCGCAGGCGCAATCGTCCGTCGGCGGTTTTACGATGAAGCTTTTGTCAGCCGCGGACGGCGATGATCTCGACGCCGGCCGCCAGGGCGGCGGGGGCCAGGGCTTCGGGCTTTTCGACGCGCACCCGCGCGCGGGTGACGCGGGGGTCGTCGAAACAGGCCTGGGCCAGCCGCTCGGCGAAGGTCTCCACCAGCTTGAGGTGGCCGGCGGCGGCCACCGCGCGGGCCTTGGCGACGACGGTCTCGTAATTGACCGTGTCGGCGATGTGCTCGCAGTCATGGGTGGCGACGTCCAGCTCGACATCGACCACCAGCGGCTGGCGACGGCCGTACTCGTGCTCGTAGACGCCGATCTCGACGTCCAGCTGAAGGGCTCGGACGAACACCTTCATCATCACCACCCGCGCGGGCGTGGCGTCGATGGCGTCATCGGGGGCGGAGATGGGGAAGGACTGGGCCACGGGCTTCAGGGTGCGACGATGTCCGGCGTCTTCCAGCCCAGGTGCTGGCCGCCGTCGACGGCGATCATCTGGCCAGTGACGGACCTCGCGTCAACCAGATAGCGCAGCGCGGCGGCGATCTCGGCGGGATCGACCGGCCGGCCGAGCGGCACGCCGCGCGCCTCGGCCTCGAACTCGCCGGGGCGCTGGTGGACCGAGGGCAGGACCGGGCCTGGCCCGATGGCGTTGACGCGGATGCGCGGGGCCAGCGCCTGGGCGGCCATGCGCGTGGCGTCCCACAGGCCGGCCTTGGCCAGGCCGTAGCTGAAGAACTGCGGGGTCGGCTTCCACACCCGCTGGTCGATGATGTTGACCACCAGGCCCTCGCGTCCCGGCGGCAGGGCGGCGGCGAAGGCCTGGATCAACAGCACCGGCGCGCGCAGGTTGACGGCGGCGTGGGCGTCGAACGAGGCGGGGGTGAGGGTGTCGAGCCGGTCGTCCTCGAACAGCGATGCGCTGTTGACCAGCAGGGCCAGCGGCCCAAGCGCCGCGCCGGCCTCGGCGACCAGGGCCGGCAGGGCGGCCGCGTCGGCCAGGTCGGCGCAGAACGCCGCGGCGCGGCGGCCGGTCGCGCGGATCTCGGCGACCACGGCGTCGGCGTCGTCGGAAGGGGCGCGGCCGTGGACGGCCACGTCATAGCCGCAGGCGGCGGCCTCCAGGGCCAGGGCGCGGCCGATGCGGCGGCCCGCGCCGGTGACCAGCGCCGCGCCGCGAGACGTCCCGGCCATGGCGCGCAGTCGTCTCGCGCTTAGTCGGCGCGGCCGAATTCGATGATGTTCAGCGCCACGATCACGGCGAGGAAGGCGACGATCATCAGGATCGCGGACATGGCGCGGACTCCGACAAGGCAAAACGGTCATCCGGGCTTTAGCGGCGCCGGCCGGGAACCGCAAGGGCGGCCAGGTCGCCGCCCCGGCCGACGCCCGTTGACAGACCGCCGAGATCGTTCCGAGAATCGCCGCCCGCCGGCATGTTATCAGACCTTTCTATGCTCAATATCGGGAGGGGGCCTTGAAGCGAGCGGCCGTTCTAGTCGCGGGGGTGCTATTGTTCGCCGCCTGTGATCGAAAGGTCGGCGGGTTCGCACATGAAAGGGGCGCTTCCGCGACGCTGCTCAATGAGGAAATCCTGGAAATATTGAATGCGCGCGCAGGCTCTGAAGCGTGCTGCTTCTATGTTGGAAGGGATGAGGCCGGGCAAAACGTGTACGGTCCGCTGAAGGCGTCGCGAGAATTGCACTTCATGGTGCGGCGTCGGGCGAGTAACGAAGATATCATCTGCGGTTACTCGGGCTTTCCTCCAGCCAAAGCATTTAACGGGCAACCTATGTCCTCGGGCTTCGATACCGTCTTTGTCGTTCTGGGACGGCGTCTCTATCTCCGGGAAGACCTTCGAGGTGAAGGCTTTGAACGGATGCAGGATCGATGGTGCGGTCCTGATTGGGTGAAGCCGATGTGGATACAGCCCGTCGCCTAAGGGGGGCGGACTTTGGTGGAACGTCCGTCAGCCAGGTGAACATGGTCGATCATCTTTTCGCCGACACCTATCTCGCCGCGCTCTACGACGCTTGGCACCCAAGATCCGAGCGAGACGACTACGATTTCTACCTGCCGCGCATCATGTCCGCCGAGTCGGTGCTGGACGTCGGCTGCGGCACGGGCGTGCTGCTCGCGGATGCCCGTCGACGAGGGCATCGCGGCCGACTCTGTGGTCTCGATCCCGCGACCGGCATGTTGGAACGGGCGCGGCGGCGCCAGGACGTCGAATGGGTGCTGGGCGATCTCGCCACGACGCGTTGGGCGCGTCCGTTCGACCTCATCGTCATGACCGGCCACGCCTTTCAAGCCATCGTCGCGGACGAGGAGCTCAAGGCGTTCGCCGCCGCCGTGCGCCAGATGCTGGCGCCCGGCGGCCGCTTTGCGTTCGAGACGCGAAATCCGGCGGCGCGCGCCTGGGAACGTTGGCGGCCCGAAAATGCGGTGTCGGTGCGAGGGCCTGAAGGCGAAGACGTCACGATCACGACGCGGATCGTGGCCGGGTTCGACGGCGACGCCGTCTCCTTCATCCACACCTTTACAGGCGACCATCCGGCGCTGCCGTTGGTCAGCCGCAGCACGCTCCGGTTCCTGGACGGGGACGGCGTGGATCGCCTGCTGCGGGGCGCTGGACTGGCGGTGGAGGAACGGTTCGGAGATTTCCAGGGCGGCCCGTTCGTGGCGGACAGCCCCGAAATCATCACCGTCGCGCGGGCCGAGCCTTAGGCCCGGGACCTTCGCCTCGCTCCGGTTTGCTTCTAGTCTGGCGACCATGCCGTGGCGCCGCCGAATCGAACCCTTCACCCGTCCTTTCGTCCATGCGGCCTTCCGCCTGACGCGGGGCATGACGCTGGGCGTGCGCGGGCTGGTCACCGACAGCCAGGGGCGGGTGCTGCTGATCGAGCACACCTATCTGCCCGGCTGGTACATGCCCGGCGGCGGCGTCGAGCGCGGCGAGACCGCCGAGCAGTCCCTGGCCAGGGAGCTGGTCGAGGAGGCCGGGGTGCGGCTCACCGCCCGCCCGCGCCTGGTCTCGTTCCATTCCAACGACCTGCGCCACCCCGGCGACCACGTGCTGATCTACCGGGTCGAGGCCTGGGAGCCGTGCGAGGCGACCTCGCGCGGCGAGATCCACGCCCTGGACTGGTTCGCCCCCGACGCCCTGCCCGAAGGCGTCACCGCCTCGACCCGGCGGCGGATCGAGGAGGCGCTGGGCGGCGCCGAGGCCGACCCGTTGTGGTGACCCCGGCCGCGCCTTAGCAGGCGCCGACGCGCTTGCCGGACCAGCGCACGCCGATGGTGAAGGGGCCGGCGACCTCGTTGCGGCCCTTCAGCACGCCCTTGAGCTCGTAGCTGTCGGCCGAGACGGGTCCCGACACCAGGCCCGTGGCGGCGCCCTGGCCGTTGTCGCAGGCGACGCCGACGTTGAGCGTCCCGCCGGTTTGGCTCCACTGCGTGATCTTGCAGGCGACCACGTCCCGTTGCAGCCGGGCGGCGATGGTCGCGCGCAGGTCCTTGGCGGCGGCGGCGCTGAGGCATTCGCCGCCGCCCGCCGGCGGGACGGTCTGGTTGTTCAAGGTGTAGTCGCTGCGATGCGTCCAGCGGCCGGGAGCGATCGACGACGACTGGGCGACGGCGCAGCCGGCCGTGAGGGCGGCGATCAGGACGGCGGTCAGCGTCAGGGGGGCGGCGAACGAAAGCTTCATCGACGTCCTCGGGAATCGTCAGGGCGTAAGACGCATCTCTTAGGCGAGGTCGGCCGGCCTGTCGCGCCAAGGTTCGACGACGACGTCGTCCGCGGCAGGCGACGCCGACGCCGCGATGGCGTAAGTCCCGGTCTCCCGGCGGCTGGTCCGCGCGCCGCAGACGAGCTTTCGATGTCGCCTTCCCGCCCCGCCGTCCCGCCCCGCGTCGCCGTCGTCGGCGGCGGTCCGGCCGGGCTGATCGCGGCCGAGACCCTGGCCGCGGCGGGCGTCTGCGTGGTGGTTCACGAGCGCATGCCGACCTTCGGACGCCGGCTGCTGATGGCGGGGCGCGGCGGGCTGAACCTCACCCATTCCGAACCGTTCGAGGCTTTCGCCGGGCGCTACGGCGAGGCCGCCGGCCGGCTGAGGCCCTATCTGGCGGCCTTTCCCCCGGCGGCCCTGACCGCCTGGGCCGAGGGGCTGGGCCAGCCGGTGTTCGTCGGGTCGAGCGGGCGGGTGTTCCCCAAGGCGCTGAAGGCCTCGCCGCTGTTGCGGGCCTGGCTGGCCCGGCTGGAGGCGGCGGGCGTGGCCTTGAAGGCGCGGTCGCAATGGCTGGGCTGGGACGCGGCGGGCTGGCCGTTGTTTCGCGACGCCGACGGCGCGGTCGCGCCCGAGGCGGCGGACGCGACGGTGCTGGCCCTGGGCGGCGCCAGCTGGCCGAGGCTGGGGGCGGACGGGAGGTGGGGGGCGCTGCTGGCGGCCCAAGGCGTTCCGCTCGCGCCGTTCCGCCCCGCCAACTGCGGCTTCGAGGCGGCCTGGACCCCGCTGTTCCGCGAGCGTTTCGCCGGCCAGCCCCTGAAGACGGTGGCGCTGAGCTTCGCCGGGCGCGCGGTGCGGGGCGAGGCGACGGTCGCCGCCTACGGCCTGGAGGGCGGCGCGATCTACGCCCTGTCGGCGGCGCTGCGCGACGCGATCGCGCGGGACGGCGAGGCGGTGCTGACCATCGACCTGCGCCCCGACCTCGCCGAGGCCCGGCTGGCCGAGCGCCTGGCGCGGCCGCGCGGCGGACAGAGCCTGGCCAACCACCTGCGCCGCGTCGCCGGCCTTTCCCCGGTCGCCGCGAACCTGCTGCGCGAGGCGGCCGGCGGCGCCCCGCCGGCCGACCCCGCCGCCCTGGCCCGGCTGATCAAGGCCGCGCCCGTGCGGCTGACCGCCGCGCGGGGCCTGGATCGGGCCATATCCAGCGCCGGCGGCGTGACGCTGGACGCCGTGGACGAGGCCCTGATGCTCAAGGCCGCGCCGGGCGTGTTCGTCGCCGGCGAGATGCTGGACTGGGAGGCGCCGACGGGCGGCTATCTCTTGCAGGCCTGCTTCGCCACCGGCGTCGCGGCGGCGCGGGGCGTCCTGCGCCGGCTCGGCCTGGAGCCGGACGCCCCGTCCTGACCGCTTGCGCGATCAGGCGGCCAGCCGCCCGACGACGTCTTCCAGCGTCACGCGCCCCAGGAAACCGCCGGCGCCGACGGCATCCTCCCCCGCCTCGATGGCGTGGGCGAAGCGCACCGCCGGATCGTCCTCCAGCCGGTGCGCCAGGGCCTGAACGCGCGGACGGTCGGCGAGGCGGGCGGCGTCGAGGTGCTCGACCCAGCGGATGACGCCGGTGAAGTAGGCGTCGGCGATGGAGCGGGCGTCGCCGCCCAGCCAGGCGCGGCCCTCCAGCATGGCCTCGATCTGGTCCAGGGCCTTGCCGACGTGTTCCCGGCCGAACGCGGTCAGGACCGGACGCGCCGGGTCGTCCTCGGCCATGTAGCGGGCGGCCCACAGCGGGGTGAACATCGGCACGAAACCGGCGTTGAGGAAGGCCAGGGCCTGGTTGACGCGATCGAAGGCCGGCGAGCCCTGGTCGCCGACCAGCCGCCTCGCCGGGTCGCCCGCGGCCAGGTGGTGCAGGATGGCCGAGCTTTCGCTCAACAGGGTCCCGGTCTCGGTCAGCAGGGCCGGGGTCTTGCCTTTGGGATTGATGCGCGAGAACAACGCCCCGCGCGTCTGGGCGGGCATCTCGACCCGGCAGAGGCGGTAAGGGCGGCCCGACCATTCGAGGGCGACGATCGCGCCGAAGGAGCATCCGTGCGGGACGCCGTAGAAGAGCAGAGGTTCCATGTCGATTCCAGCTATTGGTGTGAGGGCCGCGGCTGGCGTTGATATGGTCTCGCCTCCATATCGTGTAAATTACGCACAAAAATGTGCGTGCTCACATTTTTTATACCAGGTGACGGTTTGAAAGACGCAGTCTCCAGATGCAACATTCACGAGTCTATGCGTCTTCTTAGCGGGCGCTGGCGGACTCTTGTTCTCTATTACCTGATCGAAGGGCCGAAACGTTTCGGCGACTTGCGACGGGACAATCCGAAGATCTCACCGCGCATGCTGACCCTCGAATTGCGCGAACTGGAGGCGGCCGGGGTCATTTCGCGCACGGTCTATCCCGGCGCCGTGGCGCGGGTCGACTACGAGCTGACCGAACAGGGGCGGGAGCTGATCCCGATCTTCGAGGCCCTGGGACAATGGTGGGAGGGGCTACGGCCGGTCCTCGTCGAAACGGAGAGCCTCGCGCACGATTGATACGCATGTTTGAACGCCAGCCCCCTTCCACCCTGAACGACGATCACTAATATGTCCCCGAGAAGGCCGGCTGGTCCCAGCCTCCATGGCCCGAGGGAAGGCGAGGAGAAGCGCATGCGCGACTATCTGAAGTTCTACATCGACGGCGAGTGGGTGGACCCGATCCAGCCCAAGACGCTGGACGTCATCAACCCGGCCGACGAGACGGTCGCGGGCCGCATCTCCATCGGCTCGGCGGCCGATGTCGACGTCGCGGCCAAGGCCGCGCGCAAGGCCTTCGCCACCTGGTCGCTGACCAGCCGCGAAGAGCGCATCGACGTGCTGGAGCGCATCGTCGTCGAGTACCAGAAGCGCTACGAGGACATGGCCAAGGCCATCACCGAGGAAATGGGCGCTCCGTCCTGGCTGGCCCAGCGGGCCCAGGCGGCCATGGGCCTGGCCCACGTTCAGACCGCCATCGGCGTGCTCAAGAACTACAAGTTCGAGGAAGAGCGCGGCACCACCCGGCTGGTCAAGGAGCCGATCGGCGTCTGCGGCTTCATCACCCCGTGGAACTGGCCGGTCAACCAGATCGCCTGCAAGGTGGCCCCGGCCATCGCCACCGGCTGCACCATGGTGCTGAAGCCGTCCGAGATCGCGCCGTTCAGCGGCTACATCTGGACCGAGATCCTGCACGCGGCCGGCGTGCCGGCGGGCGTGTTCAACCTGGTCAACGGCGACGGCCCCGGCGTCGGCGCGGCGATCAGCTCGCACCCGGAAGTGGACATGGTCTCGTTCACCGGCTCGACCCGCGCCGGCGTCGAGGTGGCCAAGGCCGCCGCTCCGACCGTCAAGCGCGTGCACCAGGAGCTGGGCGGCAAGTCGCCGAACATCATCCTGGAGGACGCCGACTTCGAGAAGGCCGTCGCGGGCGGCGTCTCGTCGGTGATGATGAACTCGGGCCAGTCGTGCAACGCCCCGACCCGGATGCTGGTGCCGGAAAAGAAGATGGACCAGGTCATCGCCATCGCCCGGGCGGCCGCCGAGGCGCACACGGTCGGCGATCCGAACGGCAATTCCAAGCTGGGGCCGGTGGTCTCCGAGACCCAGTGGAACAAGATCCAGGGCCTGATCCAGAAGGGCATCGACGAGGGCGCGACCCTGGTCGCCGGCGGCGTCGGCCGGCCGGAGGGCCTGGACAAGGGCTACTATGTGAAGCCGACCGTCTTCGCCAACGTCACCAACGAGATGACCATCGCCAAGGAGGAGATCTTCGGGCCGGTGGTGTCGATCCTCGGCTATGACAGCGTCGACCAGGCGGTGGATATCGGCAACGACACCGAATACGGCCTGGCCGCCTACGTCTCGGGGACCGACCAGGAGGCGGTGCGCCAGGTGGCCCGCCGCCTGCGCGCCGGCCAGGTCAACCTCAACGGGGCCGCGCCCGACCTGATGGCGCCGTTCGGCGGCTTCAAGATGAGCGGCAACGGCCGCGAGTGGGGCGACCTCGCCTTCCATGAGTTCCTGGAGGTGAAGGCGGTCTTGGGCTACGGCGCCCAGCAGGCCGCGGAATAGGCTGACGGGGCCCGGCGAAGGAGACTTCGCCGGGCCTTTCGCTTTCTTGGCACAGGCGACCCGGAACACCGGGCGCGATGGGAAGAGACACCGGAGGAAGACCATGGCGGATGCGACGCCGGCGCGGTTCGTGGCGGACATCTCGCGCGTGCAGGACGGCGCGCGCCCCGACGCCGTCGCCCTGTGGTTCGAGGGGCGCGAGACCACCTATGCGGAGCTGGACCGGCTGGCCTCGCGATGCGCCAACGCCCTGATCGACGCGGGGGTGAAGCCCGGCGACCGCGTCGGGGTGCTGGCCAAGGGCAATGACGACTTCTTCGTGCTGTGGCTGGGCTGCGCCAAGGCGCGCGCCTGCATCACGCCGGTCAACTGGCGGCTGGCCCCGCCCGAGATCGCCTTCATCCTCAAGGACGCCGGCGCCCAGGTGCTGGTCTGCGGCGCCGACTACGCCGACGTGGTCGACACCATGCTGGGCGAGGTCGAGCTGCATCGCCTGATCCAGTTCGAGCCCGGCCACGCCCGCTGGCCGGCGTTCCGCGACTGGATCGGCGCCCATCCGGACCGCGATCCGAAGCTGCCGGCGCTGGAGGACGACGACGTCATCCAGCTCTACACCTCCGGCACCACCGGCCTGCCCAAGGGCGTGCAGCTGACCAACGGCAACTACGCGGCCCTGTTCGAGTGCGCCATCGCCGCCGACTGGGGACGCTACGATCCGGGCGACGTGGTCATGGACGTCGCGCCGCTGTTCCACGTCGCCGGGGCCAACACCGGCGTCCTCGCCCTGCTGCAGGGCTGCCGGCTGGTGGTGATGCGCGAGGTCGAACCGCGCGCGCTGCTGGAGACGCTGCAGGGCCAGAGGGTCAACCACGTCTTCCTGGTTCCGGCCCTGATCAACATGCTGTTGCAGTTCCCCGGCGCCGGCGAGGCCGACTTCTCCTCGCTGAAACGAATCTTCTACGGCGCCTCGCCCATCGCCGAGGACGTGCTGATCCGCGCCGCCGCGCTGTTCGGCTGCACCTTCACCCAGCTCTACGGCCTGACCGAGACCATCGGCGGCGGCGCCTATCTGCCGCCGCTCGACCACGATCCCGCGCGCGGCAAGCTGCGCGCCTGCGGCAAGCCCTGGCCCGGCTTCGAGATGCGGGTGGTCAAGCCGGGCGGCGAGATCGCCGCGCCGTTCGAGGTCGGCGAGCTGCAGATCCGCTCCAGGGGGGTGATGAAGAGCTATTGGAACCGCCCCGACGCCACCCGCGAGGCCATCGACGCCGAGGGCTGGTTCAAGTCCGGCGACGCCGGCTATGTCGACGGCGACGGCTATTTCTATATCCATGACCGAGTGAAGGACATGATCGTCACCGGCGGCGAGAACGTCTATCCGGCCGAGGTCGAGAACGCCCTGTTCGGCCACCCGGACGTGGCCGACGCCGCCGTCATCGGCGTGCCCGACGAACGCTGGGGCGAGGCGGTCAAGGCGGTGGTGGTGCTCAAGCCCGGCGCGGTCGCCGACCCCGGCGCGATCATCGCCCACTGTCGCGAGCGGATCGCCGGCTACAAGACGCCGAAGTCGGTCGATTTCGTCGCCGTGCTGCCGCGCAATCCCTCGGGCAAGGTGCTGCGCCGCGAGCTGCGCGCGCCCTATTGGGAAGGCAAGGGGCGCATGGTCGGGTAGAGATGGGGCCCTATGCGGGGCGTCCCTCGGGGCGTCTTCGGGGCGGCGTGGCGAACGGGCGTTTGACGTCGCCGGCCCATCGGCTACTGTCTCAACAAAACAATGATAACCTACCGGGAGACGCCAGGATGAGCCCAGCGGACGGCGCCGCCGCGCCCGCCACCGAAGCCTTGCCGCCGTTCAAGCCCCTGCCGATGAAGGGCGCGTCGGTGGATGTCGAGCGCCGGGCCGACGGCTCGATCCTGATCCGTTCGCGCCATGCGCCCGGATGCGGTCCGCGCTCCATCCCGCACCTGCTGGCCGAGCGCGCCGCCGCCCATCCCGATCGCCCCTACATGCACCAGCGCGCGCCCGGCCACGGTCCCTGGAGCGGCGTCACCTACGGCGCGGCCAAGCGCGCGGCCGACGGCGTGGCCCAGTGGCTTCTGGACCACGGCCTGACCGCCGCCGACAGCGTGATGATCCTGTCGGCCAACTCGATCGAGCACGCGGTGATGACCCTGGGCGCCTATACGGCCGGCGTGCCGGCGGCGCCGATCAGCCCGGCCTACAGCTTGATCTCCACCGACCACGCCAAGCTCAGGCACTGCTTCAAGGTGGTCAGGCCCAAGGTGGTGTTCGCCCAGAGCGGCGCGGCCTTCGCCCGGGCGTTCGCCACCCTGCGCGCCCTCGACCCCGGCCTGATCTTCGTCACCGTCGACGGGGCGGGCGAGGGAGCCATCCCCTACGCCGAGGCGGCCGGCGCCGAGCCGACGGCGGCGGTCGAGGCGGCGCGCGAGACCTTGGACCACGCCACGGTGGCCAAGTACCTGTTCACCTCCGGCTCGACCGGCATGCCCAAGGGCGTGCCCCAGACCTTCGGCATGATGGCGGGCGTCATCGCCGGCCAGGACGGCCTGCGCGACGAGGAGCCCGATCCGGACCTGGTTCCGCAGAGCCTGGAATGGATGCCGTGGAGCCACATCTCGGCCGGCAACATCGGCTTCAACGCCGTGCTGTGGAACGGCGGCACGGTCTATCTCGACGAGGGCAAGCCGTTGCCCGGCATGTTCGAGACCACCATCAAGAACCTGTACGAGGTCTCGCCGATCGTGTTCGGCTCGGCCCCGATCGCCTTCGGCATGCTGGCCGAGGCCATGGAGCGCGACCCGGTGCTGCGCCGCTCGTTCTTCAGGAACCTGCGCTACATGGCCTATGGCGGCGCGACCCTGTCCAACGACGTCTACGACCGCATCCAGGCCCTGGCCGTGGCCGAGACCGGCTGGCGCATCCCGCTGGCCACCATGTACGGCGCCACCGAGACGCAAGGCGTCACCGTCACCCACTGGGCCACCGAGCGGGTGGGCCTGGTCGGGCTGCCGCTGCCGGGGATCACGCTCAAGCTGGTGCCGAACGGGACCAAGCTGGAGGTGCGGGTCAAGGGGCCGACCGTCACCAGCGGCTATCACAACGATCCCAAGAAGACCGCCGAGGCCTTCGACGAGGAAGGCTTCTACAAGCTGGGCGACGCCGCCCGCTTCGTCGACGAGGCCGACCCGGCCCAGGGTCTGGTGTTCGACGGCCGCGTGACCGAGGACTTCAAGCTCGACAGCGGCACCTGGGTCTCAGTCGGCACCCTGCGGCCCGACCTGGTCGCCGCCTGCAGCCCTTATGTCCACGACGCGGTGATCGCCGGTCAGGACAAGCCGTTCATCGGCGCGCTGTTCTGGCCGTCGATGGCCGGCCTGCAGGCCCTGGCCGCCGATCCGGGGCCGGGTTCGCCCCTGGAGAAGCTGGCGATCATCCTCAAGGACCGCCTGGCCGCCTTCAACGCCGATGCGGGCGGCTCGTCGCGCCGCGTCGGCCGCTTCACGATCATGACCGAGCCGCCGTCGATCGACGCCGGCGAGATCACCGACAAGGGCTACGTCAACCAGCGCGCCACCCTGGAGCGCCGCTCCGGCCTGGTCGCCGCGCTCTACGCCAATTCCGCCGCCGACGGCGTCTTCAGCCTGTAGGGGACTTCATCCCATGCTCGATCAGCATTTTCGCGCCATGCTCGACGCCCTCGCGGCGGTGGAGACCCCGCCGGTCGCCCTGGTCCCGGTCGAGATGGTCCGGGCCGGCTATCGCATGCAGCGCGTGGGCATCGACGCCGGCGCGCCGCGCGACCTCGACGTTCGCGATCTCCAGGTCGCCGGCGCCGCCGGGCCGCTGAAGGCGCGGCTCTATACGCCCAAGGGCGCGGCGGCGGTCGGGCCGGGGATCGTCTATTTCCATGGCGGCGGCTTCGTCATCGGCGACCTCGATACTCACGACGACTTCCTGCGCCGGTTGAGCGCGGCCTCGGGCGTGCGGGTGCTGTCGGTCGACTATCGCCTGGCGCCCGAGCATCCGTTCCCGGCCGCCCATGACGACGGCCTGGCCGCCGTGCGCTGGGCCTTCGACCATGCCGCCGAGATCGGCTTCGACCCGGCGCGGATCGCGGTCGGCGGCGATTCCGCCGGCGGCAACCTGTCGGCCTGCATCTCCCTGGAGATGCGCGACGATCCTGGGCGCAGGCTGGCTTTCCAACTGCTGCTCTATCCGGCCACCGCCATGGACCAGAACACGCCCTCGCGCGCGGCGCTGGCCACCGGCTATGTGCTGACCGCCGAGGTGATGAAGTGGTTCGGCGACAACTTCGCCGTTGCCGGCCACCCCGACGCCCGTCGCGCCGAGCCGGCCCATGTCGCGGACCTGTCGGGGCTGCCGGCGGCCCTGGTGGTCACGGCCGGCTTCGACCCGCTCAAGGACGAGGGACGCATCTACGCCGAGCGTCTGGCTAAGGCCGGCGTGGCGGCGGACCATGTCGAGCACCCGGCCTTCGTCCACGACTTCTATATCATGGCCGGCGTGGCGCCGGCGGTGATCCCCGCGATCGAGGACACCGCCGCCCGGCTCAAGCGGGCCTTGGCCTAGGCCACAGCTGGTCGGCGGGCAGGCCCAGCACCCTGGCCGCCGCGGCGTGCAGGCTGGCGGGGCCCAGCCGGCCGCCCTTGGCCGCCGCCCTGATCCAGTCGGCGATGTTCCCGCCCGTGCGGTCGTAGCCGTCGGCCTTGAGCAGGCCGTAGAGGCCGGCGGCCAGCACGTGCATGCCGTCGTCCGACCTGGCCCAGCGTTCGGCCGGCGGCTTGGCCACGCCCAGGTGTTCGCCGACGATCTGGTCCAGCGCCTGGACGGTGTCCTCGTTGAGCAGGCCCTCCAGCGTGTTGTAACCGAAGGCGTGGTCGTGTTCGGCGATGATGCGGGTGAGGAGCGCGTCCTTCTCCAGCACCAGATAGGCGGCCTGGGCCGCCGGGCCCTTCATGTCGAACGGCGGATGCATCCCCTCGTGGCCGGCGATGCGGATGATGGCGTCGTCGGGATAGTCGACGTGGCACAGGAAGCGCCCGCCCTGGACGCGGACGCCGTGCGGCTTGGAGAACCATAGCAACACCACCTCGACCTGCGGATCGATCCGCCGGCCGAGCAGGCGCTCCTGTTCGGCCGCCACGTCGGCGCCGGCCAGGCGGGCTTGCAGCGCCGGCGCGCGCCTGGCCAGGGCGGCGTCGACGAGGCCATGCCGGAAGCCGGCGAAGTCCGCGGCCTTGAGGGCCTCGAAAACCGTGAGCAGCCGCTCACGCCCGGCCGTGAACCGCGTCCAGTCGGCCTCGTCCCAATAGGCCCCGCCCTTGTAGGGCGGCAGCAGCACGGTCTCGGCGGCGCGGGTCGAGGCGATCAGGTCGTCGAGGCTGGCGGTCGGCCCGCCCGACAGGATGGTGCAAAGGCCCGGCCCGAGCAGGGCGCCGGCCTTGTCCGCCTCGGCGTGCAGGCTCATCAAGGCGTCCGTCGCCGGCTGGGACAGCCTGGGCTTGAAGGCGGCCAGCTCCTGTTCGTAGAAGCGCGCGTAGAACGGCTTGCCCGACAGCGGCCCAAGGAAGCACAGGGCGTCGAAACCCTCCGATCCGCCCAGCCGCCATCGGGTGCGCACGGCGGCGGCCAGGCTGGCGGCGGGGGCGAGCGCTGCGGCGCAGAGGGCCACGGCGGCGGAGGCGAGGATCTGGCGTCTGTTCATGCCGCCAGCATCGCGCCGGTTCAGGCGGCGGTCTTGAATCCATTTGCAGGCCGTCCGGCCTCGGCTCTCCAGGCGCCGGGGGTGCGGCCGGTCAGCGCCTTCACGGCCCGGCCCATATGGGCCTGGTCGGCGAAGCCGGCCTCGGCGGCGATGTCGGCCAGGGGCGCCCGACCGTCGACGATGGCCCGCCAGGCCCGCCGGGCCCGCGTCTCCAGGCGAAAGCGGATCGGGGTTTCGCCATAGGCGCCGGCGAAGGCGCGCGACAGGGCGGCGGGCGACAGTCCCCGGTTGCGGCCCCACCCGCCCAGGCGCAGGGCGGGCTCGGCGGCGATCGCCCCGGCCAGTTCGTCGAGCCAGTCGGCCGGACGCGGCGCCAGCCGGACCAGGCCGTCGAGCAGGATGGCGAGGGCGGCGGCCGGATCGCGCTCGGCGGTCCGGGCGGCCGCGTCGGCGTCGCGGACCGCGCCGAGGCCGGTCGCCAGGTCGAGGCCGGCCGGCAGGGTCAGGTTGAGCACGCGCGCCCCTCGGGCGCCGATGCGGTTGCGATGCCCCTCGAAGGCGCCGTGCAGCACCGCCTGGCCCGGCTCGACGCGGACGCGGCCGAGCACGCCGGCCTCCTCGTAGCCGCCCTCCAGCACCAGGGCGACATAGGCCTCGCCGTGGCGGTGGCGGGGCAGGCTCGCGCCGGACGGCAGCTGCTGGCGATCGGCGACGCAGGTCATGGCCGCACTCTGCGCGCCCGCCACGGCCGCCGCCAGTTAAACCCGGGCAAGAAAAGAGCGGCCCGGATCGCTCCAGGCCGCCCAGTCGGGGCCGGCGTGCGGCCCCGTCCCCTCTTTTAGCTCTTAGAACTTGGCCCGCAGGGTCACGCCGTAGGTGCGCGGCGCGCCGAGGAAGGCGTCGTAGGTGATGGTGTCGCGGGTCGGGTCGTAGGTCGTGTGGGTGGCGTCGAGGCCCGACGAGCCTTGCAGCGGCCCGTTGAACACCACCTGCTTGTATTCCTGGTCGAACAGGTTCTGGGCCCAGACCTCGACGGTCCAGCGGTCGTCCTTGGTGCTGAGGCCGGCGCGGGCGTTGAACAGGGTGAAGGCCTTCTGCATCTTCGGCGGGAACAGGTCCGACCCGGTATTGTAGTCCGAGGTGTACTTGGCGCCGATGTTGAAGCGGGCCTTCAGCATGTCGCTGACCGGCGTCTCGTAGGTGACCGAGGCCGAACCCGACCATTCCGGCGCGAACGACAGGCGCGAGCCGGGCAGCAGGGCCAGGGCGTTGGTCGGATCGTTGGGGATCTTCTGGTCGCCGTAGGTGGTGTCGGCGTAGGTCAGGCCGCCCTGGACGCTCAGGCCCTGGACCGGGGTGAACCACAGCAGGTCGATGTCGACGCCCTTGGACTCGACCTCGGGGATCGAGCGCACGGCGAACGAGGTGCCGAGGAAGGTGTTCAGCTGGAAGTCGGTGAACTTCTGGTAGAACAGCGCCGCGTTCAGCAGCAGCGAGCGGTCGAGCAGGGTGGTCTTGGCGCCCAGCTCGTAGCTGTCGACGAACTCGGCCGGGAACGAGGTGTCGTAGATCGGCATGATGCCCGGCAGGCCGCTCTGCAGGCCGTTGGACGACTGGGTGCGGTCGAGGTTGAAGCCGGCGCCCTTGTAGCCGCGGGCGTAGGAGGCGTAGGTCATCACCTCCGGCGACCACCGGTAGGCGACCTTGGCCGTGCCCGACCATTCGCTGCTCGACAGGCTTTGCGAATTGGCGCGGCCGTTGAACAGCGGGTTGGCCCAGGGCAGGCACATGTTGCCGAGGATGGTCGGCTGGGCGGCCAGCGGGATGCCCAGGGCGGTCCACGCCCCCGCGGCCTGCCGCGCGATGGCGGTGGCGCAGCCTATGCCGCCGTCGCTGGTGCTCTGCGAGGTGTTGAGCGACTTGTCCTCGGAGGTCCAGCGCAGGCCTACGGTCAGGTCGAGCTTTTCGGTGACATGCCAGGTGTCGTTGGTGAAGAGGGCGTAGGTCTTGCTCTCCTGGGTGTAGTGGTCATAGAGGCCCTGACCCGCCGCGAAGCTGGTGCCCGGCGCCCGGCCGTTGAGGCCGGCGATGAAGTTGGGGTTGCCGCCGGACAGCAGCATGCTCAGGTACTTCTCGTAGTCCGAGCCGTAGAGGAAGTTGGCGCCGTTGCTCAGCTGCTCGCCGGCGAAGAAGCCGCCGACCAGCCAGTCGACCTTGCCCACCTGGCCGGCTAGGCGCAGTTCCTGGCTGATGGTGGTGAAGCGCGAATAGTTGGTGCCGTCGTTCTGGCGGTAGGTGATGTCGGCGGTGGTGAAGTCGGAGTCCTGGCCGTTCTTGGTCTCCCACCGGCGCACGGCGGTGACCGAGGTCAGCTTGCCGAACGGCAGGTCGACATTGGCCTCGGCCGACACGCCACCGTCCTCGACCTGAGAGCCGACCGCGCGGTTGGAATAGGCTTTGCGGGCCGAAGGGTTCGGATAGATCGACAGGCCCGTCGACGGCGCGGCCAGGGCGTTGATGATCGCGGCGGTCGGTCCGGTGCGGATCTGCACGGCGGCGCAGCAGTTCTCGTCGCGCTTGGTGTAGTCGGCGATGAACTTGATGCTGACGTCGGACGAAGGCGTGAACAGCACCTGGCCGCGAATCGTCCAGAAGTTCTGGTCGGCGTCCTCGGTGGTGGTGCTGGGGCCCTTGCCGTTGACCACGTCGTTGAAGCCGTCGCGCTTGCGGGCGGCGAAATAGAGCCGGCCGGCGGCGACGTCCTGGACGATGGGGCCGGTGACCGACACCGAGCCGCCGACGGCGCCGTAGTTGCCGGCCGTCAGCTCGGCGTTGCCGCCGAAGGTGAACTCGGGTTCCTTGGTGATGATGCTGATGACGCCGGCCGAGGTGTTCTTGCCGAACAGCGTGCCTTGCGGGCCCTTCAGCACCTCGATGCGCTGCATCTCGCCGAGGTCGCCGAAGCTGACGCCGTTGCGGGGGCGATAGACGCCGTCGATCACCACGCCGACCGAGGATTCCAGGCCGGGGTTGTCGCCGACGGTGCCGACGCCGCGGATGCGGGCGGTGGTCGAGGCCTCGGAGGTGGTCGAGGTGACGGTGAGGCCGGGGGTCAGGATCGTCAGGTCCTTGATGTCCTTGACGCCGGTGTCCTGCAGCAGCTTCTGCGGCAGGGCGGTGACCACGATCGGGACGTCCTGCAGGTTCTGCTCGCGCTTCTGGGCGGTGACGACGATCTCGTCGACGGTGCGCGGCGCCTCCTGGGCCTCGGCCGCGACGGCGGCGCCGGTCACGACGGCGAGCACGGCGACGGAAGCCGTCGCCTTGACGTATTGGGAGAACCTCATTTCCTACCCCGGTGTAGCGCGGCGCGCGCGCCGCCTTGTTGCAATAGCGCCCCGTATTCGGGGTCGTTGCGCAACGCTAAACGGCCGTTCGGAAGGGCGCAAAGCCGTCAAACCGCGTTCGATAACGAAAACTGGACGCTGTGACGGAAAAGCGACAGCTTTTGGCGGGGCTTCAGGCCTCGACCGGCCTGCGACGCGCGCTCCAGGCCAGGACGGCCATGCCGGCCAGGGCGGACGCCGCCGATCCGGCGATGACGCCTAGGCGCACCTGCGTCTGGATCAGCGGGTCGCGCGGATCGAAGGCCAGGGCGCCGATGAACAGGCTCATGGTGAACCCGACGCCGCACAGCAGCGCCGCGCCGTAGAGGTCGAGCCAGGTCGCGCCCGAGGGCCGGCGCGCCAGGCCAAGGCCCACCGCCAGGGCCGACAGGGCCAGGACCCCGACCTGCTTGCCGATCAGCAGCCCGGCCATGATGCCCAGGGGAACCGGCGCGAACAGCTGGCCCAGCGACAACCCCTTGAACGAGAAGCCGGCGGCGACGAAGGCGAAGAACGGCAGGATGCCGTAGGCGACATAGGGGTGCAGGCCGCTCATCGCCCGCTTCAGGGCGCTCTCGCGGCCGGGGCGGGGGGCGGCGATCGGCACGGTCAGGGCGGCGGCGACGCCCGCCAGCGAGGTGTTGACCCCCGATTCCAGCGCCAGCGCCCACACCGCCGCGAAGCCGACGGCGTAGAGGAACAGCGGCGCCGAGCGCCAGAACGACGTCAGCGCCATCGCCGCCAGCACGCCGCCGGCGGCGGCCAGGGCCCAGACTTGCACCTTGGCGGTGAACAGCACGGCGATCAGGGCCACCGCGCCCAGGTCGTCGGCGATGGCCAGGGTCAGCAGGAACACCCGCAGCGAGGCCGGCAGGCGCGGCCCAATCGCGGCCAGCGCCGCCAGGGCGAAGGCGATGTCGGTGGCGGCGGGCGTCGGCCAGCCGCCGGGTTGGCCGTTCGGCCCGAGGTTGAAGGCCAGATAGACCAGGGCGGGCGCGACCATCCCGCCGACCGCCGCCAGCACCGGCAGGGCCAGCTTGCGCGGATTGGACAGCTCGCCCTTGAGGATCTCGTACTTGATCTCCAGGCCGACGACGAAGAAGAACACCGCCATCAAGCCGTCCTTGGTCCATTTGAGGACGGACTTGGTGTGGTCGAAGGCGCCGATATGGATGGTCAGGTCGGCGTTGATGAAGGCGAAGTAGCGGGCCGCCCAGGGCGAGTTCGCCCACAGCAGCGCCAGCAGCGCGGCGACGCCCAGGAAGGCGCCGGCGCCGGCTTCGGTCTTCAGGAAATCGAGAGTCGGACGGGACGCCATCGGGCCTGAATAGCATGGCGCCGGCGCCGCGGGACTGAAATCGGCGTGAAACCCGCCGCCTCAGGCGGTCTGGGCCGCGCCGCGCGGAACGGGGCGGCGCACCGCCTCCAGCGCCTGAACGAAGGCGTCGCGCCAGGCGGCGACGTCGTCGGTCGCGACGCCGTGCTGCAGGATCTCCCACCGCCGCTTGCGCTCGGCCCGGTCCATCGACAGGGCCCGCTTCAGGGCCTCGGCGGTCTCTTCCGGCGAGAACGGGTTGATGATCAGGGCGTCCTTCATCTGGGTGGCCGCCCCGGCGAACCGCGACAGCACCAGCACGCCGGGATCGGCCGGGTCTTGGGCGGCGACGAACTCCTTGGCCACCAGGTTCATGCCGTCGCGCAGCGGCGTGACCAGCCCGACCTTGGCGGCGCGGTAGATGCCGGCCAGCTCGTCGCGCCGATAGTTGCGGTTGACGTAGCGCACCGGCGTCCAGTCCATGTCGGCGTAGGCGCCGTTGATATGGCCGGCCAGGGCGTCGAGCCGGGCGCGGATGTCCTGGTAGGCGTCGACCTGATCGCGGGTGGGCGGGGCGATCTGCAGCAGGAAGACCTCGCGGCGCAGCGCCGGATTGTCGGCCAGCAGCCGCTCGAAGCCCTGCAACCGCTCCTCCAGGCCCTTGGAGTAGTCCAGCCGGTCGACGCCGACGATCATGGCGCGGAAGGCGCCGGAGGCGGCGATGCGGTCATAGGTGCGCGCCGCCGCCGCCGACCGCGTGGCGCGGGCGAAGTCCTCGGCGTCGATGCCGATGGGGAAGGCGCCGGCCCGAACCGTCCGGCCGAACGCCGACAGCCGGCCGTCGGGCAGGACTTCGCCGCCGACCTCGTGCGAGACGTAGTCGCGGAAGGCGTCGAGCCACTCCTCGGTCTGGAAGCCGATCAGGTCGTAGGCGAACAGCGCCTCGGCCAGCTGGCGGTGCCGGGGCAGGGTCGCCACCAGTTGGCGCGCCGGCCAGGGGATGTGCAGGAAGAAGCCGATGGGATTGTCGACCCCGAGCCGGCGCAGCTCCCGCGCCATCGGGATCAGATGGTAGTCGTGGATCCAGACCAGGTCGTCCTTCTCGATCAGCGGGCGGACGGTCTCGGCGAAACGGCGGTTGACGCGGTCGTAGCCCTGGCCGAACGAGCGGTCATAGGCGGTCAGGTCGATGCGGTAGTGGAACAGCGGCCACAGCGTCTTGTTGGCGTAGCCGTTGTAGTATTCCTGCACGTCGACCTCTTCGAGGTCGACCGTGGCGACGGTGACGCCCTCGGCCCGCTTCATCGACAGGTGGCCGGTGAACTCGGGCGTGGTTTCGCCGCTCCAGCCGAACCACACGCCGGAATATTCCCGCAGCGCCGCCGCCAGGGCCATGGCCAGGCCGCCCTGGGTCGCCGAGCCCTTGGGCGAGGGCGGCGTCACCCGATTGGAGACGACGATCAGCCGGCTCATCGCACCGAGCTCCACGGCCGGCTGAGCAGGGCGGCGCAGTTGATCAGCCCGACCAGCGAATAGGTCTGGGGATAGTTGCCCCACAGGGCGCCGTCGCTGAGCGAGATGTCCTCGGACAACAGGCCGGCGGCGGTGCGATGAGACAGCATCTCCTCGAACAGCGCGCGGGCCTCGTCGCTCCGCCCGGACAGGTGCAGGGCCTCGATGAGCCAGAAGGTGCAGAAGTTGAACGCCGTCTCCGGCGCGCCGAAGTCGTCGGGAATGACGTAGCGCATCAGGTAGGGGCCGCGCTTCAGGTCGCGCTCGACGGCCTGGAACGTGGCCTGGTGGCGCGGGTCGTCGGGCGACAGGAACCGCAGGTCGACCAGTTGCAGCAGGCTGGCGTCCAGCTCGTCGCCGCCGAAGCTGGCGGCGAAGCGGCCATGCTCGGCGTTCCAGGCGTCCTTCTCGATCCGCGCGCGGACGATCTCGGCGCGCGCCTTCCAGAAGGCGGCGCGGTCGGTCAGGCCGAGGGCCTCGGCGACGTTGCCCAGCCGGTCGCAGGCCGCCCAGCACATCACCGAGGAATAGGTGTGCACCGCCGCCCGGGTGCGGAACTCCCACAGACCGGCGTCGGGCTGGTCGTGCAGGGCGAAGGCGCGGTCGCCGACCTTCTCCAGGGCATGGAAGTCCTCGATCGAGCCCGGCCGCAGCAGCCGCTCGTCGAAGAAGGCGTGGGCGGCAGACAGGATGATCTGGCCGTAGACGTCGTGCTGGTGGTGCTCATAGGCCTGGTTGCCGGACCGCACCGGTCCCATGCCGCGAAAGCCGGGCAGGGCGTCGACGGTGCGCTCGCCGAGGCCAAGCTCCAGGCCGACGCCGTAGACCGGCTGGATATGGCCGCCGCCCGCCTGCCCGACGAGGTTGCGCAGATAGCCGAGATAGTTCTCCAGCATGTCGGCCGCGCCCAGGCGGTTCAGGGCTTGGACGACGTAATAGGCGTCGCGCAGCCAGCAATAGCGATAGTCCCAGTTGCGGCCGCTGTTCGGGGCCTCGGGGATCGAGGTGGTCAGGGCCGCGACCACGGCGCCGGTCTCCTCGTAGGCGCAGAGTTTCAGCGCGATGGCCGCGCGGATCACCGCTTCCTGCCATTCCAGCGGCACCGTCAGGGTTCGGACCCATTCGCGCCAGGCGGTCACCGTCTCGTCGCGCATGCGCTTGAGGGTCGACAGCAGCTCGGCGTCGAAGCCCTCGTCCGGGCCGAGGAAGAAGCCCAGCTCCTTCTCCAGGCGAAAGGTGCGGCCAGAGACCACGTGGCTGACCGGGCAGTTGGTGGTCAGGCGCAAGGTGACGTCCGAGCACAGGAAGCGGACGTGGTTGGAGCCGGAGGTGCTCTCGGCCTCGCGCGCGCCCCAGTCGGCCGCCGGCTTCAGCCGGACGCGCGCCGCCGTCGTCCCGCTCAGGGGGCGTACGATGCGGACGAAGGCGGTCGGGCGGTAGATGCGTCCGAACTGGCGATAGCGCGGGCAGAAGTCGATGATCTCGATCGCCGCGCCGGCGGCGTCGATCAGCTCGGTGCGCAGCACGGCCGTGTTGCGCAGGTAGCTCTGGCGCACCTCTGCGAGGTCGTCGATCTCGATCGCCCACAAGCCTATGGCCTTGGCATCGGCCGGATCGCGGCTGGACAGCAGGTTGGAGAACACCGGGTCGGCGTCGACGCGGGGGGCGCAGGCCCAGACGAAGCGGCCCTGGCGGTCGATCAGCGCGCTGGCCGCGCAGTTGCCGATCGGGAACAGGTCGAGATCGTGCGGGCCGCCGTTCACGCCGCCGCCTCCAGCCAGGCCAGCACCGCCTCCACGTCGGGCAGGCGGAAGCGGGCGGCCGTCGGCCGGCCGGGGCCGACCAGCACGCCGAAGCCGCCCAGGTCGCGGGCGGCGGCGAAGGCGTCCTCGTCGGTCAGGTCGTCGCCGACGAAGACCGGCGCGTGGCCGGCGAACGGCCGCTCGGCCATGAACACCCGCAGGGCGTCGCCCTTGTCGGCGCCGGGCGTGCGCAGCTCGACCACCATGTCGCCGGCCTGCAGGGTCAGCCGTTCCTGGGCGGCGATGCGCCGGGCGGTCTCCTGCACCGCGTCGGCGCAGTCTGGCGAGCGGCGATAGTGCAGCGCCACGCTCAGCCCCTTGTCCTCGACCAGCAGGCCCGGATCGGCGCCGGCCAGGGCCTCGAAGGCGGCCTTGGCGACGGCGACGCCGGGATGGGCGGGGGCGCGGATCACCGCGCCGTCCTGGCGGCGCCGCTCCAGGCCGTGGACGCCGGCCGCCGCCGTCACCGCCCCTTCGAGGATGCGGTCGACGTCGGCGATGGGGCGGCCGCTGATCACCGCCAGGCGGCCGCCGGCCCGCTCGCGCAGGGCCGCCAGCAGGCCGTTGCGCCGGGCGTCCGGCTTCACGGCGTCGGGCGTCGGCGCGATGGGCGCGACGGCGCCGTCGAGGTCGAGAAACAGGGCCGTCAGGCCAAGGTCCAGGCGCGGCGGCGCAGCCAGCCTTTCGGCCGTTTCGGTGTCGGTCATGCCGCTCCCGATATGATGCTAACGTCAGGCGCCGGCTCTGGGGAACCGAGGGCCGGGCGTATCGGAAACGCCCGGCCGGACAGGGAAGTTCCCTCGCGGGCGCCGCCAGCCTCAGGTCTGGCCGCGTCCGCGCTCCATCACCGCCGCGCGCCGGGCGGCCACCGACTGGGCGCTGACGCCGGGATTGAGCCGCGCCGAAACCTCCGCCTCGCAGGCCATGGCCTCGCCGAACGGCAGGGCGTAGCCCGCCTCGATCAGGGCCTTGTAGTCACGCTGGGGTTCGGCCGGAACCGAGGCCATGTCGCGGGCGAGCCCCAGGCAGGCCGGCATCAGGGCGTCCGGCTCGACCACGCGGTTGACCAGGCCCCAGCACTCGGCCGTCGCCGCGTCGAGGAAGTTGCCGGTCAGCGACAGCTCCTTGGCCCGGTACGGCCCGATCAGCCGCGACAGCTTCTGCGACAGGCCCCAGCCGGGCATGATGCCGACCCGGGCGTGGGTGTCGGCGAACCGCGCCGCCGTCGAGGCGATCAGCACGTCGCAGGCCAGGGCCAGTTCGAAGCCGCCGGTGATCGCCGCGCCGTTGATCGCGCCGATGATCGGCTTGGGGCAGGCGTCCATCGCGGCCACCGGATTGGCGCTTGGGTCGGCGCCGACCGCCGAGCCCAGCTCGCCCTCGGCCTGGCCCAACTCCTTGAGGTCGAGGCCGGCGCAGAAGGCGCGGCCGGCGCCGGTCAGGACGATGACGCGCACGCCGTCGTCGGCGGCAAGGTCCAGCAGCGACTGGCGCAGGGCCGTCCGCAGCCCTCGCGACAGGGCGTTCATGGCTTCGGGCCGGTTCAAGGTGACGACGGCGACCGTGTCGGTTTTTTCGACGTTCAGCATGTGGTCTCCGCGGGGTGTCTTCGTTTTCTATCATAGGGCGCATGCAGTCGCCGCCGATGCCGAGCCAATAGGTCGCAGGGGCGCGTGATTGCAAAGTTGAAACAAAGCCCCCAATTCGGGGGACGCGCAGGAAGCGCGATCCTGACGCGCGGCGGATGGTCGCGACGCAGAACAAGGGCGGCGTTGCTACGTTGCTTCGACGGGGCTGATCGAGGTGTGCATGCATAACGAGGCCGAGGTCTCCGCCGAGCTGCGCCATCGTCTGAGCAACGTCCTGCAGTTGCTGACCACGCTTGGGCGCATGCGGCTTTCAAGGACCCAGGACGCCGAGGCGCGGCGCCAGGTGGGCTGGCTGCTCGAGGCCACCGGCGCCCTGGGCGTGCTTCATCACCGCATCGGCGCCGCCGAGGCCGGCGACTTCTCCGCTTTCCTGACCGAGATGGCCCCCGTCTGGCGCCGCCGGATCGGCAGGCGGCCGGTGCGTATCGAGATCGAGGCCGAGCCGGTGGTGGTGCGCGAGAATTCCGCCTCGGCCCTGGCGGTGATCGTCAACGAACTGGTGTCCAACGCCATCGTCCACGCCTTCGCCGACGGCCGCCCCGGCTGCATCACCGTCAAGCTGCGCGGCGCCGGCCGTGACGCCGCCGAGCTGGCGGTGAGCGACGATGGCGCGGGCTATGACGGCGAGGCCGCCCACACCTCCAAGCTCGGTCTTTGGCTGGTCTCCGGCCTCGCCGAGCAGCTGCGCGGCGAGATGGTCACCGACAGCCACGCCGGCGTGCGCGCGCGCCTGAATTTCCCGCTGAACTGACCGGGCTCAGGCCCTGGCCCTGACGGCCCTGGCCGGCGAAGCGTCCGGCTGCGCCCGGGCTTTGGCGACGGCTGGCGCAGGGCCTCGCCGCCGCCCCAGGGCGAAGGCCAGCCCCGCCGCCGCGCCGGCCAGGACCGCCAGGGCGAGGACGGCCTTGGGCCGCATCTGGGCGGCGGTGTAGAGGCTGGTCTCGCGCACGTCCTTGTAGAACGACCGCTCGCGCAGGTCGCCGCCGGGCTGATGCAGGTTGTCGCCCACGACCCGCCGCCGTCCGGCCTTGTCGCGATTGAGCATCGGCGTGAACCAGGCCAGCAGGGGGTCGGCCGCGAACGGCGCCAGCCCGGCCAGGGCCGCGACCAGCCGGCCGCCGGCGCCGATGGTGATCTCGCGCGTGCGGTGCTCTGCGGCGTACAGCACCGCCTGGGCCACCAGCGGCGTGGCGTAGACCGGCGGCGGGTTGCGCACCGGCGCGCCGGTCAGGTTGCGGGCGTGGTCCTTGTAGGGCGTATCGACCGCCGAGGGCTTGATCAGCGTCACCGACACCGGGGCCTTCTGCTCGATCATCTCCAGGCGCAGGGCGTTGGTGAACGCCCTGACCGCGTGCTTGGAGGCGCAATAGGGCCCCTTCAGCGGCACCGCCAGGTCGCCCAGCACCGAACCGATGTTGATCAGGGCGCCGCCGCCGTCGCGGGTCTTGAAATGCTCGACCGCCGCCAGCGAGCCGTAGACCACGCCCCAATAGTTGGTCTCCATCAGCCGGCGCTGGTCCTCGACCGGGGTGTCGGTGATATGGCCGAAGATCGACACCCCGGCGTTGTTGACCCAGGCGTCGAAGCCGCCGAAGCGGTCGAGGGCGGTCTGCACCACGGCGCGGACCTGGCTCTGGTCGCCGACGTCGGCGACGCAGTAGTCGGCCTTGGCGCCCTTGGCGGTCAGGTCGTCGCACACGGCCTTCAGCGCCTCGGCGTTGCGCGCGACCAGCAGCAGCCGGGCGCCGCGCTGGGCCGCCGCGCGGGCCGTCGACAGGCCGATCCCCGAGGTCGCCCCGGTGATGACGACGACCTGTTCGTTCAGCGGCTTCAGTTTCAGCTTCATTACGCGGCTCCGTTGACGACCTCATTTAGGAACGGCGGCGCGCAAGGCCAGGTTCCTGCGGTCGCGGCGTTCGTCCTCAGCCGGCCAGCCAGCCGTGCTTGAGCGCCTCCAGCACGGCCAGCATGCGGCTGTTGACGCCCAGCTTCAGCTTGGCGTTGTCCATGTGCTTCTGCACCGTCGCGGCCGACAGGTCGAGGATGCGGCCGGTCTCCCACGCCGTCTTGCCCTGGCTGGCCCAGGTCAGGCACTCGATCTCGCGCGGCGAGAGCGGGCAGTCGCGCGGCGGCGCGTCGGCGCTCATCAGGCGCCGGCCGCGGCCGACATAGGCGTGGGTGGCGATGTGCAGGATCGAGCGGGTGGTGGGCGTGAAGTCCGGCGCCACCGTCATCAGCCGCATGGCGGTCACCGCGCCGGTGGCCTCGCGGATCGGGATGATCAGCCCCTCGGCCGGGCCGGCCTCGCGCGCCTCGTCGAACATGCGGGCGACGCGGGGGTCTTCCGCGCCGCGCCGGGCCTCGGTCCAGGTGAAGTCGCCGCCGCCGGCCAGGGCCCTGGGCACGCAGGGATCGACCTCGAAGTAGCGCTTGGCGTTGTAGTGGTCGCTCCAGAAGCTGTCCGGCCGGCCGAACAGGGTTCGCGGCGCCGGCGGCGACATCAGGTCGGCGACGTGGACATAGTTGAACCACCTGACGCCGAAGCGTTCGACCAGCAGGGCGAACTCTTCGTTCAGCGCTTCAAGAGGTTCACATCTGGGCGCGCGTTCGATGAAGCGAACCAGGGCGGCTAGGTCGGAAGGCACGATGCGCCGCAAATCGAGGAAACACAGGCCCTCGACAATGCCCGCTCGGAACGCGGGATGTCCAGCCCTATTCCCGCATGGGTGGTGGCCCGAGGCGAGCGAAGACGGCCGGGGGCGGTGCGCCGCCCGGCCGTTCGCCGATCAGCGCGGCGTCAGGAAGGCCGAGGAGATCCAGCCGCGGTTGCCGTTCTCGTCGTCGACCTGCCACCAGATGCCGTTCTTCTGACCGGTGGGATAGGCCATGTCGCCGGCGTGGAAGGTCAGCACCGCCTTGCCCTGGGTCGAGGGCGTGGAGCGCAGGACCTGGTTCGACTTGACGGTGTAGGCCTGCGAGCCGGCGTTGGCCGAGGCGGTTCCCGCCGCCGGCGCGTGGCTGGAGCGGATGTAGTTGACCAGGTCGATATAGGCGTTGAAGTAGGCGCCCGAGATCACCTTGCCGATGTCGGTGTCGGAATAGCCGCCGCCGGCCAGGGCCCCGAAGCCGGTGGTGCCGCCGAGGCCGCCGCCGCCGCCGAAGCCGATGTCGGTCTTCTGCGACACGCCCTCGGCCACATAGAGCTGCTCGGTGGTGCGCGCGTCGACCAGGGTGATCAGCGTGTGCGCTTCCGACTTCTTGGTGCGCAGGCCGCCGGCCAGGGCGCCGAAGCCGCCGGGCAGCAGGCTGCCGGCGATGGCGCCGATGGCGTTGCCGCCCGAATTGGAGTTCGAATTGGCGATGTCCGGGATCAGGAAGTAGTCGGCGGCCGCCACCTGGCCCCGGCCGACGTTCGATCCGCGACGCAGGTCGCCGGTCTGGCCCAGGGCGGATTCGGTCTGGCGCATGGCCAGGCCGCCGTTGCGGTCGACGATGCGCAGGCAGCCCGAGCGGGCGGCGAACAGCTTCAGCAGCGCCTCGGGGCTGGACAGGTTGTACTGCAGCCACCAGCGGTTCTGCGGCTCCTGCACCGCCGCCGTGCCCAGGGGCCGGTCGCAGTGCGGCAGTTCCGGCGTGGCCGCGTTCTTCGGGCCCTTCTTGTCCATGCCGTACTGGGCGTAGGCCGGCGTCGAGAGCAGGCTGACGAACACCGCGCCGCAGGCGAGGGCGGAAACAATTTTCTTCATGGATAAACCCCAGTGACCCCTAGCGTCTTACTCTACAGGGGCTCGGATCGGGGTTCAACTTGCGGCGGCGGCTTCCGAGGCGCTCAATCGCGCCTGACGCCCCATTTTCAGAAGCCGAGCAGCCGGGCGTAGCGGTCGCGGTGATAGGACGCGCCTCCGTAGATCGCCTCGGCGGCCCGGGCCCGCTTCAGATAGAGGCCGGCGTCGTGGGCGTCGGTCATGCCGACGCCGCCGTGCATCTGGACCATCTCATTCGACGCCAGGTGCAGGGTCTCGCCGGCCTTGGCCTTGGCCAGGGAGGCCAGGGCCCCGGCGTCGGCGGAGCCGTTGTCGATGGCCTCCAGCGCCGCCTCGACGCAGGAGCGGGTCAGCTCCAGCTCGGTGTACAGCTTGGCGGCGCGATGCTGCAGGGCCTGGAAGGTCCCGATGGCCTGGCCGAACTGGGTGCGGGTCTTCAGATAGTCCAGCGTGACGTCGAAGGCCTGGGCGGCCGTCCCCAGCATCTCGGCGGCGAGGCCGGCGCGGGCGCGGTCCAGGGTCTCTTCCAGGATCGGCCAGCCGCCGCCCGCCTCGCCCAGGACGGCGGTCTCGGCGACGGTCACGTCCTTGAAGGTCAGGTTGGCGTAGCCGCGGCTGTCGGCGGTCTTCAGCGCCGTGCGCGTCAGGCCGTCGGCGTCGCCCTGGACCAGGAACAGGGTCAGGCCGTCGGCGTCGCCCGGCTGGCCGGCGGTGCGGGCGGCGACCACGATCAGGTCGGCCGCGCCGCCTTCCGGCACGAACGCCTTGCCGCCGTTCAGGGTCCAGCCGCGCCCGGACTTCACCGCCGTCAGGGCGGTCTTCTCCGGGGCGTGGTGCGCATGCTCGTCGACCGCCAGGGCGGCGACGATCGCGCCGGCGGCGATCTGCGACAGCCATTCCTCCTTCTGGGCCTCCGAGCCGCCGATCAGCAGCGCCGAGGCCGCCGTCAGGGCGGTGGACAGCAGCGGCGAGGCGGTCAGCGTCCTGCCGGTCTCCTCCAGCACCAGGCCCAGGCCCAGATAACCGAATTCGGAGCCGCCGTGGGCCTCGGGCACGATCACCCCGGTCCAGCCCATCTCGCCCATCTCGCGCCAGAGCGCCGGGTCGTAGCCCGCGCCATCGCCCGAATCGCGCAGCTTGCGGAAGGCGCCGACCGGCGATCGCGCCTGGACCCAGTCGCGGGCGGCGTCGCGCAGCATGGTCTGTTCTTCGGTCAGGATGGCCATCAGGCGTACTCTCCCTGGACGTCGTGGCGGCGGGCGGCCCATTCCAGGGCCTGCTCCAGCCGGTCGTTGCCCCAGAACAGCTCGCCGTCCTGGGTGATGAAGCTCGGGCTGCCGAACACCCCGTGGGCGGCGGCCTCCTCGACATTGGCGCGCAGGGCGGCCTTGACCGGCTCGCCGCGCGCGGCGCCCAGGGCCGTCGCCGGATCGCCGCCGGCCGCCGCGATCAGCGGGGCCAGCGTCTCGGGCGAGGCGATGTCCTGGTCGTGGACGAAGTTGGCTTCGTAGACCGAGCGGGCGAAGGCGCGCGTCCAGTCCTGGCCGTCGCCGGCCAGGGCGACGCGGGCCGGCAGCAGGCTGTCGCGGGGAAAGGCGGTGGGGCGATGGAAGGCCAGGCCGGCCTCGCCGCAGACCCGCTCCAGGTCGCGCCACATGTAGCGGCCCTTGACCGGGGCGGCGTTGAACGGGCTGTCGTCCAGCCCCTGCTGGTCGCGGAACAGCGGCCCCAGCAGGAACGGCCGCCAGCGCACCGTAACCCCCGCCGCCGCCGCCGCGTCGTCGATGCGCATCGCCGTCGGGTAGGAATAGGTCGAGGCGAACTCGTACCAGAATTCGAGCATGGGCGGGTCTACTGATGGTCCAGGAGGCCGAGCACGCGCTTGGCGACGACGTTGAGGTTGACCTCGCTGGTGCCGCCCTCGATCGAGTTGCCCTTCGAGCGCAGCCAGGCGCGGGTCTCGCCGATTTCGCGCGGGCTGAAGCCTTCGCCCGACCAGCCCAGTCCCTGCAAGCCCATGGCCTCGACCACCAGTTCCGAACGGTCCTGGTTCAGCTTGGCGGCGGCGTACTTGATGATCGAGGTGGCCGGCGACAGGCCCTTGCCGGCGCGCAGCTCCTGCTCGACGCGGCGGACGGTCAGGGCGAAGGCCTTGGCCTCCATCCTGTGGGCCGCGAGGCGCGCGCGCAGGTCGTGGTCGGCCAGGCGGCCGTCCGCGTCGGTCCCGACGTACTTCTTGGCGATGTCCTCGATCTCCAGGCCGCCGCCGGTTCCGCCGAAGCCGCCGGCCGAGATGTTCTGGCGCTCGTACTGCAACAGCCGCTTGGCGATGTCCCAGCCCTTGTTCAGCGCGCCCACCAGCTGAGCCTTCGGCACCTTCACGTCGGTGAAGAAGGTCTCGCAGAACGGCGAGGAGCCCGAGATCAGCTTGATCGGCCGCGCTTCGACGCCGGGGGTGGTCATGTCGAACAGCACGAAGCTGATGCCCTCGTGCTTCTTGCTGGTGTCGGTGCGCACCAGGCAGAAGATCCAGTCGGCCTGATCGGCGTAGGAGGTCCAGATCTTCTGGCCGTTGATCAGGTAGTGGTCGCCCTTGTCCTCGCACTTGGTCTGCAGGCCGGCGAGGTCCGAGCCCGCGCCCGGTTCGGAATAGCCCTGGCACCAGCGGATCTCGCCGCGGACGATCTTGGGCAGGTATTCCTTCTTCTGCGCCTCGTTGGCGTATTCGAGCAGCACCGGGCCCAGCATCCAGACGCCGAACGACATCAGGGCCGGGCGGGCCTTGATGCGGCGCAGCTCCTGCTCCAGCACCTTGGCCTCCTCGCCGGTCAGGCCGCCGCCGCCGTATTCCTTGGGCCAGGTCGGGGCGGTCCACCCGCGCGAGGCCATGCGGTCCATCCACAGCTTGATGTCGGGGTTCTTGTAGACGGCCTTGCGGCCGCCCCACGGCGCCTCGTCCTCGGTCATCGGCGTCTTGAGCGAGGGCGGGTAGTTGGCTTCCAGCCACGAGCGCGCCTCGTTGCGGAAGGCTTCCAGATCGGCCATCGGGCGCTCCCAAAAATCGTTTTGGATTGTTATGGTCACCTTAGCGTCGCCGTCCGGCAGGGCAAGGCGATTCAAACGAATGTTCGGCGCCGGGGCGGGGGCGCTCGTCCGGGGCCATGAAAAGGCCGCGCCAGTCGCGCTATGATTGCGTCCGGGTTGGACGCCTACAGGATTCGAATGCGTCTCTATCGAGAACTGAAGCCGGCGATCCTCGCGGTCGCGCCGACCGCGTCGGCCATACTGGTCCTGGCCGCCGGCATGATGCTGCTGGCCTCCGGGGCGACGCCGTCGGTGCCGGTGCGGTTCGCCATGCTGATGCGCGTCGCGCCGGCCATCATCATCGAGGTCAGCCACTTCGTGTCGAGCATCCTCGGCCTGGTGCTGCTGCTGCTGGCCTTCGGCTTGCGGGCCCGGCTCGACGCGGCCTGGGTGGCGACCCAGGTGGTGCTGGCCCTCGCCGCCGTCCTGGCCCTGTTCAAGGGGTTCAACTGGGAAGAGACGGTGATCCTGTCGCTGCTGCTGGCGCTGCTGTTCCCGTTGCACGAGGCGTTCACGCGCAGCGCGCGGCTGACGCGGATGGAGATCACCCCCGGCTGGATGCTGTCGGCCCTGGCCGCCGTCGTCGGCGCGGGCCTGCTCGGTCTTTGGTCGTTCCAGCATTCCGACTACGCCGACCAGGCCTTCTGGCGCACCCTGTCGGACGCCGACGCCGAGCGGGCGATACGCTCCTCGGCCGGGGCGGCGATCCTGTTGCTGGTGTTCGGCATCTGGCGGCTGTTCGCCACGGCGGCGACGCCGCCGGTGGTCGGCGACCAGGACTTCGACTTCGCGCGGGTGCGCGCCATCCTGGCGGCCGCCCAGGGGGCCGAGCCGGGCGCCAACCTGGCCCTGCTCGGCGACAAGCGGTTCCTGTTCTCACAATCTGGGGACAGCTTTCTGATGTTCGGCGTGCGCGGCCGCTCGTGGATCGCGCTGGGGCCGCCGGTCGGCAAGCGCGACGAGCGCATGGAGCTGCTCTGGCGCTTCCGCGAGCTGGCCGACGCCCACGCCGCGCGCCCGGCCGTCTACGCCATCGGGCCGGAGCTGCTGCCCGACGTGGTCGAGCTGGGCTTTTCGATCCAGAAGACCGGCGAGTCGGCCGCCGTGCCGCTGGAGGCGTTCTCGCTGCAGGGCCGCAAGCGCGAGGTGCTGCGCCGCAACTGGCGCAAGGCCGGCGAGAGCGGCGCCTCCTTCGAGGTGTTGCCGGCCGGCGAGGTCGCCGCCTTGATGGACGAGCTGGAGCGCATCTCCGACACCTGGCTCTCGCACCATTCCGGCGGCGACAAGAAGTTCTCGATGGGCGGCTTCGAGCGCCGCTATGTCGGCGAGTTCCCCTGCGCCCTGGTGCGGGTGGACGGCGCCGTCGTCGCCTTCGCCACCCTGTGGCCGACGGCGGACCGCACCGCCTTCTCGATGGACCTGATGCGCTATTCGGACGAGGCGCCGAAGAACATCATGGACTTCCTGTTCGTCGAGCTGATCGCCTGGGGGCGTGAGCAGGGCTATGTGGCGTTCGAGTTCGGCATGGCCCCGCTGGCGGGGCTGGAGGACCGGCCGCTGGCGCCGATCATGTCCCGGGTCGGCCGGCTGTTGTTCGAGCGCGGCGAGGACATCTACAATTTCCAGGGCGTGCGCCGCTACAAGGACAAGTACGACCCGGTCTGGCAGCCGCGCTACATCGCCGCCCCGCACAAATGGGCGATCCCCATCCTGCTGGCCGACGTCGGCCTGCTGTCCTCGGGCGGCGTGTCGGGCCTGACCAAGCGGCCCAAGAAGAACGGCGAGGCCGCCGCGCCGCAGGCCGCTCCGCAGCCGGCCTGAGGCCCGGACGGCGGCCTCAGCGCCCGGTGTTGACGCCGGCCAGGTTGGCCAGGTGCACCAGCATGACCAGCACCACCACCGCCGAGCTGACCATCAGCAGGCGCCAGGGCACCATGCGCGGGCCCCGGTGGACGTCGGGCGGCCGGGCGCCGCGCCATCCGCAGAGGGCGCAGAAGCCGGCCGCGGCGGCGGCGGCGATCAGCGTGACGGTCCAGTCCATGAACTAAGCGGTCTCCGACCTGGCGTCCTCCCCCGCACGGCGAGGCGAAACGGGGGAGGGGAGGATCAGGGTCAGGCCCCCGGCTTGGCCGTCCACTTGTTCAGCCAGCCCAGCACCGAGTCGTGCCACTGCACCGAGTTCTGCGGCTTGAGCACCCAGTGGTTCTCGTCGGCGAAATACAGCAGCTCGCTGGGCACGCCCTTGCGCTGCAGGGCGGTGAAGGCGCCCAGGCCCTGCTCGACCGGGATGCGGAAGTCCTTCTGGCCGTGGATGACCAGCATCGGCTTGGTCCAGTCGGCGACGTGGTTGACCGGGTTGAACCGCTCGTAGCCCTGCGGGTTGGCGAAGGCCGCGCCGCCGTTCTCCCATTCCGAGAACCACAGCTCCTCGGTGGAATAGCCCATCATGCGGTTGTCGAAGACGCCGTCGTGATTGACCAGGCACTTCCACGGGCCGTTCCAGTTTCCGGCGATCCAGTTGACCATGAAGCCGCCGTAGGAGCCGCCCAGGGCGCAGGCCCGGTCGCCGTCCAGGAAGTCGTACTTGGACAGGGCGAAGGCCCAGCCCTTCTGCAGGTCCTCCAGCGGCCGGTCGCCCCAATGGGTGCTGATGGCGTCGGTGAAGGCCTGGCCGTAGCCGGTCGAGCCGTGGAAATCGATCATCACCACGGCGTAGCCGGCGCCGGCGTAGGTCTGGGCGTTCCAGCGATAGTGGAAGAGGTTGCCGAAGCTGCCCTGCGGGCCGCCGTGGATCAGGAAGGCGACCGGGTACTTCTTGCCGGCGACATAGTCGGCCGGCTTGACCACGTAGCCGTGCACGGTCTCGCCGTTCCAGCCGGGGAAGCTGAACTGCTCGGGCGCGCCCATGGCCACGCCGGCCAGCTTGTCGGCGTTGACGTTGGTGACCTGGACCGGCTTGCCGCCGGCCAGCGGCAGGGTGAACAGCTGCGCCGGGGCGGTCAGATTGTCGGAGACGTAGACCAGGCCCTTGGGCGAGACGTCGAAGGCCGAGACGTGGCCCTCGCCGGTCAACGGCGTGACCTTGCCGCTCTTGACGTCGATCGAGAACAGCCGGGTCTGGCCGACGTCGCCGGCGACGACATAGAGCGACTTGCCGTCCGGCGACCATTTCAGGTCGTCGGCCGAGCGGTCCCAGCCCGCGGCCAGCTCGCGTTCGGCGTCGGTGGCTTCGTCGCGCAGGATGATGTGGAAGCGGTCGGCCTCGAAGCCGGGGCGCTTCATGGCGCGGTAGGCCACCGTCTTGCCGTCCGGCGACATGACCAGGCCGGTGTCCCAGGCCGGGTTCTTGGCGGTCAGGTTGCGCGGCGCCTTGGAGCCGTCGACGGGCGCGCCATAGATGTCGAAATTGGTGCTCCACGGCTCGGTGCGGCCGGCCAGGCGGGCGGCGAACCACACCGCCTTGCCGTCGTTGGAGAAGCCGAACTCGGCGTCGTCGCCATAGGGCTTGGACGGGGCGTCGCCGTCGAAGCCGGCCATCAGCGGCGTGGCCTTGCCCAGGGCCAGGCCCTGGCCGTCGAGGGCGAGCGAGAACAGGTGGTTGCGGGTTCCGTCGGCCCAGGCGTCCCAGTGGCGCACGAACAGCTTGTCGTAGAGAACGCCCGTGGCCTTGGCCTGATCGGCGGCCTTGGCCGGGGCGGCGGCGCTTTCCGTATCCGGATGGACGGCCATGGCCACCACCAGGGACTTGCCGTCCGGCGACAGCTTGAAGGCGCCGACGTCGGCCGGCAGCTTGGTCGCCTGCTCGGCCTTGGCGCCGGCCAGGTCGGTCTTCCACACCTGGTCCGATCCGCCGCGCGACGAGACGAAGTAGATCGCCTTGCCGTCCGCCGACCAGCGGGCGCTGGACGCGCCGCCGTCCGAGGCCGCCAGGCGCCGGGGCTGGGCGCCCTTGGCGGCGAGGTCGACGAGCCAGATGGCGTGGGCGGCCTTGTTGGCGGCGTAGTCGGTGGTGCGCAGGTCGTAGAGGACGTAGCGGCCGTCAGGCGAGACGCGCGGGTCGCTGACGCGGTCGAGATTGACCATGTCCCGGGCGGTGAAGCCCCGGCCCTGGGCGGCGCCGTCGGCGGCGTGCGCGGCCGGGGCGATGACGGCGAGGGCCAGCGCGGCGGGCGCGGCGGCGGCGAGCAGGCGTTTGATCATGGAGCGCTCCGAAGCGCGCCCGGCCCCGACCGGCGCGCGGATGTTCTGGCGGGCGCCGCAGACGACGCCCAGGCTGGCTTCCTCTTACCGGGTGATGGGGCGTGGCGGCAACTGGCGGCGGCTCGGCCCCGCCCCCGCCGACGGCCCGTGACCGCGCGCCGCATGGGCGAGGGTCTACACCAAAACTAAAGGGTGGCCGCGTTAGCCAGAGAGACAGCGAATTTTCGTCTTGCCACGAACCATGAACTCACTCGCCCGTCGGTTCCTGCTCAGCGTCGGCGTCATGACCGTGGCGGTGAGCGTCCTGGCGTCGGTCGCCGCCTTCCTGACGTTCCAGCGCGAGCTGGAACGCCGTCAGGTCGGCTATCTGTCCGACTACGTGGCCGAGCGCAGCAACAAGGAGGACCGTCGGTTCTCCGACCTGACCGGCCTGCATCAGGCCGCGTCCGAGGCGCTGAAGGTCCGCGTCAAGGCGATGTCCCAGCCGGAGGCCGACCGGCTGTTCGATCTGTATTTCCCGCTGCAGAAGGACGGCACCCGTCGCACGCGGCCGCAGTCCTTCGACGGCGGGCGGGACGCGGCCGGCGACTATGTCTACGGGATCGGGGGCTTCATCTCGGACGGCCGCCGCGTGCCGCCGCTGGAGCGGCGGGCGCTGGTCGCCGCCTATCAGGTGGTCTCGCACTTCGGCGAGGGTTTCCGGCCGCAGTACGACAACTTCTATTTCTACACGCCTCACACCCGCCTGGTGATGTTCGGCCCCGACCGGCCGGACCGGCTGATGTTCTACCGGCACGACGCGCCGGCCGACCTCGACATCGGCCAGGAGGAGATGGTCCATATCCTCAACCCGCGCGCCAATCCCGCCCGCACCACCCGCTGCACCTCGCTGCAGCGCCTGGTCCAGGACAAGACCGGCGAGCGGCTGGCCACCGCCTGCGTCACCCCCGTCGACATCGACGGGGCCCTGGTCGGCGGCTTCGGCTCTTCGATCCAGCTGACCGGCTACTTCATGCGCGCCGTCGGCGACGCGACGCCGGGGACCTCGAACCTGATCGTCAGCAACCATGGCGACCTGATCGCCTATCCCGGTTTCGCCCGGCCCGGCGTCGCCTCGCCCGGGACCGTCGCCGCCTACGAGCGTAGTCTGCGGCTGAAGTCGCTGATCGAGACTATCCGCGCCGACGGCAAGCACCATGGGGTGGTCGTCAGCCCCGACGGCAAGCAGATCGTCGCCTACGGCTTCCTGACCGGTCCGGACTGGTATTTCCTGATCGCCTCGCCCAAGTCGGCCATCATGGTCTCGGCCCTGCGCTCGGCGGCGTGGATCCTGATGATCGGCCTGCTGGCCGCCCTGGCCCAGTCGGCCCTGATCGTGGCGGTGGCCCGCGGAACCATCATCAGGCCGCTCAGCCGGCTGGCCGCCTCCACCGAGGCGGCGCGGATCGGCGGGCGCGGCGTCGAGGACCTGGAGGCCCGCGCCGACGAGGTCGGCGCCCTGGCGCGGGCGCTGCGCACCGAGCGCGAGCGCGCCGACGAGGTCCTGGCCAGCCTGGAGCAGCGCGTGCGCGAACGCACCGCCCAGCTCGAGGCGGCCAACCACGAGAAGTCGCGGTTCCTGGCCAATATGAGCCACGAGCTGCGCACGCCGCTGAATGGCGTCGTCGCCGTGTCCGAGACCCTGGCGCGCGAGCAGAAGACCAAGCGCACCCGCGAGCTGGCCGAACTGATCGTCTCGTCCGGCCGGCTGCTGGAGCAGGTGCTGACCGACATCCTCGACTTCTCCAAGATCGAGGCCGGGCGCATGGGCCTGGAGATCAGCGAGTTCCAGCCCCAGGCCCTGTCGGCGCGCATCGCCGCCCTGCATCGCGCCGCCGCCGAGGCCAAGGGCCTGACCTTGCGCTGGTCGGTCGACGTCTCGGCGTTCGGCGTCTATCGCGGCGATCCGGTGCGGATCACCCAGATCCTCTCGAACCTGCTGTCCAACGCGGTCAAGTTCACCGAGGCCGGCGAGGTCGACATGACCATAGCCGCCACGCCCGAGGGCCTTTGCTTCACCGTGCGCGACACTGGCATCGGCTTCGACGACGCGGCGGGCGTGCGGCTGTTCGAACGGTTCGAGCAGGCCGACGCCTCGATCACCCGCCGGTTCGGCGGCACCGGCCTGGGCCTGGCCATCTGCCGGTCGTTGACCGAGCTGATGGGCGGAACGATCGCGGTGGAGTCTGAGCCGCGCAAAGGTTCGACCTTCACCCTGCGCCTGCCGCTGGAGCGGGTCGGCGGCGTCGTCGCCAAGGCCGCGCCCGAGGCGCCGCCCGCCGAGCCGCCCGCCGAGGGCGTGCGCGTGCTGCTGGCCGAGGACCATCCCACCAACCAGAAGGTCGTGCGCTTGATCCTGGAGGCCGCCGGGCTCGACCTGACGGTGGTCGACAACGGCGCCCAGGCCCTGGACGCTCTCGCCGACCAGCCGTTCGACGTGGTGCTGATGGACATGCAGATGCCCGAGATGGACGGGCTGACCGCCACCATCAAGCTGCGCATCCGCGAATGCGTCGAGGGCGCGCCGCCGGTGCCGGTGATCATGCTGACCGCCAACGCCCTGGACGAGCACGTCAAGGCCAGCCTGGAGGCCGGCGCCGACCTGCACCTGTCCAAGCCGGTGCGGCCCGACGCCCTGCTGGCCGCCATCGGCCAGGCCCTGGCGCTGCGCCAGGCCAAGGTCGAGGCGGCGGCCTAGCCCGGCGCGGGGCTTTAGAGCGTCACCACGGCTCCGGCGACGTAGCGGTCGATCTCGGCCAGGCGGCGGTCGATCTCGTCCGGCGGCAGGAACGAGCCCTTGAAGCTGTTGCGGGCCAGCGTGACCAGATCGTCGGCGGTGAGCTCCAGGGCCGAGGCGACGGCCAGGTAGTTGTCCTTCACGTAGCCGCCGAAATAGGCCGGGTCGTCGGAATTGACCGTGGCGCGCAGGCCGAGGTCGAGCATCCGCCGCATCGGATGGGCGGCCATGTCCTCGACCACGCACAGCTTCAGGTTCGATAGCGGGCACACCGTCAGGGTGATCTGGTCGCGGACCAGCCGCGCCACCAGCGCCTCGTCCTCCAGGGCCCGGTTGCCGTGGTCGATGCGGTCGACGCGAAGGCCGTCCAACGCCTCCCAGACATAGGCGGGCGGGCCTTCCTCGCCGGCGTGGGCGACGCGTTTTAGCCCGCGCTCGCCGGCGGCCTGGAACACGCGGGCGAACTTGCCCGGCGGATGGCCGACCTCCGAGGAATCCAGGCCGACCCCGGCGATGCGGTCGAGGTAGGGCTCGGCCTCGGCCAGGGTCCTGAAGGCCTCGTCCTCGGACAGGTGGCGCAGGAAGCACAGGATCAGCCGCGAGGTGACGCCCAGCTCGCGCTCGGCCGCCGCCATGGCCGCCAGCAGCCCGTCGGCGACCGTCGGGAACGGCACGCCCCGGTCGGTGTGGGTCTGCGGGTCGAAGAAAATCTCGGCGTGCCGCCCGCCGTCGGCGGCCAGCCGGCGGAAATAGGCCGCTCCCAGGTCATGGAAGTCCTCCTCGGTCCGCAGCACGCCGGCGCCGGCGTAGTAGATGTCGAGGAAGTCCTGCAGGTTCGAGAAGCGGTAGGCGGCCCGGATATCCTCGACCGAGGCGTAGGGCAGGGCGACCTTGTTGCGCCGCGCCAGGGCGAACATCAGCTCGGGCTCCAGGCTGCCCTCGATGTGCAGGTGCAGTTCGGCCTTGGGCAGGCCGGTGACGAAGGCGTCGAGGTCCATGGGCGCTCCAGCGGGGTCGTGCCGGCATCTCCCGCCTTTCGCCCTTGAGCGTCAAGCGGCGGCCGGGTTCAGCGGCGGGTGACGATGGCGATGTCGGGATCGGAGGCGCGGCCGGGCATGACGATGACCTGATCGCCGACGTGTTCGAACACCAGATCGACGCGGGCGCCCGCCACCGTCAGCCCCTCGATCGCCAGGTGGTCGACGCCGATGGGCAGGCGGGGATGGTCGACCCGCACCTCGCGCCGCCAGGCGTCGATGGTGACGCCCAGGCAGGCCTGCAGCACCATGAACACCGCCCCCGCCGCCCAGGCCTGCGGGATGCAGGCCACCGGATAGGCCACCGGCGGCTCGCCCGGCTGACGGGGAAAGCCGCAGAACAGCTCGGGCAGGCGCATCTCGAAATGCACCGCCGTCTCGAACAGCGCCGACAGCATGCGCACCACGCCGTCCCGCTCGCCATAGCGGGCCATGCCCGCGGCGCAGATGGCGGTGTCGTGCGGCCAGACCGAGCCGTTATGGTACGACATCGGGTTGAAGCGCGCTTCGCCCACGGCCAGGGTGCGCATGCCCCAGCCCGAGCTGAAGCCGGTGGACAGCAGGGCTCGGCCGACCGCCCGCGCCCGCTCGGCCGAGGGCAGGCCGGCGAACAGCAGGTGTCCGGGATTGGAGGCGCGCACCCGGCACAGCCGCCCGCGTCCGTCGATCGCGATGCCGTAGAAGCCGTCTTCCTCCATCCAGAAGCGCTGCTCGACCGCCTCGCGCACCTGCTCGGCGCGGCGCAGCCAGCGTTCGGCGGCCGCCTGCCCGCCGCGCCGGGCGGCCAGCCCGGCCAGGGCGCGATAGGCGGCGAAGGCGTAGCCCTGCACCTCGACCAGGGCGATCGGCCCCTCGGGAAAGCGGCCGTCCTTGTGGAACACCGAATCCTCGCTGTCCTTCCAGCCCTGGTTGGACAGGCCGGTGTCGGCGCCGCGGGCGTAGTCGATCAGGCCGTCGCCGTTGGAATCGCCGAAGGCGTCCATCCACCCGGCCGCCGCCTCCAGGGCCGGCCACAGCCGGTCGATGAAGGCCATGTCGCCGGTCCGCTCGGCGTAGGCGCCGGCCAGGGCCACGAACAGCGGCGTGGTGTCGACGCCGCCGTAATAGCGGCCGAAGGGCAGCTCGCCGAGGGTGGTCATCTCGCCCCTGCGGGCCTCGTGCAGGATCTTGCCGGGGGCGGAATCGCGAAAGGCCGAGACCTCCGTCGCCTGGTTGTCGGCCAGGAAGGCCAGCACGCCCCTGGCCAGGGCCGGCTCCAGCCACAGCGCCTGCCAGGCGGTGATGACGGCGTCGCGGCCGAAGGTGGTCGAGAACCACGGGATGCCGGCGTAGGGATAGGGGCCGGTCGCCAGGTTGGTGGTCAGCAGAGCGAGATCCGAGCGCGAGCGGTCCATCCATTCGTTGAACAGCCGGCCCGAGCTCTTCAGGCGCGCGCCCTGGCGGATCTTGTGACGCATGACCAGCCGCGAGCGGGCGGCGGCGGCGCGGAAGCGCGCGCGGGTCGGCGTCTCGTCCTCGCGCTCTCCGACCTCGACATAGAACTCGACGGTCTGCTCGGGCGGCAGATGGAACAGGAAGTCGGCGCGCGCGCCGCTCATCCGGCCTGGCGGATCGGAGAAGGCGATGACGCTGGCGCGGACGACCCCGTCCAGCCCCTCGTAGCGGAACACCGTCCGCCGCCCGTCGATCTCGGGTGGAAAGACGCGCCCCCGCTTCGGGCGGTGCTGGCCGCGCACCTCGAACATGTCGCGGAAGTCGGCGCCGTACTCGATCGACACCGGGGCCATCACCTCGTCGCGGCCGTAGTTCGTGCAGCAGATCCGCTCGTAGAGGCGGCCGTCCCACAGGAAGCGCTTGCGCTCCAGGTGGATGACGCCGTGCGGGGTCGCCCGGCCGCCGGTGAACGGCAGGGGGCGGTTGGTGGTGTTCGAGGTGAAGTAGACGTTGTCCTGCGAGACGGCCGAGCTGAGCAGCGAAGGCGACGCCCCGCCGACCAGCAGCCGAAAACGCGACAGCACCCGGGTGTCGTCGCGGAACAGCCCGTCGGCCGCGCCCAGCACGTCGCCATAGGCGTCGGCCACCAGGAAGGTGTCGGCGTCCTTGAGGGCGAACAGGCGGTGCGGAACCCGCGGCTCGGCGGTTTCGCCGGTCTCGGCCTCGGCTTGCGGCGACGGAGCCAGATCGTCCATGCGCGCGTCCTCGTTCAGGCGCGACGCCCCCGGGGAGGCGACGCGCGCTCAGGCCGACGCGGCGGCGAGGCCCGCCGGCGGGCGGTCCTGCAGGCCGGCGTACAGGTCAAGATAGCGCCGCGCCATCGCCGTGGCCGAAAAGCGCAGTTCGAAGCGTCGACGAACATCGCGCCGGCTGAGGTCGGAAATGCGGCGGCCGGCCTCGACCGCCTGGTCCTCGTCGCGGACGATGAAGCCGGTGGCGCCGTGCTCGACGATCTCGCGGGTCGAGCCGCGATCGAAGGCGATCACCGGCGCGCCGCAGGCCATGGCCTCGATCATCACCAGCCCGAACGGCTCGGGCCAGTCGATGGGGAACAGCAGGGCCGCCGCCCCGCCCAGGAAATCGGACTTCTCGGCGTCGCCGATCTCGCCGACGAACTCGACGAGGGGATGGGCGAGCAGCGGCTCGACCACCTCCTTGAAGTAGCCGACGTCGGCCTGGTCGACCTTGGCGGCGATCCGCAGCGGCAGGCCGAGGCGGCGGGCGATGGCGATGGCGCGGTCGGGGCCCTTCTCCGGCGAGATGCGGCCGAGGAAGGCGAGGTAGCCCCGGTGCTGCGGGCTGAACCGATAGAGGTCGGCGGGAAAGCCGTGATGCACCGTGCCGGCCCAGCGGGCGAACGACAGCGGCCCGCGCTGGGCGTCCGAGATCGAGACCAGCGGAAAGCCGCGCCAGCGGCGATAGACCTCGGCCAGATCCTTCAGGTCCAGCCGCCCGTGCAGGGTGGTGAGGGTGCGGCCGGCCATGTCCTCGAAGAACGGGAAATGGACCATGTCGGTGTGGAAGTGGATGACGTCGAACTCGCCGGCGCGCCGGCGCACCTCGGCCAGCATGGCCATGTGGGCGGCGAGGTCCGATTTGAACGGGGCCGGATCGAGCCGGATGGCCTGGTCGCGCACCGGGACCAGGCGCGCCCGCGTGGCGGCGTCGGCGCTGGAGAACAGGCTGACTTCGTGCCCCAGGTCGACCAGGGCGTCGCAGAGATGGGCGACCACCCGCTCGGTGCCGCCGTACAGCCTTGGGGGGACCGCCTCGTAGAGGGGGGGAACCTGGGCGATCTTCATGACCAGCCTTCGCGCGGACGAATCGGGAACGTGTGCGGATAAGTCGTCGGCGACGCTCGGAGTTCCAACGGAACGGAGAAATGAACGCCCGGCCGCGCGGCGCGTTGTAGGAGCGCCGTTCCCCCATCCGAGAGGCCGAACATGGCGCCGCGCCCGACCTGGCAGGGGCATTTGAAACTGTCGCTGTTGAGCTGTCCTGTCGTGCTCTACGCCGCCGCCGACCAGATCGGCGGGACGGGTTTCAACCGGCCGTTCCAGACCGCCGGCGGCCTCGTCCACGCGGCGGCCGCCGATCCGGAAGCGGGCCTCGCCGACCTTGTCGAGGGCCTCGGGTTCAAGAATGGCCGCTATCTCGTCGCGGCCCCGGGCGAGATTGGCAGGCGGGGCCTGGAGAGCGGGCGGACCATCGAGATCGACCGTTTCGTCGAGGAGGACGCCGTCGACCGGCTCCGCTGGAGCGAGCCCGGCTATCTGGCCCCCGACGGCAGGACGGCCGTCGAGGCCTATGCGGTGATCCGCGAGGCCATGTCCCGGGCCGGGGTGGTCGCCCTTGGCCGGGTGGTGCTGCGCCGGCGCGAACGCCTGCTGGCCATCGAGCCGCGCGGCGCCGGCATGGTGGCCTGGTCCTTGCGCGACGAGGCGGCGCGCGACCCGATGGAGGCCCTGCGGGGCGACCTGCGCGAGGGCTGGCGCGCCCCGGCGGCGGCCCGCGCCCGTGCGGCCC
>Ga0209351_100111_pt1 | contig 45897 bp, 45 predicted proteins | sample UppTromicrDC3106_FD_185840 | JGI IMG/M metagenome (GOLD analysis project Ga0209351, IMG submission 185840) | Upper troposphere microbial communities from Colorado-Nebraska, USA - DC3-106 (SPAdes) (version 2) | ecosystem: Environmental > Air > Outdoor Air > Unclassified | place: Midwestern USA... | reverse complement strand
CCGCGGCATGGATGCCGCGGCCAAGCCCCCAGGGACGGGTTTACGGCGTCCCCCGCAACCGGACCCACCCCGCCATCCCACGGAATGCACGCTGTTGCTTCGGCTGTTGCTTCTGAGGTTGCCGGCCAGCGGCCGGCACTACCGCGGGTGCAGGGCGCAGCCCGGCCGAAGCCCCCTTCCCCATACCCCGCCGAATGGGTATACAGTCGACCCATACCGGCACCGTGCCGGAATGAACCCTGGGAGGGGACCATGCGCAAGACCTTCAAGACCCTGCTGCTGGCGCTGCCACTGTGCCTGGCCGCGCTCTCGGCGCAGGCCGCCGACAGCGCTGCCGGCCGCTGGAAGACCATCGACGACAAGACCGGCAAGGTGAAGTCGATCGTCGAGATCACCCAGGCCGCCAATGGCACGCTGACCGGCAAGGTGGTCGACATCCTGCACTCGGACAAGGGGCCGAACCCGGTCTGCGACGGCTGTGAAGGTGCCAACAAGAACAAGCCGGTGAAGGGCATGACCATCCTCTGGAACCTGAAGGCCGACGGCGCCAACAAGTGGTCCGGCGGCACCATCCTCGACCCGGCCAACGGCAAGACCTACAAGTCGAAGATGGAACTGCAAACCGGCGGCACCAAGCTGGACGTAGCCGGCTGCATCGCCTTCATCTGCCGTACCCAGACCTGGGTGCGCGAGTAAACGGCGCGGCCCGCGCAGAACCCCCGTGACCCGGCCCCGGCCGGGTCACCTCGTTGCGGGCGTGCGATACTCTGCGGTTCCCCTCGGATTCCACCCCGCGACCATGACCCGTACCGCGCTCGTCACCACCGCCCTGCCCTACGCCAACGGCCCGCTGCATCTGGGCCACCTGGTCGGCTACATCCAGGCCGACATCTGGGTGCGTGCGCGGCGAATGAGCGGCGGCAAGGCCTGGTTCGTCTGCGCCGACGACACCCACGGCACGCCGATCATGCTGGCCGCGGAAAAGGCCGGGGTCACGCCGGAAACCTTCATCGCCAACATCCAGGCCAGTCACGAACGTGACTTCGCCGCCTTCGGCGTGGCCTTCGACCACTACGACTCGACCAATTCGGCAGCCAACAAGGCGCTGACCGAGCAGTTCTACCTGAAGCTGGAAGCGGCCGGCCACATCAGCCGCCGTTCGGTGGCGCAGTTCTACGACCCCGCCAAGGGCATGTTCCTGCCCGACCGCTACGTCAAGGGCATCTGCCCGAACTGCGGCAGCGCCGACCAGTACGGCGACAACTGCGAAGTCTGTGGCGCCACCTATGCGCCGACCGACCTGAAGGAGCCGCGCTCAGTCGTCTCCGGCGCCACGCCGGAAATGCGCGATTCGGAGCATTTCTTCTTCGAGGTCGGCCACTTCGATGGCTTCCTGCGCGACTGGCTGGCCGGCGATGTCGCCCTGCCGGGCGTGAAGGCCAAGTTGGGTGAGTGGCTCAATGCCGAAGGTGGCCTGCGCGCCTGGGACATCTCGCGCGATGCACCCTACTTCGGCTTCGAGATTCCCGGCCAGCCGGGCAAGTACTTCTACGTCTGGCTGGACGCGCCGATCGGCTACCTGTCCAGCTTCCAGACCCTGTGCAGCAGGATCGGCGAAGACTTCGAGGCGCACCTGCGCGCCGGCACCAGCACCGAGCTGCACCACTTCCTCGGCAAGGACATCGTCAACTTCCACGGCCTGTTCTGGCCGGCGGTGCTGCATGGCACCGGCCACCGCGCGCCGACCCGCCTGCACGTCAACGGCTACCTGACCGTGGACGGTGCCAAGATGAGCAAATCGCGCGGCACCTTCGTGATGGCGCGTACGTTCCTCGATGCCGGCCTGGAACCGGAAGCGCTGCGTTATTACTTCGCGGCGAAGTCTGGTGGCGGCGTCGACGACCTCGACCTGAACCTGGGTGACTTCATCGCGCGCGTCAATGCGGATCTGGTCGGCAAGTTCGTCAACCTCGCCAGCCGCTGTGCCGGTTTCATCAGCAAGCGCTTCGACGGCCTGCTGGCTGCGCAGCTGCCCGACGCGGCCCAGTACCAGCGCTTCGTCGATGGCCTGGCACCGATCCGAGAAGCCTACGAGCGCAACGACCCGGCCGCCGCCATCCGCCTGACCATGACCCTGGCCGATGAAGCCAACCGCTACATCGATGATGTGAAGCCGTGGGTGATCGCCAAGCAGGAAGGCGCCGACGCGCAGCTGCAGGCGGTGTGCAGCCAGGGCCTGAACCTGTTCCGCGTGCTGGTCACCGCACTGAAGCCAGTGCTGCCGGCCACCGCCGCACAGGCCGAAGCCTTCCTGGCCGCACCGGTGAACGACTGGACCGAACTGGCGCAGCCGCTGCTGAGCCATCGCATCACCGATTACACCCCGCTGTTCACCCGTATCGACCCGAAGAAGATTGACGCCATGATCGACGCCTCCAAGGACACCCTGCAGACCACCGCCGCTGCAGCCCCCACCGCCAAGAGCGAAGCGGCCAAGCCCGCCGCGCCGGCCGCCGCCAAAGCCGAAGCGAACAACGCCGATGCACCGGCCACGATCGGCATCGATGATTTCGCCAAGCTCGATCTGCGCATTGGCAAGGTGCTGGTGTGCGAGTTCGTGGAAGGCTCGGACAAGCTGCTGCGCTTCGAACTGGACGCCGGCGAACTGGGCAAGCGCCAGATCTTCTCCGGCATCCGCGGCAGCTATGGCGAGCCGGAAAAGCTGGTCGGCCGCAGCGTGGTGTTCATCGCCAATCTGGCTCCGCGCAAGATGCGCTTCGGCCTGAGCGAAGGCATGATCCTGTCGGCCGGTTTCGACGGCGGCGCACTGGCGCTGCTGGACGCCGACAGCGGCGCACAGCCGGGCATGCCGGTCCGCTGATGCCTGCAGCGGGCGTGGCCACCGCCGCGCCCGCCGGCAGCACCGGCCACCGGAAGCAACGCGATGGGAGGCAACGGAATGGAACTGGCGCTGTTCGACTTCGACCACACCGTGACCACCTGCGATACCTATGGCCGCTTCCTGCGCCGCGTCGCCACGGCCGAACAGCTGGCACAGGCATGGTGGAAGATCGGCCCGTGGCTGGCTGCGTACAAGCTGAAGCTGATCTCGGCAGAACGCATCCGCGCACGCGTCACCCGCCTGGCCTTCAGCGACCGCCACAGCGACGACATCACCACGCTGGCAGCCGGTTTCTCGCGTGATGTGCTGCCCGACGTGGTGCGGCCTGAGATGCTGGAGCAGATCCGCTGGCACAAGGAACAGCAGCACACGGTGGTGATCGTGTCCGGTTCGCTGGACCTGTACCTGAAGCCGTGGTGCGAGCAGTTGGGCCTGCAGTTGATCTGCAACCGGCTGGAAAGCCAGGGCGGCCGCCTGACCGGCCGTTATGCGGGCGGCGACTGTGGCCCGCGCAAGGTCGAGCATATCCGCCGCCAGTTCGATCTTTCGCGTTACGTGCGCATCCACGCCTACGGCGACAGTTCCGAAGACCGGCCAATGCTGGCGCTGGCCCACGAGCGCTGGTTCCGTGGCAAACCCCTGAAGTAACCCCAACGCGCAGCCTTCGCCACGCATGAGCCTGATCCCGCCCCTGACCGAACGCTTGGACCGCTTGCTGCCGCAGACCCAATGCGGGCAATGCGGCTACGACGGTTGTCGCCCGTATGCGCAGGCAATGGCTCGTGGCGAAGCGAACGTGGACCGCTGCCCACCCGGTGGCGACGCAGGCGCACGGGCGTTGGCACAGGTGCTGGGCGTGCCTGCGGTTGCGTTCGACCGCACGCGCGGCGAACACAAGGCGCCGCAGGTGGCATTGATCGTGGAAGCCGACTGCATCGGCTGCACCAAGTGCATCCAGGCTTGCCCGGTGGATGCCATTGTCGGCGGTGCCAAGTACATGCACACGGTCATTGCCGATCTGTGCACCGGTTGCGAGCTGTGCATTCCACCGTGCCCGGTGGACTGCATCGAGCTGGTGCCAACGTAGCCACCAGACCAACCGGCAGTGGAGCGGCGGGGTAGAGTCGACTGTCAGTCGACTGCTCGTCGTTCCGGCGGCGCAAAACCCCGCGCTGCGCGCGATAGTCGACTGACAGTCGACTCTACCCAGCCCGCTTGCCCAGCCAGCGCCAACCTTAGGGGTCAGATCCCTTTTCCAACGGAGAGGGATCTGACTCCGTACAAGGGTTACGGCACCGCCGCCGTCACCACGATTTCAACCTTCCACTCGGCGTGGGCCAGCTTGGCTTCGAACGTTGCGCGGGCCGGGGTCGCGCCCTCGACCACCCACTCGTCCCACGCCTTGTTCATGCCATCGAAATCGGCGATGTCGGCGAGGAAGACTTCCGCACGCAGCACGTGCTGGCGATCACTGGCCACCAGCGCCAGCAGCTTGTCGATCTCGGCCAGCACCTGCCGGGTCTGTCCGGTGATGTCCTGGCTGGTGTCTTCGGGAATCTGGCCTGAGAGATAGGCGACCTTGTTGTACACGGTCATTTCGGACATGCGCGGTCCGACGTCGTAACGCTCCATCATGGGCGTGGCTCCTGCGGGTGATCAGGCCTGCATTGTCCTCCAAACCGACCAACGGTGGGTGCATGGACGCCCTGTACGCAATGCCACTACCGGCCTCCGACAGTTCTGCTGGTCAAATGCCCGCGACAGGCGCACGATGCGCCACGCCCGCGTTGACACCGCCCTCGCCCCTGCTGCCGCACCCTTGCGCCGATGACCGCCCCCTCCGATTCCATCGCTCCCCCTTCCACGCCCACCTGGAAGCGGGTCGCCACCATCGTCATCCCGCTGCTGATCCTGGCACTGGCCCTGCATGGCCTGGCCGGTGAATTCGACGAGCATGGCTACCGTGCCATCCGCCAGGCCTTCCGCCAGCTCAGCGGCACCCAGATCGCGCTTACCGTGGTACTCGGCCTGGCCAGCTATGCCTGCCTGATCGGCTTCGACGCCATCGGTCTGCGCCGCAGCGGCATCCGCGTGCATCCAGCGCGCATCGGCATCACCGCTTTCCTCGCGCATACCCTCGGCCAGACCGTGGGCTTTGCCGCGCTGACCGGCGGCGCGGTACGCCTGCGCGGCTACCGCAGCGCCGGCCTCGACCTGGCGCAGATCGGGCAGGTGGTGCTGATGAGCACGCTCGGTTTCGTGTTCGGTGCGTGGCTGTTGATCAGCGTGGCGCTGTGCATGGAGCCGGCAGCCGCGGCATTGGCGTTGCCGTTGAATCCAGACGCGGTGCGCGTGGTCGGCGTGGCCGCCCTGCTCGCATTTGTGGGCACCGTGCTGCTGGTCGGCCGCGAGGGGCGGCAGTTCAGCGTGTTCGGCCATGCACTGTGGTTGCCCGACCGCCGCACCATGCTGGGTGTCACCGTACTCAGCGTCATCGAGCTGGTGCTGGCCAGTGCTGCGTTCTATGTGCTGCTGCCCGACTCCACGCCCACCGGCCTGCCCGGCTTCGTCGGCCTGTACCTGGTGGCGGTGCTGGCCGGCCTGGTCTCGACCGTGCCGGCGGGCCTGGGCGTATTCGAGTGGAGCCTGCTGAAGCTGCTGCCGCAGGTAGCCCCGGCAGCGGTGCTGGCCGCAGCGCTGATCTACCGCGTCACCTATTACGTGCTGCCGCTGCTGCTGGCCACCCTGCTTGCCCTTGCGCCCGCGCTGCGGCAACCGCTGCAGGCCAGTGCCGGAGCAACCCGTGCCGGCTGGAACGCGCTGCGCCCGTGGCTGCCGCAGATCATCGCGCTGGCCGTGTTCAGCATCGGCGCCGCGCTGGTCATCGATGGCACGCTGCCAACGCCACGCCGCCATCTGGTCGGCGCTTCGCTGCCGATTCTGGAAACCTCGCACCTGATCGGCAGTCTCAGCGGTGTCGCCCTGCTGCTGATCGGACAGGGTCTGGCGAGGCGCAGCCATGCCGCGTGGATGCTGGCGATGGCGGTGTGCGTGATCACCCCGCTACCGTTGTGGCTGCGCGGTGGCCAACTGCTGATCGCCGTTTCTGCGCTGCTGGTGGCGATGGCGCTGTGGGCCGCACGCCGCGAGTTCTACCGCCAGGGTGCACTGCTCGATGAAGCCTGGTCATGGCCATGGCTGCGCAACCTCGGCCTGGTGCTGGTGGCGGTCACTTGGCTGCTGTTCTTCACCTACAGCCACGTCGAGTACCAGAACGAGCTGTGGTGGCAGTTCGCGGTGTCGGGCAATGCACCGCGCGCGCTACGTGCGTTGCTGGTGGTCGCGATCGCGCTGGTGATGTTCGGCCTGGCGCGATTGCTGCACAGCACGCGCAGCCCACTGCGACCCGCCGACGAGGCTACGTTGCAGTCACTGGCACCCGTGCTGGCTGGCGCCACTGATACCCAGGCCTGCCTGGTGCTGACTGCCGACAAGGCAGTGCTGCGCGATGAGGCCAAGCAAGGCTTTGTGATGATGCAGCGCTATGGCGGTTCGCTGATCGCCATGGGCGATCCGGTCGGTCCACCGGATGTGGCGCGCGCCTTGATCTGGCGCTTCCGCGAGGAAGCCGACCGGCTCGGGCTGCGGCCGGTGTTCTACCAGGTCGGTGAAACCTATTGGCAGACCTATCTCGACCTCGGCCTGGGCCTGGTCAAGCTGGGCGAAGAAGCGATGGTACCGCTGCATGATTTCGGGCTGGAGGGACGCGAGCGTGCCGACCTGCGCCAGGCCTGGAACCGCGGCAAGCGCAGCGGCCTGTCCTTCCGCGTGGCATCGGTGGAAGAGATCCCAAGCCTGCTGCCGCGCCTGCACGCGATCTCCAACGCATGGCTGGAAGACAAGGCCGGCGACGAGAAGGGCTTTTCGCTCGGCAGTTACGACCCGGATTACCTGGTGCGCTTCCCGGTGGCACTGGTCGAGGCCGAGGGCCAGATCGTGGCGTTCGCCAACCTGTGGCAGGCACCGGCCGGTGCCGAGCTGTCGGTGGACCTGATGCGCCACGTCAACGAGGCTCCGAAGGGCACGATGGACTTCCTCTTCATCGAGCTGTTCCTGTGGGGCCGCGCACAGGGCTATGCGCGTTTCTCGCTGGGCATGGCGCCGTTGTCCGGGCTGGCCCAGCATCGACTGGCCGGGCGCTGGAACCGGCTGGCCGGCCTGCTGGCACGGCACGGCGAGCGCTTCTACGGGTTCAGTGGCCTGCGCCGCTTCAAGTCCAAGTTCGACCCGCAATGGCGGCCGCGTTATCTGGCCGCCCCCGGTGGCATGCACCTGCCGGCCGCGCTGCTCGATGCCACGCGGCTGATCTCGCTGGATCCGCGGCGGAATTGAGGCCGCGATCCGCCGGGCATGGCCCGGCGCTACCGGCTGGCACTGGTGGGTGCGAACCGTTGGTTCGCACGCCCTCCGCTTTACGCGCCGCCCTTCAGGATCACTTCGGCGAGGCGGTCGTAGTCACCGCCGAAATGGTGATCGCCGGGCAGCTTCACTTTCTTCACGCCGTCATTGGCCGGCAGATCCGGGCACAGCGCATCTTCGTCCTTGTCGCCATACACGCACACGGTCTTTGCTGCCGGCAGCCTGGCCACTTCCGGTGCGATCGGCAGGCCGTCGCCACCTCCGCCCAGCCAGTTGCTGACGTGGAATTCGAAGTCGGCCTTCTTTCCTACCGACAGCAGCACGATACGATCCAGTGAGTCGCGCGTACCGGCATCGAGCTGGTTGATGGTGGCCGGCAGTACATCGGCGCCCTGCGAGAAGCCGATCAGCATCACCTTGCTGCGATGCCACTGGGTGCGGTAGTGGTCGATGATCTTCTGCAGGTCACCGGCAAAGCCCTTCGGCGTGCGCTCGCTCCAGAAGTAGCGCAGCGAATCAATGCCGACCACTGCCACGCCCTGCTCGTTGAGCGCAGACGCCACGTCCTTGTCCAGGCCGGCCCAACCGCCGTCACCGGAGACGAACACTGCCAGCGTGTCACCGTTGCCGGAGGCCGGCACTTCCACCACCGGCAGCCCCTTCAGCACGGCTGGTGGCGGGGCCAGGCTGATGCCCGCCTGTGCGCCGATCACCCGCGCCGCAGCCACCAGCCCGGGTGATGCATCACCACGCGTGGTGCGCTTGAACTCGCGCGCCATCGCGACCTGCTGCACGAACGCGCTGGCCTGGCCGACCTTGCAGCCGCGGTCACCGGCCGCGCTCAGCCACGGGAAATTCAGTTCGGCCGGTTGCAGCGCGTTGTGCTTGACCCCATCGCCGCAGACCATGCGCTGATGGTTGTGGCCGGGGCAGAAGCCGGTGGTCAGCAGGCCGGCGAACACCTGGGTGTCGGCCTGGGCCGCCAGCGTGTAGGCCATCTCGGCACCTTCGCCATCGCCGCCGACCAGCGGCAGGTGGTAGCCGGGCAGATGCAGGGAGGCCTGCAGCCAGCGCGAGAAATTCTCCACGTCGCCGGAGCCGAACGAACAGGTCGGATCACCTTCGCGCTTGAGCACCCCGCGCAGGTGCGCGATGTCCACCACCGCGACCAGCGCGCCGTCTGCCCGCAGGGCCTCGATCGGCAGGCGGCTGGTGTCGCCACCGGCGGCGGGCTCATGGAACCAGATCACCACACGCTGCGGCGTGCCGGCCGGCATATGCACCGGGATCTGCTCGAAGCGCCCATGACTGAACTGCTGTGCGGTGACCGCCGCTGTCGCCGGCAGTGCAGCCAGCGCCAGTACCACTCCCATTGCCCTGCCCAGCCCTGCATGCTTCATGTCGCAACCCCGGTGGAATGCGCACACGATACGCCGCTGCCACGTGCACGGCATGTACCGGCGCAGTCCGTTGGGGATTCAGTCGGCTGCGGCCTGGCGGCTGCGGCGGTACAGCGCCAGGGCCAGGTACAGCAGCCAGCCCACGATCACCGCGATCACCACCTTCTGCCCCAGCCCGCGCGGCGGCCCGGCGCGCCACAGCACATGCAGCCACAGCAGCACGAAAGCCAGCCACGCCCAGCCCCAGAGCAGGCCGGCAGCGGTCTTCCAGCCCGGTTCGCGGCGCAGGTACCAGGCCTGCAGCAGCATGCCGACGCTGGCACACAGGAACGCGGTGTTGGCCGCCAGCCCATGGATGAACGGTGCCAGCAGCGGTGTTGCCTCGGGCAACCAGCTGTCGCCGATGGCGACCGTGGCCAGGCCCAGCGCCGACACCGTGAACAACAACGGCGCCGCCGAACTGCGTCGTGGGCCGACGCTGCCGCGATACAGCGCGATGCCCAGCACGGCGATCGCCAACGCCAGCAGGCAGTACGCACTCCGCAGCAGCAGCCCCCACGGTCCGTGCAGGTAGAGGCTGAGCGTTGCCCGCACCCAGTCCAGGTCGGTGCGTGCGAACTGGGTCCACAGCGCTGTGGCCACGAACAGCAGCAATGCCACCATCGCCAGCAGCGCCGCAGGCCGCATGCGGCTCATGGCGTTGCCTCCGGATGCCGCGTCTTCCATTCGGCCAGCGCCTTGCGATAGCGCTGCAGCTCGTCGGCATACAGGTCGAGTACGCACAGCGGGCAGCCACTGCCACAGCATTCGTTGGGACCGGGCTCTTCCGGCGGCACGGGGCGGGGATCGGGATCAGGGACGGACACGGTGGCAAACGGCAATCGGTGGAAACAGGCCCCAGTGTAACGGGCCGGCTCAGGCGCCCAACTGGCGGCGCAGGTTTTCGCGAGCCGCTGCGTCCAGGCGCTGGTGGAAGAATTCGCTGAGGAAGATCCGCGGCGCGCGCAGCAGGCCCTGCAGGAATCGACGCCGGCCGGCACGATACAGGAAGCCCGGCACCACGCCCTTGTACTCCTCGGCCACACCGCGGTCGTAGGCCGTGAACACCGGTTCCGGCGCGGCCAGGATCGCCATGTCGCTGTCCAGGAACAAGGCCGCCTCGGCGTCGACATCGTCCGGCCCCAGCGCGCCATGGCGTGCGGTCAGCAGGATCAGCTGCTCCACCCGGGCGGCATCGACACCGGCCAGTTCCGGCGCCTGCGCGATGGCCTGCACCGCCAGCTGTGCCGAACGCGCCTCGTTGTCCTTGCGCCCGGCCTGGTAGACCGCATCGTGGTAGAGCACGGCCAGATAGACCTCGGCCGGTTGCTGCCAGCCCGGGCCCTCGGCCACCTCCTGGCAGTGCTGCAGCACCGCGCGCACATGGCCGAAGTGGTGGTAGGCCCGTGGCGGCGTTGCATAGCTGTCCTGCAGCGCCTGCCACTGCGCCGGTGCAAGCGTCAGCGGAGAGAAGTCCATGCCCGGATCATCACGCCTGGACCGACGCCGGGCAAGCTGGCGGTTTTTTCACCACACGCTCACGACGCTGGCCGGGCGCGGCCTGGAGGCGGTTGTCCACAGCTTTGTCGAGCGCTGGTCCACACCGCTTGTGGATGGATGGCGCTGCCGACCAGCGGTGACGCCGACGCCCCCGTCGCAGGCCTACACTCGCCTCAGGCGGGAGCGCCCGCCGCTGCCGGGAGTCGTCATGTACCGTCCTGCCGCCCGCCTTCTCGCACTGGTCCTGGCCGTTTCCGTATCAGCACCTGCCCTTGCCCAAGGTCACACCGGAACCGACGCACCGGGCAGCCCCCGCATCGCTTCCAGCACCAGCATTCCCTCGCCCGATCAGGTCTTCGCGATTCCCCCGGCAATGCGCGCGATGCTGCAGAAGCAGGTGATCGATCGCAGTTCTTCGCGCGAGCAGCGCCTGCAGGCGCTGGTGGAGATGATCTTCGACCGCCAGGGCCTGGACCTGCAGTACGACGCCAACGCGACCTACACCGTGGATGAAGTCTGGCAGCAGCGCCGTGCCAACTGCCTGGCCTTCACCCTGATGTTCGTTGCGCTGGCACGCGAGGCGGGCATCCAGGCACGTGTGCAGGAGGTCGGCCAGGTGGTGTCGTGGTACCAGGACCAGGAAAACGGCGTGGTCTACAGCGTTGGTCATGTCAATGCAGGTGTCGAGATGTCCGGGCGCTACGGCACGGTCGACCTGGACCGCAATGTGCTTTACGACCGGCACGGTCCGCAGCCGGTCAGCAAAGCGCGTGCATTGGCGCACTTCTACAACAACCGGGGCGCAGAGCAGATGGCCGAAGGTGATCTCGCCGGGGCGCGAGCCTTCTTTGACGCCTCGGTGGCACAGGACCGCGCGTTTCCTTCGGTCTGGAACAATCTCGGCGTACTGGACAACCGCGAGGGTGATATCGACGCCGCGAAGCGGGCGCTGGACAAGGCCCTGCAACTGGACGGCCGCCAGGACGCCGCACTGAACAACGCCAGTGCGCTGTACCGCAGGCTGGGGCTGGTCGCGCAGGCCGAGGCGTTGGAACGACGGCTGAAGTCGGTGCAACGCGAGGACCCCTTCGCGCAGTACATGCTGGGCACGCAAGCCGAGCGCGCCGGAAAGCTGGAGGAGGCGATCCGCTATTACCGGCAGGCAGTACGCCTGTACGACACCGCGCACCAGTTCCACTTCGGGCTGGCGCGGGCGTACTTCCTGACCGGCCAGCTCAAGCGCGCCGACCGTGAACTGACCCGCGCACAACTGCTGGGCGGTGCGCCGGAACAGGCGCGTTACCAGGCCAAGCTGGACAGCCTGGCCCGTTGGCGCGCGCAGCAGCAGGCCCGGCGCTGAACGCCGGTCAGGCCTTCTTGAGGAAGCAGGTCTTCAGCACCAGGCCCTTGATCTTGTCCGAGTTGCCTTCGATGTGCTCGGCATCGTCCTCGACCAGGCGGATGTTGCGGATCACGGTGCCCTGCTTGAGCGGGATCGAGGAGCCCTTCACCTTCAGGTCCTTGATCACGGTGACGGTGTCGCCGGCCTGCAGGGTGTTGCCGTTGCTGTCACGCACGACCAGGGTCGAACCGGAACCTTCATCGGCGGTCCACTCGAAGCCACAGTCGGCGCAGATCCACAGCGCGCCATCGGCATAGGTGTTTTCCAGGGTGCACTGCGGGCAGGCGGGAACAGAAGACATCGGCAAGTACCTCGAAATGAATCAACAGCCGCCATTGTAACCGTCCGGCCTTTTTCCCCATTTCCACAGGTGGTGCGTGGGGGCGCCCCGGCCCTGTCCGGCCGGGGAAGACGCAGGAACTTGCAGTCGGCCGCGAACTGCAGCAGAGTGCGCGGCCCCTGATCGTCCCCGGAACTCCCCATGCGCCTCGGCATCGACTTCGGTACCAGCAACTCCGCCGCCGCCATCGTGCATGAGGGGAAACTGCTGCCGATCCGCTTCGGTGACGCCGAGCAGTTCCGCACCAGCGTGTACTTCCCCGGCGTGGTCCCCGACCCGGACGACTTCCAGCTCGACGACGGCCAGGAACACCAGCTGCAGCAGATGATCGACAGCGCCGCGCGCGCGGCCCGCGCCGCCGGCCAGGAACGCACGCCGCAGGCGCTGCGCCGGGAAGCCCTGCGCGCGTTGCGCCGCGAGTGGATGGAAGCCCGTGCCGGCCAGGAACGCAGTGCCAGCGACCTGCTGCAGAACGCGGTCTACGGCGATGAGGCACTGGAAGCGTACTTCGAGGAACACGAGGGCAACCTGGTGCAGAGCCCGAAGTCGATGCTGGGCTACAACCTGCACCCGCGCGCCAGGCAGACCATCACCGGCATCGCCGCGCATATCCTCGAACACATCCGCCTGACCGCCAGCGCCCAGCTCGGACGCCCGCTGCGTGCCGCCCTGCTCGGCCGCCCGGTGCAGTTCCGCAGCTCGATCGGCGCTGCAGGCAACGACCAGGCGCTGGACATCCTGCGCGAGGCCGCCGCCCAGGCCGGCTTCGACCAGATCGATTTCCTTGAAGAACCCGCCGCTGCGGCCATGCATTACCACGCCGAAAGCCGCGAGCGGCATCAGGCCGTGATCGTCGACATCGGCGGCGGTACCACTGACATTGCACATGCCGAAGTCGGCGGCGACGACGCACCGCGCATCCACCGCGCCTGGGGTATCGCCCGCGGCGGTACCGACATCGACCTGGCGCTGAGCCTGTCCAGCTACATGCCGCTGTTCGGCCGCGGCATCACCCGCGTGCCCACCCACCACTACGTGGAGGCGGCCACCGTGCAGGACATGACCCGGCAGCGTGATTTCCGCCAGCACAGCTACGACCACGTTGACGCCCCCTGGGGTGCACGCCTGCAGGCCCTGCAGGACACCGGCAACACCGCGCGCCTGTACCGCGATGTCGAACGCGCCAAGATCGCCCTCAGCGCTGCCAGTGAACACCGCAGCACGCTGGATTACATCGCCCGCGACCTGCATGCCGACAGCAGCGCCGATGGCCTGGCCGCCGCCGCGCATGGCTACCTGGAGCAGATCCGGGAGCTGCTGGCCCAGGTCCGCAATGACATTGGCGGCGACCCGGATGCGGTGTTCCTGACCGGCGGCATGTCCCGCGCCGGCTACCTCCGCAAGGCAGTGGCCGAGGCCTTCCCGGGTGCCCGCATGGTCCATGGCGAGCCCTCGCTGGGCGTGGTCCAGGGCTTGGCGCTGGCGGCAGCCAGCCGGGATTAACAAAACGTTACGCGGTCTGCGCTACCCTTGGTCGGCTAGAAAACCGCTGCACCGTCCACTGGCCTCGCCGGTGTGTGTACCCATGGTGCAGCCTGGCCCGCCCAGCGGGTCTGGCGACCATGCCCTCTGGCTCGATCATGGTCCGCGTACTACCCGAGCCGCCATCGAGACCCGCTTTGGGCACCCGCCAGGCCCCTGTGGCCGTACAACCTGACGCTGAACCAGCACCCATCGACTGCCGCCGTTGTGACGCGGTCTGTTGCCGGTTGCCGGTCCTGCTGCAGCCCGGCGACCACGTGCCCGGCCAGTTCCTGTCACGCGACACCCACGGCCGTGCCGTGATGGCGCGCAACGAGGAAGGCTGGTGTGCGGCAATCGATCCGTATCACCTGCGCTGCACGATCTATTCGCAGCGCCCGGCGATCTGCCGCCAGTTCTCGATGGGCGGCGACGACTGCCGCCGCGAGCGGCAGGACTACCTGCGCCAGGCCGAGTCCTGCGCGCTTTCCTCCCCTTCCACCTGACAGGAGCCACCATGCCCCGCAAGGCAAAGACCCCCGCGAAGGCCAGCAACAGCATCCGCAGTGAACGCAAGGGCGCATCCGCCAGCACCATGGTCAGCAGCGACTCGATCGCTTCGGACCTGGCCGCGTTCCGCAAGAGCGGTGGCAAGATCGAAGTTCTCGGTACCACCTGGGCGCTGAAGAAGGCCAGCTGACCCTCCCCCGACCGCGGCGGCGCTGCCGCCGCGGCCTGCCGGACCGCGCTCAGCGGTCCAGGCGTACCCGTACGCTGCCCGAATGCGATTCGATGCGGATGTCACCGTCACCGCCGCCCAGTCGTGTGTCCAGTCGGCTGCCCGGCCCATAACGCGGCCGCTCGACGTTACCGGCATCACTGTTGATCGAACCACTGAAGCTGTTCACCGACAGCTGTGCCGACACAGTGCGCGGCAAGCGCAGGTTGACCGATGCACTCACCGACTCGACATTGATGCGGCCACCCGGCGCCAGTCCGGTCGCTGCCAGGTCAATGCCACCGGATACCGTCTCCACCGCCAGCCGCTGGATGCGTCCAGCATCGACATCGACCCGGCCCGATACGGTCTGCGCACCGATATCACCTGACACTCCCCCGCCCGCCTCGATGCGGCCACTGACCGTGTTCACGTCCAGCTGGGGCGTCTGCAGGCGCGCAGTGACATCGCCGCTGACCGTGTTGAGCTTGCTGTCACCACTGCGGCCGGAGGCGACGAGGTTGCCGCTGACCGAGTCGGCCTGCAGGCGGCGCACATCGATGCCGCTGATGTCCTGGTTGGCACTGATGGTGCTCAACCGCAGTTCGACCGCACGAGGCACGTTCAATACCAGCGTGGCGCCGCCATTGTTGTTGCGGTTCGGATACTCGATCTCCCAGCGCACGCGGTTGGCACTCTTCTCCTGCCGCAGCTGCAGGCCATCGCTGAGCGTGCCGGTCAGCTGTACATCGTTGCGGTCCCAGCCGCGCACGGTCACCTTGCCAGCCACGTTGCTCAGCTCGATGCGGCCGCCGGAGGCCACATTGTGGTGCTCATTGATCTGGGTATCGGCCAGCGCCACGGCCGGCACCAGCAACAGGGCCACGCAGCAGGAAATCAAGGGTCGGATCATGGGGGTTCTCCTTCAGGTCGTCAGGCCAGCAGCGGCGGCTTGTGCCGCCTGCCGGGTCAATTCCAGCCGCAGCGAATAGGTCCGCTTCAGCTGGCCAAGCAGGTGCGGGGCGCGCGGATCCTGCGCCATCGCCGCACGGATCTGAGCCGCACTTTCATCAAGTTCGAGCAGTGCCGGCTGCCACTCCGCCGCACGCCCATCGGGCAACGAGGCTACGGCCTGCCGGTACTGCTCGGTCATTGCCGCCGCCTGCAACTGCAGCGGAGACAACGGCAGTGCATCCGGTGGTGCATGCCGCCACGGCGCCGCCGCGTACAGCGCAAGACTGGCGGCCAGCGCAGCACCCACCGGCAACCACCAGCGGCGACGTGGGCGCAGCGGCAGGGCCACCACGTTGTCCGCCGGCGCGGAGTCCGCGGGCGCTTCGCGCGGCGGCAGCTGCGCCGACAGGCGTGCCCAGCCATCGGTGGGTACGCTGCGTTCGGCCGGCAGCGCGCGCAGGCGTGCCAGCAGATCGTGGTCGGAATCGTGGTCGTGTGTACTCATGTCATGTCTCCCAGCCGTGCGCGCAACAAGCCGCGCGCACGATGCAACTGTGCCTTGGAACTGCCGACGGCCATCTGCAACTGCTCGGCGATTTCCTGGTGTTTCCAGCCTTCGATGTCGTGCAGTACCAGTACTGCACGTGCCCGTGGTGGCAGCGTCGACAGCGCCCGTTCGAGATCGCGTTCGGTGCCGGCGCAGCGGTCGTGCACTGCCAGTTCCTGCAACCCTCCGTCCACTTCGTCGAGGCTGTCGTGATCCTGCCCGGCAGCACGCCCACGCAGTTCCATCAGCGCGGCGTTGACGCCCAGGCGATGCAGCCAGGTTGACAGGCTGCTCTCGAAACGGAACCCCGGCAGCGCCTTCCACGCCTGCAGGAACGCTTCCTGCAATGCGTCTTCTGCACGTGCCTGCTGGCCGCCGCACAGCCGCCACAACACGGCGAACACGCGCGGTGCATGGCGCCGGTACAGCAGTTCATAGGCAGCGGTGTCGCCAGCGGCCGCCGCCCGCACCAGAGCGGGTTCGTCGACGGCGTCGTTGGCGGCAGGCGGCGCGGGCATGGTGGTGTCGAGCATATCGCTTGGATGCACCGACCCGGAAAAAGGTTTAGAGGCAATCGACCGCCAACGCGATGCAACCTTTTCGGCGGCTGCTGCATCCATGGTAGGTCTTTCATGAAAATGACGTCCGGGAGCCCTGCCATGTCCAGCCCATCCTGCGCCGCCCTGCTGGTGATCGCCGCCTGCGTTGTGCTGCAGGCACTGGGCCTGTCGCTGCAGCTGCGCCCCGACAACGGCCGCGCCTGCCTGCAGCAGCATCGCCAGGAACTGGTCTGCCTGGCCTGGACACCCACGGTCGAATCGCCGGCACGCGCCGGGTAACATCAGGGGTTGTTACCGCCACCTGTTGTCGTCCCATGATGTTGTCGCTGAAGGATCACCTGCCCCCCTGGACCTACCCCTGGCTGCATGACGTGGGTATCGCCGTGAAGATCCTGCTGACCCTGCTTGCCGCCTGGCTGGTGAGGGTGCTGGCACGGCGCCTGATCCGCCGCTTTGCCGAGCACTACACACTGCCGCCGGAGATGGCAATGGGCGCGCGCCGGATCAGCAGTTTCGTGGTCTATTTCAGCGCGCTGCTGTACATCCTCAGCCTGCTGGGCGCGTCACCTTCGGTGCTGTGGACGGCGTTCACCGGTTTCGCTGCCGTGGGCGCGGTGGCCTTCTTCGCAGCCTGGAGTGTGCTGTCCAACATTTTCTGCACGCTGCTGATCTTCACCACCCGCCCGTTCCGCCTGCACGATTACATCGAAGTGCTGGAGAACGGCGAGAAGCCTGGCCTGAAGGGCCGGGTGATCGACGTGAACCTGATCTACACCACGCTGCAGGAAACCGGCGACGGCCACGAGGGCACGGTGCTGCAGCTGCCGAACAACCTGTTCTTCCAGCGCACGGTGCGCCGCTGGCGTGACCCGGCGCAGGCCCCCGGCGGCATCCAGGGCGACGGCTGAGAGTGGTTTTCGGCAGGGCTGCGCCCTGCACCCGCTACGAGCTGGAGCAACAGCACCAGCCGAAGCAACAGCAAAAGCTGGCTTCCTGTGGGATGGCGGGGTGGGTCCGGTGGCGGGAGACGCCGTAAACCCGTCCATGGGGGCTTGGCCGCGGCATCCATGCCGCGGACACTCCCGCCACCGGACCCACCCCGCCTTCGACAGTTTCCCGCGAGCTCCCGGAACGGCACGGGGTCGGATCCCGTTGCTACGCAACGGGCTCTGACCCCAATTTGACTATCGATATCTGACAGATTTCATCCACGCATGGCGTGGATCTACCAGATCGCGGAAATCTGTCAGAGGTGGGGCGGTGTCGGAGTGCGGGGTGTCCGCGGCATGGATGCCGCGGCCAAGCCCCCATGGACGGGTTCACGGCGTCCCCGCACTCCGACACCGCCCCGCCATCCCACGTAATGCCCGCTTTTGACGTTGAAGTTGACGTTGCTTCGGCAGGTGCAGGGCTGCAAGCCCTGCCGAACAACCTTTACCTCAACTGGCTGTCCTTGCTGCCACGGCGGTTGTAGCCGGCATGCGCCTGCTCTTCGTCGTCATGCACCTGCTGGCACGCCACGCACAGCCGCGCACCCGGCACGGCCTGACGCCGCGCCAACGGGATCGGCGCGTCGCATTCCTCACAATGTTCCAGACCAGGACCCTCGCGCAGCTGGCGCCGCGCGCGGGCGATCGCATCGTCGACGGTGGCGTCGATCTGGTCCTGGACCGCGCCGTCTCCCGCCCAACCGGTGGCCATGGCCATCCTCCGCAGGTGTGTCGCCTGATATGGGGACGATACACCGCAGAGTGAACGGTAGCGCCGGGCAATGACCGGCGGGCCTTCAGCAAGCTGAGCAGAAGGCAGACGGGCCGGATCAGGCCGATTGCGGCTTAATCCCCTCCGTCCCCTTTTTTGCTTACCAGACCAGGTCGTCCGGCACCTGGAACTGGGCGTAGTAGGCGTCGTCTTCGGCGTTGCCGGTGGAGATCTCGGCGGTCGAGCCTGGCTGGCCGTGGTCGACGATGATCGCTTCCGGGGCGCGTTCACGCACCTTTTCGGCGGCAGCGCGCGGCAGCAACGCGTAGCTCTCGCCGTGGGCGACGATGACCAGCACGCCCACCGACAGCGCCTTGCGCAGCTTGGCGTCGATCAGCAGGGTGCGGATCGCCGCGCCATCGCTGAAACGGTACTCGTCGTCGCCCTTGTGGGGCACGGCATGGGCGCTGATGATCTGCTTGGCCTGGGCCTTCTGTTCAGCCTGCTTGGCCTGGGCGTTGCGCTCGGCCGCCAGCGCGCGGTCGCGCTCGATCTTCTCCGCGCGGGTACGTTCAGCCTCACGCTGGACCTCGGCCGAGGTCGATTCGGCCTTGCCCTGGCGGGCCTTTGCCTGCGCGCTGGCGGCAGCGCTGGCCTGCGACTTCTTGGCCAGGCCGGCCTTGAGCAATTGTTCCTGCAGCGCGTTGGGCTTTGCCATGGTCGATGCGTACCGCGTGTAATCTGGAGGCCCCATTCTACCGACGCCCCGCCGCCCCTGCATGGCAGTCCTGAAGTACCTCACCGGCTACCCCGAACCCCTGGTCGCCCAGGTCAGCGAACTGCTGGCGCAGGGCAAGCTCGGCCCCTGGCTGCAGCAGCGCTACCCCGACCCGCATGAAGTGCGCAGCGACCGCCAGCTGTACGACTACACGCAGGATATGAAGGACCGCTACCTGCGCAAATCGGTGCCGCTCAACAAGGTCTGCTACGACAATACGCTGGAAGTCATCAAGCACGCACTGGGCACCCACACCGCCATTTCCCGCGTACATGGTGGCCGCCTCAAGGCCAGTCGTGAAATCCGCATCGCCACCGTGTTCCGGCAGGCGCCGGCCGCGTTCCTGCGCATGATCGTGGTGCACGAGCTGGCGCACCTGAAGGAGGCCGACCACAACAAGGCCTTCTACCAGCTGTGCCAGCACATGGAGCCGGATTACCTGCAGCTGGAGTTCGATACCCGCCTGTACCTGACCGAGCTGGCCAACCGTGGCCAGCGCTGAACCGGCGTTGCGGCTACACTGCGCGCCCCCTGCCTGACCTTTCCGCCATGGAACCGACCCGTCTCGACAAACGCCTGTCCGCCCTGCTCGGCATCCCGCGCGGTGAAGCCCGGCGCTACATCGAAGGCGGCTGGGTCAGCGTCAATGGCGAGGTGGTCGAGCAGCCGCAACGCCCGGTCGACGAGAGTGCGGTGATCGTGGTGGCCGAACAGGCCAGCGATGACAAGGCCGAGCGGGTCACCATGCTGCTGCACAAGCCCGCTGGCGTCGCGGCCGAAGCGCTGTGTGCGTTGATCAGCAGCGACAGCCGCAGCGAACTTGATGCCAGCGGCACCCGCCCGTTGCAGCGCCATTTCCATGGACTGCAGCTGGCTGCCGCGCTTCCGGCCAGCGACAGCGGCCTGGTGGTGGTCAGCCAGGACCCGGCGACGCTCGCCCACCTGCAGCGTAATCTCGGCCGCACCGAGCAGGAGTACCTGATCGAAGTGGCTGAAGGCGGACCCGAACGCGGTCCCTGGTTGATGGCGCGGCTGCAGCACGAATCCGGCGGAGCCAAGGTCAGCTGGCAGAGCGAGCAGCGCCTGCGCTTCGCTGGCAAAGGCCTGACCGCCAAGGGCCTGCGCGTGGCGGTCGGCGCCGCGGGGCTGCAGGTTGCCGCAGTGCGCCGCCTGCGCATCGGCCGCGTGGCGCTGGGGCCGCTGCCGCCGGGGCAGTGGCGCTACCTGGGCAGCGACGAGCGGTTCTGAGGCCGTCCAGGGTCGGATCCCCTGCCGCAGACAAGGGCTCTGCCCTTTCAACCCTCGGGGTCGGATCCCTTTCCGCGGGAAAGGGCTCTGACCCCATCCACGCATGGCGTGGATCTACGGCGACAGGTCTGTTGGCTTTCATCCACGCATGGCGTGGATCTACCATCGGGGCATGAGCCCGCCCAAGCCCCTGTGGCGACGCCTGCTGCGCGTCGCTGCGATCCTCCTCGCAATCCTGTTGCTGCTGGTCCTGTCCGGCCTGCTGCTGGCCGACCACCTCACCCCGCAGGCGCGTGGCGTGCCCTCGCAGGTGCTGCCACTGCAGCCGGCGCAGACCCGTATCGACCAGCAGATCGTGCCGCTGCAGGCGGCCCATCCCGGGCAATCCGGCGTAGCCTTCCTCAGCGATGGCATGGACGCCTTCGCGGCGCGCGCGATGATCACCTCGCATGCGGGACGCAGCCTCGACCTGCAGTACTACATCTGGCACGACGACCTGATCGGCCATCTGATGGCCAAGGCGCTGTACGACGCGGCTGAACGCGGCGTGCGGGTGCGGATCCTGCTCGACGACATGAACGCCAAGGACAAGGACGCGCTGATGATGGCGCTCGATGCGCACCCGAACATCGAGCTTCGCCTGTACAACCCGTTCCGCAACCGCACGGGCATCGCACGCGCGCTGGAGCTGGTGCAACGCGCCTTCAGCGTGAACCACCGCATGCACAACAAGAGCTGGATCGCCGATGGCCGCATCGCGATCGTCGGTGGTCGCAACATCGGCGAGGAATATTTCAGCGCGCGCGACGACGTGAACTTCCAGGACCTGGACCTGGTGGTAGCGGGGCCGGCCGTGCAGCAGGCCAACCAGATCTTCGACGACTACTGGAACAGCAGCGCGGCCATCCCGATTTCCGCGCTGGCGTCATACAGCGATGAACAGCTGCGGCAGCTGGTACGGCAGTCGGACCTGGATGCGATGCATGCCAAGGCGCAACCCTATCTGCAGCGCGTGGCCGACTCCCGCCGCCTGCAGCGGCCCAGCCCTGAGCCACTGCACTGGAGCGCGAACGTACGCATCGCTTCCGATCCGCCGATGAAGCACCGCGACGATGATCGCCGCGGCTGGCTGGTCAGCACGCTCAGTGAGGAACTGCGCAGCACCCATCGCAGTGCATTGCTGATCTCGCCGTATTTCGTGCCTGGCGTGGAAGGCGTGGAGGGTTTGGCGGCAATGGCTGCGCGCGGCGCGCAGGTCGGCGTGGTCACCAACTCGCTGGCCGCCAACGACGTGGCGGCGGTACACGGCGGCTACATGGGCTATCGCGTGCCGTTGCTGAAGGCCGGCGTGCAGCTGTACGAGCTGAAGGCACACGGCCAGCTGGATGCCAGCCTGTTCGGCAGCAGCGGCGCCAGCCTGCACACCAAGGCGTTCGTGGTCGATGACCGCCGGGGCTTCGTCGGCTCGTTCAACCTCGACCCGCGCTCGGCCTATCTCAATACCGAAATGGGCGTGCTGTTCGATGATCCGGTGCTGGGGGCGCAGCTGCGCGATGAATACCTGCGCCTGGCCGGCCCGGAGCACAGCTGGTGGCTGGCGCTGGGGCGCGATAATGACCTGCGCTGGCTGCAACGGCAGCCGCCACCGCACTGGGTGGAAGCCGAGCCCGGTGCCAGCCTCGGCAAGCGCTGGACCGCGCGGGTGATCAGCTGGCTGCCGGTGGAATCGCAGCTGTAGCGCTCAAGGTGCCGTTCCGGCCTCGTCCTGTGCGGCGTCATCCCGCGTCTCCACGCTGCGCCCATGCAGGCGCCGCCAGATCCAGCGCAGCGCATGCGGCGGTGCCGACGGCAGTTGTTCAAGCAGGGCCAGCATGCGGCCCTGGCTGGCATGGCCATGCCGGCACAACAGGCTGGCCGCAGCCGCCGCGCTGGCCAGGCGGAGACTGTCGGCCAGTGGTCCGTCCGCCTCCGGCGCCAGCGCTTGGTGCACCGGCTCAGGCAGTTCCCATGCCGCTGCCACGCGCTGTGCCAACGGCAGCGACCACTGCTGCAGCAGCTGCAGGGCCAGCGCCGGCTCCACAGCTTCTCCGCGTGCCTGGGCTTCCTGCAGCAGCTGGCGCATCACCAGCGCCGCGCCCAGGCCCTGCACCAGACCCAGCCACTGTGCAGCGAAGGCATCACCGAAGGTGACCGTGCGCGCGTGGTCGGCGGCCGCGCGCGAAGCCAGCAGCGCGTGCTCCCAGATGATCGTGCTGAACTGCGGGAACGCATCGCACTGCATCTGCATCACCGGCTGTACCAGCACCGCACTGATGATCTGCCGCACGCCTTCGGTACCGACCAGGGTCACCGCCCGCTGCAGGCTTTCCACCGGTCGCTCGTGCACTTTATAGGCCGGGCTGTTGGCGATGCGCAGCAAATTGCCGGTCAGCACCGGGTCCTGGCCGATGATCGCGGCCATTACCCGTGCCGAGGCGGCATCGTCGTTCACGGTCTGGATCAGCTGCGGCAGCAGTTGCGGACGGCGTGGCAGCTGCCGGGTGGCCCAGTCGCGGTCCTGCAGCGCGCGTGCCACCGCTTCCCCCAACGCCGGATCCTGTACCGGCGCCGGCTCACCGGCCAGCCGCGGGTACAACGCCAACGCGTGCAGGCCGCGCTGCAGATGTGCGGCAATCTCCGCAGACGGCAGGGCTTCACCCTGCAGGCTGGCCGCTGCAGCCGCCACGGCCTGTCGCGATGCCGCTGCAAGGCGGGACGGTGCAGCCCCGGTCGAGCGCGCCAGCCAGCCGCGCAGCGATCGCCACCAGGCCGGCGTCATCGCCGCCCGCCTTGTCGTTGTGGTGCCCGTGCCGTCACTGACTGCCCTGCCTCTTCACACGAATCCGGCGACCCGCCGTCGTCGCAGCATCGGCCGCACTTTCATCTTCTTTAACCGGAAGGCTGCCGATGTCGACGGCACCGGCCGGGGGAATGGACTAGAATGGCGCCGCGCGACCCGTCCCCCTGCACCGACGACGTCGCTTTTTTTGTTTTGGGACCCTACCGTTCACTGGCCGTTCGCTGCAGTTCGCCGCTGTTCGCGCCATCGGAGACGCCATGCTATTCGAAACCCTCGCCACCACCGGCCACGAACAGGTGGTGTTCTGCCACAACCACGACGCCGGCCTGCAGGCGATCATCGCCATCCACAACACCACCCTGGGCCCGGCCCTGGGCGGCGTGCGCATGCGTCCCTACGCCAGCACCGACGAGGCACTGGCTGACGTGCTGCGGCTGAGCCGGACGATGACCTACAAGAATGCGCTGGCCGGCCTCAACGTGGGTGGCGGCAAGGCCGTGATCATCGGCGACCCGAAGGTGGACAAGACAGAAGTTCTGTTCCGTGCCTTCGGCCGCTATGTCGATTCGCTCGGTGGGCGCTACATCACTGCCGAGGACGTCGGCACCGACGTCAACGACATGGAGAACATCTACCTGGAGAGCCAGTTCGTGACCGGCGTGCACCAGGTCCATGGCGGCTCCGGCGATCCGGCGCCCTTCACCGCCTACGGTGCGCTGCAGGCGCTGATGGCGGCGATGCGCTTCAAGTTCGGCCATGAGGAAGTGGGCAAGACCAGCATCGCGGTGCAGGGCCTGGGCCACATCGGCATGGAACTGGTGAAGCTGCTTCGCGATCGCGGTGCCAAGCTGTATGTCACCGATCTGGACAGCGCGCTGGTTGATCGCGCGGTCAGCGATTTCGGCGCCGAAGCAGTCAAGCCGGACGAGATCCACGAAGTGAACGCCGATGTGTTCGCACCGTGCGCCCTGGAAGGCGCCATCAACGCCGACACCCTGCCGCGGATCAAGGCGAAGATCATCTGCGGTACCGCCAACAACCAGCTGTCGAGCCTGGAAATCGGCGACGAGCTGCACGCGCGCGGCATCCTGTATGCGCCGGACTATGCGGTCAACGCCGGTGGCGTGATGAACGTGTCGCTGGAGATCGATGGCTACAACCGCGAACGCGCGATGCGCCTGATCCGCAGCATCTACCACAACCTCACCCGCATCTTCGAACTGTCGCAGCGCGAGAACATCGCGCCGCAGCGGGCGGCCGACCGCATCGCCGAGAGCCGCATCCTGTCGATCGGCAAGCTGAAGATGCCGCTGGGCCGCAGCACCCCGCGTCTGGGCAACCTGCGCGGCGGCTGAGCCTGCCGTGGTCGCGCCGGGCCTGACCCGGCGCGACCCGTCCTTCAGAAGCCGGTGCTGTAGCGCAATGCTGCCTGCCGCGCGCCTTCGCCACCGATGCGCTGGTCGAAGCCCAGGCTCAGACGGCCATTGCGGCCCCACCACGATTCCAGCGCCACACCGAACAGCGCACTGCCGCGTGGCGCATCCCAGCCGGCCAGCGGCGCCCAGGCATCGACGCCGACGAAACTGGCCTGCCAGTCCGCGTCGCGTGCATCCAAGCGCTGTTGCCATTCGGCATGACCACGCACGGTCCAGCGTCCCCACCCACGTTCACCACGCAGGCCGGCCAGCACCTGACTGCGTTGCACACGGTTGGCATCACCGCGCAGGCCGAAGCCGAACCCGCCCAATTCGTTGAACGCATCGGTATCGACGCGGGTGCTGCTGGCCCCCAGATACGGCGTCAACGATGCCCCTGCGCGACCGAAGCGATAACCGCCTTCGACGCTGGCACTGCTGAAACGGCCACCGTAGCGTGCAGACACGCCATACGCGCCAGCGCCCAGCAGCAGCTGGCGGTCCAGCGCGCGGGTGAACTGACCGCTGCCGAACTGGGCCAGTGCATAACCACGCCCAAGGTTCCAGCCGGCATACAGCTGCGCCTGTGCCTGCCGGTCGCGGCCACGATCACCACCGAAGCTGCTGCCACCGTTGCTGCGGGTCTCGCCGAAGGCCACGCCCATCAATCCGTTGCTGCCCAGCGGCAGATCCTGGCCCGCCATCCAGCCGTGGCTGTCGGCGGTGTTGCCGGCGAAGCTGCCCTGCCCGGCCTCGCCCAGCGCGCTCTGCCAGGTGCCGCGCAGCCGCGGTGCAGCCTGCACGCGATCGAAGCGCTCGGCGATCGCACGCCGCGACATGTCGATGCTGTCGAAGGTGGCCGACTCCGCCCTCGCGTGCGCTTGTCCGGACAGGCTCTGCAGGCTGGCGGCCAAACCTTCGCTGCCGCCGCCGGTCCTCTGCAGCGCACCGGCCGCCGTGCCAAACGCCGATCCCTGCAGGCCAGCATTGCGGTCGAGTGCAGCGAACGCCCCTTCCAGGCGCTGCGCCGCAGCCTGTGCAGAAACACCCAGGCCAGTGGCCGCTGCACTCACGCTCACCTGTGTCAGGTTCAACCAGGCGTTGTTGCTGTCATAGCCATAGCTGCTCTGCAGCAGGCTGACACCGTCCAGGCCGCTTGATGTCGCCGGGGTGCTGAAAGTGCCGCTCAGGCTGCCCACCGCATGGATCAGATCCTGGCGGGCACCGTTCTGCGGCACGTAGCCGGTGACAACGCCGTGCACGCGCACTCCGCCGTCGATCTTCGCATTGCCGGTGACCTGCAGGGCCTTGGCACCGAGTGCGATCATCAGCTGCGCGCCGGCTTGCTGGGTATAGTCACCCTCGATGGTGCCAGTGGTGTTGCCGGTGGTCAGGAACACGCTGCTGCCATTGATCACATTGCCGATCACGCGGGGCGTGCCGCCATTGAACTGCAGGCCGGTCGAATCCGGATCGGACTGGCCGAGGATGGTCACGTTGGAACGGATCACGCCACCGTTCTGCAGCGACAGGATGCCGCGTTCGATGCGGGTGGCACCGGTGTAGCTGTTGTTGCCGGCCAGCACCAGGGTGCCCCCGCCCTGCTTGACCAGCCCGCCGCTGCCGACGATATCGTTGCTCCACAGCGAACCGGTCGAGGCAACATCCACATTGGCTACAACGTCACCCCAGTCGAAGCGACCTGGGCCCTTGATCGCACGACCGATGTCGAGCAGGCCGTAGCCGAACACCGCATCCACGCCGGGCGCGCCGATGTCCTTGGCGGTGCCCAGCAGGGTCTGCCGCACCAGGTTGTTGTCGAAGTACGGGTAGCGCTGCCAGACCAGGGCGGCCGCGCCGGAAATCAATGGCGCCGCGAACGAGGTGCCGTAGTTCCAGTAGTAGCTGCCGCCATTGGCATCGGGATAGACCGCGCTGCCCGGTGCTGCCAGGCAGTAGCGCGCTGCCTGGCCGCAGGCGTTGGCGTAGCTGGCACGTGCGCTGGGGGTGTACGGATCAACCGCGGTCGCCACCAGCCAGCCGCGCTCCAGATCGGCCGCGGGCAGTGAGCCGGCCACGCCCTTCTGGCTGGGCAGGGCGGCCAGGCTGCTCGGTTCGCTGCGGCCATCATTGCCGGCAGCGAACACCACCAGGCCACCGTGGTTGATCACGAACGGACGGTACTCGGCAGCGACCTGCGCGGTGGTCGGCAGGTCGGTCCAGTACAGGCCGCCCCATGAGTTGTTCATCACCTTCACGTTGTAGCTAATCAGGTCCTGGTGGACCTGGGCCACGCCCAGCGGGCCGCTGAAGGCATTGCCCTGGCCACTGCCGTCATCGGTCGGCGGCTTGTCGGAAATGATCCGTGCCGAGACGATCTGCGCACCCGGCGCGATGCCGCCCGGCCAGGAGCCCACCGCTGCGCCGGCGGCCAGGCTGGCCACCGCGGTGCCATGGCCGACCACGTCGTCAACGCCCAGATTGTTCCTGGCCGGATCGATGTAGTTGAAGTTGGCCAGCACCCGTCCATTCAGGGCCACCGCAGTGCGCTGCACGCCCGAGTCAACGATACCGATGCGCACACCCTGCCCCGTCAGTCCGGTGGCCTGTGCGGCACGCGCGTTGGTGACTGCCAGATGCGCATCAAACGTCGGCTCCTGCGGTTTGGCCGGCGGTGGCGTAGTGGGTGGGGGTGGCGTCGGCGGCGTGGGCGTGGTCGGCGGCGGATCGACGCGCACGTTGCTGCCGCCCCCGCCGCCGCCACAGGCCGTCAGCGCCATCGCCAGCGCAGTTGCCAGGACAGACCTCACCATCGTCGTGCGTTCCATCGATTCCTTCCCATGAACGTTGGCCTGCCTTCATCCTGGCAGGCATGCGGCGGCGCCCAGCGGCCGCCCTCCCCGACCCTCTATACTTGGGCCGACCCCCACGCAGTCTGCCGGGAAACCGCGGCGCTTCCAACGGCCCCCGGTCTCCTTTCCGAACATTGCTTACGCATCAACGAGATTGCCATGTCCAACATCGTCATCGCCGCCGCCAAGCGCACCGCCATCGGCTCCTTCCTCGGCCAGTTCACCGGCGTGCCGACACCCACCCTCGGCGCGGCCGCCATCGCCGCCGCCCTGGAACAATCGGGTGTCCCGGCCAGCGACGTTTCCGAAGTCCTGATGGGCTGCGTGCTGCCGGCCAACCTCGGCCAGGCGCCCGCCCGCCAGGCCGCGATCGCTGCCGGCATCCCGCTGTCGGTCGGTGCTACCACCCTCAACAAGGTGTGCGGCTCGGGCATGAAGACCATCATGCTCGGCCATGACCTGATCAAGGCCGGCTCGGCCCGCATCGTGGTCGCCGGCGGCATGGAGTCGATGTCCAATGCGCCGCACATGCTGCCGAACTCGCGCACGGGCAACCGCTTCGGCAACTTCCAGGCAGTCGACCACATGGCCCACGATGGGCTGGTCAACGCCTACGACGGCAAGGCGATGGGTGAGTTCGCCGAGTGCGCCGTGGACAAGTACCAGTTCAGCCGCGAAGAGCAGGACGCCTACGCCATCGAATCGGTCAAGCGCGCGCAGGCCGCACAGGCCAACGGCGCGTTCACCGATGAAATCGTCGCGGTGAAGGTCGCCACCCGCAAGGGCGAGGTCGAGGTCGCCACCGACGAGCAGCCGGGCCGCTCGGACATCGCCAAGATCCCGACCCTGCGCCCGGCCTTCAAGAAGGACGGCAGCGTGACCGCCGCCAGTTCCTCCAGCATCTCCGACGGCGCTGCTGCAGTGGTCCTGCTGACCGAGGAAGATGCAGCCGCACGCGGCATCACCCCGCTGGCGCGCATCGTCGGCCACGCGACCCATTCGCAGGAACCGGAGTGGTTCACCACCGCCCCGATCGGCGCGCTGCACACGCTGCTGGACAAGACCGGCTGGTCGCTGGACCAGGTCGACCTGTTCGAAATCAACGAGGCTTTTGCCGTGGTCGCAATGGCGCCGATGCGCGAACTGGGCATCCCGCACGACAAGCTCAACGTGAATGGCGGTGCCTGCGCTTTGGGCCATCCGATCGGTGCCTCCGGCGCACGTCTGGTGGTGACCCTGGTCAACGCCCTGCGCACGCGCGGTGGCAAGCGCGGCATTGCCACCCTGTGCATCGGCGGCGGCGAAGCAACCGCAATCGCCATCGAATTGATTTAAAAAGATTTAACGATGATTTCGCAAAAATGAATGCGGGATCGCTTGACACCCAATCTTGGCTTGTCATCATGTTGTCGGCGCGCAGCATGCGCGTTGCCTAATTCTAACGACGAGGATTTACACAATGAGCATCAACAAGCTGCTGGTCGCGATGTCCCTGGCTCTGGCCCTGGCCGCCTGCTCGAAGCAGGAAGCTGCCCAGGACGCCGCTGCTTCGGCCAACGAAGCCGCCACCGAAGCCCAGGCTGCTGCCGACCAGGCCGCCGCTGCTGGCGCCCAGACCGCCGACGCTGCCCAGCAGGCCGCTGACACCGCCGCCACCGCTGCTGACGCTTCGGTTGACGCTGCTGCCCAGGCTGGCGCTGCTGCCACCGACGCCGCTGCCGGCGCCGCTGCTGACGCTGCCAAGGCTGCTGAAGGCACCGCTGAGAAGGCCAAGGACGCTGCTGAAGAAGCCAAGAAGTAATAACTTCTTTCTTCACGCTGTTCTGGAAAAGCCGCTGGTTCGCCAGCGGCTTTTTCTTTTCCCGAATGCGCGCGACTGAGCCGCTGCATCGCGACCCCGTCTTCACAACGGCATGAATAGGCTGGCGTCCCCATCCATTGCAGTACCGGAGACCGCCATGAAGATTCGTCCGATCACCACCACCCTGCTGGCCGCCTCCCTGCTGCTGGCCCTGGCCGCCTGCAAGGGCCCGGAAGCCGAACAGGCCAAGCAGGATGCACAGCAGGCCGCCGACAGCGCTGGCGCTGCCGCCCGCGACGCCGTCGACAAGGCTGCGGCTGCCACCCGCGAAGCCGCCGACAAGACCGCCGCCGCCTCCGAGCAGGCCGCCGCCGATACCCAGCAGGCGCTGGACAAGGCAGCAGACGCTACCGCCAACGCTGCCGACCAGGCCAAGGACGCTGCAACCGACGCCGCCGCACACGCCAGCGACGCCACCGCCAACGCCGCGCAGAAGGTTGCCGACAAGGCCCGCGATGTCGCCAACGACGCGAAGAGCAACGCGGCCAAGGAAGAAGCCAAGCACTAACGGTTCGTTCGCCGGGCATGGCCCGGCGCTACCGGCCAGCCGAGCATCGGCTCGGCTCCACAGGAAAAGCCGCGGCACTGCCGCGGCTTTTCTGCTTTTCGCTCTCCGCTCTTTCTGTTGATTCCGTGGTGGACGGCACGGAAACCGCCCAAGGACGCGCGGGTGGGCTGCGCAGGGGTGTCCGCGGCATGGATGCCGCGGCCAAGCCCCCAAGGACGGGTTCACGGCGTCCCCTGCGCAACCCACTCGCGCGGCCACCGCCGATATCAGCGCCCACCACGAGGGGCTCCGCCGTTGGCCGCCTCCTACGGCAGCGCGCGCGCCAGCATCGCCGACAGATCCAGCCCCGCCGGCAGCGTCCCGAATGCCAGCCCATGCTCTCCTTCCAACCGGCTGCGCACGAACGCCTCCGCCATCGGGCTGTGCGCACGCAGCAGCAATGCCGCCTGCAGCAGCAGCGCAGTGCGCTCGCAGAACAGCCGCGCCTGCGACTCGTCCGGCGCCGCCGCCGCTGCCCAGCGCTGCAATGCCGCTGCATAGCGCGCATCCCGGTCGGCCACCGACGCCAATTCCGTGCGCAGTGCCTCCAGCGCCTCCGGCTCACGCGCCAGCGCGCGCAGTACGTCCAGGCACTGGATGTTGCCGCTGCCCTCCCAGATCGAATTCAACGGTGCCTGCCGGTACAAGCGCGGCAGCATCGACTCTTCCACATAGCCCGCGCCACCCAGGCATTCCTGCGCCTCGTTGACGAAGCCCGCCGCACGCTTGCAGACCCAGTACTTGCCCAGCGCCGTACCCACCCGCGCCAGCGCCGCCTCATTGGCGTCCACACCGGCACGGTCCACTGCACGCGCGATGCGCATCGACAGCACCGTGGCCGCCTCCGACTCCAGCGCCAGGTCGGCCAGCACGTTGGCCATCAGCGGGTGCTCCACCAGCAGCTTGCCGAACGTGCGCCGATGGCGTGCATGGTGCAGCGCCTGCGCCAAGGCCATGCGCATCTCCGCCGCCGCGCCGAGCATGCAGTCCAGGCGGGTCATCATCACCATGCCGATGATGGTGGCCACGCCGCGCCCCTCCTCGCCCACGCGCCATGCCTGCGCACCGCAGAACTCGACCTCGCTGGACGCGTTGGCCCAGTCACCGAGCTTGTCCTTCAGCCGCATCAGCCGGAACGCATTGCGGTCGCCATCGGCCAGCCGGCGCGGCATCAGCAGGCAGGTCAATCCCCCCGGTGCCTGTGCCAGCACCAGAAAGCCATCGCACATCGGTGCCGAAAAGAACCACTTGTGGCCAACCAGCCGGTAACGCTCGCCATCAATCGGTTCGGCCCGCGTGCTGTTGGCACGGACATCCGAACCACCCTGCTTCTCGGTCATGCCCATGCCAAGGGTGATGCCAGCCTTGTCCGTTGCCGGTACATCGCGCGGGTCGTAGACCGGCGCGGCGGCCTTGCGCGCCCACTCGGCCAGGTGCGGCTGCGACTGCAGCACCGCCACCGCTGCGTGGGTCATGGTCAGTGGGCAACTGGTGCCGGCCTCGGCCTGGTGGTGCAGGTAACTCAACGCAGCACGTGCGACGTGCGCACCTGGCTGCGGCTCATGCCAGGACAGTCCAGCCACGCCATGTTGCTTCGCCGCCGCCATCAGCTGGTGATACGCGGGATGAAATTCCACGCTGTCGATGCGGTGGCCCTGCGCGTCATGCGTGCGCAGGCGCGGGCGATCGCGGTTGGCATCGAAGCCGAGCCGGTACAGCTCATCACCGGCCAGCGCGCCGTACACCGCCAACCGCGGCGCGAAGCTGCCGGCGCCTTCGCGTTGCACCGCCTCCATCAACGCCACATCATCGGTCCACAGCTGGCGGCCGGCAAACGGGGGTGGCTGGTTGAGCACCACATGGGTTTCGAAGGGCGCATTGCTGCTGAAGCTCGGTCCACTCATCCGGTCCATCCTGGCGGCAAGAAGTGTGCGTCCCGATTGTGCCGCATCGCCCGCCAAGCCCGCGTTCAGGCCGATTCTCACCCCGTGCACGAAGCGCGCGCCACAGTGATCGCATGGCAGGCAACGACGATCTGGTGGTACTGCGCCCGGAAGGGCTGTACTGCGCCGCGGGTGATTTCCATATCGATCCCTGGCGGCCGGTGCCGCGCGCGGTCATCACCCATGGCCATGGCGACCACGCCCGCCCGGGCATGGGCGAATACCACTGCAGCAAAGGCAGCCTGCCGATCCTGCGCTGGCGGCTCGGTGATGTGCCGGTGCAGGCGCATGCCGAAGGTCTGCCCTTCCAGCTCGGCCGGGTGCAGGTGTCGCTGCATCCGGCCGGCCATGTACTCGGTTCGTCGCAGGTGCGCATCGATGACGGCGAGCAGGTCTGGGTAGCCTCCGGCGATTACAAGCGCCAGCCTGATCCCACCTGCACGCCGTTCGAAGTGGTGCCCTGCGATACCTTCATCACCGAGGCCACCTTTGCCTTGCCGATCTACCGCTGGCCGGACACCCCCGCAGTCGCTGCAGAGATCGTCGCCTGGCGCCGCGAATGCGAGCAGCGCGGCGAGGCCGCGATCCTGCTCTGCTATGCCCTGGGCAAGGCGCAGCGGGTGCTGGCTGAACTGCTGCCGCTGGATGATCGCCCGGCCTGGCTGCACGGCGCCATCGCCAATGGCGTGGCGGTCTACCGGCAGGCCGGCGTACCGATGCTGGAGACGCTCGCCGTGGCCGAACAGGGCCGCCAGCCGGACGCGGCGGGCCAGTTCATCCTCGCCCCACCCTCGGCCGCGGGCACACCATGGATGCGCCGCTTCGGCCGCCACCAGCTGGGTTTCGCCTCGGGCTGGATGCAACTGCGCGGCAACCGCCGCCGCCGCAATGTCGATCGCGGTTTCGTCATTTCCGACCACGCCGATTGGCCCGCACTGCTGCAGACCATCGAACAGACCGGCGCGCAGCGGGTAATCGCCACCCACGGCAATACCGATGCATTGATCCCCTACCTGCGCGAGCGCGGCGTGGCTGCCGAAGCCTTCCGTACCGATTTCGGGAGTGAGGAATGAAGGCCTTCGCCGTGCTCTACCAGCGCCTGGACCGCAGCACCGCGACACTGGACAAGCGTGCGGCGCTGGTCGACTACTTCCGCCACGCGCGTGCGCATGATGCGGCGTGGGCGCTGTACCTGCTCAGCGGCGGCAAAGTGGGCGGTGCACGCCGGAAGATCGCCGCCAGTGGCGAACTGCGCGCCTGGATTGCCGAAGAATCAGCGCTGCCACCGTGGCTGGTCGAAGACAGCTATGCCCAGGTCGGAGACCTGGCCGAGACACTGACCCTGCTGCTGGATGATCCAGCGCAGCCTTCGCTCGACCGGCCATTGGCCGAATGGATCGAACAGCACCTGCTGGCCGTGGCCAACCAGCCCGAACCGGTACGCCGCGAGGCGGTGGTCTCGGGCTGGCAGCAGCTGTGCAGCCGCGAACGCCTGGTGTTCAACAAACTGCTGACCGGCGCCCTGCGCGTGGGTGTTTCGCAGCGTCTGGTGCAGCAGGCGCTGGCCGAATGGTCCGGCCTGGACATCGCGCGCATCGCCCAGCGCATGCTCGGCGACTGGGTGCCCTCACCCGGGCTGCTGGGCCAGCTGTTGTCGCCGGACGAGCTGCCACTGGACCGGCAACAGCCCTACCCGTTCTTCCTCGCCTCGCCACTGGAAGGCGCTCCCGGCGATCGCCTCGGTCCCGTCGACGACTGGCTGCTGGAATGGAAATGGGATGGCATCCGCCTGCAACTGCTGCGCCGGCGTGGCGAAGTGGCACTGTGGTCACGCGGCGAGGAACGCCTGGACGGCCGCTTCCCCGAGATCGAACAGGCGGCGATGGGCCTCCCCGATGGCTGCGTGCTGGACGGCGAGCTGCTGGCCTGGGATGAGGCCACCGGCCTGCCGCGCGCCTTCACCGCGCTGCAGACCCGCATCCAACGGCGCAAGCCCGGTGCGGCGACGTTGCGCAACACACCGGTACGGGTGCTGGCCTACGACCTGCTTGAACAGGAGGGCGCGGATCTGCGCGGACTGCCGTTGCAGCAACGGCGCATGCGCCTCGCCGAAGTCATCGGCGCACTGGGCGACACGCGTATCCAGCTCTCGCCCGAAGTTCCCGCCGATGACTGGTCGCAGGCTGCAGCACTGCGGGAAGCAGCACGCGAGCGTGGTGTCGAAGGATTGATGGTGAAGCGGCGCGCATCGGCTTACCAGTCCGGACGACGACGTGGCGACTGGTGGAAATGGAAAGTCGATCCACTCACCATCGATGCCGTGCTGTTGTACGCGCAGGCGGGACACGGGCGGCGCAGCACGCTGTACACCGACTACACTTTCGGGATCTGGGACGGCGACACGCTGGTGCCGGTAGCCAAGGCTTACTCGGGTCTGGACGACAAGGAGATCCTTGCCCTCGATCGCTGGATCCGCGCCAACACGCGTGAGCGCTTCGGGCCTGTACGCAGCGTGCGCGCCGAACAGGTATTCGAACTCGGATTCGAAGCGGTCAACCGCAGCAGCCGACACAAGTCCGGGGTCGCCGTGCGATTTCCGCGCATCCTGCGCTGGCGGCACGACAAACCGGCCAGTGAGGCCGACCAGCTGGCCAGCCTGCAGGCGTTGGCGCGATGACCCGCAGCCAGGCGCTGCGCCGGCTGGAAGACTGGTTCGCGACGCGAGGCTGGCGCTCACTGCCGTTCCAGCGCGCGATGTGGCGGCACTATCTCGCCGGCGAATCCGGGTTGCTGCATACGCCCACCGGCAGCGGCAAGACGCTGGCGATGTTCGGTGGCCCCCTGCTGCAGGCGATGATCGATCCGCCGTCGGCTCCCCGCCGCGCAAGTGCGGTGCGTCCGCTGCAGGTGCTGTGGGTCACGCCCTTGCGCGCATTGGCCAGCGACACTGCACGTGCACTGCAGACCGTGGTCGATGGACTGGGACTGGGCTGGCGCGTCGGGCTGCGCAGTGGCGACGCCAGCAGCCACGAACGCCGACAGGCACGCGAGGGCCGTGTCGATGTGCTGGTGACGACGCCGGAATCATTGGCGCTGCTGCTGAGCTATCCGGATACGCTGCCGCGCATGCGCCAGCTGCGCTGCGTGGTGGTGGACGAATGGCACGAACTGCTGGGCAACAAGCGCGGCGTGCTGCTGCAGTTGAACCTGGCGGTGCTGCGCGGCGCCGCCCCCGCGCTGCAGCTGTGGGGGCTGTCGGCCACGCTGGGCAATCTTGCCCAGGCGCGCGACGTGCTGCTGCCCGACCGTCCGGACGCACCGACCGTGCAAGGCGTCCGCCCGCGCCCGATCACGGTACGCAGCCTGCTGCCCGAACCGGGCGAACGTTTTCCGTGGGCGGGGCATCTTGGCCTTGCACAGCTGCCGCGTGTGCTGGACGCGCTGATGCAGGCGCGCAGCAGCCTGTTGTTCACCAACACTCGCGCGCAGGCCGAACTGTGGCACCAGGCGTTGGCCGCGGTCTGGCCGGAAGACCCGCAAACGCTGGCGCTGCACCACGGCTCGCTGGATCCGGCGCTGCGCCAGCAGGTGGAGGACGGCCTGCGTGCAGGCGCCCTGCGCTGCGTCGTCGCCACATCCAGCCTCGACCTGGGCGTGGATTTTCCGGAGGTCGAACAGGTGCTGCAGCTGGGCAGCCCGAAGGGCGTGGCACGCCTGCGGCAACGCGCAGGCCGCGCGCGCCATCGTCCCGGTACCAGCGGCGCTGTCCTGTGCATTCCCAGCCACGCGCTGGAACTGGCCGAGTACGCGGCCGTGCGCCGCGCGTTGCGTGAAGGCGTGGTCGAAGCACGGCGACCGCCGACGCTGTCGCTGGATGTACTGGCCCAGCATGCGGTCAGCCGCGCGCTCGCCGGCGGCTTCGACAGCGATGCGTTGCTGGCGCAGGTACGACGCACCCATGCCTTCGCCGCACTTGCTGATGATCAGTGGCAGGCGGTGCTGACATTCATCGTGCAGGGCGGCCAGGCGTTGGCCCAGTACCCCGATTTCCACAAGGTGGTGCAGGACGCCGATGGCCACTACCGCATGCATGATCGCCGCCAGGCGCTGCGCCACCGGTTGTCGATCGGCACCATCAGCAGCGATGGCAGCGTTCGCGTGCAGTTCCTGCGCGGCGGAGGCCTGGGCGTGGTGGAGGAACAGTTCGCCAGCCGTCTGCGCCGCGGAGATCGTTTCCAGTTCGCGGGCCGCCTGCTTGAGCTGGTGCAGCTGCGCGACATGACCGCCTTCGTGCGGCTGGCGCGCGGAGCTGGCGACGGCGTTGTGCCGCGCTGGCAGGGTGGCCAACTGCCGTTGTCGATGGCGCTCGGGCACGAACTGGAAGCGGTCCTGTCAGGGGCCGACGCGAGTGCCGAATCACGCTGGCTGGCACCGCTGCTGGCACTGCAGGAGCAGCTGTCCGCACTTCCGGGGCAGGACCGCCTGCTGGTGGAGGAGGTGCGGCGCCGTGAGGGCCAGTTCCTGTTCGTGTTTCCGTTTGCCGGCCGTCACGTTCACGAGGCACTGGCCGCACTGCTGGCGTTGCGCCTCACGCGCCGGCAGCGCAACAGCATCGGCTATGCGGTGAACGACCACGGCCTGGTGCTGGCACCGGCACAGGCGGTCGATCTGGACGCGCAGCAGTGGCTGGCCCTGTTCACCACCGATCAACTGCTCGATGACCTGCGTGCAGCGGTGAACCTCGGTGAGCTGGCGCGTCGGCAGTTCCGCGGCATCGCGCGCGTGGCCGGCCTGCTGGTGCCGAGCCTGCCAGGCGGCATGCCGCGTTCGCTGCGCCAGTTGCAGGCCTCGGCGGGCCTGCTGTACGACGTGTTGCGCGAGCACGATCCCGACCATCTGCTGCTGGCATTGGCCGAACACGAAGTGCTGCACGACAGCCTGGACCTTCCCGGACTGCAGCAGGTACTGGCGAAGATCGGCACAAAGTCCCTTTCGGTGCAGCGCCCTTCATCACTCACGCCTTTGGGGTTCCCGCTGTGGGCCGAGCGGCTGCGCGGGCAGTTCAGCAACGAAGACTGGCGGACCCGCGTGCAGCGCGCCGCACACCAGCTGGAACGCCGCCATGGCCGATGAACTTTCGCTGCTGCTGGCCGGCGAGCCGATGATTGTTGCCGGCACGCGCGCACTGTACTGGCCGGCGCGGCAGGCGCTGCTGATCGCCGACCTGCACCTGGGCAAGGCTGATGTGTTCCGCCGCGCGGGGATCGCGCTGCCGAGCGGCGGCACTTCGGAAGACCTGCAGCGACTGCAGGTGTTGCTGGACGAGCATGCCTGTCGCGAACTGTGGATTCTCGGCGACATCCTGCATGGGCCAGCGCATCGCGCAGCGTGGTACCAGCAGTGGCTGGGCTGGCGCGAACGGAATGCCAGGCTGGACGTTCATGTGCTGCGCGGCAATCACGACCGTCAGCTGCCGCATGCCCAACTGCAGGTGCAGATCCACGAGGAAGCGCGACTGCCGCCATTCCTGCTCCGCCATGAACCAACACCGGATGCAGCATTGCACGTGATCGCGGGGCATCTGCATCCGCAGGTTGCATTGCCTTCGCTGCGCCGGCGCTTTCCCGCCTTCTGGCTGCGCGAGCGGATCACGGTCCTGCCCGCGTTCTCCGCGTTCACCGCCGGCATCGTTCCTGCACCGGTACGCGGTGAGTGCATGCTGGCCTGCGTGGAAGGCAGCCTGGTACAACTGCCTGCGCCATGACTCAAGCCGGGCGGATGTCCAGCTCCGGCATCACGCGGAAGTCCGGCGTGTCACCGTCACGTCGCCGCGGCAGTGCCCGGATCACCGCCAGCATCTCCTGCGCACAGGCGCGGATACGCGCGTGATGCTCCTGCGATGCGTGGCTGATCAGGCTGCCGACATGGAACTCGAACACGTCCTCCAGTACGTCGGGCTGGTCCTCGTGCAGCATCTGCAGCAGTCCGCGCAGCTTGCAGATTTCCGATTCCAGCTCTTCGACCGCGAACAACATGGCGTCCTCCTCTTCAACATCAGGCGGCGCGTCCGGGCCGCAACAGGCCGCAACGGCAGGACCGCCCGGGCCACGCGCGATGTTGATCACGGAAAGGAAAACGGGCGACGCGACGTTTGCGTGCTCCCTTCTTCTCGCATATCCGCAGTGAGGCAACCGTTAATTCACGTGACGACGTGCTTCACGCAACCGCCTTTGCCGTGTCGATGCGACGTGGCTCGGCAACATCGGCCAGTGCATCGATGAAGGCAGGATCGAGTGCCAGCGAACCGAACCAGCCGTGCTGGGTGCCGCTGAGCACACGCAGCATGTGACCACGGCCACCGGGCAGGCGCCCCATCGGTCCCAGCAGCACGTCGCGGGCCTTCGCCCACACATCACGATCGGATTGGAACAGCGGCGTCAGCCAGCGACTCCAGCGCTGGTATACGGCCACGTGCGCACGCCGCTGCGCCTGGTAGGCCTGCAGCGCGATCGCACCGCCGCCGTGCGCGCGCAGCGCATCACGCAGCGCCAGCGCATCCAGCAGCGCCATGTTCACGCCCTGCCCCAGTTGTGGGCTCATCGCATGCGCGGCGTCACCGGCCAGCACCATGCGGCCGTGATGCCAGCGTTTCATCACCGCATCGCGATAGACCGCGCGCGCCAGCTGTCCGGCGCCCTGCAGATGCGCGAAGCGCGCACTGGCCTGCGGCCACAGCGTGTGCAGTTCATCCAGCCAGGGGGCCATGCCATCGGCCTGCCAGCGTTCGAAGTCGGCGCGTGGCAGGCTCCAGAAAAAGCTCAGCCGCGGCGTGTCGTCGCCCGGACGAGTACCCACCGGCAGCAGCCCGATCATCTTGCGCGCAGCCACATAGCGCTGGCGCAGCTCCTGTAGATGCGGCCAATCTTCGGCCGGCAACAGGCACCACAGCGCGCCCCACGGATACACACGGTCCAGCCCGGCGCCCCCCTCGATGGTGCCGCGCAGCGAAGACGCTGCGCCATCGGCAGCGATGACCAGATCGAACGGGCCGTGCTGACGCCCTTCGCTGTCGCGCAGGCGGCCATGCTCGGCATCCGCCTCGACGATGGTCGTTCCGGCATGCAACTGGCCCGCGCCGGCGCGGGCTTCATCCAGCAGCGAGAACAATGCCCCGCGCTGCATCCCCAGGCCATGCAGGCGCGCGTCCAGGCCGTCGTAGCGCATGTCCATCACCGCACGCTCGCAGGGCGTATCGCCATACAGGCGATGTACCGGTGCGGCATGCGCACGCACGGCCTCGAGCAGGCCCATCTGCCACAGCACCTGCAGGCCGCTGGGCTGCAGCAGGAAGCCGGCCCCGACCGGCCCGGGCGTGGGCACACGCTCGAAGATCTCCACCTCGTGGCCGTCACGGGTGAGGAGGATGGCCAATGCCTGGCCAGCGGTGCCGTAACCAATCACGGCGATGCGCAGTCGTTCCGTCATGCCCGCATTGTGCCCGAGCCGGGCCGATGGCGAACGGGCCGCAGGCGGCAATGCAAAAAAAAACCCCGCCGAAGCGGGGTTTTCAACGCACTGTCGAGTGGATCACTCGGCCGGCGTGATGTTCGAAGCCTGGGCACCCTTCGGGCCCTGGGTCACGTCATAGGTGACACGCTGGCCTTCCTGCAGGCTGCGGAAGCCCTTGGAGTTGATGGCGGAGAAGTGCGCGAACACGTCGGCGCTGCCATCCTCCGGCGAGATGAAGCCAAATCCCTTGGCGTCGTTGAACCACTTGACGGTACCGTTCGGCATGGTGATGCGAGACCTTATGCAATGAATGGGTGGTGTACGCTGAACCCGCGCACAAGCTGAGTATGCAAAGCTTGCTCAGCGAAGACAATCACCCCCGTGCCAATTCGCCCACCAGTTCCGGAAGTCCGTTGCTGGCCGCCTGCACGTTGGCCAGCACTTCGGCCATCGTGATCTCCTCGCCGTCCCCACAGCCGGCAGCCCAGTTGGCGATGATCGCCAGGCAGGCGTAATCAAGCCCCAGCTCCCGTGCCAGCGCGGCTTCCGGCATACCGGTCATGCCCACCAGGTCGCAGCCATCGCGGCGCATGCGGGCGATTTCGGCGATGGTTTCCAGGCGCGGGCCCTGCGTCGCGCCGTAGCAGCCACCGTCATGGACCGTGACACCGGTCACTTTGGCCGCCGCCAGGATCTTGCTGCGCAGCATCGGCGTGTACGGATGGCCGAAGTCCACGTGCACCACGTCGGTGCCCTCTTCTTCACAGATCGTGCTGATGCGGCCCCAGGTGTAGTCGATGATCTGGTCCGGGCAAGCCAGCACGCGCGGACCGAAGTCGTCGCCGATGCCACCCACCGTGTTCAACGCAAGCACCCGCTGCGCACCGATCTGCTGCAGCGCTGCCAGGTTGGCGCGATAGTTGATCTTGTGCGGCGGCAGCGAATGGCCTTCACCGTGGCGAGCCAGGAAGGCCACCCGATGGCCCAGCAATGTCCCTACGCGCACCGGACCGGACGGCTTGCCGAAGCGCGTATCAACCTCGTGGGTCTGCACATCATCCAGCTTGGCCAGGTTGTAGACACCGGTACCGCCGATCACGGCCAGGGCGATCTGTTGCATTGAAAGCACTCCAGAGAAAGACAAACGCCGGCACCCGAGGATGCCGGCGGTGGAAGAAGACACGCCGCGGGCGGCTGCGCCGTTATTCCTTCATCGCGTAGATGGCCGGCACGCAGCGCAGGGTTTCGTTGACGTCCATGCCGAAGCCGAACACGTAGCGGTCCGGCAGTTCGATACCGGCGTAGTCGGCAACCACGTCCGGCAGCGCGCGGTCATGCTGCTTCACGGTCATCGCGGCGATGCGCACGTCGGTCGCGCCCTGCTCCAGGCACCAGGTACGCACGCCCTGCAGGGTGTAGCCTTCGTCGAGGATGTCGTCGACCAGCAACACGCGGCGGCCGAACAGCGAGGTGGCCGGCTTGTGCTTCCAGACCAGGTCGCCGCCAGTGGTTTCACCGCGGTAGCGGGTCGCGTGCAGGTAATCAAACTGCACGTCCTGGCCGCGCGCGCCCAGTTCCAGCGCCAGCTGGCCGGCAAACGGCAGCGCGCCGTGCATGATGGACAGGAACAGCGGCACCTCACCCTTGTAATCGCGCGCGATGGCGTCGGCGATACCAGCGATGGCCTTGTCGATGGTGGGGCGGTCGACCAGCAGGTCAGCCTGGGCCAGGGCCTGGGAAATGGTGAGGTTGGGCATCAGACGGTTCTTCCAAGGGTTTCAAGCAAATGGGATTGGGTGTCGCCATGGCGGGCATCGGCCAACAGGCCGTCCCAACCAAGCGCGCCGCGACCGAGCAGGCCCAGCAGCGCAGCAGTATTCAGGGAGCGTCCCTGCACCGCGTGCAGGGCTTCATCGACCAGTTCGGGGTGGCAGACCAGCACCACGTCGCAGCCGGCATCCAGGTGCGCGTGCACGCGTGCCGGCACACCGCCGGCACTGTGCGAAGCAGCCATGCCGATGTCGTCGGAGAACACCACGCCGCGGAAGCCGAGCTCGCCACGCAGGATGTCCTGGATCCAGCGCGGGGAATAGCCGGCCGGCTCAGGCGCAACCTGCGGATAGACCACGTGCGCCATCATCACCGCGTCGGCACCGGCGGCGATGCCGGCCTGGAACGGCACCAGATCCTGCGCGCGCAGCTCATCAAGCGCACGCGGATCGATCGCGATATCCACGTGGGTATCTTCCAGCACGGTGCCGTGACCGGGGAAATGCTTGAGCGTGGCCGCCATGCCGACCGCGTGCATGCCGCGCACGTAGGCGGCAGTGAACGCGGCCACCACCTGCGGGTCTTCACTGAAGGCGCGGTTGCCGATGGCGCGGTTGCCACGACCGAGATCGACCACCGGCGCGAAGCTCAGGTCCAGGCCGCTGGCGCGCACTTCGCTGGCCATCAGCCAGGCGTGCTGCTCGGCCAGGGCCAGCGCCTGCTGCGGGTCGGTGGCGTACAGCGCACCGATGTCCTGCAGCGGCGGCAGCTCGCTGTAGCCTTCGCGGAAACGCTGCACACGGCCGCCTTCCTGGTCCACGCAGATCAGCTGCGGGCGCGGGGCGGCGGCACGGATCGCCGCGCTCAGATCGGTCACCTGCTGGCGCGAGGCGAAGTTGCGCTTGAACAGCACCACTCCGGCCACGGCATCGTGCTGCAACCAGTCACGCTCCTGGGCAGTCAGTTCGGTGCCGGCAACGCCGATCAGCAGCATGGTCGATCTCCACAACACGCGCCCGCATGGCGCAGTGCCGCATTGTCGCAGAACCGGCCGACAGGCGCAGTGGTCAGAAAAAGGGGACGGAGGGGATTAAGCCGCAATCGGCCCCTACGGGCTGGATACGTCTTAATTCTTAATTCCCTCCGTCCCCTTTTCGGATCCGGTCAGACCTTGCAGCCGTCCGGGCCGCAGGCCTCGTCTCCGTCAGCCGGGGCCGCAGGCGCGCCCTGCTCGGCGGCGATCTGGCGCAGGGCGTTGGCGAAGGCCTCCGGCGGCTGCGCCCCGGAAATGGCCCACTTTCCATCGATGACGAAGGTCGGCACCGAGGAAATGCCCAGCGCATGGGCCTGCGCCAGCTTGGCTTCGACCTCGGCCAGGCCGCGGTCGGAGGCCAGCATCTGCGCGATTTCACCCGCGTCGAGGCCGCCAGCCACGCCGGCCTTGATCAGCACCGAGGGGTCCGCCAGGTTCTGGCCGTGTTCGAAATGGGCGCGGAACAGCGCCTCGCCTACCGCATCCTGCACGCCATGCTGGCCGGCCAACCACAGCACACGGTGTGCCGGCAGCGTGGTCACCCGCACCTGGCCCTGGCCGAAGTCCATCGGCAGGCCTTCTGCACGCGCAGTGGTCTGGGTCTGGCCGAGGATCTGCTCGGTCCGCTCGACCCCACCGAACTTGCGCACGTAGGCCTCGCGCAGCGGAACCGGGGTGGCGTCCGCGTCCGGATCCAGCTGGAACGGCTGCCAATGGATGTCGAGTTCAGGCGCGTCCGCGCCCAGCAACTGCACACCCTGCTGGAAACGATGCTTGCCAATCCAGCACCAGGGGCAGACCACGTCGGAGTAGATGTCGATTCTCATCCCCCCCACATGGGGGCCGACACCTTCGATAAAAGGGGACGGAGGGGATTAAGTCGCTTTCCGCACAGATGGGGTAAAGGCGACTTAATCCCCTCCGTCCCCTTTTTCTGGGTTCACCACTGTGAATAGGGGTGGTTGGCGAGCGCGACGTTGTAGTAGCGGGCGTCGTCGGTGACTTCGGTACCAACCCAGTCCGGCAGGTCGATAGCCTGGTCAGCGCTGTCCAGCTCAACCTCAGCCACCACCAGGCCGGCGTTGTCGCCGAGGAACTCGTCCACTTCCCAGGTCAGGCCGGCGTACTCGACCAGATGGCGGCGCTTGTCGATCAGGCCACCCACGCACAGCGCCAGCAGTGCGCGGGCATCGTCCACCGGGATCGGATAGTCGAACTCCTGGCGGGTGTGGCCGATGGTGCGCGACTTCAGGTTCAGCGCGGCATGGTCGCCTTCGATGCGCACGCGCACCGAGGCGTTCTGGGTGCCGCGGTCGAGCGCGCCCAGGTCGTTGATGTAGCCCTGCGCCATCGGGATCACCCGGTGCGCGGCAGTGCGCCAGCCATCACTGCTGACGAGGAATTTGCGTTCGATTTCGATGCCCATCGCACCATTATGCGCGATGGGCATGACAGCCGTTCAGCGCTTCTCGAACACCGCGATGCTTTCCACGTGCGCGGTATGCGGGAACATGTCCATGGCGCCGGCGCTGACCAGGGTGAAGCCCTGCTCGTTGACCAGGTAGCCGGCATCACGCGCCAGCGAGCCCGGGTGGCAGCTGACGTAGACGATGCGCTTGAACTGCTTCAGCGGCAGCTGCTGCAGCACTTCGATCGCACCCGAACGCGGCGGGTCCAGCAGCAGCTTGTCGAAGCCCTGGCGCATCCACGCCGTGCTGCGCTGGTCCTGGGTCAGATCGGCGCTGAAGAACTGGGCATTGGCCAGGCCGTTGCGCTCGGCATTCTCTCGGGCGCGGGCGACAAGGCCGGCATCGCCTTCCACACCCACCACTTCGCGCACACGGCGGGCCAGCGGCAGGGTGAAATTGCCCAGGCCGCAGAACAGGTCCAGCACGCGCTCGTCCTCACCCGGCTCCAGCAGATCCAGGGCATGGGCAATCATCTTCTCGTTGAGCTTGGCGTTGACCTGGATGAAGTCCAGCGGACGGAACGCCAGCTCCACGTCCCACGGCGCAAGCCGGAACGACAGCGGCACGCCCTGCCCGTCTAGCGGCTGCACGGTATCCACGCCACCGGACTGCAGGTAGATCACGAAGCCATGCTGCTGGCCGAAGGTGGCCCAGGCGGCACGATCGGCATCGCTCAGGGGCTGCAGGTGGCGCACGGTCAGGACCACGGCCTGGTCTCCGGCGATGAATTCGATCTGCGGGATGTCGCGCTTGCCATCGAGCGACTCGATGAAGGTCGACAACGCCTCGACCTTGGTGCCGATTTCCGGGATCACGGTCAGGCACTGGCTGAGATCGGCCACGAATCGCGGGTCCTGTTCACGGAAACCGACCAGGGTCTTGTCCTTCTTCTCGACCCGGCGCACCGAGAAGCGGCCCTTGCGGCGGTAACCCCAGCTCTCACCGACCAGCGGCGCCAGCACAGTGCCCGGCTTCACGTGGCCGATGCGCTCCAGGTTGTCCATCAGCACGCGCTGCTTGGCGACGATCTGCTGCTCTTCGTCCAGATGCTGCAGCACGCAGCCGGCGCAGGTGCCGAAGTGCGGGCACTTCGGGGTTACGCGCTGCGGCGAGGCCTGCAGCACTTCCACCGTGCGCGCCTCGTCGAAATGGCGGCTGCGGGCGGTCTGTTCAGCCAGGACCACCTCGCCCGGCAGGGCGCCGCTGACGAAAGTGACCTTGCCGCCTTCGCCTTCACGGCGGGCAACGCCGCGACCATCATGGCTGAGGTCGAGGATTTCGGTCTGGAACGGGGTACGGTCGATGCGGGAACGGGATCGGGCCACGTGGCGACAGGCTGCGGGCAAAAATGGGCGCGTATTGTCGCAGATCCTGACCGGCAGGGTCCGGACCCGCTTGCGCCCGCCGCCGCCGTGCTTGATGATTACAGCAGCTGACATGGAGGCAGCCCTGATGCAGATGACCCCGCGGGCCAGCCGGCCCCGCTTCCTGCTTGTCGAGGACGACATCATCAGCCGCGGTTTTTTCAAAGCGGCGTTGGAAACGTTACCGGCGGACGTGGACACCGCAGACTCATTGGCCAGTGCCCTGGCCAGCGCCGAGCCCGGCGCGCATGACCTGTGGCTGATCGACGTCAACCTGCCTGACGGCAACGGCGCGCAGCTGCTGCGCGAACTGCGCCGTTCGCACCCCGATACCCCGGCGTTGGCGCATACCGCCGACGGCGATACCTCCATTCATGCCCGCCTGCGCGAGGCCGGGTTCAGCGACACCCTGGTCAAGCCGCTGGGCCGCGACCAGTTGCTGAAGGCCGTGCGCCGCGCCCTGGTCAACAGTCCGGCCGGGATTGTCCTGACCCAACCGCCGGCGGCAGTCGAGCTGCAGGTACAGGACTGGGATGAGACGGCGGCGCTGGCCGCGCTGAATGGCCAGCGCAACCACCTGATCGCCCTGCGCGAGTTGTTCCTGGCCGAGCTGCCGGGCGTGCGCGACGCGGTCGAGCAGGCGGTGGACCAGCACGACGAGCGGCAGCTGCGCAGCCAATTGCACCGGTTGCAGGCAAGCTGCGGCTTCGTGGGCGCGGCACGTCTGGCCCGTGCGGTGCGCCAGTTGCATCATGCGCCGGAGTCCGGGCAGGCCCAGGCGGGATTCCGCGCAGCGGTAGCTGCCCTGCTGCATTGAGGGTTGCTCGGCAGGGCTGCGCCCTGCACCTGCAGAGGCTTTCAAGCCGGAGCAACACCAAGGGCCAGAGCCAGATCGGCTCTGGCTTTCTGCTTGTTGGGCGGGGCGGTGTGGATTGGCAGGACACGCCGTAAACCCGTCCCTGGGGGCTCGATGGCGCCATCCATGGCGCCAACGGTCCTGCCAACCCACATCGCCCCACCCCCGACAGATTCCCGGTGACGGCTGGTAGATCCACGCCATGCGTGGATGAATCCCTGTCAGATATCGAAATTCAAACTGGGGTCGGATCCGTTTTCCTTCGGAAAACGGATCCGACCCCGTCGGCATGTCCAACAGCTCGCGAGAAACTGTCGAAGGCGGGGTGGGTCCGGTTGCGGGAGTGTCCGCGGCATGGATGCCGCGGCCAAGCCCCCATGGACGGGTTTACGGCGTCTCCCGCAACCGGA
>Ga0209351_100107_pt1 | contig 47368 bp, 39 predicted proteins | sample UppTromicrDC3106_FD_185840 | JGI IMG/M metagenome (GOLD analysis project Ga0209351, IMG submission 185840) | Upper troposphere microbial communities from Colorado-Nebraska, USA - DC3-106 (SPAdes) (version 2) | ecosystem: Environmental > Air > Outdoor Air > Unclassified | place: Midwestern USA... | reverse complement strand
GAGCCTTACCCGCCGCGCGCGGGGCGGGGCCGGAGCGGCCACCGGCGGCGCGGCGGCTTCGGGCTCGCGCCCGGTCGCCAGCGCTGCGCGCTCGGCGGCGACGTGCTCGGAGGCCAGCCGGTCGAGGTCCAGCCACGCCGCCTGGGCCCGGTATAGGGCGCCCTGGTGTCGAGGATCGGCCCGCACCCAGGCGTCCAGCCGCGCGGAAGCGTCGGCGTCGAGGGGCCCGGCGTCCAGCCGGGCGGCCCATTCGGCGGCGGTGCTGGCGATGCGCCCGCTCATCGGCCGGCCGCCCGCAGCTTGGCGGCGGCGTCGGGTGACGCCGCCCGGCCGTCGGCCGTCTCGTAGCGTTCGAGCACGAGCTTGAGCGCCCGGGCGAGGTGCTTTTCGACGGTGCTTTCCGAAAGGCCCATATGGGCGGCGATCTGGCGCTGCGACAGGCCGTTCAGCTTGCGCAGGACGAAGGCCTCGCGGCATTGCGGCGGCAGGCTGTCGACGACGTCCTGGAAGCGGCGCAGGTCCTGGCGCGCGCTGAGCGCGGTCTCGGGGTCGGGGCCGCTGTCCATGACGTTGCGCAGGTCGCCGTCGGTCAGCCCGTCGATCATCACCACCCGCTCGCGCTTGACGTGCTCGAAGATCAGGTTGCGGGCGGTCTCGAAGAAATAGGCGCGGGGGTTGCGGATGGCGGCGAAATCCATGTTGCCGATGCGGGCGTAGGCTTCCTGGACGATGTCGTCGGCGTCATAGCCGCCGCCGAACCGCCGACGGCGCCCGCCGACCCAGCGCCGGACCTCGGCCTCGTGCGGCAGCAGATGCATCGCGATCCACCTGGCGCGCTCCGCCATCCCTTCGAAATCCCGGCTCAGTGGAGGGGAGACGCGCCGCGGGCCAGGCCCGGGGCGTCATGGAGCCGTGATGATCATATCATCTGAAACTAGCTGGCAAGCCCCGTCGGCGCCGCCTCAGCGGATCTGCCGCTTCTCCAGCTTGCGGGCCAGGGTGCGCCGGTGCATCCCGAGGCGCCGCGCCGTCTCGGAAATGTTGAAGCCGGTCTCGACCAGGGTTTCGTGGATGCGCTCCCATTCCAGGGTCTTGATCGAGGTGGGGCGCTCGGTGATCGGCGCCGTGGCGTCGCCCGCCGCCCGGCCGAACGCCGCCTCGATGTCGTCGGTGTTGGACGGCTTGGCCAGGTAGTGGCAGGCGCCCAGCTTGATGGCCTCGACCGCCGTGGCGATGCTGGCGAAGCCGGTCAAGACGACGATCAGCATGGCCGGGTCGTGGGCGTGCAGCGCCTGCACGCAGGAAAGGCCAGAGGCCCCGCCCAGCTTGAGGTCGACCACGGCGTAGCCCGGCGAGCGGCTCTCCAGCAGGCCGGCGGTCTCCTCCAGGCTGGCCGCCTGGATCACCTCGTAGCCCCGGCGCTCGAACGAGCGGCGCAGGGCCTTGGCGAAGTTGTCGTCGTCCTCGACGATGATCAGCAGGCGGTCAGCGGACATCGGCGCGCTCGATCTTGAGGGCGGAGAGGGGCAGGGCCAGCACGACCTCGGCGCCGCCGGCCCGGTTCTCGGCCGTCACCCGCCCGCCCAGCTTGCGCGCGACGTTGACCACCAGGAACAGACCGAGCCCGCCGCCGAGGCGGCCCTTGCTGGAGTTGTAGGGCTTGCCGAAATTGGACAGCATCTCCGGCGTGAAGCCGGGGCCGCCGTCGCGGACGGTCAGCACGATCTCGTCCTCGCGCCGTTCGACCTTGACGCCGACCCAGTGCGGCGAGGCCTCCAGGGCGTTGTCGAGCAGGTTGAGGATCACCTGCTTGAGCGCCGAGTCCGAGACGATGGGCGGGGCCTCGCCGATCTCGACGACATAGTCGGCGTGGGTCACCGGGCGGCTCGATCGCCAGTCCTGCATGATGTCGTCGAAGAAGCCCTTGACGGTGGTCACCACCGGGCGCTCGCCCCGAGCCTCGCCGGCCGACAGCAGCACGCCGGTGACGATGGCCTTGCAGCGACGCACCTCGGCCTGCATGTCCTCGATCTCCTGGGCCAGCTCGGGGTCGGAGGCCAGCTTGGGCATCCGCCGCCAGTCGCCCAGTATGACGTCGAGGGTGGCCAGGGGCGTGCCCAGCTCGTGCGCGGCCCCGGAGGCCAGCAGGCCCATGCGGACGATGTGGTCCTCCTCGGCGGCGCGCTGGCGCAGGTCGGCCAGGCGGGCGTCCCGCGCCCGCAGGTTGGCGCTGATGCGGGTCATGAAGATCACCAGCAGCGCCGCGTTCAGCACGAAACCGGCCAGCATCCCCTGGATGTGCAGGGCGAACAGGTCGCCGCCGTGGTGGCCGCCCAGGGCCAGGGGGCGATAGAACACCGTCAGGCCGCAGAAACAGGCCACCGTGATGGCCACCATCGCCCAGGTCGACCACACCTCCAGCAGCACCGCGCCCAGGATCACCTGCAACAGGTAGAGCGAGGTGAACGGGTTGGCCGCGCCGCCGCTGAGATAGAGCTGGGCGGTCAGGGCCAGCGAGTCGAGCGCCAGGACCAGGAACAGCTCGCCGTTGACCACGTCGGCCGGGCGCTTGAGCCGCATCAGGCTGGCGACGTTCAGGGCCACCAGCCCGGCCAGGACCAGCGACATGGCCGCCAGCGGCAGCGGGATGCGGAAGCCGAAATGCACGATGACGATGGTCGCCACCTGGCCGACCACCGCGATCCAGCGCAGGTGGATCAGCTGCAGCATGTTCTTGCGCTCGGCGGCGTCGCCGGGGGCCGAGGACGAGACGGTGATCCCCGAGGCCAGGCGCAGGGAGGCGAGCACCTTGTCAGCGGCCGAGCGCATGACCGTCCTTTCCGGCGCGGCCGCCCGGCGGCGGCGCATCGGCGGCATCTGAGCACGCCGGCCGGCGGTCGGCGACCGCTTTGCGCAGGCGGGCCTCGGCCAGGAACACTGCGCCGGCGCCGGCCGCCGTCATCGCGGCCAGGGCGAACCAGGTGAGCGCATAGACGAGATGGCTGTTGGGGAAGGCGGTCACGGTCAGGCCGCCGAGCGGCCAGCCGCCGGGATTGGGCGCGGCGTCGGCGTCGACGAAATAGGGGGCGGTCTCGCCCAGGCCGCGCGCGGCGGCGATGGCGGCCACGTCGCGCGAGTACCAGCGCCCCTCGGCGGGCGCGTTGCGGCGCAGGAAGCCGCCCTTGGGTTCGCTGATCCGCAACAGGCCCTCGACCGTCGCCGGCCCGGCCGGTCGGCCGGCGGCGCGGGCGGCGGGATCGCGCCGCTCGGGCGGGACGAAACCGCGGTTGACCAGGACGGTGAAGCCCCGGTCGGTCTTCAGCGGCGTCATCACCCAGAAGCCGGCCCCCTTGGCGGTGACGGCCTGGACCAGGGTTTCGCGGTCGTCGGCGAAGACGCCGCGCAGGCGGACCCGACGGTACTCGTCGGCGTCGCGCGAGACCTGCGGCCACGCCGCCGGGGGCGGCGGTTCGACGGGGGCCGCATGGAGCCGCCGCTCGACCCGGGCGATCAGGTCGAGCTTCCAGACCCGCCGCTGCAGCTGCCAGGTCCCGAGGGCGACGAAGCCGGCGAAGACGGCCAGCGCCAGCAGCCCGAGGACGGCCAGCGTCGCCGCCGAGCGCGGCCGGCGCGCGGCCGGGGCGTCCGCCGTCACGGCATATTGCGCATGTCGTGGACGCTCATCGGCATCATGTTGTGGTTCAGATGGTACATCACCCATAGCGAACCGCTCAGCGTGATCACGACCAGCACCAGCGTGAAGATCAGCGCCAGCATGGTCCAGCCGCCTTCCGAGCGCGAGTTCATGTGCAGGAAGAACACCATGTGGACGACGATCTGCACCGCCGCCAGGGCCATCACCGCCAGGGCGGTGAGGCGCGGGTCGGGGATGACGTGGCCCATCACCAGCCAGAACGGGATGGCGGTCAGGATCACCGACAGCACGAAGCCGATGGTGTAGCCCTTCAGCGTGCCGTGGCCGGCCTCGTGGCCGTGCCCTTCGTGGGCGCCGGGGGCGCTGTGGTCGTGCGCGCCGTGGTCGTGCGCGTGGCTCGCCTGGCTCATCGCAGGGCCCCCATCAGATAGACGAACGAGAAGACGCCGATCCAGACGACGTCGAGGAAGTGCCAGAACATGCTCAGGCACATCAGCCGGCGCCTGTTCTCGGGGATAAGGCCGCGCTGGCCCACCTGGACCATCAGCGTGACCAGCCAGACGATCCCGAAGGTCACGTGCAGCCCGTGCGTGCCGACCAGGGCGAAGAAGGACGACAGGAAGGCGCTGCGCTGGGGCGTGGCGCCCTCGTGGATGAAGTGGGCGAACTCGGTCAGCTCCAGCCCCAGGAAAGCGGCGCCGAACAGGCCTGTGACCGCCAGCCAGGCCAGGGTGGTCTTCACCCGGTTCTGCTCCATGGCCAGCATGGCGAAGCCGTAGGTGATCGACGAGAACAGCAGCATCGAAGTGTTCAACGCCACCATCGGCAGGTCGAACAGGTCCGCGCCCGACGGCCCGGCCGCGTAGCTGCGGCCGAGGACGCCGTAGACGGCGAACAGCACCGCGAAGATGAGGCAGTCGCTCATCAGGTACAGCCAGAAGCCCAGCAGCGAGCCGTTCTCCGGGTGGTGCTCGACGACGTGGAACCGGGGGGCGGCCGCCGCGTCCTTGACGGGGATGTCCAATGTGGTGGCCATGGTCTTAGGCGAGGCTCGCTAGGGTCTTGGTGCGTTCGTCCTCGGCGCGGGTCACGTCCTCGACCGGGACGTAGTAGTCGCGCTTGTAGTTGAACGTGTGGGCGATGGCCGTGGCGACCAGGGCGACGAAGCCGCCCGCCGCCAGCCACCACATCTGCCAGATCAGCCCGAAGGCGACCGCCGTGGCGATCCCCGACAGGATGATCCCGGCGCCGGTGTTCTTGGGCATGTGGATCGGCACGAAGCCCTTGGTCGGCCGCTCATAGCCGCGCTGCTTCATGTCCCACCAGGCGTCGTGAGCGTGGACCAGGGGCGTGAAGGCGAAGTTGTAGGCCGGCGGCGGCGACGAGGTCGCCCATTCCAGGGTGCGGCCGTCCCACGGGTCGCCGGTCAGGTCGCGCAGCTGCTCGCGCTTCATGAAGCTGACGACGAGCTGGATCAGGAACGAGACGATGCCGAACAGGATCAGCACGGCGCCGAAGGCGGCGATGACGAACCAGATCTGCAGCGACGGGTCCTCGAAGTGGCTGACGCGGCGGGTCACGCCCATCAGGCCGAGCACGTAGAGCGGCATGAAGGCGAAGTAGAAGCCGACCAGCCAGAACCAGAACGACATCTTCCCCCAGAACGGGTCGAGCTTGTAGCCGAAGGCCTTGGGGAACCAGTAGGTGATGCCGGCGAACAGGCCGAACAGCACGCCGCCGATGATGACGTTGTGGAAGTGCGCCACCAGGAACAGGCTGTTGTGCAGCACGAAGTCGGCCGGGGGCACGGCCAGCAGCACGCCGGTCATGCCGCCGATGACGAAGGTGACCATGAAGCCGATGGTCCACAGCATCGGCACCTCGAAGCGGATGCGCCCCCGGTACATTGTGAACAGCCAGTTGAAGATCTTCGCCCCTGTCGGGATCGAGATGATCATCGTGGTGATGCCGAAGAACGAATTGACGCTGGCGCCCGACCCCATGGTGAAGAAGTGGTGCAGCCAGACCAGGTACGACAGGATGGTGATGACCACGGTCGCGTAGACCATCGAGGCGTAGCCGAACAGGCGCTTGCCGCAGAAGGTGGCGACCACCTCGGAGAAGATGCCGAAGGCCGGCAGCACCAGGATGTAGACCTCGGGGTGGCCCCAGATCCAGATCAGGTTCACGTACATCATCGGGCTGCCGCCGAAGTCGTTCGTGAAGAAGTTGGTGCCGGCGTAGCGGTCCAGCGACAGCAGGGCCAGGACGGCGGTCAGGATCGGGAAGGCGGCGACGATCAGGACGTTGGTGCACAGCGACGTCCAGGTGAACACCGGCATCTTCATCAGGCTCATGCCCGGCGCGCGCATCTTGACGATGGTGGCGATCAGGTTGATGCCCGATAGCAGCGTGCCGACCCCGGCTATCTGCAAGGCCCATATGTAGTAGTCGACCCCGACCCCTGGACTGTAGGCGATGTTCGACAGGGGCGGATAGGCCAGCCAGCCGGTGCGGGCGAACTCGCCGACGAACAGCGACATCATCACCGTCACCGCGCCGCCGACCGTCATCCAGAAGCTGAAGTTGTTCAGGAACGGGAAGGCCACGTCGCGGGCGCCGATCTGCAGCGGCACCACCAGGTTCATCAGGCCGGTGACCAGCGGCATGGCCACGAAGAAGATCATGATCACGCCGTGGGCGGTGAAGATCTGGTCGTAGTGGTGCGGCGGCAGGTAGCCGTGGTCGGCGCCGAAGGCCATGGCCTGCTGGGCGCGCATCATTAGGGCGTCGGCGAAGCCGCGCAGCAGCATGACCAGGCCGAGGATGATGTACATCACCCCGATCTTCTTGTGGTCGACGCTGGTCAGCCACTCGCGCCACAGATAGCCCCACAGGCGATAGTAGGTCAGCGCGCCCAGCACCGCGACGCCGCCGAGCGCGACCACCGCGAAGGTGGCGAGCAGGATCGGCTCGTGCAGGGGGACGGCGTCCCAGGTGAGGCGGCCGAATATCAGCTTGGCCAGGTCCGGTGAGGTGGACATCGTCTTACTCTGTTCTTCTCATCTCGGCGCGGCCGGAGACCGCGCCGTGTCGGTTACAGCGCCGGGGACGGGCGGTCGGAGCGGGCGGCGGTCTTGCGGGGCGGGATGGCGCCGTCGGTCGGGGTGCAGACGGCGGCCACGAACCGGCGCGCCGGCTCGGCCTCGGACCCGCGGCGGGCCCGCTTGTCGTATTCCAGCGCCAGCACGTTGTGGATCCCGGCCATGCCCAGGCCGCCGTCGGCGTCGATGCGCATCATGTCGTTCATGCACATCTTGCTGCGGTCGACGCACATGTTGAGGATGGCCGGATAGAGGTCGGCCTCGACGGCGGCGTAGCGGCGAACCGGCTCGTTCTCGCTGGGCCGTTCGAGCTGGAGATAGGTCTCGCGGTCCAGCCGGCCGCCGGCTGTCTTGACCCCGGCCGCCCAGGCGTCGAAGCCGGCCTTGTCGAGGCCGTGGAACTTGAAGCGCATGCCCGAGAAGCCGGCGCCGCTGTAGTTGGCCGAGAAGCCGTCGTATTCGCCGGGCTTGTTGATCACCGCGTGCAGCTTGGTCTGCATGCCAGGCATGGCGTAGATCTGGCCGGCCAGGGCCGGCACGAAGAACGAGTTCATCACCGACGAGGCGGTGATCTTGAATTCGATGGGCGTGTCGACGGGGGCGGCCAGCTCGTTGACGGTGGCCACGCCCAGGTCGGGATAGATGAACAGCCACTTCCAATCCAGGGCGACCACCTCGACGCGCAGCGGCTTGGCGTCGGCGGCCACCGGCCGGGCGGGGGCGATGCGGTCCAGGGGGCGGTAGGGGTCGAGCAGGTGGGTGCTCATCCAGGTGATCGCGCCGAGGATGACGATGATCACCAGGGGCGCGGCCCAGATCACCACCTCCAGCCGGGTGGAGTGGTGCCATTCCGGATCGTAGGCGGCCTTGGTGTTCGAGCGCCGGTATTTCCAGGCGAAGAACAGGGTCAGGGCGATCACCGGCACGATGATCAGCAGCATCAGGACGGTGGCGACGAGGATCAGGTCGCGCTGCTGCACGGCCACGTCGCCCGAGGGATTCATCACCACCATGTCGCAGCCGGCCAGCAGGACCGGCAGGGACAGGAGGGCGAGTCGACGCAAGAGGTTCACGAGAGGACCTGGACTGAAAAAAGGCGCATGAGCCCGGCCGTAGTCCAATCGCGCCGCCTTCGACATTGGACGCTTTGTCCTACCGCACCGCAACATGGCGAGAAGGCCGGCCGACGCCCGGCCAGGGAACATCCCGTGCTGCGGCGCGCTATCTCTGGCGTGCGCGCATTTGTGAATTTGCGCCGCCTCGTCGGGCGGGCCATGCTGCCCCGTAGAGACCGCCGACAAGGCGGCGGCGGCCCTATCGGCCGCGCAGGCAGGAAACCGAGGAGCGTTCAGCAGTCCCATGAGTCAGGAGTTCGCCGTCCCGTCATCGTCCCGCCTCGAACGGGACGCACGCAGGATCAACGCGGAACACGCCAAGGTCGCTCCCGGCGAAATCGCCATCGGCGTGATCATCGGCAGGATGTCGGAGTTCTTCGACTTCTTCGTCTACGCCATCGCCTCGGTGCTGGTGTTCCCGCAGCTGTTCTTTCCGAACGTCGATCGGCTGACCGGCACGCTGTACGCCTTCGCCATCTTCGCCCTGGCCTTCCTGGCCCGGCCGATCGGCTCGGTGATCTTCACGGTCATCGACCGCCGCCACGGGCGCGGGGTCAAGCTGACCATCGCGCTGTTCCTGCTCGGCGGTTCGACGGCGGCGATCAGCTTCCTGCCCGGCTACGCCCAGGCCGGAGTCCTGGCGGTGTGGCTGCTGGCGGTCTGCCGGATCGGCCAAGGGCTGGCCCTGGCCGGCGCCTGGGACGGCCTGGCCTCCTTGCTGGCCCTCAACGCGCCCGAGAACCGGCGCGGCTGGTATGCGATGATGCCCCAGCTCGGCGCGCCGCTGGGCTTCCTGCTGGCCGCCGGCCTGTTCGCCTTCTTCGTCGGCTCGCTGTCGACGGCCGACTTCCTCGACTGGGGCTGGCGCTATCCGTTCTTCGTCGCCTTCGCCGTCAATGTCGTGGCGCTGTTCGCTCGCCTGCGGCTGGTGGCCACCGAGGAGTTCGGCCGCCTGTTCGAACGCCGCGAACTGAAGCCCGTCTCGGTGCGGCAACTGATCCGGGGCCAGGGCGGCTACATCCTGATCGGCGCCTTCGCGCCCCTGGCCAGCTTCGCCATGTTCCATCTGGTCACGGTGTTTCCGCTGTCCTGGGTGACGCTGTTCGAGGGCGAGAAGGCGGTCAGCTTCCTGCGCCTGGAGATGCTGGGGGCCTGCGTCGGCCTGCTCGGCATCGTCGCCTCGGGCCTGATCGCCGACCGCATCAACCGCCGCAACCAGCTGGCGCTGGCCGCCCTGCTGATCGCGGCCTTCAGCTTCGTGGCCCCGTCGCTGCTGGCGGGCGGTCCGGCCGGCGAGACGGCCTTCATGCTGATCGGCTTCGGCGTGCTGGGCCTGTCGTTCGGCCAGGCCGCCGGCGCGGTCAGCGCCAATTTCGCCCGACGCTACCGCTACACCGGCGCGGCCCTGACCTCGGACCTGTCGTGGCTGCTGGGCGCCGGCTTCGCGCCGCTGGTCGCGCTGAGCCTGTCGAGCCGCTTCGGGTTGTTCGCGGTGGGCGGCTATCTGCTGTCGGGCGCGCTCTGCACCCTGGTCGCTCTGACGGTCAACCGGCGGCTCGAACTGCGCGAATAGGCGTCGTGACGAGGTCCGGAGCGGCGGCCCGCTCCGGATCGCCCTGGAGCCCTAGTCCCGCGCCGGGCCGAGATGGAGCGCGATCAAGCCGCGCCCGGTCCTGGCCAAGGCCCGGACAGGGCCGTCGCCGCCCAGGGTGACGCGGGCGCTGCACGAGCCCTCCATCAACAGCATCAGCCCGTCGGCGAGGTCGTCGTTCGGCGCGCCGGCCCGCCGGGCGAGTTCGGTCAGCCGCCGGTGCAGCTCGCGCTTGTGCTCCATCGACACCTTCTGGGCGGGATGGTCGGTCTCGTGCAGTTCGATGGCGGCGTTGGCCAGGGGGCAGCCGTGGACGTCGCTCTCGGCGGCCTTGACCTCGGAGGCGTCGAACAGCGCCTCCAGCTGCTGGCGCGGGTCGCAGGTGCACGACAGCACCTCGTCCCACCAGCGCCAATAGTCCCGCGCCTGCTCGCGCATGACCTCGGCGATCAGCTCGTCCTTGGAGGGGAAGTTGCGATACAGCGTCATCTTGGTGGCTTCGGCCTCGCTGGCGATGGTCTCGACGCCGACCGCGCGGATGCCGCGTTCGTAGAAGGTTCGGCGGGCGGTCTCGAAGATGCGCTCGCGGGCAGGGCGGCGCAGGGTCTGCGCGCCGGTCCCATCGACCTCCGAATCGTCCACGGCCGTCTCCTCCTCAGAATTTCTGATGGCCATATTTCGGCCACGCTGGTTGACGCGCGAGTGACCGGTCAGTATCTCTCTGCTTCGCAAAGAGACCGAACGGTATCGTCACTTCCCTAACAATCGTTTCAGGTCGCCGCCTCGTCAAGTGCGGCGCCGGGACGCTCCCCAAGACCGCGCTGTCACGAGGATCGGAATTCCCATGCGTTTCCGGCAGATCATCACGACCTTCACCGTCCTCGCTGCCGTCGTCGGGGTGGCCGGCTGCCACGCCGCCGCCCAGGAGGAAGCCAAGCCCCCGGTCCAGCAGGTGTCGGTCGCCGAGGTGCAGACCCGCTCGCTGCGGCAGTGGGACGAGTTCACCGGCCGGCTCGAGGCGGTCGACAGCGTCGAGGTGCGGCCGCGCGTCGGCGGCTATGTCGACGCCGTGCGGCTCCAGGAGGGCGCACGGGTGCGCAAGGGGCAGGTGCTGTTCCAGATCGACGCCCGGCCGTTCCAGGCCGAGGTCGACCGCCTGACCGCCGAGGTCGCCCGCGCCCGCGCCAAGCTCGACCTGGCCGTGTCCGACCGCGAGCGCGGCCAGCGGCTGCTCGACCAGAACGCGGTAGCCAAGAGCGAGTACGACCGCCTGCAGTCCGAGGAGCGTTCGGCGCGGGCCGACGTGGCGGCGGCGACGGCGGCGTTGCAGGTCGCCCGGCTGAACCTCGAGTTCACCCGGGTGGTCTCGCCCATCGACGGACGGGTGTCGCGCGCCCTGATCACCCAGGGCAACCTCGTCACCAACGCCAGCCTGCTGACGACGGTGGTCTCGGACACGCCGATCTACGCCGCCTTCAACGCCGACGAGCAGACCTTCCTGAAGTACGCCGGCGCCGAGCGGGGCAAGGACAGCCCCGTCTATATGGGCCTGATGACCGAGACCGGCTATCCGCACCAGGGCCGGCTGCACTTCATCGACAACGCCGTCGACGCCAAGAGCGGCACGATCATGGGGCGGGCGGTGTTCGACAACGCCGACGGCCGCTTCACGCCGGGCCTGTTCGCCCGCATCCGGCTGGTCAGCCAGCAGGCCGAGACGGTCGCCCTGGTTCCCGACCGCGCCATCGCCGCCGACCTGGGCAAGCGCTACGTGCTGGTGGTCGGGCGCGGCGAGCGGGTCGAGTACCGGCCCGTGACCCTGGGCGCCCTGGCCGGCGACCTGCGCATCGTGCGCGCCGGCCTCAACGCCGGCGACCGCGTGGTGGTCGGCGGCCTGCAGAAGGTCAAGCCGGGCGACGCGGTCAAGCCGACGCTGCTCAAGGCCCAGGCGGTCAGCGCCGACGCGCTCAAGGACCTCGGACAGGTCGAGGCCGGGCCGGCCCAGGTCGCCCAGGCGTCGCCGCCGTCCGCGACCCGCCTGAACTGACCGCCCGGCTCCGGCCGGAAACCGACGCTCCCAGCCCTTTCAACCGGCCGCCCTCCGGCGGCCGATCCCTGGACCCTGCGCCATGAACTTCTCGAACTTCTTCATCGGCCGCCCACGGTTCGCCGCGGTGCTGTCGATCGTCATCTTCATCGCCGGGATGGTGGCGCTGCCGCTGCTGCCGATCAGCGAGTACCCCGAGGTGGTGCCCCCGACCGTGGTGGTGCGCGCCTCCTATCCGGGCGCCAACCCGGCCACCATCGGCCAGACGGTGGCCTCGCCCCTGGAGCAGGCGATCAACGGCGTCGAGGGGATGATCTACCAGTCCTCGCAGGCGGCGTCGGACGGCACGATGATGCTGACCATCACCTTCGCCCTAGGCACCGACCTCGACAAGGCCCAGGTGCAGGTCCAGAACCGCGTCGCCCAGGCCCTGCCCAAGCTGCCGCAGGAGGTGCAGCGCATCGGCGTGACCACCGACAAGTCGTCGCCGAACCTGTCCCTGGTCGTCCACCTGGTCTCGCCGGACGACCGCTACGACATGCTCTACCTGTCGAACTACGCGCAGCTGCACGTGCTCGATCGGCTGAAGCGCATCAACGGCGTCGGCGACGTGCAGATCTTCGGGGCCGGCGCCTATTCCATGCGCGTCTGGCTCGATCCCGAGAAGGTCGCCTCGCACGGCATGACCGCCGGCGACGTGGTCGCCGCCCTGCGCGAGCAGAACGTCCAGGTCGCCGCCGGCCAGCTCGGCGCGCCGCCGGCGCCCGGCCAGGCGGCGTTCCAGCTTTCCGTCGACGCGCCCGGCCGCCTGGTCAGCGAGCAGCAGTTCGGCGAGGTCGTCATCCGCTCGGGCCAGAACGGCGAGATCACCCGCCTGCGCGACGTCGCCCGCATCGAGCTGGGCTCGAACACCTACGCCCTGCGCTCGCTGCTCGACAACCAGCCGGCCGTGGCCATGCCGATCTTCCAGCGCCCGGGCTCCAACGCCCTCGACATGGCCAAGCAGGTCAAGTCGACCATGGAGGAGCTGAAGAAGGAGTTCCCGCAGGGCGTCGAGTACCGGATCGTCTACGACACCACCGCCTTCACCAAGGAATCCATCAAGTCGGTGATCCACACCCTGGTCGAGGCCATCGTCCTGGTGGTGCTGGTGGTCATCGTCTTCCTGCAGGGCTGGCGCGCCTCGGTGATCCCGCTGATCGCCGTGCCGGTGTCGCTGATCGGCGCCCTGGCGGTGATGCTGATGATGGGCTTCGGCCTCAACGCCCTGACCTTGTTCGGGCTGGTGCTGGCCATCGGCATCGTCGTCGACGACGCCATCGTCGTGGTCGAGAACGTCGAGCGCAACATCTCGCTCGGGCTCGCGCCCGCCGACGCCGCCCGCCGGGCGATGGGCGAGGTCACCGGCCCGATCATCTCCACGGCCCTGGTGCTGTGCGCGGTGTTCGTCCCGACCGCGTTCATCACCGGCCTGACCGGCCAGTTCTACCGCCAGTTCGCCCTGACCATCGCCATCTCGACGGTGATCTCGGCCTTCAACTCCCTGACCCTGTCGCCGGCCCTGGCCGCTGTGCTGCTCAGGTCGCACGACGCGCCCAAGGACCGCTTCCAGAAGCTGATCGACGCGGCGCTCGGCTGGCTGTTCACGCCGTTCAACCGGGTGTTCGCCGCCGGTTCGGCCGGCTATGTCCGCGGCGTCGGCAAGTTGCTCGGCCGTTCCGGCGCGGCCCTGGCGCTCTATGCCGGCCTGCTGGCCCTCACCGTCCTCGGGTTCGCCAAGACCCCGACCGGCTTCGTGCCCCAGCAGGACAAGCAGTACGTCGTGGCGGTGATCCAGCTGCCCGACGCCGCCTCGCTGGACCGCACCGAGGCGGTGGTGCGCCAAGTCACCGACCTTGGCCTCAAGACCCCCGGCGTCGCCCACGCCGTCGCCTTCCCGGGCCTGTCGGTCAACGGCCTGATGAACAGTCCGAACTCGGCGGCGGTGTTCTTCCCCCTGACCGACTTCAAGGAGCGTCGCAGCGAGGCGCTGTCCGTCACCGGCCTGGCCCAGACCCTGAACCAGAAGTTCGGGGCCATCCCCGACGCCCAGGTCGCCGTCTTCCCGCCGCCCTCGGTGCAGGGGCTGGGCACCATCGGCGGCTTCCGCATGCAGATCGAGGACCGGGCCGGCCTGGGCCCCGACGCCCTCTACGCCGCCACCCAGAACCTGATCGCCAAGGCGTCCAAGGACCCGGCCCTGGCCAACCTGTTCTCCAGCTATCAGGTGGGCGTGCCCAAGATCGCCGCCGACATCGACCGCGAGAAGGCGCGGGCGCAGGGGGTGTCGCTGACCAACCTGTTCGAGACCATGCAGGTCTATCTCGGCTCGCTCTACGTGAACGACTTCAACCGCTTCGGGCGCACCTACCAGGTCAACGTCCAGGCCGACCAGCGCTTCCGCCTGCAGCCCGAGCAGATGCTTCGCCTGCAGACCCGCAACGGCGCCGGCCAGATGATCCCCCTGGGCTCGTTCGTCACCTTCCGCGACGCGGTCGGCCCGGACCGGGAGTCGCACTACAACGGCGACCTGACCGCCGAGATCAACGGCGGGCCGGCTCCCGGCTATTCCAGCGGCCAGGCCCAGAAGGCGCTGGAGACCCTGGCCAAGCAGGAGCTGCCCAACGGCATGGGCTTCGAGTGGACCGAGCTGACCTACCAGCAGATCCTGGCCGGGGACACGGCGGCCTACATCTTCCCGCTCTGCGTGCTGCTGGTCTTCCTGGTGCTGGTCGCCCAGTACGAGAGCTGGAGCCTGCCGCTGGTGGTGATCCTGATCGTGCCGATGTGTCTGCTGTCGGCCCTGGTCGGCGTGCAGATCAGCCGCGGCGACAACAACATCTTCACCCAGATCGGGCTGATCGTGCTGGTGGGGCTGGCGTGCAAGAACGCCATCCTGATCGTCGAGTTCGCCAGGGAGCGCGAGCAGCACGGGGCCTCGGTGCTGGAGGCGGTGCTCGACGCCTGCCGCCTGCGCCTGCGGCCGATCCTGATGACCTCGGTGGCCTTCATCATGGGGGTCGCCCCCCTGGTGACCTCGCACGGCGCCGGCGCCGAGATGCGGCGGGCCATGGGCGTGGCGGTGTTCGCCGGCATGCTCGGCGTCACCCTGTTCGGCCTGGCCCTGACCCCGGTCTTCTACTTCGTCATCCGCCGCTTCACCGGCCGCAAGGCCGCCGCCGCCCTGCCGGCGGCCGACGCCCCCAACCCGTGAGCGCAAGGACCCGGAACCCGACCATGATCCCGATCCGTCCCGCCGCCGCGCTCGCCGCCGCGCTTCTCGTCTCGGCCTGCGCCGTCGGTCCCCGCTATCAGGCGCCGACGGTCGCGCCGCCGACCTTCCAGAACGCCGATCCCCAGGCCTTCGCGGTCGGCGCCGCCCCCGAGGCGTCGTGGTGGCGGGCTTTCCAGGACCCGACGCTCGACGACCTGGTCGCCCGCGCCCTGGCCGGCAACCTCGACCTGCGCATCGCCGGCGACCGGGTGCGCCAGGCCCGGGCCCTGTTCCGCGACGCCGAGCTGGACTTCGCGCCGCGGGTGACCAGCCGGGCCGGCTACGCCGCCAGCAAGCAGCAGCAGCCGGGCTTCTCCGATCAGCCGACGCACGTCGAGAGCTATCAGGCCGGCTTCGACGCCGCCTGGGAGATCGACCTCTTCGGCCGGGTGCGGCATTCCGTCGAGGCGGCCAAGGCCGACGCCCAGGCCGCCCGCTCGGACCTGCGCGACGCCCAGGTGGCGGTCGCCGCCGAGGTGGCGCGCAACTATTTCGAGCTGCGCGGCGCGCAAGTCCGCCTCGCGGTGGCGCGCCGCAACCTCGACACCCAGCGCGAGACGCTGCGCCTGACGCAGGTGCGCTTCGACGTCGGCCGGGGCGACGCCGTCGACGTGGCCAGCGCCCAGGCCCGCCTCAACGCCACCGAGGCGCAGATCCCGACGCTGATCGCCGCCGAGAAGCGCGCCAACTACCGGCTGGCGGTCCTGCTCGGCCAGCGCCCCGGCGCGCTCGACGAGGCGCTCAAGGCGCGCGACGCCGCCACGCCGCCGCTGTTGCGGGCCTTGCCGATCGGAGACGCGGCCGAGCTGCTGCGCCGCCGGCCGGACGTCCAGGCCGCCGAACGGCGCCTGGCCGGCGAGACGGCGCGGGCGGGGGTGGCGACCGCCGACCTGTTTCCCCGGGTGCGGGTGTCGGGCTTCATCGGCTTCCTTTCGGGAGACTTCTCGTCCCTGACCGACGCCCGGGGCCGGGCGTGGTCGGTGGCGCCGACCGTCAGCTGGCCGGCCCTCGATCTCGGCGGCGCCCGCGCCCGGCTGCGCGCGCAGCAGGCCAGCGCCGACGCCGCCCTGGCCGCCTACGACCAGACCGTGCTGCGGGCGCTGGAGGACCTGGAGACGGCGCTGGTCGCCTACCGTCAGCAACAGGCCGAGGTCGCCAGCCTGACGGACCAGGCCGCCGCCTCCCGCCGCGCCGCCGAACTGGCGCGCATCCAGTACAAGGAAGGCCGCATCGACTTCCTGGTCCTGCTCGACGCCGAGCGCACCCTGCTCGCCGCCGAGGATGGGCTGAGCGTGGCCGAGACCGGCGTCAACACCGCCGTGGTGGCGGTTTACAAGGCGCTCGGCGGCGGCTGGACCGCCTGAGGCGGCGCCCGCGACCCGGCGGCGTGAACTGAAAGCGCCGCCGGGCGTTCCTGGCCTGTCAGCTTACCGACACACGGCTGCGCTATCTGAATCCAATCCGGCTGGTTCGGGCGCGCCGCGCCTGGGCCGTCGGCGGTGCGCGTCCCCGTCATACATCGCGAACGGAGTCCGTCATGGGCATCTTCTCAAGCATCATGGACAAGATCTTCCACCACGGCGGGCAGGACGCGCCCGCCCCGGCGCCCGATCCCGCGCCGGCCGACGCCGCCCCGGCCGCCGAGGCCGCTCCCCCGCCGCCGCCCGCGCCGGTCGACGTCGCCGCCGTCCTCGACGGCATCGAGGATCAGAAGGGCGAGGACCTCAACTGGCGGACCTCGATCGTCGACCTGATGAAGCTGCTCGATCTCGACAGCAGCCTGCAACACCGCAAGGACCTTGCCGGCGAGTTGCAGTATGATGGCGACACGGACGACAGCGCGAGCATGAACATCTGGCTGCATGCGCAGGTGATGAAGAAGCTGGCCGAGAACGGCGGCGTCGTGCCGGCCGACCTGCAAGGCTGACCGCCGAGGCGCAGGCCGAACTTGATGGAGGAATGACATGGGTTTGCTTGACGGCGTTCTGGGCGGCCTGCTGAACCAGCAGGGCGGCGAAAATCAGAGCGGAAACATCATCGGCGCGCTGCTGGGCGGCGCGAACCAGCAGGGCGGCGCGGCCGGCGGCATCGGCGGGGTTCTCGAAACCCTGGCGGCCAACGGCATGGCCGACCACGTCGCCTCCTGGCTGGGCGACGGCCACAACCTGCCGATCAGCACCGACCAACTGCGCAGCGCCCTGGGCAATGAACAGGTGCAGCAGATGGCCTCGTCGCTGGGCCTGCCGGTCGACGACTTCCTGAAGCATGTCGCCGACCACCTGCCGGCCGCCGCGGCCGCCGGCGCCGCGACGCCGGACGACGGCGCCTCGGCCTGATTCGGAACTGTCCGGCGGCCCAGGGCGGCCGCCGGACAGTCTCTTCGTGGATTTTCCTCGGCGAGGGGCGCTCTAGCCCTTGTCGCCCGCCGCCGTGACGCCGGACGGCCAGTTGGCGATCGCCCGCGCCGCCGGCGGCAGTTCCTTGTCGATGACCACGCCGGGATAGAGCACGCGCATCCACAGCGCGCTGGCGGCGTCGGCGGCGGCCATGTCGTCGGCTCCCAGCTCGGCTAGCAGGCTCAGCAGACCCTCGTCGGGATAGATGATCAGCTTGCGGGCCAGATCGTCCATCATCGATCCCAGCAGATAGGCGACCAGCATGACGGCGCCTTCCGACAGCGCGCCCTGGGGATAGCGGCGCAGGACGCTGGCCGCTATGCGTTCGTACCAGCTCTGATTGGTGTTCTGCGTCATCTTGGCGAAGGTCGGGTCCTCGTCGCCGACCTGCAGGATGCAACGGAGCAGGCCGGAATTGCTCCGGCAGATGGCCAGCCACCGGCGGTTGGTGCGGCGGATGGTGTCGAACGGTCCCGCATCGGCGTCGCTGGTCAGATTGACGCTGAAGAAATCTTCCAACAGGCTGGTCAGCACAGCCATGGTCGCGTCGGTCTTGTCGCGGAAATAGACGTAGAACGAGCCTTCCGCGACCCCCGCCGCCTCGGTGACGTCGGTGACCCGCAGGGCGTGATAACCCTTTTGCTCCAAGACCTTGGCGGCGGCGATCTTCAGCCGCTCCCGCGTGCGCTGGCCCTTGGTCGGCGGCGGCGACGAGGCCAGGCGCGCTTCCAGGAAATCTATGAACGAAAGGCCGGCCTCGGGCGCGGCGAGCGTCGCCGATGGCGATGACGAGTGAGAGGCGGTTGACGAGGTCATAAAATTGAGGTCATTCTCATATTTAGTGATTTCAACCTGTACCCGCCTGGAGACGCCGTGTCCAATCCCAGCGCTGCTCGAATGCTGTCAGACTTTGCGCCCGGAAGCGAGATAGGCGTCTCGAACTGGATCGACGTGACGCAGGAGATGGTCGACGCCTTCGGCGCGGCCACGCTCGACCCCGATCCCCTGCATATCGATCCCGAGTGGGCGGCCGCCAACGGCCCCTTCGGCGGCTCCATCGCCTTCGGCTTCCTGACCATCGGCCTGTTGACGCCGATGTTCCACGACGCGGTCGGCCAGGGATGGGGCGACGATCCTGCGGTGGCGGGCTACAGTCTCAACTACGGTTTCGACCGCGTGCGGCTGGTTTCGCCGGTGCCGGTCGGCAGCCGGGTCCGCGGCCGGTTCGTGGTCGCCGAGCAGCGATGGGACGAGAAGGGGCGGCGTATCTTGAGCGTGGATTGCGAGATCGAGATCGAGAACGAGCCGCGGCCGGCCCTGGTTGCGCGTTGGCTGACCGCCTGGGTGCCTCCGTCCGCATGAGCCGCGCCCGTCCGCCCGCGCCGGCCCTGTCGCGGGGCGAGGCGGCGGCCTACGCCGTCGGTTCGTTCGCCAACGGCGTGTTCTCGACCGTGCCGACGGTGTTGTTGCTCTACTTCTGCACCGAGACGCTGGGCGTGCCGGCGGCCTGGGCCGCCGCCGCCGTGTTCGCGCCCAAGGCCTGGGCCATCTTCTGGGACCCGTTCGTCGGCGCCTGGTCGGACCGGACCCGCTCGCGGTTCGGCCGCCGGCGGCCGTTCCTGGCCGCCGGCTGCGTCGGGTTGCCCCTGGCCTTCGCCGCCCTGTTCTGGGCCCCGGTCCACGGACCCGTGGCGGGCTTCCTCTGGGCGGCCGGCGGCTACTTCCTGCTGGCCACGCTCTATTCGCTGTTCGCCGTGCCCCATAGCGCCGTTCCGGCCGAGATCGGCGCCGAACCCGCCCAGCGGGCCCGGCTGGTCGGCTGGCGGATGACCGCCGCGATGGTCGGCGTCCTGGCCGGGGCCGGCGGCGCGCCGGTCCTGATCCAGGCGTTCGGCGGCGGCCGGGCCGGCTATGCGGCCATGGGGGTCTGCGTCGCCGTCCTGTGCATGGCCGCGATGGTCAGCCCCCTGGTCATGCTGCGCCGTCACGACCGCCCCGCCGCCGCGAACGCGGGGCGGCCGGCCCCGGCGCCGCTGATCGGCCAGTTGCGCCTGGCCTTCTCCGACGCCGATTTCCGCCGCCTGGGCTGCGCGTTCCTGTTGCAGCTCACCGCCGTCGGCGCGGTTTCGGCCGCCGCCCCCTACATCGTCGTCGGCGCCTTCGGCCGGCCGGAGGGCGACGTCGGGACGGCGATGGGAGCCCTGCTGGTCGCCACCATCCTCAGCGTGCCCGTCTGGTCCTGGCTCGGCCGCCGCTATGGCGAAAGCCGGATGCTGGGCGTGGCCGCCGCCGGCTACGCCGCCGCCGCGCTGGCCGTCGGGGCCGCGACCATGCTGCACGTGGCTTGGCCCGTGGCCGTGGCCTGTTTCACCCTGGCCGGCGCGCCCTTCGCGGGCCTGCAAGTGCTGCCGTTCACCCTGGCCGCCCACGTCGCCCACGCCGCCAGCCGCGAGCGAGGCGGGGCGAACGGCGAGGCCGGCGGCATCGAGGGCGTGTTCACCGGCGTCTGGACCTCGATCGAAAAGCTCGGCCTCGCCTTGGGCCCCGCCCTGACGGCCGTGGTGCTGTCGTTCACCGGCAAGACCGGGCCGGCGATCGCCGGTTTCGTGGCGCTGGCTCCGGCGGCCCTGGCCCTGGCCTCGATGATCTTCCTCAACCCGTCGCGGGCCGCCGACGAAAGCCTGGAGCCGTCCGCATGACCGCCGTGTCCTCGTCGCCCGCGCCCGCGTCCCTCGAGGCGCCGCCGCTGCTGCCGCGCATCAGCGACTACTGCGCCTGGATGGCCGCCCGCACGCCCCAGGCCGAGGCCATGGTCCTCGACGGCCGCCGCTGGACCTACGCCGAGCTCGACGCGGCGGTGGACCGGCTGGCGCGGGCCCTGATCGCCGCCGGCGTCGTCAAGGGTGACCGCGTCGCCACTCTTCAGACGCCGCATCCGGACTATCTGATCGCCTTCCTGGCCGCCGCCTCGATCGGCGCCATCTGGATCGGGTTGAACCCCCGCTACCAACTGGAGGAGCTGGCCTATGTGCTGGAGGACTCCGCGCCCAAGGTGCTGCTGGCCCGCACGCGGATAGGCCCGCGCGACTACGCCGAGACCCTGGCGGCCCTGCGGGCGCGCCAGCCGGCCCTCGAGCTGGTGGCCGCCTTCGCCGGCGAGCCGTCCGCCCCCGGCGTGACGGCGTGGGAGGCGTTCATCGCCCTGGCCGACGATCGCCCGCCGGAGGCCCTGGCCGAGGCGCGGCGTGGCTGCGGCGGGCGCGACCCCTGCCTGATCGTCTACACCTCGGGCTCGACCGGCCGGCCGAAGGGGGCGCTGCTGCACCATCACGGCCTGGCGGCGTTCAGCCTGGCGCAGAACCAGGTCTGGCCGGTGCGGCCCCTGCGCGCGGTCAACTACTTCCCGATCAACCATGTCGGCTGCGTGGTGGATCTCAGCCTGCCGGCGTTGCTGGCCGGCGGGACAATCCTGTTCCTGGAGCAGTTCGAGCCGCGCGAGTGCCTGGCCCTGATGGCCGAGGAGCGCGCCACGATGTGGGGCTCGGTGCCGAGCTGCTTCCTCATGCAGCTCGACCTGCCGGATTTCGACAGGTTCGACCTCTCGTCCGTTCAGCTCATCCTGTGGGAGGGCGCGGCCATGCCGCGCGAGACCATCGAGCGGCTGGTCGCCGTGCATCCGCGCCTGGCGACCAATTACGGCATGACCGAGACCACCAGCGGCATCACCGTGCTGGAGCCCACGGCCGAGATCGAGCTGCTGTCCGCCTCGGTCGGCGCCCCGTTTCCCGGGGTCGAGGTTCGGCTGGTCGACGGCGAGGGGCGGGACGTGGCCGACGGCGAGACCGGGGAGGTCTGGGCGCGCTCGGCCTACAACATGCTGGGCTATTGGAACCGGCCGGAAGCCACGGCCGAGGCCCTGGACGCCGACGGCTGGTTCAGGACCGGCGACCTGGCCGTGCGCCGCCCGGACGGCCGCTACCGCATCGTCGGGCGGTTGAAGGAGATGTTCAAGTCGGGCGGCTACAACGTTTATCCGCGCGAGATCGAAGCGGTGCTGGAGGCCCACCCCTCGGTGGTCGAGGTCGCCGTGGTCTCGGCGGAAGATCCCGTCTGGCAAGAGGTGGGCGTGGCCTTCGTGGTCGCCGATCCGCCGGTTGCTGCGGGGGAGCTGGAGGCCTGGTGCCGCGAGCGGCTGGCCAACTACAAGCTGCCCAAGCGGTTCGTGTTCGAGGCCGCGCTGCCGCTGCTGCCCATCGGCAAGATCGACAAGACCGCCCTGAAGCGCCGCGCCGCGGCGGGAGCCGAAGCCCTGGCCTGACGGCCGGCGGTGCGAAAGGCATGGGGCGATCCGTCGGATCGCCCCATGCGCCATCTTCATTCATGAGGTCGTCGTGGCGCGCGCCGGGCTATCGCGTTCGGCCCTTGGGCGCCCGCCCGCCGGTCAGGGAGACCAGGGGCGGGTGGTGATCTCGATATGGCTGGCCTGCGCGCCGCCGTAGGCCACGGTGAAGGTCTCGGCCTTGCCTTGCGAATAGCGATGGAAGGTGTCGGCGTCGCCGCCGGCGATGGCCACCCGCAGGCGGTGTCCCTGCTTGATCAGGGCCGCCGTCGGCAGCAGCGCGAAGCGCAGGGTCATCATCTGGCCGGGCTTGACCGGCAGGGCGTCGGCGCGGCGGAAGCTGTGCGGCGCCGGGCCCTGGTCGTAGGGCAGACTGGCCGGATCGGCCGGCTTGCGGTGGATGGCGCGCAGCTGGCCCTCGCCCAGATAGGTCGAGCGGCCGTCGGGCGCGACGTCTTCGATATAGACGAACACCGCCGGGTCCGTGGTGCGCGCCGCCATGTGCAGGGTGACCACCGGCGTGCCCACCAGCTCGGTGTCGGCGTCCATCGGCGCGCTGTCGTAGGTGAGCAGCTTGGCGTCCTGCGGCCGGCGGTCGGCATAGGCCGGCGGCGTGCCGAATTGCGTCGACCAGCGGGTGGCCTTGCCGGTGGTGGCGGTGAAGTCGACGGCGTAGCGGTCCTGGCCGCCCTTCGCCGGGGCGGCGAAGTCCAGCGTCCGTCCCGGCGCCAGGAACAGCCGCTTGGGCTTGGCGTCGGCGGGAGGCCAGGCGGCGGTGTCGCGGAACGCCTTGGCGCCCATCACATAGTAGTGGATGCGCCGGCCGATGGCTTCGCCGGCCCGCACCCGGTCGGCGAAGGCGATGTTGGAGGCGTTCACCGCGTCCGCCGCCGGCCTGGGCGCGCGGTCGTCGGGGAAGAACGGGTCGGCCCCCACGCTCTGGCCGTGGTTGTTGGCGGTGATCCAGACCTCGGCCGGAACCTCGGGCGCGGAGCGATAGCGGGCCAGGGCGGCCTCGGCCATGCCGGCGTCCAGCCACGATCCCCAATATTGCACCGGCTTGCGTTCGCGGCGGATGGCGGCGAGGTGGGCGGCGGGCGAGGAGGAGAACAGGCTGTAGCCGTTGCGGCCGGGCTGGTCGCGGAAGGCGATCCCCTGATAGTCCTCGGGGCCCCAGTGCCGGCCCCGGCCGTTCAGGGCGGCGCGCAGGCTGGCGTAGGCCTCGTCGCCGTCGACCGGCTGAAGGGTCGGGAACAGCTTGGCGCAGTCCGCGACCTGCTTGCGGCAATCGGCGGGGCCTTCCTCGGGGTCTCGCCCGAGGTCCATGTCTCGCACCGCCGTACCCCAGGCCTTCAACATCCAGTCGTTGGATACGCCCCCCGGATTGAACAGGTGGGCGTAGACGTCGAAGTCGCTCTGGCGCGGAATGGCGGCCAGCAGGGCGGGGGCCGGGCGGCTGGTGGCCATGTCGGCGGTGTCGGCCATGTACGACGTGCCGGTGGCGATCACCTGGCCGTTGGACCAGGGCTGGCGCGCCAGATGGGCGATGATCTCGTCCATGTCCTTGCGCTCCTCCGGCCCGATGTCGATCAGCCGGCCGCCGAACGAGCTGGTCGAGCCGCGGGTGTCGACGACGGCCACCACATAGCCGGCGCGCCGCCAGGGCTCGCCCGCACGGGCCTGGCTGGCTCGGCCGTAGCGGGTCTGGATCAGGGCGACGGGGGCGGGCTTGGCCGGCTGCACGCCGCCGGGGAAGTAGAGGCTGACCGCCAGCCGCACGCCGTCGCGCATCGGCAGGTAGTAGGACTTGTCGCTCCAGCCGGCCGGCCGGGCGGCGGCCGACGGCGCCTTCGCCGCGTCGGCGGCTTGGGCCGTCAGGGCGGGCGCGGCGACGGCGAGGGCGGCGGCGAGGATCGGCGCGCTCTTGCGGATCATGGCGGCCCCCTCAGTACTTGAGCTTGAGTTCGACGCCGAACGTGCGCGGCTCGCCCAGGATGATGAACTTCTGGCCGACCAGCGGCTGCCCCGACAAGTCGAACAGGCGCTGCGTATAGATTTCGTCGCCGAGGTTCTTGCCCCACAGGGAGATGCGCCAGCGATCGTCCGACGAGGTCAGCGTCAGCCGGGCGTTCAACAGGCCGTAGGCGTGGACGACGCCGTCCGGATCGGCGTCGTTGGAAATGTAGGTGCGGCCGCGCATCTGGTACTCGCCGAACAGCGACACCGTGCCCAGGCCCTGGAGTGGGAAGCGGTACTCGGCGTTGAGATCGGCGGTGTAGTTCGGCGCGTAGGCGATGTGGTGCAACGGCTCGCCGGTCGGCAGAAGGCCGCCGTCGTACAAGGCCTCCTGGATCGACAGGTTGCCGCCCAGGGTCAGGCGTTCGGTCGGGCGGCCGGTGACCTCGATCTCGACGCCCTGGCTGTGGGCCTTGCCGGCGTTGAGGATGATCGGGTCGTAGACCGGCGTGGCGGGATTGTCCTCGGAGAGCTGGATCTTGCTCCAGGCCATGTAATAGAGCGCGGTGTTGACCACGAGCCGGCGGTCGAAGAACTGGGTCTTCAGGCCGACCTCGTAGTTCCACAGGGATTCCGGACCGAAGGCGATGCCGTCGGCGCTGCCCAGGGCGTCGTTGAAGCCGCCGCTCTTGAAGCCCTTGCTGGCCGTCGCATAGGCCATGATGTCGGGCGAGAAGCGGTAGCGGATGTTGGCGTTGGGGGTGAACTGGCTCCATGAGCCGTTGGCCCGGACGTCGGTGTTGCCGCCGAGCAGGTTGATGACGTCGCGCTGCACGTAGTGGATGGTCTTTTCGTCCACCGTGTAGCGGCCGCCGACTGTGACGTCCAAGCGGGGGGTCACCTTCCAGGTGGCGCTGACGAAGGCCGCCTTGCTGGTGGTCTCGAGCTGGCCGTTCGATCCCGTGCGGACCCCGGTCAGCGAGGGATCGCCCAGGCTCTTGGCGAGATCTGAGCCGATCTCGACGAAGCTCTGGTTGTCGCTGTTCTGGTGGTAGTAGTAGAGCCCGGCCAGCCAGTCGACCGGACCGGTGGAGAAGTCGAAGCGCAGCTCCTCGGACCAGCGCGACACCCGCTCCGGGTCGCCGTCATAGAGCATCTTGAGCGGCGAGCGGTCGGTGTCGTTGCGGCTGAAATAGTCGTGCCAGTGATACGAGGCGATGTTGGTGACGCCCACCTCGCCGATCCGCGTCTTGAAGGTGGCCGCCAGGTCCCAGGCCCGCAGGCGTTCCTGGTTGGGGCTGTCGGAATAGACCTTGCGGTCGTAGGGGTTGGTGTTGAGCGGCAGGCCGGCGGCGATCAGAGCCTGCGGCAGGTCGGCGTTCAGATTGTAGCGCAGGGTCTCGAAGACCAGCTGTTCCTGGTCGACCTCGCGGTAGCTGCCGGTCAGCAGCAGGCTGGTGGCCGGGGCGAAGTCGAACAGCAGCTGGCCGCGGGTGGACCAGGCGTCGTGGTTGTTGACGTCGCGGTTGAGATAGACGTTGCGGTCGTAGCCGCCGTGCTCGTCCTTGATGAAGGCCAGCTTGCCCGACACCAGGCCGGCGACGATGGGGCCGCTGACCGAGGCGCCGATGCGGTAGGCGCTGTAGTTGCCGACGTCGGCGGTGACCGAGGCCGTCAGGGTGTCTGACGGCCGTTCGGTGGTGATGCTGATCACCCCGCCGATGGTGTTGCGGCCGAACAGGGTGCCCTGCGGCCCGCGCAGCACCTCGACCCGGGCGACGTCATAGAGGTCGAGGTCGGCGCCGGCGCCCTGGGACTGGTAGATTTCGTCGACATAGAAGCCGACCGCGGGGTCGGCCCCGGCCGAGCCGGCGCCCCCGACGACGCCGCGCAGGGAGGTGGGCGACAGCTTGAGGTCGCCATAGTCGGCGTATTGCAGGCCGGGCGTCTGCCGGGCGATGTCGGCGACGTCCTTGATGCCCTTGCGCTCCATCGCCTCAGCGGTGACGGCGGTGATCGAGATCGGCGTCTCCTGCAGGCGTTCGGAACGCTTGCGCGCGGTGACGACCACCTCCTCGATGGTGCTGGTCGCGCCGGGCGCGGCGTCGACGGTTTCGGCCCAGACAGGGCCGACGAGGCCGAGAGCGAAAGCGCTGCCCAGGCAGGCCCTCGAATTGAAGCGTGACATAGTTCCTCCCCTTAATTATTAAATATGAGATCATTCTCAATTATAACTGTCAATCACGCGGTGGTTGTCTGGCGAAAACATTATGGGGCGGCGGCGAGTCGGCCCCCGGACGAGGAGGGGGAATGGGTCTGGAAACGTGGACGAGCCCAGGACGGGCCGGGGCGCGCCGGCGGCTGAAGCCGGGGCCGGCCGGCTCGCCGATCCTGCGGGCTCCGGGGGTGTTCGACGCCCTGTCGGCCGTGCTGGTCGAGCAGGCCGGCTTCGAGGCGGCCTTCCTGTCCGGCTCGGCCCTGGCCTGGTCGCAGCTGGCGCGCCCGGATGTCGGCCTGCTGTCGCCGGTCGAGATCGCCGACAGCCTGGCGCGCATCCGCGACCGGGTCGAAATCCCCATCCTGGTCGACGCCGACGGCGGCTTCGGCAACGCGGCCCAGACGGCGCGGACGGTGCGGATGTTCGAGGCGGCCGGCGCCGACGGGGTGCAGATCGAGGACCAGGCCGAGGTCAAGCCGGCCGACGCCATGACCACGCGGCCGCTGGTTCCCCTGGAGGTCATGGTCGGCAAGCTGAAAGCCGCCCAGGACGCTCGACGTTCCGACCAGACGGCGATAAGCGCCCGCACCGACGCGGTTTCGACCGCCGGGTTCGACGAGGCGCTTCGCCGCGCGGCGGCCTTCGTCGAGATCGGCGTCGACCTGCTGTTCGTGGAATCGCTGTCGGAGCCGGGTCAGGTCGAGACCCTGGCGCGCGAGTTCGGCGGGGCCGTCCCGCTGGTCCACAACCTGCTGGACGGCGGCCCATCGCCCCTGCGCACGGCGCGGGACGCCGAGGCGGCCGGCTTCTCCCTGGCGCTGTTCCCGGGCGCGGCGATCCAGGCCGCCGCCCCGGCGATGCAGGGGGCTCTCGCCGCCCTGGCGGCGTCGGGCGCGCCGGACGCCACGATGAGCCGCGCCGCGCTCAACGCCGCCGTCGACGGCCCCGACTTCCTGGAGGCCTTCGCTCGCTACGCCGGGACGGCCCAGGCGGCGCCCAGGACCTGACCATGACCCTTCCGTTTCCTCCAGCCGATGAAAGACGATCCATGTCCAGACGCTTCCGCGCTGCTTTGCTGACCCTCGCCGCCGGCCTGTCGGCCGCGTCCGCCGCCGCCGCCCAGAGCACGGCGGCCGACCTCGACCGGACCCTGGGCGAGGTGCAGGCCAAGTCGCACATTCCCGGCTTCTGCGTGGCGGCGTTCGACGCCGACCATGTCATCTACGAGAAAGGCTTCGGCTACGCCGACGTCGCCTCCAAGCGGCCCTACACGCCCCAGACCGTCCAGCCGATCGGCTCGATCAGCAAGACCCTGATCGGCGTCGCCCTGATGAAGGGCGTCGAGCGCGGCTGGTTCACGCTGGACGACGACATCGACACGCTGCTGCCGTTCCCGGTGCGCAACCCCGACTTCCCCGACAAGCCGATCACCTTGCGCCAGCTCGCCACCCACACCTCGGGCATAGTCGACCGCGAGGCGGTCTATGAGGCGGGCTATGTCGCGGGCGACCGCAACGACCTGCAGATCGCCGGCTTCCTGAAAGACTACTTCACCGTCGGCGGCAAGACCTACAGCAAGCGCAACTTCGCCAGGACTGCGCCCGGCGCGGCCTACGCCTACAGCAATATCGGCGCGACCCTGGCGGCCTACATCGTCGAGCTGAAGGCTGGCGAATCCTATGCCGACTTCACCCGCAAGACCATTCTGGAGCCCCTGGGCATGAGCCGCTCGGGCTGGACCGACCAGACCTCCGGGCCGGAGCGGGCGACCCTGTACGACGAAAAGCTCAAGCCCTATCCGGTCTACACCCTGGCCACCTATCCGGACGGCGGGCTGCGCACCTCGTGCGAGGACCTCGCCAAGTTCGTCGCTTCGGTGCTGAAGGGGCGGGCGGGCCAGGACGGCCTGCTCAAGGCGGGCTCCGTCGAGGCGATGCTGAAGCCGCAGTTCGCCGCCGGGGCCATGCCGGCGAGCCTGTCGCCCAAGGAGCCGAACCAGGGCGTGTTCTGGCAGCACCGGCGCGAGGGAACGGTCGGCCATTTCGGCGGCGACCCGGGGGTCTCCACCTTCATGGCCATCGACCCGAAGACGAACGTCGGCAAGGTCATGCTGGCCAATGTCGGCGGCGAGGCCGCCCTGCGCGCCTACGGCGCCGAGCTGGGCGCCGCCTGGCGGGCGGTGCTGGCCTACGAGCCCAAGCCGCCGGCCAAGTGACGCCCGCCGCGAAGGCGCCGGTCAGGTCGGCGCCTTCCACACCTGGCCGAGCAGGCGGCGGAAGTTGCCGCCCAGCACGGCCTGGATGTTGGCGTCGGAATAGCCCCGCCGGATCATGGCCTCGGTGAGGTCGTAGATGCGGCGCGGATGGTCGTAGCCGTCGGTGTCGAGCTTGTCGCGGAAGGCGTAGCTGGCCTTGTAGTGCGAGCGCATCTCCTTGACGACCGCGTCCGGAAGCTTGTCGTAGCCGTAGAGATCGCTGTCGGAGCCGACCCCGACATGCTCGAAACCGACCAGCTTGGCGACGTGGTCGATGTGGTCGATGATGTGCTCCACCGTCGTCGGCTCCTTGGCCGAGACGAAGTTGCGCACCGCCGTGATCCCCATGACGCCGCCCTTGGCCGCCAGCTTGCGGATGGCCTCGTCGGTCTTGAGCCGGGGGTGGTCGTTGAGCGCGCGGCAGTTGGAATGGGTGACGGCGATCGGGCCCTTGGACAGCTCGATGGCGTCCAGGGTGGTGCGGTCGCCCGAGTGGGAGACATCGATCAGCATGCCCACCTCGTTCATCTTCTGGATGATCTGGGCGCCGTAGTCGGTGACGCCGCCGTCGATGCGCTCGGTGCTGCCCGAGCCCAGCAGGTTCTGGCGGTTGTAGGTGAGCTGCGAGGCCCGCTGGCCCAGGTCGTAGAAGGCCTTGACGTCGTCGACCGTGCGGAAGTGGTCGGCGTTCTGGACGCCGTGGATCACCGCGATCTTGCCCTGGGCCTTGGCCCGGTCGATGTCGGCGGCCTGGTCGACCAGCAGGAAGCTGTCGCTGTTGCGGCCGATGAAGCCGCTCCAGGCCGAGAGGAAGGTCAGGACATCGGCGTAGGAGTCCGGGCCGTTGAAGCCGACCGAGTTGTGGAAGGCGGTGACGCCGCTGGCCTTGAACGCCTCCAGCTTGGCGGGCGTCAGGGCCTTGTCGTAGAGGTCGGGCGTATCGCCCATGAAGATCGGGGCCAGCATGTCGATGACCAGGCTGCGTCCCACCAGATCGATCGTCCGGCGGGAGTATTGTCGCGTCGCCGCCGCCTCAGCCGGGGAGAGCGAGGCGGCGGCGATCGCGCCCGCGCCGCCGATGAAGGCGCGGCGGGTGGCCAGGGACAGGGGCGGCATGGACGTCTCCAATTATAATTATGATCTCAATTTCATAGTATGGCGCGGGCGAGACTGGCAAGCGGGCCGTTGGGAGCCGGGGAGCAACGAAAAAGGCCGCCGCGGCGACCCCCGACCCGTTCGGATCGGAGGCCGCCGCGACGGCCTTGGCGCAGGGCTGAAGCCTTAGGCTTAAGGCAGCTTGGCGCTGAGCGAGACGCCGATGATGCGCGGCTCGTTGAGCACGGCGGCCATGTAGTTCTCGATCACGCCCTTGAGGTTCTTCTCGTTGGTGATGTTGCGGGCGAACAGGGCCAGTTCGTACTGACGGTCGGCGGGGGTGTAGCCGATCTTCAGGCCGCCCTCGAAGTTGCCGTCGGCGTAGAACTCCTTGGTCTTGTAGAGCACGAAGTTCGTATAGCCCTGGACGTTCCAGTCGGTGGCCACGAACACCTCGCCGTTGTTGCGGAGCGGGAAGGTGTAGCGGGCGGTGAAGTCCAGGTTGTACTCCGGCGCGTTCGGCAGCGGGTTGCCGTCGATCTGGGCGTAGACGTTCGAGCCGATCTTGATGGTCGGGTTCTGGACGGTGCAGACCACCACGCCGCTCAGCGCGCAGACCTGGGCGTAGACCCGCTTGTCCTGGATCTCGCTGTGCAGCAGGCTGAGGCCGCCGGTCAGCACCAAGTTGGGGATCGGCCGCCATTCGGCGTCGGCTTCCAGGCCGTAGGCCTGGGCCTTGTCGGCGTTGAACAGCACGCCGTTGCCGTTGGAGTCGTTGCCGTTCAGCTGGATGTCGTCGACCGTGTAGGTGAACACGGTGGCGTTCAGCCGCAGGCGGTTGTCGAACAGGCGGCTCTTGACGCCCGCTTCGTACGACAGGATCGTCTCGGAGTTGGCGGTGGTGAAGTCCGAGTTGAACACCGCCGAACGGCCCTGGATGGTCGGGCCGCGGAAGCCGCGGGCGATGCGGGCGTAGACGCTCAGATCGGGATTGACCTGATAGAGCGCGCTCAGGTCCCAGCTCGGCTGGGTGTCCGACAGGCTGACGAACTTGCGGCCGGTGTAGGTGACGACGCCGGCGGCGGTGTCGGCGGTCTTGAGCAGCCGGGTCTCCTTGGAGTCCTCGGTGGTGCGGGCGCCGGCGGTGATGGTCAGGTTCGGCAGAACCTCATAGCTGACCTGGCCGAACAGCGCCCACGAGGTGTTGACGTTGCGCAGGCGCACCCAGTTGTTCGGGTTGGTCCCGGTGAAGTAGGCGCGCTGGTAGAAGTCGGTGGTGTCGCGCGAGTCGAAGTAGAGGCCGCCGACCTGCCACTTCAGGCGGCTGTCGCCGGCGCTCGCGAGGCGCAGTTCCTGGGTGTACTGGCCGAGGTTGCGCACCTTGCCCATCGACTCGCCGAAGCCGACGCCGCCGAAGTTGGCCGCCGCGCCGCCGTCGGTGTCGCCGCGGCTGTAGCCCGAGGTGGTCTCGTAGGCGGTGATCGAGGTCAGCGTCATCGGGCCGAACTCGTAGGCCGCTTTGACCGAGCCGCCGTAGGTCTTGTAGGCCTGCGGGTTGTCGCCGCCCTCGTCATAGGCGACCTGCGAGCGCGACACGCCGCTGACGCTGTTGGAGCCCTGCGCCAGGCCGGCGCGGTGGAACAGGGTCGAGGTCCCGCTGTACTCGCGGGCGTGGGCCGAGCCCAGGATCGACAGGCGGTCGGTCGGCTTCCACAGCAGCTGGCCGCGGACGTCGCGCTCGTCGAAGCCGCCCATGGCGTCGTTCTTGGGCGTGATGGTGCCGTCGGCGCTCGGGCCGTTGTAGGTGTTGTCCACCCAGTCGTCGCGGTGCTGGTACAGGGCCGACAGGCGGAAGGTCAGCTCTTCGCCCTTGATCGGGCCGCCGACGCCGGCGTCCAGGGTGAAGGTGTTGTAGCTGCCGTAGGACGCCTGGGCGCGGCCGTTGAAGTCGGCGCTCGGCTTGATGGTGTCGAACTTGATGATGCCGGCGGTGGTGTTGCGGCCGAACAGCGAGCCCTGCGGGCCGCGCAGCACTTCGACCTGCTGGACGTCGAACACGGGGTTCGACTTCAGCACCACGTGCTCGAGGACGACGTCGTCCTGGATGATCGACACCGGCTGCGAGGCGCCGAGATAGAAGTCGATGTTGCCCAGGCCGCGGATGTAGAAGCGCGGGAAGATGCGGCCGGTGGTGGTCTCGGCGTAGAGGCCGGGCACCCGGCCCGACAGCGACAGGATGTCGTCGCCGCCGGTCTGGAAGGCGCGCAGCTGTTCGCCTCCGACGGCGGCCACCGACAGCGGAACCTTCTGCAGGTTTTCGGAGCGCCGCTCGGCGGTGACGATGATCTCGCTCAGTTCGGTGGTCGGCTTCGCCTCTTCGGCCCAGGCCGAGGCCGCGCACGAAAGGGCGGCGAAAGCGCTGGTCAGCAGCAGCGCAGGCCGCCGGGCGATGAACTTGGACAAGATAGAAACCCCCTCAGGTCAAAAAAGTCACAGCGGTCTGGCCTCGGCCGCACGCCGCCCGGGCGATCATCGAGGATGTTCGCCAAACGGACGGCTGTTTGGGATTGGGCGGGCCAGCCTGCCGGGCGGACCCAGTAGGCGGCGTTTGTGTAGGTATGATGACTGCGCCTGTGGGTAATATTGATTTCCCAAATGAAAACGCGGCCGCGCGGCGTCGCGGCGGTCGCCGGCGTTCAGCTAGACTGTGGAAAATCCAGGCGTTCGCGGGGGCGCCAAAATGCTGTGTGGTTTCGGGGCCACAGCATCTCTGATTTTTCCTTTCTTTCGCACGTGCAGCAAAGGGCGCGATCGGCCGGCGCGGGCTCGCCATGGCCGGCGATATGGTGAAGCATCCCGCCGCCAGCGACAGAACCAGGATCGCCCGATGCCGCTTCGTCTTCCGCCCTTGTCGCCGCTGCGCTTCTTCGAGGCGGCCGGGCGGCTGCAGAGCTTCCGGCTCGCCGCGGCCGAGCTGAACGTGACGCCGAGCGCGGTGAGCCACGCCGTCGTCGGCCTGGAGCGGGCCCTGGGCGTCGAACTGTTCGTTCGCGAGCCGCGGCGGCTGACCCTGACCCCCGAGGGCGCGGACTTCCTGCCCTTCGTCTCCGAGGGACTGTCGCTCATCGCGGTCGGGGCCGAGCGTCTGCCCGACCGACGCGCCGACCGCGCGATCAGGATCAGCTGCGCGCCGACCCTGGCCTCGCGCTGGCTGCTGCCCCGGCTGGGCGGCTTCAGCGCGCTGCGGCCCAAGGCGCAGGTGCATGTGGACACCACCCAGCGCCAGGTCGGCTTCCCCGCCGACGGGTTCGATTTCGCCGTGAGGATGAGCCGCGCCTCGGTCGCCGGCCCGACCTGGACCCGGCTGTTCGGCGAGCGGCTGGTCCCGGTGTGCAGTCCCGCCTGCCGCCAGGCCCTGCTGGACGCCGACGGCCGGGCCGACCTCGGCCGGGCGCGGCTCATCCATGTGGCTCCGGCCGGCGAGGACTGGCGGGTCTGGCTGGAGAAGGCCGGGCTGAAGCACGAGGCCGCCGAGGGCGGCCTCAGCGTCGACACCATCCAGCTGGCGTTCGAGGCCGCCGCGAGGGGGCTGGGCGTGGCGCTCGGCCGGCGGCCGCTGGTCGATGGCGACCTGGCCTCCGGCGCACTGGTCGATCTGGGCCTGCCCGAGGTCGAGGCCGAAACCGCCTATTGGCTGGTGGGCTCCGACGGCGCCGATCGCCGGTCGGACCTCGTCGCTTTCCGGCGTTGGCTGCTGGCCGAGGCGGCGGCGCTCTGAAGGGCGCGGATGGGTGAGCATCCCTCATCCGCCGTTGAAGCCTTCTCGTTTGTGAGGCCGACGCTCGAACGGCATTGTCGAGGCCAGGAGCGTCGAAAATGTCCATTGCGAGTTCAATCCGTCACGCGTTTTCCGGTCGCCGGACCATGGTGATCGTCGTCGCCGGCGCGCTCGTGCTCAGCGCGGCGATGGGCGTGCGGCAGACCTTCGGCCTGTTCATCGGACCGTTCTCCTTCGATCGGGGCCTGCCTGTCACCCTGGTCGCCTTCGCCATCGCCCTGCACAATCTGGTGTGGGGCGCCGCGCAGCCCTTCGCGGGCGCCGCCGCCGACCGTTTCGGCGCGACGCCGGTGGTGGCGTTCGGCGCGGCGGTCTTCGCGGCGGGGCTGGCCCTGGCCGGGGCCGCGCCCAACGGCGCCATGCTGGTGATCGGCATGGGCGTGCTGGTCGGCGTCGGCATCAGCTGCACCAGTTTCGGCGTGGTGCTGACGGCGGTGGGCCGCTCGGCCTCGCCCGAACAGCGCAGCATGGCGATGGGCCTCGCCAGCGCCGGTGGTTCGCTGGGCCAGGTGCTGATGGCGCCGCTGGCCCAGGCGATCAACCAGGCGGCGGGCGTCTCGACCTCGCTGTTCGCGCTGGCCCTGTTGATGCTGGCCGCCATGCCCCTGGGGATCGTCCTCGACCGTGGCCGATCCGCGCCCGCCAAGCCCTCAGGCGCGGCCGGGGAATCGCTTGGGAAAGCGCTGTCATTGGCGTGGCGCCATCGCGGCTACCGGCTGTTGACGCTGGGCTTCTTCACCTGCGGCTTCCAGCTCGCCTTCATCGCCACCCACCTCCCGGGATACTTGTCGCTCTGCCACATGCCCGCCGGCCTGGGCGTGACCGCCCTGGCCCTGATCGGCCTGTTCAACATGGGCGGCAGTTGGGCGTGCGGCTGGCTGGGCGGCCGGCGCCCCCAGCAGAAGGTGCTGGGCTGGCTCTATCTCGTGCGGGGCGCGGCCATCGCCGCCTTCTTCCTGTCGCCCAAGAGCCCGCTGTCGGTGACGGTTTTCGCGGCGGTCATGGGCCTGACCTGGCTGGGCACGGTGCCGCTGACCAGCGGGCTGGTGGCCAAGATCTTCGGCGTGCGCCACCTGGGAACCCTGTTCGGCGTCTGTTTCCTCAGCCACCAGATCGGCTCGTTCCTCGGCGCGTGGCTGGGCGGCTTCGTCTTCGACCAGACCGGGTCCTATACGCTGGTCTGGTGGATCACGGCGGCGGCTGGCTTTCTAGCCGCGGGCCTGCACTTCATGATCGACGATCGGCCCGAGGCCGTTCCGCCGGCGCCCGAGCCGCTGGCCGTCTGACGCGCCGCCTCGTCAGCCCGCTTCTCCGGCGCGGCGGCCTTGACGCGGCCGCCAAGTCGGCGGCGGATGTCCGGGGAGGGGGCGGCGACGTCGAGAGAGCGTCATGCGCAAGTTCGGATGGAGATGCGGCGCGGCCCTGGGGCTAGCCGTCGCCGGCGCCGGCGACGCCTCGGCCAGGCCGCCGCCAGCCCCGCCGACGCCGGTGGAGGGGCTGACCGTCATGGGCTCGGCGCCGCCCCAGGTGGTCGCCACCTATCCGGCGCCGTCCGCCGAGGTCGCGCCGGGCGAACTGGTCCTGAAGGTGGTGTTCGACCAGCCGATGACCGAGGCGGGATGGGCCTACAGCCAGGGCGCGGGCGGCGAGCTGCCGCCGTGCCTGGCCCAACCGCGCCTGCTGGCCGACCGCAAGACCTTCGTGCTGCTCTGCATGCTGCGGCCCGACACCCGCTACGCCGTGCGCCTCAACGGCGTGGTCGCGCGCGGCTTCCTCAACGCCGGCGACCGCTCGGCCAGGGCCTACGAGTTCCAGTTCGCCGCCGGCGACGGCGAGCCGGTCCGCACGCTCGACGCGGCCATGCGCGCCGCCGGTCTCAAGGACGACGAGAGCCCGATCATGGGCCGGGGGCCGGCCGTCGGCGCCATCGAATCCCGGCCGCCGGCCGCCGCGCCCTGACCCGGTCAGGCCGCCTTGCGGCGCACCCGATAGGCGCAGCGCCGGGCGCCGAGGAGGATGTGCTCGTCGCGCTCCACCGTGCAGTCCGGCCCCAGGGCTTCCTGGAAGATGGTCAGCTCCGCCCGGCAAAAACCCTGGCAGAACGCCGCCGCCGCGCAGATCGGGCAATGGTTCTCGACCAGCAGCCAGCCGTCGCCGTCCTCTGCGGGCCGCCATTCGGCCATGTAGCCTTCGCCGGTCCTGATCTCGGCGAGCGCCGTCAGCCGCGCCTCGACGTCCTGCGCCGTGGCCAGGGCGGCGCCGTAGGCGACGCGCATCTGGTCCTCGCGCGCGGCGATCAGCTGGTCCAGGGCCTCGGCGCCCAGCACCTCGCGCACGCCGCGGAGCAGGCTGACGGTCAGTTCGGCGTGCCCGTCCGGAAAACGGGCGTGGCCGCGCTCGGTCAGCCGCCAGACCTGGGTCGGACGGCCGACGCCCTGCGCGGTCGTCTGCGCCGTCGCCAGCCCGTCGGCGGCCAACTTGATCAGTTGCTGCCGGGCGTTCTCGCCGGTGGTGCCCAGCGCGGCGCCCAGTTCGGCCGCCGTCTGCGGGCCGCGGCTCTTGAGCAGGGCCAGCAGCCGCTCGGCGGTCGAACGCGGTTGCGGCGAATATTCCAAGTGAGTGGTTGACATAGCCGCTCGGGATTAATATTCCAAATTGTCACTTGTTTTATTAACCGGCCTGTCGGTCGAGCGCAACGCGAAAGCTGCGCGCCTTCGGGTTCCGGGCGTGAAAAAGGAGTTCCGTGATGGCGCAATCGCAAGTGGGCTGGGGCGCGCTGCTGTCGGGAGGGAACGGCGTGCGGTCCATCGCCCTGGCCGGCGGCGTCGCCCTGCACGCCGTCAACGTCTATGTGGCGACCACCATCCTGCCGTCGGTGGTCAAGGACATCGGCGGGCTCGACCTCTACGCCTGGAACACCACGCTGTTCGTGGTGGCCTCGATCATCGGCTCGGCCCTGTCGGCCAGGCTGCTTCAAGGGGCGGGGCCGCGCGGCGCCTACGCGGTCGGCTCGCTGCTGTTCGGCCTGGGCACGTTGATCTGCGCGATCGCGCCTGGAATGCCGGTGCTTCTGCTCGGCCGTCTGGTCCAGGGGCTGGGCGGAGGCTTCCTCTTCGCCCTGTCCTACGCGATGATCCGGATCGTGTTCGCCGAGGCGCTGTGGCCGCGGGCCATGGCCCTGGTCTCGGGCATGTGGGGCGTGGCCACCCTGACCGGGCCGGCGATCGGCGGGATCTTCGCCGAGATCGGCGCCTGGCGGGCGGCCTTCTGGTCGATGGTCCCGGCCACGGCGCTGTTCGCCGCCCTGGCCTTCACCGTCCTGCCGGGGCGCAGCCGCGACGCCGCCGAGCGGTCGAGCCCGCCCCTGACGCAGCTGGCGCTGCTGGGCCTGGCGGTGATGGCCGTGTCGGTCGGCGGCGTGCGCGCCGACCTCGCCTGGAACGTCGCCGGAATCGTCGCCGCCATGGTCCTGCTGACGGCGCTCGTCCTGGTCGAGCGCGGCGCGGCCAAGCGGCTGCTGCCGCGCGGCTCCCTGCGCCTGGCCGCGCCGCTGGGCGTCCTGTTCCTGACCATGTCGCTGCTCTCGATCACCGTGACCTCCAGCGAGATCTTCGTGCCTTTGTTCCTCCAGGTGCTGCACGGACAGTCGCCGCTGGCGGCCGGCTACCTCGCCGCCGCCATGGCGGCCGGATGGACGACGGGCTCGATCGGCAGCTCGGGCGCCCAGGGGCGGCGGGCCGGACGAGCCATCGTCCTTGCGCCGCTGTTGGCGTTGATCGGCATGGTGCTGCTGGCCCTGCTGGTTCCGGCGGGCAGCCACGGCGGCTGGCTGTCGCTCGGCCCGATCTGCACGGCCCTGGCGGTGGTGGGCCTGGGCGTCGGCGTCGGCTGGCCGCACCTGCTGACCCGCATTCTGCAGGTGGCGCCGGCGGACGAGCAGGACCTGGCCTCGGCCTCGATCACCACGGTGCAGCTCTTCGGCACGGCCCTGGGCGCGGCGCTGGCGGGCATGGTGGTCAACCTGGCGGGGCTCACCCATCCGGGCGGCCAGGCCGGGACCTCGAACGCCGCGCTCTGGCTGTTCGTCGTCTTCGCCCTGGCGCCGGTCCTCAGCTTCCTGCCGGCCATGCGCAGCGCCCGGCTGCGGCCGCTCGCCCAAGCCGAGGCCGGATGAGGAAATCTAAATTCCTATCGAAATGATCTGAATTGAGTCCGGCCGCGCGATCCGACCTAGTCGAAGGGTCGAGCGGCTCTGGGCCGAGGCGCGCCGACGCTGAAGCGAAAGGCGCGCCGACATGGCCCAACGACCCCGTTCCCGTCTCCTGACGGTCGCCCTCGGCGTCCTGACGGCCCTCTGGTCCGCAGCCGCCTGGGGGGCGGACGCGCCGGCCCGGCCCGATCCCGACGCGGCCCATGCGCGGGCCCTGGTGCTCGACAGCCACGCCGACATTCCGCTCGACTTCGGCAAGGGCGCCCACGACGCCGGCGTCGACGGCGACACCCAGGTCGATCTGCCCAAGTTGAAGCGGGGCGGGGTGGGGGCCGTGGTGCTGGCGGTTTTCGCGCCGCAGGGACCGCGCACCCCCGAGGGGATCGCCAAGGCCCGCGCCGTGGCCGACGCCAAGCTGGCCGCCATCCGCGGCGTGGCCGCGTCGCACCCCGACCAGGCGGAACTGGCCCTGAGCGCCGCCGACGTCGTCCGCATCCACGCGGCGGGCAAGGTGGCGGTCATCGCCGGATTCCTCAACGCCTATCCGTTCGGCGCCAGCCTCGCGCCGATCGACGACTACTACGCCGCCGGGGTGCGGACCTTCGGCTTCGTCCACGCCGGCGGCAACGACTACGCCGACTCCTCGCGCCCCGCCGCCGGGCGCGGAGCCGAGTGGGGCGGCTTGTCGCCCCTCGGCCGGCAGGCGGTGGGCAAGCTGAACCGGCTGGGCGTGGTCATCGACGTCTCGCAACTGACGCCCGAGGGGGTGTTGCAGACCGTCGCCCTCAGCAAGGCCCCGGTGATCGCCAGCCATTCGGCGGTGCGCGGCCGGGTGGATTCGCCCCGCAACCTCGGCGACGCCGAGCTGGACGCCATCGCCCGGAGCGGCGGCGTGGTGCAGATCGTCGCCTTCGGTCCCTATCTGGTCAATCCCGGCCCGGGCTACGCCGACAAGGTGCGCGTGGTGCGGGCGCGGTTCGGCCTGTCCGCCGATTTCGCCAAGCCGGCCGACGGAGCCGACGCGCTGGGCGACGAGCGCCGGACGGCCTATGCGCACGAGATCGCCGCCCTCCTGCCCAAGGCGTCGGTCAAGGACCTGGTCGACGCGGTCGACTATGCGGTGCGGCGCATCGGCGTCGACCATGTCGGCCTGGCTTCGGACTTCAATCACGGCGGCGGCGTCGTCGGCTGGAGCAACGAGGGCGAGGCGGCCAACGTCACGCGCGAACTGGTCCGGCGGGGCTATTCCGAGGCCGACGTCGGCAAGATCTGGGGGGGCAACTTCCTGCGGGTGTTCGCCGAGGTCGAAGCCGTCGCCAAGCGCCAGGGCGGCGCGTGACGGCGATCAGGAAAGAAGAGCAGGCGACGCTCTGGCTGGCCGCGGCGATCTATGGCGGCTGGGCGGCGGCGACCCTGCTGCACAGCTGGCTGCCCGGGCCGGTCCTGTTCGCCGTCGGCGGCTGGCTGATCGCCTGGCACGGGTCGTTGCAGCACGAGACCATACACGGCCACCCCACGCCCTGGCGGCGGGTCAACGCCGCCATCGGCTGGCCGCCGCTGTCCCTGTGGCTGCCCTACGAGCTCTATCGCCGCTCGCATCTGGCCCATCACGCGGCCGAGCACCTGACCCTGCCGGGCGTCGATCCGGAGACGCGCTACCTGCCCGCCGCCGGCGACGAGGGCGCGGGCCGGGGGCTGGCCCTGGCGGCGGCCCGGCTGCAATCGACCCTGGCTGGGCGCATGGTCCTGGGGCCGGTGTTCGAGACCGCCGGCTTCCTGACGCGCGAAGCCGCGGCCGTGCTGCGGGGGGAGGGCGACCGCCGGCGCCTTTGGGCGGCGCACCTGGTCGGCGTCGCCGCCGTCCTGGCCTGGCTGCACGGCGTCTGCGGCATGGGCGTCGGAGACTATCTGCTGTGCTTCGTCTATCCGGGAGCGGCCCTGTCGCTGCTGCGCTCCTTCGCCGAGCACAGGGCGGCTTCCGATCCGCGCGGCCGGGTGGCCGTCGTCGAGCGCGCGCCGGTGCTGGGCCTGCTGTTCCTCAACAACAACCTGCACGCCGTCCATCACGCCCGGCCGGCCGCGCCCTGGCGAACGCTGCCGGACCTGTACGCGGCCCAGCGCGAAGCCCTGCGGGCGGGCGGCGGCCCGATCTACGACGGCTACCGCGACGTCGCCGCCCGCTACCTGTTCCGGCCGCACGACGTCACAATCCATCCCGGGGCGCTGGCAAGCTGAGCGGGCTTGTCAGCGGCCGCGGAACCCTTCCCCGTGCGGATGGTCGCGTTGTTCGTGCGGCTGCGGTTGCGGCCGGGGCGGGGGGCGTTCCGGGCGCGGGGGCGGCGGACGGTCGGGATGGAACGCCGGCCGCTGTTGCGGCGGCGGAAGGCCGGGCGGGCGGGGCCGTTCGGGCGCGGCGGCCATGGCCCGCTGCTCGGCCGGGGGCGGGCCGCGCCAGCCTTGTTGATAGGGCGAAGTCGTGGGCGGGCCGTGGGGTTGCGGGCTGCGCGGCGGCGGTGCGGCGGGGGGACGGCCGTTCCAGGCCGCCGCCGCGCCTTGGGCGGCGGGCGGACGATAGGGCGTCGGCGCGTGGGCGGCGGTCATGCCGGCGCCGTTGAACACCGCCGGCCGCGCCACGGCGCCGATCCGGGGCTGGCCGTGGTTGGCGCGGGCGAAGAAGGCCGGCGTGGCGTGGGCGGCCTCGACGTGCTGCTGCTGCTGCGGCGTCGGCGCGACGTGGGCTTCCTGCGAGAAGGCGCGCTGTTCGGCGGTGGCGCGCGCGACCGCGCCGCCGGGGCCGCCGTTGTAGCTGACGTTGTTGACCGTGGTCCGGTTCACCACGACGGTCTTGTTGTAGACGTTGGTGACGTTGACGTTGGTGATGTTGGTGACCGAGCGGTTGTAGAAGAACGCGCCCCGGTTCCAATAACCGCCCTGGAAGCCGAAACCGTCGTAGCCGAAGCCGTAGACGACGCCGCCGTAGAAGCCCACGTGCGGACCCCAGTAGCCGCTGTGGAAGACGTAGTAGCCGTCCGACCAGCCCCACCATCCCGGCGTCCACAGCAGGCCCGGCCGCGGCGCGCGGACCCAGACGCCGGGCACCCAGTAGTAGTCGCCGTCGTCGGGGCTCCAGGCCCAGTAGCCGGGCGTCCAGATGTAGTCCGGTCCCGGAATGGCCGGCTGGACATAGACCGGCAGCGGCGGCGGGGCGAAGCCGATCCGCAGGCTGACGAAGGTCTGCGCCGCGGCCGGCGGCGGCGATGCGGCGAGGCCGGCGGTCGCGGCGACGACGGCTGCGGCGATTGCGGCGTGAAGGCGGGCCATGACGGCGCTCCCAAGGCTGATGCGCTGTCTGGACCTTGGAACGTCAGGCTTACGCCCGCCGGACGCCAGTCTTACAGTTTGTTGAAGGCCCCGCCCGGCGGCGATCCGCGCGATGCGATCAAGGTCGCCCGCAGGCCCGGGCCGTTGTCCTCCAGCGTCAGGCGGCCGTCGTGGAGCTTGGCGCAGGCGGCGGCGATCGCCAGCCCCAGGCCCGAGCCTGGGCTGGAGCGGCTGGCGTCCAGGCGCACGAAACGCTCCTGCACGCGGTCGCGCGCCTCGGCCGGGACGCCGGGGCCGTCGTCGGCGACGACGAACCGGACGGACTCGGCGTCTTCCTCCAGCGCCAGCTCGATCCGCGCCCCCGCGCCGGCGTAGCGCACGGCGTTGTGCAGCAGGTTGCCCAGGGCCTGCCGCAACAAGAGGTCGTGGCCGGACATCGTCACCGGCTCCGGCGGGGTTCTGACGGTCAGGGTCTGGCCGGCGTCCTCGACCACCGGCGCGAACAGCTCGGCGACCTCGGCCACGGTCGCGGCCGCGTCCAGCGGCGCCAGCATCTCGCGCGACACGCCGGACTCGGCCCGGGCGATGTCGAGCAGGGCGCCGAAGGTGGCCAGCACCCGCTCGCATTCGCCATGGGCGGTCTCGATCAGGTCCAGCCGGCGGGTCTCGTCGGCCTCCGGCGCCAGGGCCTCGGACAGGGCGGCCCGCAGCCGGGTCAGGGGCGAGCGCAGGTCGTGGGCCAGGCTGTCGGTGACGCTCTGCATGCCGGTCATCAGCGCCTCGATGCGGGCGAGCATGGCGTTGAGCGCGACGGCGATGTGGTCGAAGGCGTCGTCCGCCGCCCCGACCGGCGCGCGGGCCGACAGGTCGCCGCCAGCGATGCGGTCGGCGGCGTCGGCGATGCCCCGGCCCCGCCGCACCATCAGCCCGCCCAGCCAGATGCTGGCGGCGGCGACGATGGCCAGGCTGCACAGCATGGCGGCGGCGACCGCGCCCATGATCGCCCAGCGGAAGGCGGTGCGGTCGGCCAGGTTCTCGTAGATGGCCAGGGTCCCGCCCACCGACATCGGCTGCACCAGCACGTCGTAGTCGGCCTCCTCGTCGCCGGCGCCGGCGTGGACGGTCGAAAAGCCGGGCGGCGGCATCTGCTCCATGGTCAGGAGGTCGTCGCCGCCGAGGCGGCGGCCGGCGTTGTCGAAGACGGCGTAGCGGAAGGCGCCCACCTGGTGCTGGGCGCGCTGGTCGAGGGCCTGGGCGAGGGGCTTCAGCCCCTCGGCGTGGGCGAAGGCGACGAAATAGTCGCGGGCGGTGGCCGCCACCGCCCGCTGCCGGGCCTCGATCAGGCTCTCGCCGGCCAGGTCGGCGACGGCGAGGCCGACGAGCAGGGCCAGCGTCACGGCGGCCAAGGCCACCAGGGCGAGGCTGGCGGGCTTGGCGCCCAGGGGCTTGAAGGCGATCAAGGCGTCTCCGCCAGGCGATAGCCCGACCCGCGCACGGTGTGGAGCAGCGGGGTCTCGAAGCCGTCGTCGATCTTCTTGCGTAGGCGGCTGACGTGGGTGTCGATCAGGCTGGTGTGCGGATCGAAGCGGTAGTCCCACACCTCCTCCAGCAGCATGGTGCGGGTGACCACGCGGCCGGCGTGGCGCAACAGATATTCCAGCAGCTTCATTTCGCGCGGCAACAGGTCGAGGCCGCGCCCGGCCCGCGTCACCCGCCGGGTGAGCAGGTCGAGGCTGAGGTCGCCGCAGGTCAGCCGGGTCTGGGCCTGGGAGGGAGCGCCCCGGCGCAGGAGGCCGTCCAGCCGGGCGGACAGCTCGGCGAAGCCGAACGGCTTGGTCAGATAGTCGTCGCCGCCGGCCCGCAGCCCCTTGACCCGCTCGTCCAGGTGGGCGAGCGCGCTGAGGATGATGATCGGCGTCTGCACGCCGGCCGCGCGCAGGGCCTTGATCACCGACAGGCCGTCCATGCCGGGCAGCATGCGGTCCATGACCACCGCGTCGAAGGTCGAAGAGCTGGCCAGATAGAGCCCGTCGCGGCCGTCCGCCGACAGTTCGACGGTGAAGCCCTCCTCGCGCAGGCCCTTGAGGATGTAGTCGGCGGTTTCGGCGTCGTCTTCGACGACGAGGATGCGTCGGCTCATGGGCGCCTTTCAGCAGGCGCCGCCGGCCCGGCGGCGCGATCGGAGGGTCAACCTTTCGAGACGCAGGCGCGCATGAAGGCGTCGTACGTGCCGTTACGCACTTTTTGCGCCTGCCACACCCTTTCGCAAGCCGCCGTCTTGTCGGACGGGGGCGGGGCGGGCCTGACGACCGGCGGCGGTCTTGGCGCGGGCGGTCTTGGCGGAGGCGGCCTGGGCGGCGGTCGCGGGGCCGGTCTCGGCGGCGGCCTGGGCGGCGGGGCGTGCGGCGGCCCGGCTCCGGCCGCGCCCGCCGAGGCCAGGATCATGGCGGCCAGGACCGCGATGGGCAGACAGCGCATGGAGCGTTCCTCGCGCGAGCGGACGCCGTGGGCGGCTATCGCGCGACTTGACCATGGCCGTCCCACAGGCGTCCAACCCCGGCCTGTCAAATTTGTAAGGTCGCCCTGTAGCAATCTCGCAACTTTGTAAGGCGGGCGACCGGCGGCTGTCAGCCGGCGCGGCGATGGTCATCAAGGCATGGCCGACCGTCTGTAGGATCAGCCGGCGGCCGGGTCACCGGTCTCTCTGGAGCGAGGAAACGATGCGCCGTTTCGACCTGCGTCGCGGAGCCGTCAGCGCGATCGCCCTCTTGGCCTGCCTCGCCGTCGAGGCGCCGGCCGTCGCCGCGCCGACCGTCAATCTGGCCCTGCTCGACCGCGTGACCTGGGGCGTCAACGCCTCCAGCGCCACGGCCATGGCCGCCCTGGGGCCGGACCGCTATGTCGAGCGCCAGCTCCAGGCCTCGCCCAGGGACCGCCTGCCGCCGCAGGCCCAGGCCCAGGTCGACGCCCTGAGGATCACGCAGGAGCCGATGGTCAATCTGGTCGTCGACATCGACCAGCAGGGGAAGGCGGCCAACGCCCTGACCGACCCCGACCAGAAGAAGGCCGCGCAGCAGGCCTATCAGCAGGCGATGAGCGACCTGGCCAAGCAGGCGATGACCCGTTCGCTGCTGCGCGCGCTCTATTCGCCCGACCAGCTTCTGGAGCAGACGACCTGGTTCTGGATGAACCATTTCAGCGTCCACCAGTACAAGTCGAACATCCGGGTGATGATCGGCGACTATGAGGAGAACGCCATCCGCGCCCACGCCCTGGGCAGGTTCCGCGACCTGCTGTCGGCGACGCTGCATCACCCGGTGATGCTGCGCTACCTCGACAACGACCAGAACGCCGTCGGCCACATCAACGAGAACTACGCCCGCGAGATCATGGAGCTGCACACCATGGGCGTGGGCTCGGGCTATACCCAGAAGGACGTCGAGGAGCTGGCGCGCATCCTCACCGGGGTCGGCGTCAACCAGACGTCCACCCCCCCGAAGGTCAAGCCCCAGCTCCAGGACCAGTACGTCCACGCCGGCCTGTTCGAGTTCAATCCCAACCGCCACGACTATGGCGACAAGGTCTTTCTGGGCCATGTCATCAAGGGCCGGGGCCTGGCCGAGGTCGACGAGGCGCTGGACATTCTGGCCCGCGAGCCGGCGACGGCGCGGCACGTCTCGCGCCAGCTTGCGACCTATTTCGTCGCCGACGATCCGGCGCCGGCCCTGGTGGAGCGCATGGCCTCGACCTTCCGGCGCACCGACGGCGACATCGCCGCCGTGCTGCGGACCATGTTCGCCTCGCCCGAGTTCAAGGCCTCCCTGCACGGCAAGTTCAAGGACCCCGCGCACTATGTCGTTTCGGCGGTGCGGCTGGCCTATGACGACAAGGTCGTCCTCAACGTCGCGCCGATGCAGGGCTGGCTGGGCCGGATGGCCGAGCCGCTCTACGGCCGCGAGACGCCGGACGGCTATCCGCTGGGCGAGGCGGCGTGGTCGGGACCGGGCGGCATGGCCACGCGGTTCGAGATCGCGCGCCAGATCGGTTCGGGTTCGGCCGGCCTGTTCAAGGCCGACGGCCCGCAGCCGCAGGAGCGGCCCGCCTTCCCGCTGATCGCCAACGCCCTCTACTTCAACGGCCTGTCCCAGACCCTGACCGAGCGGACGCGCGGCGTGCTGGACCAGGCGACCTCGCCCCAGGACTGGAACACCCTGTTCCTGTCCTCACCGGAATTCATGCGCCGCTGAGGAGGCTTCCATGGATCGTCGAACCCTGCTGCTGAGCGCCGGCGCCCTGGCCCCGGCTGTGCTGGCCGGACGGGTCTGGGCCGCGCCCGCCGCCTCGACCCGCCTGCTGGTGGTGTTCCTGCGCGGCGCCTACGACGCCGCCAACGTCGTCGTGCCGGTGTCGAGCGACTTCTACTATCAGGCGCGGCCGACCCTCGCGATCGCCCGGCCGGGGCCGGACCCCAACGCCGCCCTGCGGCTGGACGCCGACTGGGGCCTGCACCCGGCGCTGCGCGACACTATCTGGCCGCTGTACCAGAAGGGGCAGGCGGCGTTCGTTCCCTTCGCGGGCACCGACGACACTTCGCGCAGCCATTTCGAGACCCAGGACACCATCGAGCTGGGCCAGCCCTGGGGCGGCGGCCGCAACTACCGCTCGGGCTTCATGGGTCGCCTGGCCGGGCAGATCGCCGGCGTCGATCCCATCGCCTTCACCGACCAGCTGCCGCTGACCTTCCAGGGGTCGCGCACCGTGCCCAACATGCAGCTGGCCAATGTCGGCAAGCCGGGGGTCGACGACCGCGAGAGCCGGCTGATCGAAGCCATGTACCAGGGCGACGCTTTGGCCCCGGCCGTGGCCTCGGGCTTCAAGGTCCGCAACGAGGTCTATCAGTCGATCTCGAAGGAGATGCAGGCGGCCAACCGCAACGCCGTCTCGCCCAAGGGCTTCGAGCTGGCGGCCCGGCGCATCGGCGGCCTGATGCGCGACCGCTTCAACCTGGGCTTCGTCGACGTCGGCGGCTGGGACACCCACGTCAACCAGGGCGCGGCGAGCGGCTATCTGGCCGGGCGGCTCGGCGAACTGGGGCGCGGCCTCAGCGGCTTCGCCGACGAGATCGGGCCCAAGGCCTGGAACGACACCGTGGTGGTGGTGGTCAGCGAGTTCGGCCGCACCTTCCGCGAGAACGGCGACCGCGGCACCGACCACGGCCACGGCAGCGCTTACTGGGTGCTCGGCGGCGGGATCAAGGGCGGCCGCGTCCTCGGCGAACAGGTCAAGGTCGAGCAGGCCAGCCTGTTCCAGAACCGCGACTACCCTGTCCTCACCGACTATCGCGCCCTGATGGGCGGCCTGTTCCGGCGCGTCTACGGGTTCGACCAGGCTCGCCTGCAGGCGGTCTTCCCGCAGGCCCAGTCCAAGGACATCGGCCTGGTCTGATCCGCCAGGCCTTCATTCTCGCAACGGAGTTCAGCCTCGTGATCGCAAACCGTTCCGCGCGCCGCGCCGCCCTCGGCCTCGGCCTGATCCTCGCCGCTGGGGCCGCCGGCCTGGCGGGCTGTGTCGACGAGCCCCCGCGCGAGCGGGTCGTGGTCCAGGAGCGCATCGTCGTCCGTGGACCGCCCCCGCCGCCGCGCGAAGAGGTGATCATCGCCGCCCCCGGCCCCGTCGAGCGCTTCGTCTGGGATCCTGGCCACTGGGCCTGGGACGGCCGCGGCTACCGCTGGTCGCCGGGACACTGGATCGAGCGCCGGACGCCGGGCGCGGTCTGGGAGCCGGCCCATTGGGCGCAGCGGGGCGAGGGCTGGGTCTTCGTGCCGGGGCGCTGGCGCTACTGACGCCCGGGGGGCGGCGCGGGCCGGGTTCTAGAACCAGGCCCGCACGCCGATCACCAGGCCGGCGCCCTCGATCTTGTCGCCGTCATGCCGGGCGAAGTCGGCGGTGTGTCCGAACTTGCGCTCGTAGGAGAGGCCGACATAGGGCGCGAAGCGGCGCGTGACCTCGTAGCGGAGGCGCAGGCCGATCTCGGCGTCCGAGATCCCCGATCCGATCTTGGCGTCCGGTTCGTCGCCAGCGGCCAGATTGACCTCGGCGCGCGGCTGCAGGATCAGCCGCTGGGTGATGCGGTGGTCGTAATAGCCCTCCAGCCGGCCGCGGACGTCGCCCCTGTCCGAGACGAACACCGCCCCCTCGACCTCGAACCAGTAGGGCGCGAGGCCCTCGAAGCCGAGCACGGCGAAGGTGCGGTTCGGCCGGGGCCTGAGGTCGTAGCGCAGGCCGGCCTGCAGGTTGAAATAGGGGCCGACCGCCCGAGAATAGAGGGCCTGGATCTCGGCTGCGTCCACGCCGCGCCGGCCTGAGCCCTCGCCCTCCGACTTGAGCGCCAGGCGGTTCACGTCGCCGCCGAACCAGCCTTCGCCCGACCAGCGATAGCCGCCCCCGCCCAACCCTGACCGCCATTCGCCGACGTTCAGCAGCACCATGGCGGCGGGCGCGCCGCCATGCTCCCTGGCCAGTTGCGCGCGGGCCGCCGCCATCGCCGCCGAGTCGAAATAGCGGTCGGCCGCATGGTCGCCGGGCGCGGCCGCCGGCGCCGGCGTCGCGGGAGGAGCCGGCGCTTGCGGCGCGGCTTGCATCGTCGACATGTCGTGCCCGGCGTGGGGATCGGCTGCGGCCGGGCCCATGTCCATGCCCGGCATGGCGTCGTGGCCGCCGGCCGCCGGCTGCGCCGTCGGGGGCGGGGGCGTCGCCTCGCCCATCCCTTGCATCTGCGACATGTCGTGTCCGGCGTGGGCGCCGTGATCGACGGCCTGGGCCTGGGCCTGGGCGGGGGCGGCCAGGATCAGCGGCAGCGCCGCCGAGAGCGCGGCTAGGGCCGGCCGGTTCACGCGGCGGCTCCTTCCAGCGGGCG
>Ga0209351_100105_pt1 | contig 48309 bp, 46 predicted proteins | sample UppTromicrDC3106_FD_185840 | JGI IMG/M metagenome (GOLD analysis project Ga0209351, IMG submission 185840) | Upper troposphere microbial communities from Colorado-Nebraska, USA - DC3-106 (SPAdes) (version 2) | ecosystem: Environmental > Air > Outdoor Air > Unclassified | place: Midwestern USA... | reverse complement strand
TCTCCGGCGCGGCCGCGGGTTGGCGCCGCCGCCACGCCGTCGGCTCGCCGGGACGGGCGCGGACCGCCGGGGCGAAGCCGAGCGCGCGCAGCACCTGGGCCAGTTGCTCCGGGCTCCAGCCCAGCTCGACGGCGGCCTGTTCGCCGAGCAGGGCGCCGCCGCCTTGCCGGGGCGCGGCCCGCAGCAGGACGTCCAGCCGCTCCAGGGTCTCGACCGGGGCGGCCAGCCGGCCGACGGACCTCAGGCCTCGCCACGCCAGGGCGCGATCGGTCGGGGCGGGGTCGGGCAGGGCGACGAGGCGGTCGGACGGCGGCGACCATCCCGGCGCGGCCAGGCCGGCGAACGGGGCGGCGAAGGCCAGGGCCTCGGCGGTCAGCAGGCGCGGCTGGAACAGGCTGAAGGCCCCGAAGCGCACGCCCAGGCTCTTGAGCACGCGGCGCTCGGCCTGGCTGAGGGCGCGCACCTCGGCCTCGACCGCGCGCCGGTCGATGACGCCGCCGGCCTCGAACAGCCGCCAGGCGATCCCGCGCGCCAGCCCGCGCACCTTGCCCTCGGCGGCGGCCCGCTCCAGCTTGCGCAGCGGCGCCAGGCGGCGGGCGGCCTCGGCCGCCACGAACGCCTCCAGACGCTTGGCGGCCCGCTCGCGCGCCGGCGGCGGACCCAGCTCGCCGAGCAGCCGCACGCGCGGATTGAACGGCTCGCCGGACGCCAGCACCCCGGCCGCGTCGCCCCGCCACAGCGCCATGCCGTCCGGCGTCAGGGCGAAGGCCGCGTCGGGTTCGGCGGCCAGGCGGCCCAGCCGCTTGGCGATCTCCGGGCCGACGGCGGTCTGGGCCGCCGCGCGCAGGGCCTTGTCCTCCAGCACCGAAGCGCCCCTGGCGGGCTCGAAGTTCACGCCGGTCAGGCGGCCGACCACATGGCCCTCGACCGTCACCTGGCCGTCGGCCGCGACCCCGGCGTCGAGTTCCTCGCGCACCCGCAGGCCGCGCATCAGGGCGCTGGTGCGGCGGTCGATGAACCGTTGCATCAGGCGCTCGTGCAGGGTGTCGGACAGGCGGTCCTCCAGGGCCCGCGTCGCCTCCTGCCAGTGGGGCGGGTCGCGCAGCCAGTCGGGACGGTTGGCGACATAGGCCAGGGTCCGAACGTTGGCCAAGCGGCCCGACAGGGCGTCGATGTCGCCGTCCAGCCGGTCCAGCGCCTTGAACTGGCCGTCGATCCAGTCGTCCGGCACGCGGCGCCGCGCGCCCGTCAGGTGGGCGAACAGGTCGCCGACCAGCCGGACGTGCTCCTCCAGCGACACCTTGCGGAAATCCGGCGTCTGACAGACGTCCCACAGGCGGATCAGGTTGGCGCGGTCGCGGGCGCGGCGGGCGACGTCCTCGTCGCGGGCCAGCTGGCGAAGGGTGATCTCGTCCACCGCCTCCTTGGCCAGGTTCAACCCGCCATAGGGCGGCGGCGCGGCCAGCGAGCGCAGCAGGAAGGGCAGGGAATCGAAGTCGAGCCGGGCGTTGCGCCACTCGGCGGCCGGCACGGGCTCGAAGGCGTGGTGCTCGACGGCCTCGACGAGGTCGGGGTCGATCCCGGGGCACTCGCCGGTGACGCCGAAGGTGCCGTCGCGCCGATAGCGGCCGGCCCGGCCGGCGATCTGGCCGATCTCGGGGGCGTGCAGCCAGCGGGTGCGGCGGCCGTCGTACTTGCGCAGCCCGGCGAAGGCGACATGGTCGACATCCATGTTCAGGCCCATGCCGATGGCGTCGGTGGCCACCAGGAAGTCGACCTCGCCCGACTGGTAGAGCGCGACCTGGGCGTTGCGCGTGCGCGGCGACAGCCCGCCCATGACCACGGCCGCGCCGCCGCGCTGGCGGCGGATCAGTTCGGCGATGGCGTAGACGGCGTCGGCGCTGAAGGCGACCACGGCCGAGCGGCGCGGCAGGCGGGTCAACTTCTTGGGTCCGTCGTAGCTCAGGCGCGAGAAGCGTTCGCGGGTGACGATCTCGGCCTCGGGCAGCAGGCGGCGCACCAGCGGGGCCATGGTCCCGGCCCCCAGGAACATGGTCTCGGCCTTGCCGCGAGCGTGCAGCAGGCGGTGGGTGAAGACGTGGCCGCGCTCGGGGTCGCCGCACAGCTGGATTTCGTCGACGGCCAGGAAATCGACCTCGCGCCCCAGCGGCATGGCCTCGACCGTGCAGACGAAATAGGCCGGCCGGGGCGGGACGATCTTCTCCTCGCCGGTGATCAGGGCCACCGAGCGCGCGCCGCGCAGCTTGACGATGCGGTCGTAGATCTCGCGGGCCAGCAGCCGCAGCGGCAGCCCGATCATGCCGGACGCATGGCCCAGCATCCGCTCGACGGCCAGATGCGTCTTGCCGGTGTTGGTCGGCCCCAGGACCGCTGTCAGTCGCGACGGGGCCGCGCCGGTCGGGCGGTCACTCATACTCCTCAAGGTGGGAGAATCGGGACCGCCGCGCAAGCGTGCGAACGGCGGGAAAGGCGCCGCGCCTGGCGGGGGGAGCCAGACGCGGCGCCCGGGCGGCGCAAGTGGCGTCGAACCTGGACGGGACGGATCGCAAGGATCTTCCCGGGGCTTTTCCTATGGTCGACCGGCCAAGCCGCCCGTCGAACGCGCCGTATCGTCGATTATGCTGGGGCGACGAGCGGCGACGCGTTCCGCACCGTCATAATGCAATCTAAAATAGAAAAACACAATCAAAAGAGGATCGGTCTCGCAACGGCCTCACGCCTCGTAGGCGACCGCCCCGTCCACCACCGTCAACACCGCCCTGGCCTTGAGGATGTCGGCCGGCGGCGCGGTCATGATGTCGGTCGAGAACACCGTCAGGTCGGCCAGCTTGCCCGCTTCCAGCACGCCCAGCTCATGCTCGCGGCCGACCGCATAGGCCGGCGCCCTGGTCAGCATGGCCAGGGCCCGCTGGCGGCTGACCGCCTGGCCCAGGCCCCAGTCGGGGCCGGCGAAGCCGTCGAGGGCGTGACGCCAGGTCGCGGCGTAGAACTCGATCAGCGGATCGCCCTTCTCGACCGGCGCGTCGCTGCCGGCGCACACCACCGCGCCCGAATCGAGCAGGCTCTTCCAGGCGTAAGCCCCCTTGAGCCGGTCCGGGCCCAGGCGCTGGCCGGCGAAATAGAGGTCGCCGATGGCGTGGGAGGGCTGCATCGAGGCGATGACGCCCAGCCTGGCGAAACGGGGGATGTCGGCCGGCGCCAGGATCTGGGCGTGCTCGACCCGCCAGCGGGCGCGGCGGCCCTCGCCGCCGGCGCGGGCGAACGCCGCCTGATAGCCGTCGAGGACCAGGCGATTGCCCCGGTCGCCGATGGCGTGGGTGGCGACCTGGGCGCCGCTTTTCCAGGCGCGGTCGAGGATCGGGGCCATCCGCGCCGGATCGGAGAGCAGCAGGCCGGTCGAGCCGGGCGAGTCGGCGTAGGGGGCCAGCAGCGCCGCGCCGCGCGAGCCCAGGGCGCCGTCCATGTACATCTTGACGCCCCGCACCCGGACGAGGCCGGTGGGGTCGGCGGACGGCCCCCTGGCCAGCACGTCGTCGGCGGCCTCCGGCGCCATGAAGTTGTCGACGCGCAGCGCGATCCCCCGGTCGCCGGCCAAGCCCCGCAGCAGGCCGAGGTCTTCGGCCGACACGCTCATATGGTGCAGGCCGGTCCAGCCTCGCGACAGGTAGAGGCGGTCGGCCCGCCGCAGCGCCTCGCGGCGGACGGCCGTCGGCGCGTCGGGCAGCCGATGCTCGGCCTCGCCCCAGGCGTGGTCGACCAGCATGCCATTGGGGCGGCCGGAGCCGTCGCGCAGAATCTGCCCGCCGTCCGGATCGGGCGTCGCCGGCGCGATCCCCGCCAGGACCAGGCCCTGGCTGTTGGCCACGCCGGCATGGCCGTCCGAGCGGCCGAGCAGCACCGGCCGGTCGGGAACGACGGCGTCGAGGTCGTCGCGATTGGGGAAGCGCTTGTCGGGCCAGTGGGTCTCGATCCAGCCGCGCCCGAAGATCGACCCTGGGCCCGGATTGGCCTGGGCGTAGGCGCGCAGGCGCGCCTGCAGGTCGGCGACCGAGGTCGTCCCGGTCAGGTCGAGGACGAAGGACTGCAGCCCGATCTCGGTCATGTGGGCGTGGGCGTCGACGAAGCCGGGATAGGCGGCCGCGCCCTTCAGGTCGATCTCGCGGGCGCCGGCGGCCAGCGCCCGGGCCTCCGACAGCGCGCCGACGAAGACGATGCGCTTGCCGCGCGTCAGCACCGCCTCGGCGCGCGGGGCGTCGTCGCGGCCGGTGTAGATCGGGCCGCCATGCAGCAGCAGGCCCGGCTCGGCGGCTCTGGCGACGGCCGGCGCCGCGCCGACGGCCGCCGCCGCGAGCAGGAAGCGACGGCGATGAAGGGCGGCGTCGGCCATGGGCGAGACTCCTTGCGGGGGCGGCCGATCCCGCCGTCAGTCGGCGGCGAGGGCCAGGGCGACCGCGCGCCGGGCGAGGACGGCGCTCGAATCGATCAGCGGGACGGGCAGGTCTTCCTGGCCGATGACCAGGGGAACCTCGGTGCAGGCGGCCACCATCACCTCGGCGCCCTGGTCGATCAAGGCCTCCGCGATGGCGCGCATCTCGTCGCGGGCGCCCTGGCCGACCTCGCCGAGCTTGACGCGGTAGAGCAGGGTCATGAACCGCTCGCGCAGCGCCCCCTCGGCGACCACCGGCTCGGCGCCGCGCTCGGCCAGGGCCCGCTGGTACAGTCCCGCCTCAAGGCAGCCCGCCGCCGCCAGCAGGCCGACGCGCCGGGCTGTCGGATGCTCGCGCCGCACGGCGTCGGCGGTTTCGGTGATGATGCTGACGAAGGGGATGGCCACCGCCCGGCGGATGTCGGCCTCGAAGGCGTGGGCGGTGTTGCACGCCATCACCAGCAGGTCGGCGCCGGCGCGCTCCAGGCCCCGGGCCATGTCGGCCAGCACCGGCCCCGGCGCCGCTTCTGGCGAAGGCGCGCCGCCGGCCAGGGCCAGGTTGCGGTCGGGCACGCCGGGGTTGCTGTCGATCAGCACGCGCAGGTGGTCCTGCTCGCGCGTCGCCGGGGTGGCGGCGATCAGCTTGGCGTAGAAGTCCAGCGTCGCCGCCGGGCCCATGCCGCCTATGACGCCGACGACGCGGCTCACGGCGTCTGCAGCACGGGCTGGTAGGCGTAGAGCGCGGGCGAGCCGCCGGTGTGCACGAACAGCACCGTCTCACCGGCCTTGAAGGCGCCGCGCCGGATCAGGCCGATCAGGCCGGCGAACGCCTTGCCGGTATAGACCGGGTCGAGCAGCACGCCCTCCAGCCGGGCCAGCAGGCGCACGGCCTCGACCATCTCGTCGGTGGGCAGCGAGTAGCCGGGGCCCACCCACTCGTCGAGGGCGATCACGGCGTCGTCGGCCAGGGGCGCGCGGACGCCGAGCAGGGCCAGGGTGCTCTCGGTCAGGGCGCGGATGTTGGCTTCCTGCTCGGCGCGCGGGCGGCGGACGTTGATCCCGGTCAGGGGCAGGCCGGCGTTGGCGCCGACGAGGCCGGCCAGCAGGCCCGCATGGGTGCCGCCGCTGCCGCTGGCGCAGACCACGTGGTCGAGATCGAGCCCCAGGTCGAAGGTCTGGGCCAGCAGCTCCTCGGCGCAGGCGACGTAGCCGAGCGCGCCCAGGGGGTTGGAGCCGCCGCCGGGGATGACGTAGCCGCGCCGACCCTCGCGCTCCAGGTCGGCGGCGAGCGCGCGCATGGCCGCGTCGAGATCTGTCCCCGCCTCGACCACCGTCACCGCCTCGACGCCGAGCAGGTCGAACAGGAAGTTGTTGCCGCTGGCGTCGCGCCGATAACTGCCCGGCACGCGCTGTTCCAGGACCAGCCGGCACTTCAGCCCCTCGCGCACGGCGGCGGCCAGGGTCAGGCGGCAGTGGTTCGACTGCACCGCGCCGACGGTGATCAGGGTGTCGCAGCCCTTGGCCAGGGCGTCGGCGACCAGGAACTCCAGCTTGCGGGTCTTGTTGCCGCCGCCGGTCAGGCCGGTCTGGTCGTCCCGCTTGATGTAGATGTCCGGGCCGCCGAGATGGCGGCTCAGGCGTTCGAGGCGTTCGATCGGCGTGGGCGCGGGCGTGTAGCGGCGGCGCGGAAAGCGGGCGAGGTTCATCGAAGCTCCTGCCGGCCGCAGCCGGCCCAAGACGCGGCCGGACAGCGAGCGGCCAGGAGCGAGTTATAGCGGCGCCGCGGCCGCCGGGAACCGTCCAGTCTCAGTTCTTCGACGATTGGTCCTTGGCGTCCTTGCGATCCTGCGCCGGGTCGTGCGCGGCCTTGGCCTGGGCGCGCTTGGCGGCCTCGGCCTGCTGCCGGGCCTGTTCGGCCTGAGCCTGAGCCTGGGCCTGCTGGGCGCGTTGCTGCTGTTCGGCCTGCCGCTGGGCCTGGGCTTGCTGGGCGCGCTGCTGCTGCTCGGCCTGCCGTTGCGCCTGGGCCTGCTGGAAGCGCTGCTGGTCGGCTTGATGCTGGGCCTGCATCTGCTGGGCGCGTTGCTGGTCGGCCTGGGCGCGCCGGGCGGCGTCGGCCTGGCGGCGGGCGTCCTCGGCCTGGCGCTGGGCCTGGGCTTGCTGGGCGCGCTGCTGCTGCTCGGCCTGCCGTTGCGCCTGGGCCTGCTGGAAGTGTTGCTGGTCGGCTTGATGCTGGGCCTGCATCTGCTGGGCGCGCTGCTGGTCGGCCTGGGCGCGCCTGGCGGCGTCGGCCTGGCGGCGGGCGTCCTCGGCCTGGCGCTGGGCCTGGGCCTGCTGGGCGCGTTGCTGCTGCTCGGCCTGCCGCTGCGCCTGCATCTGCCGGGCCTGTTGCTGCTCGGCCTGGACGCGCTGGGCGGCTTCGGCTTGGCGCTGGGCCTGCATCTGCTGGAGACGCTGCTGCTGGGCCTGTTGCGCCGCCTGGGCCTGCTGGGCGCGCTGCTCGTCGGCCAGTCTGCGGGCCTGGTCGGCCTGGGCGCGATCGGCCTGGGCGCGCTCGGCGGCCGCCTGGGCCGCCTGACGGTTCGCGTCGAAGGCGACGGCCTGCGGCGGGGGCGGGCGGTTGCGATCGCCGAACGCCCAGGGCAGCAGGCGGCGGGCGGGATTGTCGGCGGGGCGCGGCGGCGGCGGGGCCCAGGCCGGCGGCGGCGGCGGACCTTGATAGTTGGCCTGCCGCCAGGCGGCGAAGCGATTGGCGGCGGCCTCCCGCTGCATCCGCTCGTCCCGCCAGTAGGCCTGCTCCTCGGCCTCGTGGGCGGCGTGATAGGCCCGCCACTCGGCGTCGCGGCTCTGCTGCTCGGCCCAGGCGGCCCGCTCGGCGGCCATCTCGGCGCGCCGCGCCGCCCAGTTGGCGGCCGCCACGCTGCGGCGGTCGTTATCGAGCGAGGCCTGATAGAGCGCCCGCGCGCGCGCCAGGTAGCGGCCGGCGTCCTCGGCCTGACGGTAGGCGTAGTCGTCCGGCAGGGGGCGGCCATAGGCGTCGTAGACCACTGTCAACTGGTCGCCGGAATAGCCGTAGGCGTACTGCGGGTCGCGGACGAGGTAAGGATAATCGGCGCCTGGGCGGTAGTAGTAATAGCGGTAGCCGCCGTCGACGGGCTCGACCACGCGCATGGAGTCGTCGCGGCCGCGCCAGACCCACGGCCGATCGCCGCCGTAGTCGACGCCGTAGTCCGGCGGGGCGTCGGCCAGGCTGTCGTTCATGGCGTAGGCCTGGTCGAGATAGGCGTAGCGGTCCTGCGGCCGGGCGAGGCGCGTCACCTTGGCCGGCGGCGCTGCGGGCAGGCGCTTGACCGCCGGCGCGGGAGCCGGCGGCGTCTCCGGTCCCGCGGTCAACGGCAGGGCCGGCGGCGGCGCGGCGGCGGCCGGCGGCGGGGTCTGGGCCGGCTTTTCGCAGGCGGCCAGGGCCAGGGCGGCGGCGAGCGCCACGTAGGAGGCGTGAAGGCGGGGCGATGGGCGTTGCACGGGCGAATCTCCGGCGACGGTTGTTGGCGTCCAGGGTCAGCATCGGACATGCCGCCTGAACAGCTAGAATAATCGACGTTGTCTGACGTTCATCCGCCAAGCGTACGCCCGCCCCTTGCGACGCAAAAGGCGGTCGACGCGCGGCGGATCAGGCAATAGGTGTCGCTGAGCCCGCCAGGACGACGGGAAGGATAGAGGAAACCGGCCCATGGCCCAGACGTCTTCGCCCGGGCGGCTCGATCGCCGCGCCCTGCTGCTGGCCCTCGGAACCACGGCCCTGGCCACGGGCGCGGGGGCCGCGCCGGCCCGCCGCGCGGCGCCGGCCTCGGCCTTGCAGGGCCTGTTCGCCGACATCGCCCGCGAGCTGCTGGACAGCCTGCCCGAGACCACCACCATGATGGGGCTCGACCACGGCGCGCACGCCTCGGCCAGGGGCCGGCTGAACGAACGCTCCGGCGCCGAGCGCGCGCGGGCGGCCAAGGCCTCGGCCGAATTCCGCCGCCGGCTGTCGACCATCGACCGCAAGGGCGTTTCGGGGGTCCAGGGCGCGGTCTACGACACCGTCGCCTACTGGCTGGACGAGAACGCCGCGGCCGCCAAGTTCCCCTACTGGGACCAGATGGCCGGCCAGATCTCGCCCTATGTGCTGAGCCAGCTCGGCGGCGCCTACCAGTCGGTTCCAGACTTCCTCGACAGCCAGCACCCCGTCGCCGACAAGGCCGACGCCGACGCCTATGTCAGTCGCCTGCACGCCTTCGCCAGGGTGATGGATCAGGAGACCGCGCGCTTCAAGGCCGACGTGGCGGGCGGCGTGCTGCCTCCGGGCTTCATCCTCGACAAGGCGCTGGCCTCGATGAAGGGCCTGCGCGACGGTCCGACGGCCAGCTCGACCCTGGTCGCCTCCCTGGCCCGCCGCGCCAAGGAGGCTGGGGTCTCCGGCGACTACGCCGCCCAGGCCGCGGCTGTCGTCGACGGCGAGATCAAGCCGGCCCTGGCCCGCCAGATCGCCGCCCTGACCGCCGCGCGGCCCGGCGCGGTGGACACGCCCAGCGTCATGCGCCTGCCGAACGGCGAGGCCTTCTACGCCGAGGCCCTGCGCCAGAACATCACCACCAGCCTGACCGCCAAGGAGGTGCACCAGCTCGGCCTGGACATCGCCGCCAAACTGACCGCCGAGATCGACCAGGCGATGAAGGCGCAGGGCCTGACCCAGGGCTCGGTCGGCGAGCGGTTCAAGGCGCTCTACGCCGACCCGAAATACCATTTCCCCAACACCGACGCCGGCAAGGAAGAACTGCTGGCCTATCTCAAGGACAAGGTGGCCGAGGTCCGCGCTCGCCTGCCGCAGGCCTTCCGAACCCTGCCCAAGTCCGAGATGTTCATCAAACGGGTGTCGCCCTATCTGGAGGCGAGCTCGCCGGGCGCCTATGCGTGGCCGCCGGGGGTGGGCGGCTCGCGGCCCGGCGCCTATTACATCAACCTGCGCGACACGGCCGAGACGCCGCGCTGGACCCTGGCCACCCTGACCTATCACGAGGGCATTCCCGGCCACTATCTGCAAGGGGCCCTGGAGAACGAGTCGACCGAGCTGCCGCTGGTGCAGCAGATTCTCGGCGTCGACTACAACTTGCCGAGCTTCAACGCCTATCTGGAGGGCTGGGCGCTCTATTCCGAACAGCTCGCCGACGAGCTGGGCATGTACGCCAACGACCAGACGGCGCGCATCGGCTACCTGCACGACGCCCTGTTCCGGGCCGGCCGCCTGGTGGTCGATTCCGGCCTGCACGCCCTGGGCTGGAGCCGCGACAAGTCGGTGGGATATTTCGTCGACCTGCTCGGCGACCCGGTGGCCTCGGCCACGGGCGAGGTCGACCGCTACTGCGTCTGGCCGGGCCAAGCGTGCAGCTACATGGTCGGCAAGGCCACCTGGCTGCGGCTGCGCGACAAGGCCAAGGCCGCTCTGGGCGCGAAGTTCGACATCCGCGACTTCCACGACGCCGGCCTGCTGGCCGGGGCCATGCCGCTCAGCGTGCTGGAAGAGGTGATCGACCGCTATATCGCCGCCAAGAAGAAGGCCTGAGCCGGCCTCAGACGCGGACGGCGCGGGCGGTCATGCCGCCGTCGCCGAACACCCGCAGGTAACGGGCGACCTCGGCCGGGTCGCCCACGGCCTTGTTGGGGTTGTCCGACAGCTTGACCGCCGGCCGGCCGCCGGCCTCGGTGATCTTGCAGACCAGCGAGATCGGATCGAGGCTCGGCCGCAGGTCCGGCGCCGCGCCGACGAAGTCGTTGGTCAGGTTGGTGCCCCAGCCGAAGCTCATGCGCACCTGCCCGTGGAAATGGGCGTGCACGGCCTCGATGGCGTCCACGTCCATGCCGTCGGAGAACACCAGCAGCTTGTCGCGCGGATCGCGGCCGTGGGCGCGCCACCAGTCGAGGATCATCTGGCCGCCCTCGATCGGCGGGGCCGAATCCGGACGGAAGCCCGTCCAGTCCGCCACCCAGTCAGGCGCGTCGCGCAGGAAGGCCTCGGTGCCGAAGGCGTCGGGCAGCACGACCCGCAGATTGCCGCCATAGGCCGCGGCCCATTCCTCCAGCACGCGATAGGGAACCTGCCGCAGGGCGTCGTCGTCCGGCGCCAGCGCGGCCAGGGCCATCGGCAGTTCGTGGCCGTTGGTGCCGATGGCCTCCAGATCGCCGTCCATGGCCAGCAGCACGTTGGACGAGCCGATGAAGGCCTCGCTCAGGCCCTCCTTCAGCGCCTCGACGCACCAGCGTTGCCACAGGAAGCTGTGCCGGCGACGGGTGCCGAAGTCGGACAGGATCAGCCCGTCGAGGGCGCGCAGCCGCTCGACCTTGTTCCACAGCTTGGCCTTGGCGCGGGCGTAGAGCACGTCGAGGGCGAAGCGGCCCATGCCTCGCATCGCCCGGCGCGAGCGCAGCTCGTTGATGATGGAGAGGGCGGGGATCTCCCACAGCGTCACCTCGGCCCAGGGGCCGTGGAAGTCGAGGGCGAACTGGCCGTCCTCGCGGCGCAACTGGTATTCCGGCAGGCGATAGCCGTCGAGCCAGGCCAGGAACTCCGGCTCGAAGATCTGGGCGCGGCCGTAGAAGCTGTTGCCGGCCAGCCAGATGCGCTCCTTCTTGCTCAGGCGCACGGTGCGGGCGTGGTCGAGCTGCTCGCGCAGCTCGGCTTCGTCGATCTCGTCGGCCAGGCGCACGCTGCGCGTGCGGTTGACCAGCGAGAACTTGACGTCGACGTCGCGATGCCGCCGCCAGATCAATTGCAGCATCATCAGCTTGTAGAAGTCGGTGTCGAGCAGGCTGCGGACGATGGGATCGAGCCGCCAGGCGTGGTTGTAGACGCGGGTGGCGATGTCGTTGACTTGCATGGGCCCCGTCAGCGCAGATGCCGCTTCGTTGACGGACGCGAGCGTGGCACGACTGCGCGGGCCGCGACAAGGACGCCGCCGGGGAGACGTGAATGGTCAGAATTCTGGGACTGTCGGGAAGCCTGCGCCGCGGCTCCTACAACGCCGGCCTGCTGCGCGCGGCGCGGGCGGTCGCGCCCGACGGGGTGACGATCGAGGTCGGCTCCATCCACGAGGTGCCGCTCTACAACTACGACGACGAGGTCGCGCACGGCCTGCCGCCGGCGGTGACCCGGTTGAAGGAGGCCTTCGCCGCCGCCGACGGGGTGCTGCTGGTCACGCCCGAATACAACAACGGCGTGCCCGGCGTGTTCAAGAACGCCATCGACTGGATGTCGCGCCCGTCCTCCGACATCGCCCGGGTGTTCGGCGGCAAGCCGGTGGCGCTGATCGGCGCCTCGCCCGGCGGATTCGGCGCCGTGCTGGCCCAGAACGGCTGGCTGCCGGTGCTGCGCACCCTCGGCGTGCGGCTGTGGTCCGGCGGCCGGATGATGGTCTCGCACGCCGGCCAGCTGTTCGACGACGACGGCGAGCTGATCGACGAGACCACCCGCGAGCGGCTCGGGGCGCTGGTCGAGGCCTTCGCGGCGTCGATCCGGACCGGCGAGGGGCGCTAGCCTTCTGGTGGTTGGATAATATTATCCGGGTATAATTGACCTTCTGTCTCCCTCGACCTAGAAGGGCCGGGCGGCGCGACCGGCGTCGGCGCGGGAGCGAGACCATGGACGGAGCCGATCGCAAGGCGGCCATCGCCGCCTACAAGGAACGCAAGACGGCGGCGGGGGTGTTCGTGATCCGCTGCCTGGCCTCGGGCGAACAGTGGGTTGGCGAGAGCACCCACCTGGACACCCAGCAGAACGGGCTGTGGTTCGCGCTGCGGCACGGCGGCGGCCTCAATCCGGGCCTGAAGGCGGCCTGGCGCGCGCACGGCGAGGCGGCCTTCGTCTTCGAGGCCCTGGAGCGGCTGCCCGAGGACGTGCCGGCCTATCTGCGCCGCGGGCGGCTGCGCGAGCTCGGCGACGCCTGGCGGACGCGGCTGGGAGCCTTGCGATGCTGATCGGATCTAGGGATTAACGCCGCTGGCCGGACCCGGCGAACAGGCGCGAAACGAATCATGACCGAATCAGCGACCTGCGCCGATTCAGGCTTTGTTCCATACCAGATATAGTATCCTGGTTCGCGGCGGGCACAAACCGTTTTCGCGGTCAGGGGCAGGTGGCCGCCACCCGCTTGCCGGTGGCCGTGGCCGACAGCGGCAAGCCGTCGACGGTGCGCAGGCGGACGTTCAGCTTGATGGTGTCGGGCGTGTAGGAGCCGGTGGCCGAGACCGGGGCCACCCGGTTCTTCTTCTTGTCGGTCCAGGTGCCCTTCAGCACGATCTTGCCGTCGGCGATCTGCTTGGTCGGGTAGTCGCAGCGATAGTGGCGCGTGCACAGGCCGTCGGTGAACTGGTCGATCTCCGCCGCCTTCAGGCACTTCTTCTCGGAATGCAGGGGGATGAACCCCCACTTGTATGTGTATTCCCAAAGGCCCGGCGTCAGGCCCTGGTCGGCGGCCTGAGCCTGGGTCTGGGCCAGGGCCGGGACGGCGGGAGCGCCCAGGATCGCCGCGACGAGCGCGGCGGCGGTGATGAGGCGCGTCATGGCGGCTCCGTCGGTCGATGTCGTGCGCTTCATATAGTGGGCGATCTGAACGGCTGTTGAAGGCGAAGGCCGTTGATTTGAATCAAGGTTCCTGCGCGACCTTGACGCGGCGAGCAGGTTTCGCCTATATCGCCCCCTCTCGCGCGAGCCCTGCTTCCGCGCGTCCGGAATTCTTTTGCGAAGGTCTGTCTAGCCATGTCGCGCCGCTGCGAACTTACGGGTGTTGGCCCGATGGTGGGTCACAACGTGAGCCACTCGAACATCAAGACGAAGCGCCGGTTCCTGCCCGCGCTGTCGCCGGCGAGCCTGCAATCGGAATCGCTGGGCCAGACCTTCAAGCTGCGCATCACCAATGCGGCGCTGCGCACGCTCGACTTCAAGGGCGGCCTGGACGCGTTCCTGGTCGGCGCCCGCGACGAGGACCTGTCGGCCCGCGCGCTGAAGATCAAGAAGCAGGTCAAGGCCAAGCTGGCGCAGGTCGCCGCCTAAGCCGCTTCCGCGCTTTCGCAATTCGGCAAGGGCCGGCGGCGACGCCGGCCCTTTCTGCGTTCCGGCCGGTCCGCGTCCGGATCAGCGCGATTCGGCCAGCAGCTCCCGTCCCGCCGCCCGCACGTCGGCGCAGCCGGTCAGGGACATGGCTATCAGCATCTCCTGACGCAGCAGCGACAGCATGTGCGCCACCCCGGCCTCGCCGCGCGCGCCGAGCGCCCAGGCCCAGGCGCGGCCGATCAGGCAGGCTTTGGCACCCAGGGCCAGCGCCTTGACCACGTCCAGGCCCGAGCGGACGCCGCCGTCCATCAGCACGGCGAGGTCGTCGCCGACCGCGTCGACGATCGGCGGCAGGGCGGCCACGCCTGACAGCACGCCGTCGAGCTGCCGGCCGCCATGGTTGGAGACGACGATCCCGTCGACGCCGCAGCGCCGGGCCTCGCGGGCGTCGTCCGGGTCGAGCACGCCCTTGACCACCAGCGGCCCCGGCCAGCGCGCCCGCACCCATTCGATGTCCTTCCAGGTCAGGCTGGGGTCGAAGTTGCGCAGCACCCAGGGCCAGAACTCGGCCACGCCCTTGGCCTCGGGGATGGCGGCGGCCAGGTTGCCGAAGGTGTGCGGCCCGCCGTTGATCTGCACGTCCCACAGCCAGGCGGGATGGCCAAGCCCGTCCAGAGCGCGCTTGACCCCCGCCAGCGGATCGCTCCCGCCGAACAGGCCGCTGCGCATGTCGCGATAGCGCGCGCCCGGCAGCGGCAGGTCGACGGTGAACATCAGCACCGGGCAGGCCTTGTCGCGGGCCTGGTCCAGCAGGGCTTCGATATAGCCGCGGTCCTTGATCATGTAGAGCTGGAACCAGGGCGGCGCGCCGACTCCCGCCGTCACCTCGTCCAGGTCGCACACGCCCATGGTCGACAGGGTGAAGGGCACGCCGCCCGCCCTGGCCGCGCGGGCCGCCTGCACCTCGCCGCGGCGGGCGTACATGCCGGCCATGCCGACGGGCGCCAGCGCCAGGGGCATGGCCAGGGTCTGGCCGAACACCTCGGTCTGCAACGAGACCTGTGAGACGTCGCGCAACACCCGCTGGCGCAGGGCGGCGGCCTCGAAGTCCTCGACATTGCGCCGCAGGGTGGCCTCGGCGTAGGAGCCGCCGTCGATATAGTCGAACAGCAGGCGGGGCAGGCGGCGTCGGGCCAGTTCGCGATAGTCGCCGACGCAGGCCGGGATCACCGGACCGGCTTCCAGTCGAAGGCCAGGAGCAGCGAGCGCTGCTTGTCCGAGAAGTTGTCATCGACGATGAGATAGAAGCGCACGTCGCCGTTCGGCCGGGACACGGCCGCCACGCCTTCGAAATTGTCGACCGTCAGCGGCGGGGCCAGATGCAGGCGGGCCTTGACCTTGGGGCGGGGGTGGGTCGCCGGATTCTCGATCACCGACAGGATGATGCGCGAGCCAGTCAGCGGCGTCCAGGAATGGTGCAGCACGGCCAGGTCGCCCTGCGGGGTCTCGCCCAGGGCGCTGAGGCGGTAGGCCAGCGGCGGCGGGAACTGGCCCGGCGCCTTGGCGCAGGCGGCCTTCAGGCGGCAGAGCCAGATCGAGCCGCCCTCGATCCCGACCCAATAGGCGTCCGGTCCCTGGCTGGGGGCCAGGGCCAGCCCCTCCATGCCGCGGTTCTCGGGCATCTTCTCGTCGGGCATCGGCGCGGCGTAGGGCCGGCCGGTTCCGCCCGGATAGATCCAGATGCGATGGTCGCGCTCGAAGCTGACCATCATGTCGCCGTTGGGCCACAGGGCCACGCCTTCGGCGTCGGCCTCGACCTTGGACGGCAGCGGGCCGCCGTCCTGGCCGCGCAGGAAGCCGATATGGGCGTCGTCCAGCCCCACCAGCCGGCCTTGGGGGTCGAGGCGGATGCGGGCGGTGAGCAGGTCGCCCTCGTCGGACTCCGAGATCATCGTCCCGTCCGGGGCGACCTTGAGGTCGGAAAGGCCGCCGAGGCGCGAGGTGTCGGGGCTGGTCAGCCACAGGCCGCCGGCGTAGCGGAACCCGTCGACCTCGGTCTGCTTCGGATCGTCGGGGTTCAGCGGCACGGGCCGGTCGGGAATGCGGATGGCGCCGTCGGCGCGCACCGGCATGGGCGGCGGCGCGGGCGGCGGCGTGGTCTTGGGGCTGCAGGCGGCGAGAAGGGCCACGCAGGCGGCGGCGAGCAGGCCGTGGCGGCGTCCTCCCATGTTCCGCATGGCGGAACGGGGGAGGGGGGAGGACGAAGGAAGCCGGCTGGCCGGTCCCGGCGCTTCCGTCCTCATCCGCCGGCCGCCGCGCGCACGTCGCGGAAGGTGGTTCGGCGCGGAGACGGGGCCGGGCCGCCCTGCACCGACGGCGGCGCCTGCAGGGCGGTCAGCCCGCCGCGACGGGCGGCCTTGGGCTCTTCCTCGAACAGGGCGGCCAGTTGCTCGACGATGGCCCCGCCCAACTGTTCGACGTCGACGATGGTGACGGCCCGGCGATAGTAGCGGGTGACGTCGTGGCCGATGCCGATGGCGATCAGCTCGACCGGCGAGGCGGTCTCGATCTGGCCGATCACCGTGCGCAGGTGTCGTTCCAGATAATGGCCGCTGTTCACCGACAGGGTCGAATCGTCGACCGGCGCGCCGTCGGAGATCACCATCAGGATGCGCCGCGCCTCCGGGCGGCCGACCAGCCGCTGGTGCGCCCAGATCAGCGCCTCGCCGTCGATGTTCTCTTTCAGCAGGCCCTCGCGCATCATCAGGCCGAGGTTCTTGCGCGCCCGCCGCCAGGGGCTGTCGGCGCCCTTGTAGATGATGTGGCGCAGATCGTTCAGCCGGCCGGGCGACGGCGGTTTGCCGGCCTTGATCCATTCCTCGCGCGACTGGCCGCCCTTCCAGGCGCGGGTGGTGAAGCCGAGGATCTCGACCTTGACCCCGCACCGCTCCAGCGTACGCGCCAGGATGTCAGCGCAGACGGCGGCGACCATGATCGGCCGACCGCGCATCGAGCCGGAATTGTCGATCAGCAGGCTGACCACGGTGTCGCGGAACTCGGTGTCCTCTTCCTGCTTGAAGGACAGCGGCGCGGTGGGGTCGATGATGACGCGGGTCAGGCGCGCCACGTCGAGCATCCCTTCCTCCAGATCGAAGGTCCAGGCGCGGTTCTGCTGGGCCAGCAGCCGCCGTTGCAGCCGGTTGGCCAGGCGCGAGACCACCGACGACAGGGCCGAGAGCTGCTGGTCGAGATAGGCCCGCAGCCGGGTCAGCTCCTCGGCGTCGCACAGGTCCTCGGCGTCGACGATCTCGTCGTGGGCGGCGGTGAACACCTTGTACGGCGGCTCGACCTTGCCCGGGTCGCGGATGTCGGGCCGGGCCGGCTTGGCGCCGTCGCCCATCTCGGGCGCCTCGTCCGACATTTCCGAGGCCTCGTCGTCCTCGACCTGGGTCATCTGCTCTTCGCCGGCGTCGCCGTCGCTTTCCGAGGTCTCGACGTCCTCGCTCGAGGAGCCCTCCGGCGTCTGGCCCTCGCCCTCGCCGTCTTGGTCGTCGCTCTCGGTCTGCTCGGACTGGTCCTCGCCGTCGTCCTCCTCGGTGTCCTCGCTGGTGTCGGAGAGGTCCTCGCCGAGGTCGAGATCGTGCAGGATGGTGCGGGCGATGCGGGCGAAGGCGGTCTGGTCGTCGATGGCCGCGGCCAGCCTGTCGAGGTCGGCGCCGGCCTTGGCCTCGATGTCGGCGCGGAAGTGGTCGACCACCGTCCTCGCGCCCTCCGGCGGGGCGTCGCCGGTCAGGCGCTCGCGCACCAGCATGGCCAGCACGTCGGCGATCGGGGCGGTCGAGCGGTCTTCCAGGCGGTCCAGGCCCTTGCGCTCGATATTGGCCTCCAGCACCGCCGTCAGGTTGGCGCGCACGCCGCCCAGGGCGTTGGCGCCGATGGCCTCGACGCGGGCCTGCTCGACCGCCTCGAACACCGCCGATCCCTGCGGCGAGTGCGGCCGCAGGCGGGCGTGGGCGGCGGCGTCGTGGTGCGACAGGCGCAGCGCCATCTGGTCGGCGAGGCCGCGGATGCGGGCCGCCTCCTTGGCGTTCAGGTCGCGCGGCGGGTGGGGCAGGACGGCCCTGTGGCCGACCAGGCTGGGCCCGTCGCCGGAGAACACCACCTCCAGGTCCGGCAGCTCGGCCAGCGAGCGCGCCGCATGGGCCAGGGCGCGCTTGAACGGTTCGGTGGGGCTTTCGGGTTTGTTCGCCATCGCCCGTCCGTTCTAGCGCGCGGGGGCGCGGGGATGGAAGGATCAGGCGGCCTCGCCGGACGCTTTTTCCGGCGAGGCGGCGGGCCTCATCGTCCCTTGCGGGCCGTCCAGGCGGCGGACTGGGCGCCGACGACGTCGAGCAGGTTCCCCATGGCCTCGTTGACGTCGATCAGATGCAGGCCCCAGTCGCGCAGCACTGTCCCGTAGGCCACCACGTCGCCGGCGATGTCGCTGGCGCGCGGACCGGCCGGGTCGCCGTTCACCGACACCGCCAGATAGTCGAAGCCGTCGCGGCTGACGCACTCGGCCGACAGCAGGCCGGGGACCGAGACGAACGGCGTGGTCACGGTCTTGCCCTTCACCCAGGCGGGCCCCTCGGCCGAGTCCCCCAGGCCCGAGCCGCGCGCGGCCAGATAGGCGTGCAGGCCGGCCTTGCCGCCGGCGAGGGCGGCGGGGTTGGTGCAGCCGGCGACCAGGCCCGGCTGGTCCGCCTTGCCGAAGCGGCTGCCGGCCGGCGGCGGGCTGGAGGCCCGGAACGACACATAGGTGACCACGCAGCCTGTCTGGCCGGCGGCGCGGCATAGCGGCATGGTCTTGAAGTCGCCGCCGACGTCCTTGCCCGGCGGCACGCCGATGTTGGAGCCGAGCAGCACGGCCGAGACCACCCGCGCCTGGACGGGCTTGCCGTCGATCTCCCGCTCGATCAGGGCCTTGAGCACGTTGGCTCCCTGGCTGTGCCCGATCAGCACCACGCCGCGGCCGCCGTTGTCGTGCTGCAGATAATGGTTCCAGGCGTCGCGGACGTCGTCATAGGCCAGGGCCCGGTCGATCTGGACCTGATGGCCGGTCATCAGCTGCTTGAGCGCCGTCAGCGTCACCTGCCGGTAGAGCGGCGCGAAGGTGCGGCAGCGGCTGGCGAAGCGGGCGAACTGCTGCTTGACGACGCCCAGCTCTTCGGGGCCGGGCTTCATGTCGCTGTTCGGGGTCGGGTCGTTGGAGACGGTGGGGTAGACGTAGAAGCAATCGATCGCCGGGGCGGCGGCGGCCTTGAACGGCTCGGGGGTCAAGGTCCCGTCGGCGGCGACCACCGTGGCGCTCAGGTCGACGGCGCAGGCGTCCTGGCGTCCGGGCCGGCAGAGCCAGTTGGCGCCGTCGGCGTAGTCGTTGGCGGCCGGGCGGGCGGCGGCGGGCGCTTCCTGCGCGACGGCGGTCGAACGGACGCCGCCGCCGAGGGCGAGGGCGGCCAGGGCCGCGACGACGAGGCGATGGTGCGGCACGGGCGTCTCCAGGTTTTTTCGTTGACCTGCAGCGAGCATGCCGGGCGTGGGCGCCCCGGTCCAGGGGCGACGAACGGACGCCCTCGACGGCGGCGGGCCGGCGCGGCTAGTGTCGGCGTCCGTCATCCTAGGGGGATTTTGATGATCGGCTTCATCCTGCGGGCCCTGCTCGCCGCGCTCGGCCTGTGGATCGCCTCGAAGATCGTGCCCGGGATCGTGGTCAAGAGCATGGGCAGCCTGCTGGCCGCCGGCGTGCTGCTCGGGATCGTCAACGCCATCGTCCGCCCGATCGTGGTGGTGCTGACCCTGCCGTTCACCATCATCACCCTCGGCCTGTTCCTGCTGGTCGTGAACGGCGCGATGCTGGGCCTGGTGTCGTGGTTCCTGGGCGGCTTCCAGGTTCACGGCTTCTGGGCGGCCGTGTTCGGCGCGATCGTGGTGAGCCTGACCGGCTGGGTCGGCTCGTGGTTCATCGGTTCGCAAGGCCTCGAAGCGCGAGGCTGAGGGCCGTTTTCGGTCGGGGGTGGCGTTAAAGGGGGCTTGGCCCCATAATGCGGCTATCGATCTCTGTCGCACAAACGCTCGTCTCGGCCTTCGGGTGCAACCGCTGGCCCGTGACGCCGACCTTTCAGACCTCGATGGCCGGCTGGAATCCTCCCGCTGGCCTGCACTTGTTCGGAGGCTGAAAATGGCTCTCGGCACTGTTAAATGGTTCAATTCCACCAAGGGTTACGGGTTTATCCAACCCGAAGACGGCGGTCGCGACGTGTTCGTGCACATCAGCGCCGTCGAAAGCTCGCAGCTTTCCTCGCTCGCCGAAGGTCAGAAGTTGACCTTCGAAGTCACGCGCGACGCGCGGACCGGCAAGGAATCCGCGGTTAAGCTGGAGCTTGCCTAAGGGCGAAGCCTTCGCGGCTTCTATAGAGACGGTCATCGCATCCCACGGGACTGCGGTGGGCCGTCTCACCCTCCAAACATTCAGTATCCGCCTCGACGACAACGGCCATCTCGCATCCGCTCGGGATTCGGCAGGCCATGGCGCTCCAGGCGGCCGCGCGGTGACGGTCGAGCTTTGGCCCGATGACGTTGGCGGCTGGCGATTCCATCGCCGGCGATGATGCCTCTGTGGAGCGCGGTCGGCGCGCTCCCGTTTTTCAACTTAAGGAGCCGCCTTGAGCGTCATCGATCTGATCCCCGTGCTTGGCGACAAGGAACTCGCCACCCTGCGCAGCAACGCGACCCGACTGGCGGAGACCGGCGACCTGGCCCGCCGAACCCGGGCGGCCGAAATGATTCCGCTGATCGACGCCGAACTCGCCGACCGCAAGGCCAAGGCCCCGCCCCCCGCCGCCAAGGCGAAGCGGGCGGCCAAGGCGAAGCCGGCGGAAAGCTAGGCGACCTTCACCCGCGCGGCGCTTTCGGGCAGGTCCGCCCCGAAGGCGCGCTGGTAGAACTCGGCCACGGTCGGCCGCTCCAGCTCGTCGCACTTGTTCAGGAAGGTCAGGCGGAAGGCCAGGCCGATGTCGCCGGCGAAGATCTCGGCGTTCTGGGCCCAGGTGATCACCGTGCGCGGGCTCATGACGGTCGATATGTCGCCGTTCATGAAGGCGTTGCGGGTCATGTCGGCGACGCGGACCATGGCGGCGATGGTGCGGCGGCCTTCCGGCGTGGCGTAGGCCGGGGCCTTGGCCAGCACGATCTCGGCCTCGACCTCATGGCTGAGGTAGTTCAGCGTGGTCACGATCGACCAGCGGTCCATCTGGCCTTGGTTGATCTGCTGGGTGCCGTGATAGAGGCCGGTGGTGTCGCCCAGGCCGATAGTGTTGGTGGTCGAGAACAGCCGGAAATACGGGTTGGCCCGGATCACCCGGTTCTGGTCGAGCAGGGTCAGCTTGCCGCCGGCCTCCAGCACGCGCTGGATGACGAACATCACGTCCGGGCGGCCGGCGTCGTACTCGTCGAACACCAGGGCGATCGGACGCTGCAGCGCCCAGGGCAGGATGCCTTCGCGGAACTCGGTGACCTGCTGGCCTTCGCGCAGGACGATGGCGTCCTTGCCGACCAGGTCGATACGGCTGACGTGGCTGTCGAGGTTGACCCGCACCAGCGGCCAGTTCAGGCGGGCGGCGACCTGCTCGATGTGGGTCGACTTGCCGGTGCCGTGATAGCCCTGGACCATGACGCGGCGATCGTAGGCGAAGCCGGCGCACAGGGCCAGCGTCGTCTGGGGATCGAAGCGGTAGGCCGGATCGAGTTCCGGCACGTGGCTGTCGGCCTGCGAGAAGGCTGGCACCATCATGTCGGAATCGACGCCGAACGTGTCGCGCACCGAAACCATCTTGTCGGGCGTCAGGGACAGCAGGGCGTCGTCGGGGGTGTCGATCAAGCTGGTCATGGGCTCAGGCATTATCGCGTTATCGGCGGCAAGCAAACGGGTGTTCGGACAATTTTCGCCCAGGCGGGCCCTGGGACTCAGGCGAGGCCCGCCTTGCGCAGCGCCTTGTAGGCCTTGATGACGCGCTGCAGCTTGTGCTCGGCCGAACGGTCGCCGCCGTTGGAGTCCGGATGGCAGCGTTTGACCAGCTCGGTGTAGCGGGCGCGGATGGCCGGGGCGTCGGCATGGACGTCCAGATCGAGGTCGGCCAGGGCGTTGCGTTCGATCTTGCCGATGCGGCGGTCCTGGGCGGCGCGATCCTGCTCGGCGCGGCGGCGGGCGGCGCCGAAGATGCCGAACGGATCGGCGTAGCCCTGGCCGGAGCCGGCCTTGGCCGTGAAGGCGGCGGCCTCGCGCGAGGCGCGGCTGGCCTTGAATTGCCAGGTGGGGCGCCCGCCCGTGACCTGCTCCTCGGCCTGGCGGGTGCGGATCTCGCCCTCGCTCATGCCGGCGAAGAAGTCCCAGCTCCTGTTGTACTCGGCCGCGTGCGGCTGACAGAACCAGTAGTGGTCGGCCAGCAGGTCGCGCGACTTGGGCGCCTTGGCGGTGGCGGCGGCCCGGCAGCCGGGATGGTCGCAGGCCCGCTCGCCCGGCTTGAGGGCGTGCACGTCCTTCGCCGCGTCCTCCTCGCCCTCCTTGGGGGGGCGGACGCGGATGTCGATGAATCTGGGCTTGTATTGAAACGCACCGGCCATGGGGCGAAGTATGTGCCTGAAGCTTTCGCATTCAAGAATTGACAGGGAAAAAGCTATGGGCGCCGTCACCGAAACCATCCGGAACAAGCTCGAAGCGGCGTTTTCGCCGAACCGGCTGGAGATCGAGGACGACAGCGCCCGCCACCACGGCCACGCGGGAAGCCGCGAGGGCGGGGAAAGCCACTTCAATGTATTGATCGAGGCCAAGGCTTTCGAGGGGCGCCAGCAGATCACCCGTCAGCGCATGGTCTATCAGGCCTTGGCCGAGGAGTTGGCCGGCCCCGTCCACGCCCTGTCCGTCAAGGCCCTGGCGCCCGGCGAGATCTGAACGAACAAGAAATCCCGCCGCCTTTCGGGGCGGCGGGATCGAGTCGGACGCGCGGCGCCTCGGCGAGGCGTTATTTCTTCTTGGGCTCGGCGGCGGCGAAGCCGGCCTTGGGCGCGTCGAAGCCTTCGGCGTTGAAGGTCATCTGCTGCACGCCGGCCTGGAAGAACTCGGCCTCGACTATCACGGCCTTCGCGGTCTTCAGGGCGGCGACCAGCTTGGTTTCGCCGCGCAGGAACACGATGTCGTTGGAGCCGTCCGACCCGGTGACGGCGTTGACGCTCTGGATCGCGCCGTCGTCGAACTTGATGCGGATGCGGCAGCCGTCGATGATGCTGCAGTTGAACTGGCCGCCCTCGGGCAGTTTGACATAGACGTCCGACCCCTTCGGCCCGTGCCGGACGCACAGCCTGGTCGCCTGATTCTTGTAAGGGAAGTCGAGCTTCACCTCGTTGGTCGAGGTCAGGCAGCCCCAGCGGGTGACGCTGTTGCTCATGGCGTCGGTCTTCTCGCCATAGTCCCAGTTGGCCGCTATGACCTTGGCCGCCGCGTCCGCCTCGGCCTTGGATTCGGCTTCCTTCGCGGCGTTGGCGTCGGTCGCGTTCTGGGCGGCGGCCAAGGTGGCGCCCCGTTTGGCTCCCTCGCCGATCGCGTCGAGGTTGGACAGGACCACGACGAGCGGGCCGCCGATGAACACGGCGCCCAGGATGATGAGCGCGATCTTGAATTTGCTGGGTTTCTTGGCGGCGGCCGCGCCGCCTCCGGACAGATTGGTCGTCAATGGTTCCCCCTGCGCCTCGTTGGCGGGCGGAACGAAAAAAGAACATCGCGATCGTCTTGTCAATCTTTAGGCGAATAATCCAAACAATGAATCTTATGGTTGCGCTTCATCCTTTCAGCCGGGGCCGGCCTCCAGGGGCGGGCTGACGCGCAGGGCGGTGATCTGATTGCGCTGCCGGCGCAGGACCTGGAACCGGTGGCCGTAGAAGATGAAGGTCTGCCCCGGTTCGGGGATGGTCTGGGCCTCATGGATGACCAGGCCGGCGATGGTCACGGCGTGGTCGTCGGGCAGGTGCCAGTCCATCGCCCGGTTGAGGTCGCGCACCGTCACCGAGCCGTCGACGTGGATCGAGCCGTCGCCCTGTCGGCGCAGGCCCTGGACGGCGGCGTCGTGCTCGTCCTCGATCTCGCCGACGATCTCCTCGAGGATGTCCTCCAGCGTCACCATGCCCTGCAGCGCGCCGTACTCGTCGACCACCAGGGCGAAATGACTGCGCCGCTTGAGGAAGGCGTTGAGCTGGTCCTTGAGGTTGGTGGTGTCGGGAATGAACCAGGGCTCGCGGGCGATGGCCATCAGGTCGAGGCCGGCGGTCCGGCCGCCCGCCGCGGCGATGGCCCGGGCCAGGTCCTTGGCGTGCAGCACGCCGACGATGTTCTCGGGATCGTCGCGATAGAGCGGCAGGCGGGTGTGGGGGGCGTCCAGCGCCTGGGCCACGAGGTCGGCGATGGGCAGATCGGCGTCGAGCATGTCGATCGACTTGCGGTGCACCATCACTTCCGAGACGTCCATCTCGGCCAGGTCGAGCACGCCGCCCAGCATGCGCCGGTCGCGGCCCTCCACCGCGCCTTCCGAGTGGTGGTACTCGACCGCGCCGCGGATCTCCTCGTGCGCGGCCAGCACGTCGGTCTCCATGTCCAGCTTGACGCCGAACAGGCGCAGGGTTTTGCGGACGATGAACTGGATGGCGTAGATCACCGGGCCGAAGACCTTCACCACCACCAGGGTCGGGCCGGACAGGAAACGGGCGACGTCGTCCGAGCGCAGGATGGCCAGGGTCTTGGGCAGCACCTCGGCGAACACCAGCACCAGCACGGTCATCGTCCCGGTGGCGATGGCCACGCCCCAGGCGCCGGGGATGGTGCGGGTCAGCACCTCGGTGGCCAGGGCCGAGGCCAGGATGTTGATCAGGTTGTTGCCCAGCAGCACCGCGCCGATCATCGTCTCCTGGTCGCCGAGCAGGCGGTTGACGCGCTGGGCGGCGCGGTCGCCGTCGCGCTCCAGCTGGTGCATGCGGCCGCGGCTGGCCCCGGTCAGCGAGGTCTCGGCGGCCGAGAACAGGCCCGACACCGCCAGCAGGACGACGATGATCGGGGCGAGCGCGATCAGGGCGGCGGTCATGGCGTGGCCCCCTCGGCCAGCAGGAAGTCGCGCAGGGCGGCGGGATCGACGCCCCGGGCGGTGAAGGCCTCGCCGATGCGGCGGGCGAGGACGAAGGTCAGGGCCCCGCCCTCGGCCTTCTTGTCCTGGCCGGCGTGGGCGATCAGGCGGTCGGCGGCGAAGGGCCCGGCGGCAAGGTCGGACAGGCGGGCCGGCAGGCCGGCGGCGGCGATGGCGCGCTCGACGCGCTCGGCGTCCTGGCGGGGCGCGAGCCTTTGCGCCGCCGAGAAGCGGAAGGCCTGGGCGCAGCCCAGGGCCACCGCCTCGCCGTGCAGCAGGGCCTCGCCGAAGCCGACCTCGGCCTCCAGCGCGTGGCCGAAGGTATGGCCGAGATTGAGCAGGGCCCGGCGGCCGGCCTCCTTCTCGTCCTCGGCGACGATCTCGGCCTTCATCTCCACCGAGCGGGCGACGGCGTGGGCCAGGGCGCCCGGCTCGCGCGCCAGGACGGCGGCGGCCTCGGCCTCCAGCCATTCGAAGAAGGCGAAGTCGCCCAGCAGGCCGTACTTGATGATCTCGGCGTAGCCCGCGCGCATCTCGCGGTCGGGCAGGGTGGCCAGCACGTCGAGGTCGGCCAGCACCAGCCGGGGTTGGTGGAAGGCGCCGATCAGGTTCTTGCCGCGCGGGGTGTCGATGGCGGTCTTGCCGCCGACCGATGAATCGACCTGGGCCAGCAGGGTGGTGGGGATCTGCACGAAGTCGATCCCGCGCTTGTAGATCGCCGCGGCGAAGCCGGCGAGGTCGCCGACCACCCCGCCGCCGAAGGCCGCGATCAGGTCGCCCCGGTCCAGCTCCAGAGCCAGCAGCTGGTCGCTGAGCGCAGCCAGGCCCTCCCAGCTCTTGGACGCCTCGCCGGGCGGCACGGCGATGGTCGGCGCGGCCAGGCCCGCCCTTTCCAGGGCGGCGGTCAGGCGTGCGCCGTGCAGGCGGGCGACGGTTTGGTCGGCCACCACGGCGACGCGCCGGCGGCGGGCGTGGGGCGCGATCAGGTCGCCGGCCCGGTCGAGAAGCCCGGGCCCGATCAGGACGTCGTAGGCGCGCGCGCCCAGGCCCACGGGAACGGTGCGGGCGTCGGCGGTCATGACGGCGTAATCTCCTCGCGGTCCTGCAATGCGGCGATGATGGCGTCGACGGTGTGCTGGTGCGGCACCTCGCCGGAATCGACGTGGATGTCGGCCAGGGCGTAGACCGGGTGGCGCTCGGCGGCCAGGGCCTCCAGCACCATCCGCGGGTCGCGGTCCTTGAGCAGCGGCCGGGTGTCCTTGCGGCTGACCCGGCGGACCAGGGTCTCGATCTCGGCCTTCAGCCAGACGGTGGTCGCCCGCTCGGCCAGCAACGCCCGGGTCTCGGTGTTCATGAACGCCCCGCCGCCGGTGGCCAGGATGTGCGGCGGCTCGTCCAGCAGGCGCGCGATCACCCGGCGTTCGCCCTCGCGGAACTTGGCCTCGCCGTACTCGGCGAAGATCTCCGAGACGGTGCGGCCGGCGGCGGCCTCGATCTCCTCGTCGGCGTCGCGGAACGGCAGGCCGAGCGCATAGGCCAGCCGGCGGCCGACGCTGGTCTTGCCCACGCCCATCAGCCCCACCAGGGCGACCGTGCGGCGCAGCGAAGCGCGAGGCGGGCTCATCGCGCCGGCCTGCGGCGGCGGCGGCGATGCTCGCGATCGGACGCCGTTGGGCTAAGGTCTGTCAGGTCTGCTCTGGTCACGACCCTGGCCTTTAGCGCGGTTTGAAGGCGAGAGGAAACGACGGGGCGACGCGGGCGGCGGTTTCAACCCTTCCGTCATCGCTTGGATGTTTCATGGGCCTCGCCGCCCGCATGGAGGGATCATGAACAGGCTCGCCGCTCGACTGACCTTCGCCGCCGCCCTGGCTGGCGGCGCGGCCGCCTCGCCCGCCGCGGCCGAGGTGCAGGTCCAGGCCCTGACGGCGCCCGACCTGTTCTCGGCCGGCGCGCGCGACACCGGGCTTGGCCCCGACCTGTGGAAGGGCGCGTCGGCCGACCTCGCGCGGCAGGTGATCCCCCAGCTCGCCGCCAGGCCGCTGTCGCCGGCCGCCGCAGGCCTGACGCGCCGCGTGCTGGCCACGCCCGCCAACGCCCCGGAGGGCGCCGGCGCCGATCTCGCCCTGGCCGGGGCGCGGGCGCAGGCGCTGCTGGCGGTCGGCGACGCGCGGACGGTGGTCGAGATCGCCGAGCGCACCAACGGCGTGTCCAACAACGCCGCCCTGTCCCAGGCGGCGGCCGAAGCGGCTCTGCTGAGCGACCAGGACGACAAGGCCTGTCAAACGGCCGACGCCCTGACCGTCGACCGCGACGGGGTCTACTGGCTGCGTCTGCGGGCTTTCTGCCAGGCGTCGAGCCGCCAGCCGGCCGCCCAGCTCACCTTCGACCTCGCCGAACAGAAGGCCAAGGACCCGGTCTACGCCCGCATGATGGGGGTGCTGCTGGCCGGCGGCGGCGATCCGGGCGCGGCCTCCTTGCGCAACGGCCTGGACTACGCCCTGTCGCGCAAGCTGGGGCTCGACATCGCCGCCGCCCTGCCCAAGGCGTCTCCCGCCGTCGCCGAGGCGAGCGGCGCCAGGCTCCGCCCGGCCGACATCGGCGACCTCAGCGCGGCCGAGGCCGCCGCGCGCGCGGCCCTGAAGGCGGCCAAGACCCCGTCGGCCTTCGTCGCGGCGGCCAGGGCGGCCCGGCCGACGGTCGCCGCCCTGGCCGCCGCCGGCGCGCCGATGCAGGAGCCGGTGCTGTTCGCCGAGGCGGCGCTGGCCGCCGGCGACGTGAAGACCGCCCAGGCCGTGCGCGGCGGCCTGACCGGCGACGCCATACCGGGCGCCGGCGTCACCGATCTGGCCGTGCTCGACGCCGCCCTGGCCGCCGCCTCGGGCCGCACCGACGCCCAGACCCTGGACCAGCTGGTCGATCGCGGGACCAAGGACGCCGCCAAGGCGCGGGCCCGGCCCCAGGCCGCCGCCGCCCTGCTGGCGGCCCTGGGCGCGCCGATGACCCCCGACGCCCGCGCCGCCTTCGTCGAATTCGACCTGGGCAAGCCGGCGGCGACGCCCGCGCGCCTGCTGGCCCTCGACCTGTCGGCCGAGGCGGGACGCACGGGCGAGACGGCGCTGCTGGCCCTGTCGGTGGTTCTCGCCGCCGGACCGGCCGGTCCGTCCCCGGCCGACCGGGCGCGGATCGTGCGGGCCCTGGCGCGGGGCGGCCTGAAGACCGACGCCCGCGCCTTCGCGCTCGAAGGGCTGCTGGCCCTGCGATGAGCGCCGGATTCGCCTGGGTCGAGGCCTTCCTCGAAATGATGGCGGTGGAGCGGGCCGCCGCCCGCAACACCCTGACCGCCTACGGCAAGGACCTCGCCGACGCCCAGGCCTTCCTGTCGGCCAAGGGAACGGATCTCGCCGCCGCCGGGGCCGAGCAGGTCGAGGCCTATTTCGCCGAGCTCGGCGCGCGCGGCCTGTCGCCGTCCACCGCCGCCCGCCGCCGCGCGGCGGTGCGCCAGTTCTATCGCTTCGTGCTGAACGAGGGCTGGCGTCAGGACGACCCCTCCCGCCGGGTCGACGCGCCCAAGAAGGGCCGCCCGCTGCCCAAGGTGCTGTCGCGGGCCGAGATGGAGCGCCTGATCGCCGCCGCCGGCGCGCGCGACGGCCGGGCCGGCCTGCGCCTGGCCTGCCTGGTCGAGCTGATCTACGCCTCGGGCCTGCGCATCTCCGAGGCCCTGGCCCTGCCGTTGTCGGCGGTGGCGCGCGACCCGGCCTACCTGATCGTCAAGGGCAAGGGCGGCAAGGAGCGGCTGGCGCCGCTGAACGAGGCCGCCCGCGCGGCGGTCAAGGCCTACCTTCCCATGCGCGCCGCCTTCTTCTCCAAGGGCGCGGCCGACAGCTCCTGGCTGTTCCCCTCGCGCAGCCGCAAGGGCGAGGACGGCGTCGCCGGCCGGCTGACCCGCCGCCGCGTGTCGCAGATGCTGGACCAGGCGGCGATCGACGCCGGCATCGACCCGGCCAAGGTCAGTCCGCACGTGCTGCGCCACGCCTTCGCCACGCATTTGCTGGAGGGCGGCGCCGACCTGCGGGTGGTGCAGAAGCTGCTCGGCCACTCCGACATCGCCACCACCCAGATCTACACCCACGTCGCCGGCGAGCGCCTGCGCGAGGTGGTCGAGAAGGCCCACCCCTTGGCGCGCAAGGGCTAGAGGCGGGGCGGGATCAGATCACGGCGGCGGTGCGCTCGTCGCTGGCGTCGCTCAGGGAGAAGCTGACGACGCGCAGGGCGCGCTCCAGCGTGGCGAGGTCCGGCGGTCCGCCCAGGCAGACGCGCAGGCCCGAGGTCAGGTCGGTGTCGACGATGGGGGCGGCGGGCGGGGTCAGCTCGACCCCCCGGCGCAAGGCCCGCCCGGCGGCGCGCTCGGCGGCCAGCTCCGACATCGGCAGCCACAGGTGCAGGCTGGCGCTGGAGGCCGCCGGCTCCAGGCGCGAGCCGAGGATGGCGCGGGCGGCGGCGTTGCGGCGGCGAACCTCGGCCACCGCCTCGGCGACCATGGCGTCGGCGGCGCCGTCCTCGATCCACTGGCAGGCGACCAGCGGGGCCAGCGACGAGGGGGCGTAGGTCAGCGCCCTGACGATGCGGATCAGGCGCTCGAAATGGTCGCCCGGCGGCGGGACCAGGAAGCCGGCCCGGACGCCCGGCGCCAGGGTTTTGGACAGGCTGCTGATGTAGAAGGTCCGTTCCGGCGCCAGCGCGGCCAGGGTCGGAGGCGTCGCGCCGTCGGCCCGGCCGTAGGGCGCATAGACGTCGTCTTCGATCAGCAGCAGGTCCCGGGCCCGGGCGACGCGGGCGATGTCGGCCCGCCGCGCCGAGCCCATGCTGCGCGCGGTCGGGTTCTGGAGGGTCGGCAGGAGATAGACGGCCCTGGCCCCCGTCTCGGCCGCAGCCCGGTCCAGGCCGTCCGGCGTCATGCCCTCGCCGTCCATCTCGACGCCGGCCAGCGGTCGGCCCAACAGGTCGGCGAGGCTGCGCACGCCGTGGAAAGTGGCGGCCTCGCACAGCAGGGCCTCGCCCGGCCGCGTGACCAGGGTCAGCAGCAGGCTGAGGGCCTGATGGGCGCCGGCGGTCCAGATCAGCCGTCGCCAGTCGACCTCGGCGCCGGCGGTGCGCGCCAGCCATCCGGCCGCGACGCGGCGGTGGGCGTCCAGGCCGGCGGGCGGCGAATAGTCGAGCGCCTCGTTCAGGCCGCCGCGCTTGCGCAGGCGGTCGAACGCCTCGGTCAGCCGGCCGGCGGCCGCGCTCAGCGGCGCGACGTTGCGGCTGAGGTCGACCGGGCCGGCGGGCGCGGCCTCGGCCTGTTCGGCGACGAAGCTGCCCCGGCCGACCGTGGCGGTCAAAAGGCCCCGCCGCTCGGCCTCGGAATAGGCCCGCGTCACCGTGCCGACCCCCAGGCCCAGCCGGTGCGCCAGCTCCCGCTGCGGCGGCAGGCGGCGGCCGGCGGGCAGGACGCCGCTGGCGATGTCGGCGGCCAGGGCCTCGATCAGCCGCTCGAAGATCGGCGTCTCGGTCTCGGGCAGGGTGGGGAGCCAGTCAGCCATGCGCGTCGATTGTCTCGTATATTGTCATAGTGACAATATAGTATTTGACCCGTGATGCAATACGGATCGACATTGATGCAATGTCGATCCAAAGCGTCCCGCCTCCCATGGAAATTTCCGTCCCCGCGCGTGGTCCGCCCCTCCGTGGCCTGGTCGTCGCGGGCCTGTTCGCCGCGCTCGCCCTGGTCGCCGCCCTGGCGGTTGCCTCGCTTGGCGCGACGACGCCCGTATCCGGAGCGGAGGCGGCCAAGCCGGCCGCCCCGCCGGCCGCCTGCGCGGTCGACATGTCTTCGCCCTACGTCCTGGCCAAGGTGGGAACGCCCCTGGAGCCGGTCCCGCTGTCGAGGTGCGGCCGATGACCCCGAGCCTGGTCGCCGCCCTGGCGCTCTTCGCTTTCGTCGCGTCGATCACGCCGGGGCCGAACAACATGATGCTGCTGGCCTCGGGGGCCAATTTCGGGTTCCGGCGCAGCGTGCCGCACATGCTGGGCGTCAGCGTCGGCTTCGGCCCGATGGTCGTCGCCGTCGGCTGGGGCCTGGGCGGCCTGTTCGCCCTGGCGCCCTGGCTCTACGACGTGCTGCGCTGGGCTGGGGCGGCCTACATGGTCTATCTGGCCTGGCGCATCGCCACCACCGAGGGCCTCAAGGCCGGCGCCGCCGACGGCGAGCCGATGACCTTTCTCCAGGCCGCCGCCTTCCAGTGGGTCAACCCCAAGGCCTGGGCCATGGCGCTGGGCGCGGTCACCGCCTACGCCCCGACCGCCGGCTACGTCTTCAACGTGGTGGCGGTGGCCGTGATCTTCACCCTGATCAACGGCCCGTGCGTCGCCTCCTGGGCGGGGTTCGGCCAAGGGCTGCGGCGTTTCCTCGACCGGCCGACGGCGCTGCGGACGTTCAATATCGCCATGGCCCTGCTGCTGCTGGCCTCGCTGATCCCGTTCTTCATGGAGCTCGGCGGGAAGGCCTCGGCCATCGCATCCAGTCGATGAAGGCGCGCAGGGCCGGCGAGACCTGCCGCCGGCTGGGATAATAGAGGAAGAAGCCGGGGAAGCTCTCGCACCAGTCCGGCAGCACCTGGACCAGGCGGCCGTCGGCGATCTCGGCCTGGACCAGGCCCTCGAACAGGAAGGCCAGGCCCGCGCCCTGCAACGCGGCCTGCCGGATGACCTCGGCCTCGTCCGAGACCAGCGGGCCGTCGACATGCACGACCGCCGTCTCGCCCCGCCGCTCGAACTCCCAGGGGAACATCGCCCCGCTGGGAAAGCGGGTGCGAAAGCAGACATGGCCGGTCAGGTCGGCGGGCGAGGCTGGCGCGCCGCAGCGGCGCAGATAGTCGGGCGAGCCCACGGCCACCAACCGCACGTCGCCGCTGACCGGCACCGCGATCATGTCGGCCTGCAGGCTCTCGCCCAGGCGCAGGCCGGCGTCGAACCCGCCGGCGACGATGTCGACCAGGCCGTCGTCGGTGACGATCTCCAGCCGGATGTCGGGATAGGCCTTGAGGAAGCCGCCGACCTCCGGCGCGATGAGCATGCGGGCCGCCGAGCGCGCCATGTTCAGCCGCAGCCGGCCCGACGGCCGGTCGCGGAAGCTGGCCACCTCGTTCAGGGCCTCGTCGATGTCGGCCAGGGCCGGGGCCAGCCGCGCCAGCAGCCGCTCGCCCGCCTCGGTGGGCGCGACGCTGCGGGTGGTCCGATGCAGCAGGCGCACGCCCAGCCGGGTCTCGATATTGCGGATGGCGTGGCTCAGGGCCGAGGCGGAGACCCCCAGCTCGGCGGCCGCCCGGCGAAAGCTGCGCCGTTCGGCGACGAGGGCGAACACGGCCAGGTCGGGCAGGGGGCGACGATCCATTGATGAATCTTGCTCAATAGACCGCTGAATCTGCAAGCGCTTATCGAACAGCGACCGCGCCCTAAATCTTGCCACGTCATCCCGGACAATCAGGAGAGCGGCATGAAGACGCGTAAACTCGGCAAGAGCGGCCTTGAGGTTTCGGCGATCGGCCTCGGCTGCATGGGCATGAGCTGGGCCTACGGCCCGGCTGCCGACGAAAAGGACGCCGTCGCCGTCCTGCATCGCGCAGTGGAGCTGGGCGTGACCCTGTTCGACACCGCCGAGGTCTATGGCCCCTACGTCAACGAGGAACTGGTCGGCAGGGGCCTGAAGGGCCTGCGCGACAAGGCGGTCATCGCCACCAAGTTCGGCTTCGACATCCCGCCCGGCGACGGCCCGCGCCGCCCCGTCGGGGTCAACAGCCGGCCCGAGCACATCAAGGCGGTGGCCGACGCCTCGCTGAAGCGGCTGGGGATCGAGACCATCGACCTGTTCTATCAGCACCGGGTCGATCCCAACGTGCCGATCGAGGACGTGGCCGGGGCCGTGGGCGATCTGGTCGCCGCCGGCAAGGTGCGGTTCTTCGGCCTGTCCGAGGCCGGGGCCCAGACCATCCGCCGCGCCCACGCCGTCCACCCGGTCTCGGCCTTGCAGAGCGAATACTCGCTGTGGGAGCGGGGACCGGAGGCCGAGGTGCTGCCGACGGTGCGCGAGCTGGGGATCGGTTTCGTGCCCTACAGCCCCCTGGGCCGCGGCTTCCTGACCGGCGCGGTCAAGGACGCCGAATCTCTCGGCGCGGACGACTTCCGCCGCACCCTGCCGCGGTTCCAGGGCGAGGCCCTGGGCCGCAACCTGTCGCTGGTCGAGGCGCTGACCGGCCTGGCCCGACAGAAGGGCGTCACGGCGGCCCAGCTCGCCCTGGCCTGGCTGCTGCACCAGGGCGAGGACATCGCCCCCATCCCCGGCACCACCAAGATCGGACGCCTGGAGGAGAACGCCGGAGCGGCCGCGATCGCCCTGTCGGCCGAGGACCTGGCCGCCATCGGCGCGGCGATCCCCGAAACGGCGGTCGAAGGCGACCGCTACGACGAACGCGGCATGGCCATGGTCGGCCGCTGAGCTCACCCGCCCTTCCCCCCGCGATCGGGGGAAGGACGGTTCATTCTTGACGCTCCGTTCCCGTCGCCGCAAAGCTCTTCGCAACTGCGAAAAGAAACGACGGGGATGCGCCGATGAAGACGCCGCGTGGATTTTTCAAGCCCTTGGCCATCGGCGCGCCGGCGCCGCTGCGCGAGCCGCCGGTCCGCGTCGAGCGCATGATCCACTTCGTGCCGCCGCACCTCGACAAGGTGCGCGCCAAGGTGCCCGAGATCGCCCCGACCGTGGACGTGATCCTGGCCAATCTCGAAGACGCCATCCCCGCCGACGCCAAGGAAGCCGCCCGCGCCGGCCTGATCGACATGGCCCGCAACATCGACTTCGCCTCGATGGGCGTCGGCTTCTGGGCGCGGATCAACTGTCTGAATTCGCCCTGGCACCTGGACGAGGTGACCGAGATCGTCGCCAAGGCCGGCTCGAAGCTGGACGTCCTCATGGTGCCCAAGGTCGAGGGGCCGTGGGACATCTTCTACATGGACCAGTTGCTGGCTTCGCTGGAGGCCAAGCATCACCTGCAAAGGCCGATCCTGCTGCACGCCATCCTCGAGACCGCCGAGGGCGTCAACAATGTCGAGGCCATCGCCGGGGCCAGCCCGCGCATGCAGGGGATCAGCCTCGGCCCCGCCGACCTCGCCGCCAGCCGGGCCATGAAGACCACCCGCGTCGGCGGCGGCCATCCCGGCTATCGGGTGATCGAGGACCCCCGCGCCGACGGCGGCGAGCGCGTCTCGGTGCAGCAGGACCTGTGGCACTACACCTTCGCCAGGATGGTCGACGCCTGCGCCGCCTACGGCATCAAGCCGTTCTACGGCCCGTTCGGGGCCATCGACGACCCGGTCGCCTGCGAGCAGCAGTTCCGCAACGCCTTCCTGATGGGCTGCGCCGGGGCTTGGAGCCTGCATCCCAGCCAGATCGCCATCGCCAAGGCGGTGTTCAGCCCCGACCCGGCCGAGGTCGCCTTCGCCCGTCGCATCCTGGAGGCGATGCCGGACGGCTCGGGCGTGGCCATGCTGGACGGCAAGATGCAGGACGACGCCACCTGGAAACAGGCCAAGGTGATCGTGAACCTGGCCAAGCAGATCGCCGCCAAGGACCGGGACTACGCCGCCGCCTACGGGTTCTGAGCCGGAGCCCGCGCGCCCCGCCGGGAGCCTCCGGCGCAAAGCCGCTTCCCCTTTGGCCGGCCGCGCTCTAGTTTCCGGCGCTTCCGTCCACGGCAATCCCGAGTCCCAATGGCCGCGCACTACCTCGAGTTCGAGCGTCCCATCGCCGAGCTGGAAACCAAGATCGAGGAGCTGTCCAAGCTCTCCGAGACCGCCGGCCCGGGCGCGTTCGACGCCGAGATCGCCGCCCTGCGCTCGCGGGTCGACACCTTGCGGCGGGAAGCCTACGCCGGCCTGGACGCCTGGCAGAAGACCCAGGTGGCGCGCCATCCCGAGCGGCCGCACTTCGTCGACTATGTCGAGGGTCTGATCGAGGAGTTCGTCGAGCTGCGCGGCGACCGCAAGTTCGCCGACGACCAGGCCATCGTCGGCGGCCTGGGCCGTTTCCGCGGCGTGCCGGTGGTGGTGATGGGCCACGAGAAGGGCCACGACACCGTCACCCGCATCAAGCACAACTTCGGCATGGCCCGGCCCGAAGGCTACCGCAAGGCCGTGCGCCTGATGGACATGGCCGAGCAATTCAACATGCCGGTGGTCACCTTCGTCGATACCGCCGGGGCCTATCCGGGCGTCGGCGCCGAGGAGCGCGGCCAGTCCGAGGCCATCGCCCGCTCGACCGAGCGCGGCCTGACCCTGGGCACGCCGATGGTGACCACGGTCACCGGCGAGGGCGGCTCGGGCGGGGCCATCGCCCTGGCGGCGGCCAACAAGGTGCTGATCCTCGAACACTCGATCTATTCGGTGATCTCGCCCGAGGGGGCGGCCTCGATCCTGTTCCGCGACGGCGCGCGGGCCAAGGACGCGGCGGTGTCGATGAAGATCACCGCCCAGGACCTGATCGGCTACGGCATCGTCGACCGCATCATCCAAGAGCCGGCGGGCGGGGCCCATTCCGATCCCGAAGCCGCCATCCGCGCCGTCGGCGACGCGGTCGAGGAGGAGCTGAAGGCCCTGCTCGGCCTGACGCCCGACCAGGTGCGCAAGCAGCGGGCCGAACGCTTCTACGCCATCGGCCAGACCGGCGTCGCCTAAGGCTTTTTGGTCTTCCCCCCGCGATGAGGGGAGATGCTCGCCGCCAGGGGCGTTGCGCGACCAGGCCGGGCGAAAACCCGAAGGCCGTCGCCGCAATGTCAGTACGAGGTCAGCCTTTTCCTGAGGCGATCCGCGGCGAAGTCCAGGAAGACCCGCATCTTTGAGGGTAGCGCGCCACGCCCGGCGTGCATCAAGTGAACTGGCAGGGGTTCAACCTCGAAGTCCGTCAGGACGATGCGGAGCGACCCGTCGCGCACGGCGTCCGCGCATTGATAGTGGAGCACTCGAGCCACGCCGACGCTTTGAGCCGCCGCCCAGACCGCCGCTTCCGCAGTGGAGACGGAGAGACGTGGCCGGATAGGCATGTCGAAACCGCCCTTGGTGTCTTTCCGCCTGAATGGCCAGACGGAGGCCGGGGACAGGAAATCGAAATTGACGGCGGGCAGGTTCGCCAGGTCTTCGGGCGCCTTGGGCAGGCCGTGGGCGGCGAGCAGTTCCGGGCTGGCGCACACAACCGTCCGCATCGAACCGATGCGCGTGGCCACCATGCGGCTGTCCGGCAAGGGCCCGATCCGCGCCGCCATATCGACATGGTCCTCGAGCAGGTGAAGGTTGCGGTCCGCCAGCGCCAACCGGACGTTGATTTCCGGATAGGCGGCCAGGAACTCGGTGATGACCGGAAGGATGTGCAGCTGTCCGAACAGGATCGGCGCCGTCACCACCAGTTCGCCACGCGGCGCATGGAATTCTCCGGAGGCGGCGCGCTCGATCTCGTCCAGCTCATCGAGGATGCGCCTGGCCGAAACCACATAGGCGGCGCCGGGATCGGTCACGGCAACTTTGCGCGTGGTGCGAGTCAGGAGCCTGGTCCCCAGATGGGCTTCAAGCTCGCCCACCTTCCGGCTCACAGTGGCCAGGGGCACGCCCAGCGCCCTGCTGGCGGCCGAGAAGCTTCCTGTGTCGACCACCCGCAACAGGATCTTCATGGCTTCAAGACGGTCCATAAATATACCATTTTTCGAGAACTAATTTCCCATAACCGCCATATTATCTCATTATTCGGAACCCGATATATCCTGAGGCACGTAACCGCTCTGGTTTCGGACCTGCGAAGGAAACGGCCATGTCCCGCCTGACAATTCCCGCCCGCGACGATGTCCCCGATGCGTCCAAGCCGATCCTGGACGCCGTCCAAAAGCAGCTCGGCGTCGTCCCCAACATGTTCGGCCTGATCGCCGCCAGCCCGGCCGTATTGCAGGGCTTCACCAGCAACAACGGCGCGCTCGCCGGGACGCTCGACGTCAAGACGCGAGAGCGGATCGCACTCGCCGTCGCCCAGGTGAACGACTGCGACTACTGCCTGTCGGCGCACAGCTATCTCGGGCTGAACCTGGCGAAGATCACGTCGGAAGAGATCGCCCTCAACCGCAAGGGCCGATCCGGCGACGCAAAGGCGGATGCGGCGGTCCGATTCGCGGCCAAGGTGGTGCGCGAACGCGGCAAGGTCAGCGACGGCGACATCAAGGCGGTTCGCGACGCCGGCTTCTCCGACGGCCAGATCGTTGAGATCATCGCCGTCGCGGCCGAGAACGTCTTCACCAACCTGCTCAATGTGGTCGCGCAGACCGACATCGACTTCCCCGTCGTCCACGCCGCCGAAGCTGCCTGACGGCCGGCGCGGGCTGGCAGGCCGTTCTGGCCGCCAGCCCACGCCTTCCTCATGGGTGGGAACTCGACCATGTCCTATGGATTCCTCGATATCACCGCGACGCCGAGCGTTCGCGCGGCGCAGGCGGCGATGGGCGGCGATCGGGTCTGGTGGGACTTCAACGGCGATCGGCGGTCCGACAGATTCACGCACGATGAGGCCGTCTTCATCGCTCGGCGCGACAGCTTCTACATGGCGACCGTCTCGGAGACCGGGTGGCCCTATGTCCAGCACCGCGGCGGCCCGCCCGGTTTCCTGATGGTCGTGGACGACAAGACGCTGGCCTTCGCCGATTACCGCGGCAATCGACAGTATATCAGCGTCGGCAACATCGGCGCCGACGACCGCGTCGCCCTGATCCTGATGGACTATGTGCACAGGGCGCGGCTCAAGATCCTGGCGCATGTCGAGGTCGTGCCGCTCGACGCAGATCCGAACCTTGCGGCGGTCCTTTCCGCGCCCGGCTACAAGGCCAGGCCCGAACGTATCCTGCGGCTGCATCTCGACGCGTTCGACTGGAACTGCCCGCAGCACATCACCCCGCGGTTCACCCAGGCGGAAATCGCCGAGGCCGTGCAGCCGCTGCGCGATCGCCTGACCGCCCTCGAGGCCGAAAACGCCGAACTGCGGGCCAGGCTCGCCGCCGGGGAAGGAGCAAGATGATGGAAGTCGAGCCTTCGCCGTCGCCGCCGTTCACGACCGTCGAGGCCGCCGTCCGGAAGGTTCGTCTCGCCGAAGACGCCTGGAACACGCGCGATCCCGAGCGCGTCGTGCTGGCCTACACGCCCGACAGCCGCTGGCGCAATCGGGCCGAGTTCCTCGAAGGTCGCCAAGCGATAGCTACTTTTCTGGCCCGGAAGTGGAGCCGGGAACTCGACTATCGTCTCATCAAGGAGCTGTGGGGATTCCGAGAAAACCGCATGGCGGTGCGCTTCGCCTATGAATGGCGCGACGATGTCGGCGCTTGGTTTCGGTCCTACGGCAACGAGCTTTGGGAGTTTGACGAGCGCGGCCTGATGCGCCGCCGCCTCGCCAGCATAAACGACGCCCCGATCCGTGAGGCCGATCGCAAGTACCACTGGCCGCTGGGGCGCCGGCCGGATGACTATCCCTCGCTGAGCGATCTCGGGCTGTAGGCGCGCTCTGGCCGAACACCTCTGCAGGATATCGCGCCTGGCGCGATTCCTGCTGCTCTGGAAATTCTTAACCGAGCGCAGCTTCAACCGTCTCCTGGTCGAAGAGGCGGACGGTCTTCTTCGCAGCGGCGGGTTGGCCGACGTCGCCGCGGCGAGGGCGATCCGAACGGCCTCAGCCCGACGGCGTCTTTCAGGCGTTCGGATCGCGACCGCGGGCGACTGTCGGGTCGGACGGCGCCCGCGCTGCGCCCAGGGCAGGCGACAATCGCCGAGGCGCGTCGCGGTCGTGGGCCAGCCGGCCGGCGACGTAGGTCGCGCGGACGGCGCGGTCGTCGCCCAGGGCCATCAGCACGAACAGCGTCTCCTCGACCGAGCGCGAGCGGTCGTTGCGGAACTTCAGCAAGGGCGTCGCCGCGGGGTCGAGGACGGCCAGGTCGGCCTCCATGCCCGGCGCCAGCGTCCCGACCCGGTCGGAGATCCCCATCGCCCGCGCCCCGCCCAGGGTGGCGAGATAGAGCGCCTTGGCCGCGTCCAGCGCGTAGCCGCCGAGCTGGCCGACCTTGTAGGCCTCGCCGGCGACGGCCAGCATCGAGAAGCTGGGGCCCGCCCCGATGTCGGTGCCCAGGCCGACCTCGACCGGGCGGTGCGGGTCCTTGGCCCGGTCGACGCGGAACAGCCCGCTGCCCAGGAACAGGTTCGAGGTCGGGCAGTGGGCGATGGCCGCGCCGGCCTCGCAGCAGCGGCATAGCTCGCTCTCGGTCAGGTGCACGCCGTGGGCCAGCACCGCGCCGGGGCCGACCAGGCCATGGCGGTCGTAGACGTCCAGATAGCCGGCCGCTTCCGGGAACAGGTCGCGGACCATGGCGATCTCGGCGAGGTTCTCCGAGACGTGGGTGTGGACCAGGGCGTCGGGACGCTCGGCCTTCAGGGCCCCGGCCAGGGCCAGCTGCTCGGGGGTGCTGGTCCCGGCGAACCGGGGGGTGACGGCGTAGAGCGCGCGGCCGCGGCCGTGCCAGCGGTCCATGAGCGCCTTGGACTGGTCGTAGCTGGACTGGGCGGTGTCGAGCAGGCCGGCGGGCGCCAGGCGGTCCATCATGGTCTTGCCGGCCGCCAGGCGCATGCCGCGCCGGGCGGCCGCCTCGAACAGGGCGTCGACCGAATGGGCGTGGACGGAGCAGAACACCAGGGCGCTGGTGACGCCGTTGCGCAGCATCTCGTCGCAGAACAGGTCGGCGGTCGCCTCGGCGTGGGCGCGGTCGGCGAAGGCGAGCTCGGCCGGGAAGGCGTAGTCGTTCAGCCAGTCCAGCAATTGATGGCCGGCCGAGCCGATCATGCCGGTCTGCACATAGTGGACGTGGGCGTCGACGAATCCGGGGACGATCAGGCTGTCCGCGTAGCGCGCCACTTCGGCGTCGGCCGGGATGCGCCCGCGCAGGGCGTCGTAGGCGCCGACCGCCTCGATCACGCCGTCGCGGCAGATGACCACGCCGTCGCTCTCATGGACCAGCGCCGCAGCCGGGTCGGTCAGGAAGGGATCGTCGCGCAGATAGACGAGGCCGCCGCGAAGGACGGTCAGTGAAGGGGATGGGGTGGTCACCAGCCGTTCCTAGCCCAAGCGGGCCGGCGCGGCGAGGGGACTCAAACGGCTTGCCTGACGCCGGGGGAAGGCGTCACAGTTATTTTGAACAGACGTTTAGGAGGCCGCGCGTGGCGATCAGGACCCGTTTCACCGAGCTTTTCGGCGTCGAGCATCCCATCGCCCAGGGCGGCATGCAGTGGGTCGGCCGGGCCGAGCTGGTCTCGGCCGTGGCCGAGGCGGGGGCGCTGGGCTTCCTCACCGCCCTGACCCAGCCGACGCCCGAGGCGCTGGAGGCCGAGATCAGGCGCTGCCGCGAGATGACCGACAAGCCGTTCGGCGTGAACCTGACCATCCTGCCGGCCATCAAGCCGCCGCCGTATGCGGAATATCGCCGCGCCATCATCGAGAGCGGGATCAAGATCGTCGAGACCGCCGGCTACAAGCCGCAGGAGCATGTCGACGACCTCAAGGCGCACGGCGTCAAGATCATCCACAAGTGCACGGCGGTCCGCCACGCCCTGTCGGCCGAGCGCATGGGCGTCGACGCCATCTCCATCGACGGCTTCGAATGCGCCGGCCACCCCGGCGAGGACGACATCCCCGGCCTGATCCTGATCCCGGCCGCCGCCGACAGGGTGAAGGTGCCGATGCTGGCCTCGGGCGGCTTCGGCGACGGTCGCGGCCTGGTCGCGGCCCTGGCCCTGGGGGCGGACGGCATCAACATGGGCACCCGCTTCTGCGCCACCCAGGAAGCGCCGATCCATGACAACTTCAAGCAGCAGATGGTCGCCAACGACGAGCGGGCCACCGACCTGATCTTCCGTACGCTGCACAACACCGCCCGCGTGGCCAAGAACGCGGTCAGCCAGCAGGTGGTCGAGATCGAGCGCCGGGGCGGGGCCAAGTTCGAGGACGTCGCCGACCTGGTCAAAGGCGTGCGCGGCCGCGAGGGGCTGGAGAGCGGCGACGTCGACCACGGCGTCTGGTCGGCCGGCATGATCCAGGGCCTGATTCACGACGTGCCGACGGTCAGGCAACTTGTCGACCGCATCGTCGCCGAGGCCGAGCAGATCATCGACGAGCGCCTGGCCCGCGCCACCGGACGCTTGCAGGCCCTGGCCGCCGAATAGCCTGTTCCGTCAGGTGTTCGGCAAGCTTTATGACGATTGGAAGAAGTTTTTGTGAGAACGCCGGGCCGGATCGGCGGCGTTAGCACCTCATTAGCCGCGCGATGATTTCTCCGTTCTTGGAGGTCATCGTATGTCCAGTTTAAGCAGTCTCGCCGTCTCCGTGGAGCCGGCGCGCGCCGATCATCTCGGTCAACAGCTGTATGACCGGTTCAAGGCCGAGCCGGACACCTTGATCGTGCCGGTGCTCGACGACGACGACCGGCCGATCGGCCTGGTCGAGCGCAACGCGTTCTTCCTGCTGATGGCGGCGGAGTACGGCCGCGCCCTCTACGCCCGCCGCCCGGTTACGGCCCTGATGGACAAGGGGCCGCTGGTCGTCGAGGGCTCGACCCCGATCGCCGATTTCACCGGCGCCGTGCTGACCGACCGCCCGTCGGACCTGCTGCGCGGGTTCATCATCGTCGACGAGGGCCGCTATGTCGGCGTCGGCGCGGTGCTGGGCCTGCTGCAGGCCGCCAACGAAGCCAACCGCCTCGGCTCGGCCCAGCTGGCGCGCATGGCCCACTACGACGCCCTGACCGACCTGCCCAACCGCGTGCTGTTCCACAAGGAGCTGAGCGAGGCCCTGGCCCGCGCCCGGCGGCGCGACGAGATGCTGGCTGTGCTCTGCGTCGACCTCGACCATTTCAAGACCGTCAACGACACCCTGGGCCATCCGGTCGGCGACGCCCTGCTCCAGGTCGCCGGCAAGCGGCTGCTCGGCTGCGTGCGCGAGGGCGACACCATCGCCCGCCTGGGCGGCGACGAGTTCGCCATCGTGCAGACCGGCCTGGACGATCTCAGCGGCGCCGCCCGCCTGGCCGACCGCATCGTCGAGGCGGTCAGCCATCCCTTCGACGTCATGGGCCATCAGGTGGTGATCGGCGCCAGCGTCGGCATCGCCGCCGCGCCGTCGGACGGCGACAGCGGCGACGAGCTCTTGAAGAAGGCCGACATGGCGCTCTACCGCGTCAAGGGCGAGGGCCGCGGCGGGTTCCATTTCTTCGAACGGGCGATGGACGACCGGGTGCAGACCCGCCGCGCGCTCGAACTCGACCTGCGCCACGCCCTCGTCGCCGGCGAGTTCGAACTGTACTACCAGCCGCTGTTCAGCCTCGGGGCCGAACGGGTGCAGGGCTGCGAGGCGCTGCTGCGCTGGCGCCATCCGGCCCGCGGCCTAGTCTCGCCCGCCGACTTCATTCCCCTGGCCGAGGAGATCGGCCTGATCGTGCCCCTGGGCGAATGGGTGCTGCGCCAGGCCTGCGCCGAGGCCACCGCCTGGCCCGAGCATGTGCGTCTGGCGGTCAATCTGTCGCCGGCCCAGTTCCGCAGCCGCCATCTGGTGCAGACCGTGGTCTCGGCGCTGTCGGCCTCGGGCCTGTCGCCGCACCGGCTGGAGCTGGAGATCACCGAGTCGGTGCTGCTGCAGGACAACGCCGCCAACATGGCGGTGCTGCACAGCATCCGCGACCTGGGCGTGCGCATCTCCATGGACGACTTCGGCACCGGCTATTCGTCGCTGAGCTACCTGCGCAGCTTCCCGTTCGACAAGATCAAGATCGACCAGACCTTCATCCGCGACCTGCCGCACGACGCCGACGCCCTGGCGATCGTCCGGGCCGTCACCGGCCTGGGCGCCAGCCTCGGCATCGACACCACGGCCGAGGGGGTCGAGACGGCCGAGCAGCTGGCCGAACTGCGCACCCACGGCTGCCGTGAGATTCAGGGCTATTTCATCAGCCCGCCGGTGCCCGCCGCCGACATCGCCGCCATGCTGGGCGTCGCCCCCGCCGCGCGGGGCGGCGGCGAGGTGACCGCTTTGCCGCCGCCGGCCGGCCAGGCATCGCTCGGGCCTGGCGATGTGGATGTCGTATCGGTGTCGGGCGGTTCGACGGCGGCGCGCCTCCAGGTCTAATTATTGATGAATGTCGTCTTGGTTGTATTGTCCGCGTGGGGCGGGGGGTCAACACCCAGGACGCGTTCACGAAGGCCGGCAGCCAGGTCGGCTCCCAGTTCGCGTCCGCCGAATTCGAGGCGGAGGCGGACTATGTGGGCCTCTACTATTCGGCGCGATCCGGATACGACACCGCTCACGCTCCCGAATTCTTGCGGAAGATGTCGGTCGAAAATTCCGGCTCGATTTTCATCAAGTCGAGCCATCCCGCCAATCCGCAGCGCTTCCTCGCGCTGCAGGCCGCCAACACCGAGATCGAAGCCCATAGAACGGCCGGGGAGCCGTTGCCGCCCAAGCGCAAGGACAAGAGCGCGTCTGCGAGCGCCCAGAAAAACTAGCCGATCGCGCGCAGCGCCGCGCCCAGGGCTTCGACCGCCTCGTCGGTGGTGGCCCACGAGCACATGAAGCGCACCGAGCCGTCCAGGAAGCGGTGGGCCGCCCAGCCTTGTCCGCGCAGCCGCCCCAGCGCGGGCTCGTCCATCTGGACGAACACGCCGTTCGCCTCGACCGGGTGCGTCAGGGGGAAGGGCGACAGCGCCGCCAGCTTGCGGGCCATGGCGTTGGCGTGGGCGGCGCGGCGCAGCAGCGCCGAGTCCGACCCGCCCTCCAGCATGCCGATCCAGGGCGCTGCGTAGAAGCGGCCCTTGGACGGCAGTTGGCCCGACTGTTTAAGGCGGGCGTCGAAGCGGCGGGCGAGGCTTTTGTCGAACAGCACCACGGCCTCGGTCGGGGTCATACCGGCCTTGGTGCCGCCGAACACCAGGATGTCGACGCCCATTGCCCCGATGGCCTTGAGGTCGAACCCGGCCGCGGCGGCGTTGGCCAGCCGCGCCCCGTCGAGGTGGACGCCGAGGCCCTTGGCCTTGGCGGCGGCGGTCAGGGCGGCCAGGTCGGCGGTCGGATAGACGGCGCCGTATTCGGTGGCGTTGGTCAGCGACAGGGCGGCCGGCGACTGGCGGTGCGAGACGTCCGGCTGGTCGAGCGCGGCGGCCAGGGCCCCGGCCTCGATGCGGCCGGAAGCGCCGGGTAGGCCGGTCAGGCCGACGCCGTGGCCGAACAGGCCGGGGGCGCCGGTCTCGTCGGTGCAGATATGGGCGTGTTCGTGGGCGATCACCGCCTCGAACGGCCGGCACAGCGCGGCCAGGGCCACGGCGTTGGCGGCGGTGCCCGAGGCCACGAAATAGACCGCCGCGTCGGCGTCGAGCAGGCCGCGCACGGCGTCGGCCGCCTGGGCGGTGACCGTGTCCGTGCCATAGCCGGACGCGAAGCCCGAATTGGCGGCCGTCAGGGCGGCGAGGGCCTCGGGCGCGCAGCCGGCGGTGTTGTCTGAGACAAAGTCGAAGCGAAGGGTCATGGCCGGCTCTTAGCCGTCCGCGAAGGCTGGCGAAAGCCCTTCCGCCGCGCCGCCTAGCCGACCTCGCGGCCCCAGGCCAGAATCTCCTCGGCGAAGAGGTCCGGCGCCTCCATCGCCGCGAAATGGCCGCCGCGCGGCATGTCGGTCCAGCGGACGATGTTGTAGGCCCGGTCGGCCCAGCTGCGCGGCGGCGGCTGGTACAACGGCTCGCCGGGGAAGTTGGCGAAGGCGGTCGGGGTTTCGCAGCGCTGGCCCTCGGCCAGGGTCGCGCCGCCCTCCTCGATCAGGCCGCGATAGTACCAGGCGCCGGTCGCGAACGATCCGCTCATCACATAGATCATGACGCTGGTGATCAGCTGGTCCATTTCATAGACGCCGATCAGCGGCCGCTCGCGCAGGTCGGACCAGTCGTGGAAACGCTCGACGATCCAGGCCGCCTGGCCGACCGGGTTGCCGGCGCCCAGCCAGGCCAGCGACTGCGGCTTGGAGGCCTGCAGGCGGAAATAGGCGCCGAGCTGCTCCATCATCGCGCCGAAGCGGGTGATCCAGGCGATCTCGGCCTCGGTGCGCGGCGGGCCGGCGGGGCGCAGTCCGATCATGTTCAGGTGGATGGCGCGCACATGGTCGGCGTGGTCGATCCCCAGCCACGAAGTGACCAGCGCCCCCCAGTCGCCGCCCTGGGCCAGGTAGCGGTCGTAGCCGAGCGTCTCGGTCATCAGCTTGCCGAACAGCCGCGCCGTCAGCCTCTGGCCGACCGGCCGGGCGGGCTTCGACGAGAAGCCGAAGCCGGGCAGGGACGGGATGACCAGATCGAAGGCGTCTTCGGCCCGGCCGCCGAAGCGCGAGGGAAAGGCCAGCCGCTCGATCACGCCCCAGAACTCGTAATGCGAACCTGGCCAGCCGTGCGACAGCAGCAGCGGCCGGCGGCCCTGCGCCTCGCCGACCACGTGCAGGAAATGGATGTCGAAGTCCTCGATCCGCGCGCGGTGCTGCGGGTGGCGATTGAGGTCGGCCTGGGCGGCGCGCCAGTTGTAGCCGTCGGTCCAGCGCGCGCACAGCGAGCGCAGGAAGCCGCCGTCGCAGCCGTAGCCCCAGCCGTCCTCGACCGCCGGCGCGGGCGGCCACGGATAGGCGCGGACCAGATCGAGCACGCGGTCGACCTCGGCCTTTGGCCAATCGACCTCGAACGGCGTCGGCGCGTCGGTCATCACGATCCTCCCGGGTCTTCGGCCAAGGTGGCGAGGCTTACGCGGCGGCGGTCAAGGCCTGTCGGGCGAGAACAGGCCGAGCCCGCGGCCGACGGCGCTCATCAGCGCGTGCCGGAACCGGTCGGGGTCGATGGCGGGATCGAGCTTGCCGGTGAGCTGCAGCACGATGGCGCCATGCAGCGACGCCCACAGGATATGGGCGCACAGCACCGGGTCGCCCTTGAGCGCGCCGGCCTCGATCAGGGCCTCGACGTGGCGGGTCAGGGTGGCGCGGGCGCGGGCGGAGGCGCGGACCAGCTCGGGATAGTCGTTCTCGTTGGGCTGGGTCAGGTCGAACATCAGGCGATAGGCCTGGGGGTTGTCGAAGGCGAAGCGGGCGTAGGCCTCGCCCACGGCGGCGGCCTTGTCGCGCAGGTCGTCGGCGGCGTCGTAGGCGGCCTCCAGCGCGGCGGCGAAACGCTCGAAGCCGTTGGCGCGCACCGCCGCCAGGATGTCGTCCTTGTCGCGGAAGTACCGGTAGGGGGTCATGGGGCTGACGCCCAGCTCGGCGGCCAGCTGGCGCATGGTCACCGCGTCGGGGCCGTGCTCGGCGAAAAGACGCTGGGCGGTCTCGCACAGGCGGTCGCGGAAGTCCGCGACGTCGTTGTCGGACAGCGTTCTGGGCACCGTCTCCTCCGATTCGAACAACCACCTTGCCCGAATTTATATTTTACGACATAAATTTACGAAGTACATTTTTGTGCCTTCCGCTCGAAGCCAGGAGACCCGCCATGGACGCCAAGGTCGCGATCGACGTCGAGGACAGCCCCTATCTGCGCGGCAATTTCGCGCCGATCCGCAGCGAGGACGATTTCGTCGACCTGCCGGTCCGGGGCGAGCTGCCGGCGGGGCTGGCCGGCGTGCTCTACCGCAACGGCCCCAACCCGCAGTTCGCGCCCAGGGACGGCGGCTATCACTGGTTCGTCGGCGACGGCATGATGCACGCCTTCCATGTGGAGGACGGCCGCGTCCGTTATCGCAACCGCTACGCCCGCACGCCGAAATGGACCGCCGAGCACGCCGCCGGCCGCGCCCTGTTCGGCAGCTGGGGCGACCCGCGCAGCAGCGACCCGTCGGTGATCGGCCTCGACGGCGGCGTGGCCAACACCAACGTCCTCTGGCACGGCGGCCGCCTGCTGGCGCTGGAGGAGGCCCACGCGCCGTTCGAAATGGACCCTGACAGCCTGGAATCGCGCGGCTATCGCGACGCGTTCGGCGGCCGGGTCACCGCCCACCCCAAGATCGATCCCGAGACCGGCGAGATGGTCTTCTTCGCCTATGCGGTCGGCGAGGTTCCGCTGTCCTCGACGATCAGCTACGGCGTGGCCGACGCCGCCGGCCGCCTGGTCCGCCGCCAGGACTTCGAGGCGCCCTACTGTTCGATGATCCACGACTTCATGGTCACCCGCGACCATGTGCTGTTCCCGGTCCTGCCGCTGACCGGCAGCCTGGAGCGGGCCATGCGCGGCGGCCCGCCCTTCGCCTGGGAGCCGGGCAAGGGCGCCTTCGTCGGCGTCATGCGCCGCGACGCCGACGTCTCGACCATCCGCTGGTTCGAGACCGAGGCCTGCTACGTCTTCCATGTCCTCAACGCCTGGGACGACGGCGACCGCATCGTCGCCGACGTCATGCAATACGACCGCGCGCCATTGTTCCCCAACGCCGACGGCGGCGCCGGCGCCCCGTCCTGGGCGCGCCTGACGCGGTGGACCTTCGACCTGTCCGGCGCTTCCAATGTCATCCGCAGCGAGCCTCTCGACGACCTCGCCGGGGAGTTCCCCCGCATCGACGAGCGCCGCGCCGGCCTCGCCAACCGCCACGGCTGGTTCGCCGCCCAGCGGCGGCGGCCCGGCGACGTGCGCGCCGACGCCCTGGTCCACATCGACTTCGCCACCGGGCGGCGAAGCATCGCCGGCTTCGACGGCGGCGACTGCGTCTCCGAGCCGGTATTCGCCCCCCGGTCGGCCGACGCGGCCGAGGGCGACGGCTGGATCACCGCCGTGGTCTGGCGGGCCGCCGAGAACCGCAGCGACTTCGTGGTCTACGAGGCCCAGGACATCTCGGCCGGCCCGGTCGCGGTCGTCGAGCTGCCGCGCCGGACGCCGTTCGGCTTCCACGGCGCCTGGCGGCCGTCGGCCTGAACGCGGCGGCGCGGGCGATGCTGTTCTTCGCGATGATGGCCGTGGTCGCCGCCGTCGCGGCGGCGGCCGGCCTGCTGCTGGGCCACGGCCTCGACATGCGGGCGGCGATGGTCTGGGGCATGAGCCTGCCGCTGCTGTTCTTCGGCGTCGACCATCTGGTCAAGCCGGGGCGCTACCTGCCGATGATGCCGGACTTCGTGCCGCGCCCGCGCGAGGTGGTGCTGTTCACCGGCCTTTGCGAGATCGCCGGCGGGATCGGCCTGCTGGCGCCGGCCGCCCGGCTGGCGGCGGGCTGGGCCCTGGCGGTCTATTTCGTCTGCGTCTTCCCGGCCAACCTCAAGAACGCCCTTCAGGGGCTCAGCGTCGACGGGCTGCCGTCCAACCGCGCCTACTACTGGGCGCGGCTGCCGTTCCAGCCGGTGGCGATCGCCTGGGCGCTCTACGCCTCGGGCGCGCTCTGGCCTGCCGCGTCCTAGGCGGCGACGGCGAGCCCGGCGCCGGCCGGGTCCAGGCCCAGGGCGCGC
>Ga0209351_100103_pt1 | contig 48844 bp, 54 predicted proteins | sample UppTromicrDC3106_FD_185840 | JGI IMG/M metagenome (GOLD analysis project Ga0209351, IMG submission 185840) | Upper troposphere microbial communities from Colorado-Nebraska, USA - DC3-106 (SPAdes) (version 2) | ecosystem: Environmental > Air > Outdoor Air > Unclassified | place: Midwestern USA... | reverse complement strand
GCGCCCAGGCCGAGCCCGAACCCTATTTCGACGACGGCGACGACGACGAGCCGGCCCCGCAGGTCCTGAACATCAGCAAGCCCAAGCCGTCCAAGCGCGAGGAGCGCGAGAACCAGAAGGCGTTCGACTTCGTCAAGCCTGAGGGCTTCCACCTGCCCGAACTGGCCATGCTGGCCAAGCCCAAGCCGCGCTCGGCCGCTTTCGACGAAGGCGCCCTGCGCCAGAACGCCCGCATGCTGGAAAGCGTGCTGGCCGAGTTCGGCGTGCGCGGCCAGATCGACCAGATCCGCCCCGGCCCGGTGGTCACCCTGTACGAACTGGTGCCGGCGCCCGGCGTGAAATCGGCCCGGGTCGTCGCCCTGTCGGACGACATCGCGCGCTCGATGAGCGTCGCCGCCTGCCGCGTCGCCGTGGTGCCCGGCCGCAACGCCATCGGCATCGAGCTGCCCAACGCCCGCCGCGAGACGGTGTTCCTGCGCGACCTGCTGGCCTCGTCCGAATACGAGAAGTCCAGCCAGATCCTGCCCATGGCCCTGGGCGAGAACATCGGCGGCGAGCCCTACATCGCCGACCTGGCCAAGATGCCCCACCTCTTGATCGCCGGCACCACCGGCTCGGGCAAGTCGGTCGGCGTCAACGCCATGATCCTGTCGATCCTCTACCGCCTGGCCCCGCACCAGTGCCGGTTCATCATGATCGACCCCAAGATGCTGGAGCTGTCGGTCTATGACGGCATCCCGCACCTGCTGGCCCCGGTGGTCACCGATCCGAAGAAGGCCATCGTCGCGCTGAAATGGACGGTGCGCGAGATGGAGGACCGCTATCGGCGGATGTCCAAGATCGGCGTGCGCAACGTCGCCGGCTACAACGAGAAGGCCAACGAGGCCGCCGCCAAGGGCGAGCATTTCGAGCGCACGGTGCAGACGGGGTTCGACGATTCCGGACGACCGATCTATGAAACCGAGAAGATCCGCCCCGAACCGATGCCCTATCTGGTGGTGGTCATCGACGAGGTGGCCGACCTGATGATGGTCGCCGGCAAGGACATCGAGGGCGCCGTGCAGCGCCTGGCCCAGATGGCCCGCGCCGCCGGCATCCACCTGATCATGGCCACCCAGCGGCCCTCGGTCGACGTCATCACCGGCACCATCAAGGCCAACTTCCCCACCCGGATCAGCTTCCAGGTCACCTCGAAGATCGACGCCCGCACCATCCTCGGCGAGCAGGGCGCCGAACAGCTGCTCGGCCAGGGCGACATGCTCTACATGGCCGGCGGCGGCCGCATCACCCGCCTGCACGGGCCGTTCGTCTCCGACGGCGAGGTCGAGACCGTGGCCCGCTTCCTGCGCGACCAGGGCACGCCGCAGTATCTGGAGGAAGTCACCGCCGGCGGCGACGACGAGGGCGGCGGCGACGAAGGCGGCTTCGGCGGCGACGAATCCAACGACCTGTACGACCGCGCCGTCGCCGTGGTCACCCGCGACCGCAAGGCCTCGACCAGCTACATCCAGCGCCGGCTGCAGATCGGCTACAACCGCGCCGCCTCGCTGATGGAACGCATGGAGCAGGAAGGCGTTGTCGGTCCGGCCAACCACGCCGGCAAGCGCGACATCCTGGCCGGACCGCCGCCGACCTAGGGCCCGCCGATGAACGGGGCTTCAGGCGACCGCCGCATTGGCGCCGCCTCAAGGCCTTTCCCGCGCCGCGCCGGCCGGGCATGACACGAGGATGCAAGGTTTCCGCATGACCGCCCTTCCCCGCCGCGCCGCCCTCGCCGCCCTGATCGGGGCCGCCGCCCTGACCGGGGCCGGACAGGCCCTGGCCGCCAAGCCGGCCGTCGCCCCGCTGTCGGCCGAGGACAAGGCGCTGGTCGACAAGGCGGCGGGCTATCTGCAGTCGCTGAACCAGGCCAAGGGCCGCTTCGTCCAGACCGACGCCCGCGGCCAGACCACGGCCGGCGACTTCTACCTGAAGCGGCCGGGCAAGGTGCGCTTCGCCTATGACCCGCCGTCGGGCCTGCTGGTGGTCTCGGACGGCTACAACGTCAACGTCGCCAATTCGCGGCTGAAGACCTTCGATTCCTATCCGCTGGGCATGACGCCGCTGTCGCTGTTCCTGGCCCGCGAGATCCGGCTGGACAAGGGCGTGGTGGTCAGCCGCGTCGCCCGCATGGCCGACGGCTTCTCTATCACCGCCCGCGACGGCAAGAAGGAGGCCGAAGGCCAGATCACCCTGGTGTTCGCCGACAACCCGATGAGCCTGCGCGAATGGACGGTGACCGACGCGCAAGGCCAAGCGACCCGGGTGCAGCTTCAGGGCCTGGCCGCCGCCGCCGATCTCGATTCCAGCCTGTTCGTGCTGCGCAACCCCAAGCCGGCCCCCGTCCGGCGGTAGGCGTCGGAGTGGACCGCGAGGGCCTGAACGGGCGCCCGCCGACGGTCGCGGCCGGGCGCGTCGACGCCTTGGCCCAAAACCCGCGATGATTGTGACATATTCACAACAAGCAAGAGCGGTTGTGCTTTTGGCTTGACTTTTGGTTTGCTAGTGGCAAATTTGACACGGACAAGCGGGCGAGCCCGGCGCTCGCCGCTTTGACACCGTGCCGGACCCTATCCCCTCCCGGCGGCGGCATGAGAGACCACTTCAAGCCCGGACGCCCGTGCGTCCGGGCTTTTCTTTTCGGGGCGGAATCCTCTATGCCGGCGTCATGCGCCTGCGTCTCGCCACCTGGAACGTCAATTCCGTCCGCCTGCGCGTCGAGCAGGTCGCCCGCTTCGTCGCCGAACAGGCGCCCGACGTGCTGTGCCTCCAGGAGATCAAGTGCCAGACGGGCGAGTTTCCCGTCGAGGCCTTCGCCGAGATGGGCCTGCCCCACCTGCGGATCAGCGGCCAGAAGGGCTGGCACGGCGTGGCCATCGCCTCGCGCCTGCCGATCGAGGACGCCGCGCCCGTCGCGGCCTGCCGCGAAGGCCACGCCCGCTGCGTCGCCGCCAGGGTGGCCGGGGTCGAGATCCAGAACTTCTACATCCCCGCCGGCGGCGACGTCCCCGACCGGGCGCTGAACCCCAAGTTCGACCACAAGCTGGATTTCTTCGAGCGGCTGACCGCCGAGATGGGCCGCCGCGACCCCAAGGCGCCGCTGATCGTCGCCGGCGACCTCAACGTCGCCCCCGGCGAGTTCGACGTCTGGAGCCATCGGCAGATGTCGAAGATCGTCAGCCACACGCCGGTCGAGATCGAGGCCATGACCGCCCTCAAGGCCAGCCTGGGCTTCATCGACCTGCCGCGCGAGGCCATCCCCGAGCCGCAGAAGCTGTTTTCCTGGTGGAGCTACCGCGCCGCCGACTTCCGGGCCTCGAACCGCGGCCTGCGCCTCGACCACATCCTGGCCTCGCCCGGCCTGCGCGAGGCGGCGTTCCGCCTGGGCTCGGCCTCGTCGCGGGTGCACGACGACGTGCGCGAATGGGAGCGGCCCAGCGACCACGCCCCGGTGACGGCCGACCTAGCCCTCTAAGGGGCCTCAAGGCGCCAGCCGATAGCCCCCGGCCTCGGTGATCAGCAGCTTGGCGCCGGACGGGTCGGGCTCGATCTTCTGGCGCAGACGGTAGACGTGGGTCTCCAGCGTGTGGGTGGTGACGCCGGCGTTATAGCCCCACACCTCGGTCAGCAGCTCCTCGCGCGCCACCGGCTTGGAGCCGGCGCGGTAGAGGTATTTGAGGATGTTGGTTTCCTTCTCCGTCAGCCGGATCTTCTTCTGGCGCTCGTCGATCAGCAGCTTCTGGGCCGGGCGGAACTCGTAGGGGCCGATGCGGAACACCGCGTCCTCGGACGCCTCGTGGCTGCGCAGCTGGGCGCGGATGCGCGCCAGCAGCACCGCGAAGCGGAACGGCTTGGTCACATAGTCGTTGGCGCCGGAATCCAGGCCGAGGATGGTGTCGCTGTCGGTGGCGGCGGCGGTCAGCATGATCACCGGACAGGTGACCCCCTCCTCGCGCATGCGCCGGCAGGCCTCGCGGCCGTCGAGGTCGGGCAGGTCGACGTCGAGCAGGATCAGGTCCGGCCGGATCTCGGCGGCCCTGGCCACGCCGGCCAGGGCGGTCTGCACCTCGACGACGTTGAAACCCTCGTGCGTCTGCAACTGTTCGGCCAGGGCGCCGCGCAGGTCGTCGTCGTCGTCGATGATGAGCAAGGTCTTGTGTTGCGCCATGGGTTGGAACATGCACCGCTCCGGCAGGCCGCGCCAAGGGCGGATTGCAGGCGAGCGACAGCGGAGGCGACATGATCTTCACCGCCTGGTCGGACGGACGGCTCGATCTCGACGGCCGCCTGGTTCGCTGCGCCCTGGGCAAGGGCGGGGTGATCGCCGCCGCCGACAAGCGCGAGGGCGACGGGGCCAGCCCGCTCGGCGTCTGGCCGATCCGGCGGCTGCTCTACCGGCCCGACCAGGGCGGCGTTCCGGCGACCGCCCTGCCCGTCCAGCCGATCGGCCCGGACGACGGCTGGTGCGACGCCCCGGGCGATGCGGCCTACAACCGCCCCGTCACCCTGCCCTACCCGGCCAGCGCCGAGCGGATGTGGCGCGAGGACCGGGTCTACGACCTGGTCGGCGTGCTGGCCCACAACGACGACCCGCCGGTTCCCGGCCTGGGCTCGGCGATCTTCCTGCACCTGGCCCGGCCGGACTTCGCCCCGACCGAGGGCTGCGTCGCCCTGGCCCGTCCCGACCTGGAGGCCTTGCTGCGGCTGGCCGGCCCCGGATCGGCGATCGCCATCCGCCGCGCCGAGGAACGGTCCGCCTGACCGGCTCTAGAGCGCCGCGTCCCCGGCCGCGCGGGCGCGTGGGCCGAACACCGCCGAGCCGAGCCGCACCGAGGTGGCGCCGAAGCGGATCGCCGTCTCGAAATCGTCGCTCATGCCCATCGACAGGCGCGAAAGACCGTTGCGGGCGGCAATCTGGGCCAGCAGGGCGAAATGCGGTCCGGCCGGCTCGGCCTCCGGCGGGATGCACATCAGCCCCTCGACCTCCAGGCCGTAGACGCGCCCGGCGGCGGCGATGAAGGCGTCGGCCTCGCGCGGGGCGACGCCGGCCTTCTGCGGCTCCTCGCCGGTGTTGACCTGCACATAGAGCCGGGGGGCGCGGCCGGCCCGCTGGATCTCGTCGGCCAGGGCCTTGGCCAGCTTCTCCCGGTCGAGCGTCTCGACCACGTCGAAGAAGCCGACCGCCTCGCGCGCCTTGTTGGTCTGCAAAGGCCCGATCAGGCGCAGCTCCAGGCCGTCGCGGCGGCCGGTCCAGCGCTCCGTCGCCTCCTGCACGCGGTTTTCCCCGAAAATCGCCTGGCCGGCGGCCGCCACCGGCGCGATCCGGGCCCAGTCCTGTTGCTTGGAGACCGCGACCAGGGCCACATCGGCGGGATCGCGGCCGGCGGCGCGGGCGGCGGCGGCGATGCGGGCCAGCACGGCGGCGCGGGCGGCGGCGGAATCGAAGGAGGCTTGGGTCATCGTGGATCCGGTGAGGGCGACGGACAGGCTGGCGCGGACGGCGGCGACGCTAGGCCGATGCGCGGCCGGGCGGAAGGGCCCCGCGGCCGCCCGCAGCCTGCCCGCCCTGTGGTTCGTCACCGATCCGATCCGCACGCCCGACCCCGCCGCCGTCGCCGCCCGCCTGCCCCGGGGGGCGGGGGTGATCTTCCGGGCGTTCGGGGCGGCGGACGCCGTCCACGCCGCGCGGCGGCTGGCCCGCATCGCCGCCGCGCGCGGCCTCGTCCTGCTGGTGGGGGCCGACGAGGCCCTGGCCGTCGCGGCCGGGGCGCACGGCCTGCACCTGCCCGAGCGGATGATCGCGCGGGCCCCGCGCCTGCGGGCCCGGCGGCCGGCATGGATCGTCACCGCCGCCGCCCACGGCCCCGCCGCCCTGGCCCTGGCCGCCCGCAACGGGATCGACGCGGCCCTGGTCTCGGCGGTGTTTCCCAGCCGCAGCCCGTCGGCCGGCGCGCCGATCGGCCCCGTCCGCCTGGCTGGGCTGGCGCGGCGCGCGGGGCTGCCGGTGATCGCCCTGGGCGGCGTGGACGCGAAGACGGCGCCTCGGCTGATCGGCACGGGCGCGGCCGGCCTCGCGGCCGTGGACGGATTTTCAGGAGGTCAGAAAGGGATCAGAACTTGAACGAGGTCTCGAGGCGCACGCGCGGCGCCTGATCCTGCGGGGTGGACTTGCGGTCCGGAACCGGGGAGTCGCCGCCGAGGGCGACGGCGCCGCCGACGCGCAGCGACGGCGTGACGCGGAAATAGGCCCCGGCCTGGATGTCCTTCATCTGCACGTCACGGCCGATCGGCTGCTCGACGTCCAGCTTCAGGCCCCACTTGCCCTTGTCGTCCCATTGCAGGGATTTCTTGGGGGCGGCCGGGCCGAACTGGGCCTGTTCCGGCGAGATCTGTTCGTGGGTGGAGAAGGCGTCGCCGGTGACGGTGACCTTCGGCTTGACCGACTGGGCGTGGGCCAGCGTTCCCGTTCCCGAAAGAACGAGCGCCGAGATCGCCACAGCGAACAGCCGCACCCTTGCCATCGCCAGTCCCAACCTAGCCCAAAGCCCCAAACGTCTAGATCGGGAGTTCGCTCCCGAGCCATGCGTTATGTCAGTTTCGATTAAAGTCCGCGGCGGCGGCGGGTCAACAGCGTCGGCGGCGAGTCCGGGACGATTCGACGATTGCGTCCGGCGCCTGTGGCGCGAAGGCCACGCGATTCCGCTTTGGTCGCGGCTTAGGCATGTTATAGACGCAGCTTCCGAAAGGTCGGGGTCTGCTTTGGGGGCGACGCCGCATGTCCGCCCGATGGGGCCGGACGGGCCATACGATTGGAGCGAACTATATGCCGTTTGTGCGTGGCGGTTTTAAGCGTGAGGCCGCATCCGGCCTGGGCGTGGCCGTTCTGGCCGTCAGCATGATCGCGGTGGCGGGCTGCTCGACCGTGGGCAAGGCCAATCCCTTCCGCAAGAGCGGCGAGGCGCCGGCGCCCAGGGCCGCCGAAGGCGCCATCGGCGTCAACGCCTATCTGTGGCGCGCCACGCTCGACACCCTGGCGTTCATGCCGCTGGCCTCGGCCGACCCCTATGGCGGCGTGGTCATCACCGACTGGTACACCAATCCGGAAAAGCCGGACGAACGCTTCAAGGCCACGGTCTACATCCTCGACACGCGCCTGCGCGCCGACGGTCTCAACGTGACCATCTTCAAGCAGACCAAGGACGCCGGCGGAAACTGGGTCGACGCGTCCTCGGCGGCGCAGACCGAAACCGACATCGAAAACGCGATCCTGACCCGCGCCCGGCAGCTTCGTCTGTCGAACATCAACGGCAAGGGTTGATCCGCGGTTTTCCCGAGAAGGCAATGGCCCGGTACAATCCGAAAGAAGCCGAACCCAAATGGCGCGCCGCTTGGGCGCAAGCCGACGTGTTCCGCACGCCCGCGCTGAACGACGCCCAGGGCAAGCCCAAGTACTACGTGCTGGAGATGTTCCCCTATCCGTCGGGGCGCATCCACATGGGCCACGTGCGCAACTACGCCATGGGCGACGTCGTCGCCCGCTTCAAGCGCGCCAACGGCTTCAACGTCCTGCACCCGATGGGCTGGGACGCGTTCGGCATGCCGGCCGAGAACGCCGCCATGGAGCGCGGCGTCCACCCCAAGGGCTGGACCTACGACAACATCGCCGCCATGCGCGAGCAGCTGAAGCTGCTCGGCCTGTCGATCGACTGGAGCCGCGAGTTCGCCACCTGCGACCCGGCCTATTACGGCCGCCAGCAGGCCTGGTTCCTCGACCTGTGGAAGCGCGGGCTGGTCTATCGCAAGGAAGCCCAGGTCAACTGGGACCCCGTCGACATGACCGTGCTGGCCAACGAGCAGGTGATCGACGGCCGCGGCTGGCGCTCGGGCGCCCTGGTCGAGAAGCGCAAGCTGACCCAGTGGTTCCTGCGCATCACCGACTACGCCGACGCCCTGATCGACGGGCTCAAGACGCTGGACCGCTGGCCTGACAAGGTCCGCACCATGCAGGAGAACTGGATCGGCCGGTCCAAGGGCCTGCGCCTGTCGTTCAGGTTCGCCGGCGAAACGCCGGAAGGCTTCACCGCCGACAACGGGCTTGAGGTCTACACCACCCGGCCCGACACCCTGTTCGGCGCCAGCTTCGTGGCCGTCGCGCCCGAGCATCCGCTGGCCCAGGCCCTGGCCGCGCGCGACCCCAAGGTCGCCGACTTCGTCGCCGAATGCCGCCGCGGCGGCACGTCCGAGGCCGTGATCGAGGGCGCCGAGAAGCTGGGCTTCGACACCGGCGTCGAGGTCGCCCATCCGTTCGACCCGGCCTGGAAGCTCAAGGTCTGGATCGCCAACTTCATCCTGATGGACTACGGAACGGGGGCGGTTTTCGGCTGCCCGGCCCACGACCAGCGGGACCTGGACTTCGCGCGCAAATACGGTCTGGCGGTCAAGCCGGTGGTGCTGCCGGCCGGCGCCGATCCGGCCGTCTTCGCCGTCGGCGCCGAGGCCTATGTCGGGCCAGGGAAGATCTACAACTCCGCTTTCCTCGACGGCCTGGACATCGAGGCCGCCAAGGCCGCCGCCATCGCCCGCGTCGAGGAGCAGGGGCAAGGGCAGGGGGCCACGGTCTACCGCCTGCGCGACTGGGGCGTTTCGCGTCAGCGCTATTGGGGCTGCCCGATCCCGGTCATCCACTGCAAGACCTGCGGCCCGCAGGCGGTTCCCGCCGACCAGCTGCCGGTGGTGCTGCCCGACGACGTCGAGTTCGACCGTCCCGGCAACCCCTTGCTGCGCCATCCGACCTGGCGGCACGTCGCCTGTCCCAAGTGCGGCGGCGCGGCCGAGCGCGAAACCGACACCCTCGACACCTTCGTCGACAGCTCGTGGTATTTCGCGCGCTTCGCCGATCCGACCGCCGAGGCGCCGATCGACCAGGCGGCCGCCGACCACTGGCTGCCGGTGGACCAGTACATCGGCGGCGTCGAGCACGCCGTCCTGCACCTGCTCTACGCCCGGTTCATCACCCGCGCCCTCAAGGACGGCGGCCTGCTGTCGGTCGAGGAGCCGTTCGCCGGCCTGTTCACCCAGGGCATGGTTACCCACGAGACCTATCGCAAGGCCAGCGGCGAGTGGGTCGAACCCGGTTCGGTGGAGATCACCGTCGAGAACAACGCCCGCCGCGCCGTCCTGGCCGACACGGGCGAGGCCCTGACCATCGGCGACATCGAGAAGATGTCGAAGTCCAAGAAGAACGTCGTCGCGCCGGAAGACATCTTCGACGCCTATGGCGTCGACGCCGCGCGGCTGTTCGTGATGTCGGACAGCCCGCCCGAACGCGACGTGCAATGGACGGTCGGCGGGGTCGAGGGCGCCTGGCGCTTCATCCACCGCGTCTGGAACGAGTTCGACAGCCAGCCGGCCGAGACGCCCGCCGCCCAGGCCGGCGACGACCCGAGGGCGGTCGAGCTGCTGCGCGCCGCCCACCGGCTGATCAAGAGCCTGAGCGAAAGCGTCGAGGGTTTCCGTTTCAACAGCGGCGTCGCCCGCCTGTACGAATTCCTCAATATTCTCAAGGCGGCCCCGGCCGAGGGCGCCACGCCCGCGGTGCTGGCCGCCCGCGCCGAGGCCCTGTCGGTCCTGGCGCGGCTGATCGCCCCGATCACCCCGCACCTGGCCGAGGAATGCTGGGCCCGCATCGGCGGGGAGGGGATGGTCGTCGACGCGCCCTGGCCCACGTTCGATCCGGCCCTGGCGGCCGAGGACGAGCGGGTTCTGCCGGTGCAGATCAACGGCAAGCGCCGCGCCGAAATCCGCGTCGCCCCCGGCGCCGCCGAGGACGAGGTGAGAAAAATCGCGCTGGCGGACCCGGCCGTGGCGCCGCACCTTGAGGGCCTGAACGTGCGCAAGGTGATCGTCGTGCAGGATCGCATCGTCAACATCGTCGCGGGGTGAACGCCTTGATCCGTCGACCCTTGGTAAAAGCCGTCGCGCTCGGCGCGCTCCTCGTCCTGGGCGGTCTGACGGCGGCGGGCTGCGGCTTCACGCCGCTCTACGCCTCTTCGGGCGTCACCCCGGCGCTGTCGGCGATCACCATCGCCGCGCCGCAGGGCAGGACCGCCTATCTGGTGCGTGAATCGCTGGAGGACGCGCTGCTCCAGAACAGCGACGTCCCGGCGAAGTACCGGCTGGGCTTCACCCTCAAGGAACAACGGTTCGCCCGCGGCCTGCGCTCCGACAACGTCGCCAACCGTTACGAGCTGCACGTCGACGTCAACTACACCCTGACCGAGATCGCCACCGGCAAGACGGTCAGGCAGGCCGGCCAGAGCGCCGTGGTCACCTACGACTCGGCCGACCAGCCCTACGCCGGCATCGCGGCCCAGTCCGACGGCGAACGACGCGCCGCCGAACAGGTCGCCCAGCGCATCCGCATCGACCTGGCCAGCTTCTTCGCCAGCCAGAAGAAGCCCTGACGCCGCGATGATCCTGGGCAAGCGCCCCGAGATCGAACGCTTCCTGTCGAACCCGCCGGCCGACGTTCGCGCCGCCTTGATCTATGGCCGCGACCGGGCGGTCGTGCGCGAGCGGGCCGACGGCCTGGCGGGCAAGGTGGCCGCACGCCCCGACGATCCGTTCGACGTCGCCCTGCTGACCGAAACCGACATCGACGGCGATCCCGCCCGGTTGGAGGACGAGCTGGCGGCGCTGTCGATGATGGGCGGCCGGCGGCTGGTGCGGCTCAAGCTGACCGGCGACAAGGCCTCCGCCGACCGCAAGGCGGCCGAGGCGTTGAAAGCCCATGCCGAGGGCAAGCTCAATCCCGACGCCTTCTTCCTGATCGAGGGCGGCGCCCTTGGCCGCGACTCGGCGCTGCGCAAGGCCGCCGAGGGGGCCAAGGCCGGCGCCGTGGCCATTCCCTGCTACGAGGACGAACCGGGCGACGTGGCGCGGCTCGTGCGTGAGAACCTCGCCCGCGACAAGGTCGGCCTGACCTCAGACGCCCTCGACATGTTCGTCGCCCGCCTGCCGCGCGAGCGGGGGGTGGCCCGCCAGGAGATCGAGCGCCTGGCGCTCTATCTGGGGCCGGGCTCGGGCGTCACCGCCGGCCCCGGCGACCTGGAGGCCTATCTGGGCGTCGAGCCGGAGGCGTCGTTGTCGGACGCGGCGCAGGACGCCTTCGGCGGTCGGCTTGGCGCGGCCCAGGCGGCGCTTCGCCGGGCGGCGGCGGAAGGAGAGGGCGGCCCGGCCGCCGTGCGGGCCATCGGCCTGCATCTCGGCCGGCTGCGCCGCACCCTGACCCTGGCCAAGAGCGGCGCGGGCCTGGCCGAGGCGGCCAAGGCTTCCGGCGTGTTCTGGAAGAGCGAACGCGAGTTCCTGCGCCAGGCCAGGGCCTGGACGCTGGAGCAGCTCGACGTCGTCCAGCCCGAGGTGCTGGCCGCCGACAAGGCGTGCAAGACGGCCGGATCGCCGGACAATCTGATCGCCGAGCGCCTGGCCCTGACCATCGCCGGCCGGGCGCGGCGCCTGGGGCTGTAGGGCCCCGACCGGCCGCGCGCGGGATATTTCCTCGCGTCCACGCGTTGAACAGGCGCGAGGCGGCCCGTCCGCCGGGCGCCGTCCCGCGCGCCGATCCTGGAAAGGCCGACCATGCCCCCCAGCCCGATCTACGACCAAAGGCCGCAACGCCTGGTGCTGGCCACCGACCTCGGCGCCCGCTGCGACCGGGCCATGGACCGCTCTGTGCAGCTGGCGCGGGCCTGGGACGCCGAGCTGGTGGTGGCCAACGTCATCGAGACCGAGGCCGCGCCCGACAAGGACGCGCCGGCCTGGCGGCGGGACGGCGCGCCGGCCGATCTGGTCCGCCGCCTGGTCGAGGCCGACGTCACCGATCCGGCGGTGCGGCTGAAGGTCGAAGTCCGTTCCGGAAACCCGCCCGACGTGGTCGCCGACCTCGCCGAGACCCACGCCGCCGGCTTGATCGTCACGGGGATCGCCCGCGATCCGGCGCTGGGCCCGCGCATTCTCGGCCGGCTGGTGGAGCGGCTGGCCCGCACCTCGCCGGCGCCGACCCTGATCGTCAGCGACCGCGCCCGTGGGCCCTATCGCCGCGTCGTGGTCGGGCTCGACTTCTCCAAGCCGTCGACGCGGGCCATCCATACCGCCTTGGCCTATTTCCCGGACGCGGCCGTCGAGCTGTTCCACGCCTTCCAGCCGCCGGCGCGGGGCAGGGTGAACCTGGACGAGCATCGCGACCAGCTGCGCGAACTGGCCCGCAAGGAGGTCGACAAGTTCCTGCGCAAAAGCGGTCCGGAAGCCGCTCTAGGCCTTGCGACCGTGGTCGAGCCGGGGGACGCGCCCGGCCTGCTCGCCGACTATGTCCATACCGTCGGGGCCGATCTGGTGGTCTTGGGCGCCGAAAGCCGCGGCGCCTTGACCAGCGCCATCATCGGCGGGGCGGCCGCCCGCATGCTGTCGGCGCTGCGGGGCGACGTGCTGCTGGTGCGATAGGGGCGGCCACAGAACCGGCCAAGTTCGGAGCCAGGGTGTCGCGCGCGCGGGTTTTCGCCCCGCGTCGGGCGGGGGCGCCAGTAAAAGCCGCGCAGGCGGCCGGGGGAGCGCATGCAGCCGCCGTCAGACACCGACGACACGTCGCCGTCCAACCTCTACGCCCGGCCAAGTCCGTGGGGACGCCTGCCGCCGACCACCTTTCAGCTGGGGCCGTTGCCGCGCGCGGCCAAGCCAGCGTCGCCGCCGGCCGTCCCGCCGCCGCCGAGGCCGAGCATCCTCACCGGATCGGTGATGCCGGCGCCGCGCCAGGCCAGGCCGGCCCCTGCGCCGCAGCCGGCCCCTGCCCCTGCGGCCGCTTCGCGCCCGGAACCCGCATCAGCGCCGGCGCAGGAGCCGGATCAGAGCCCTTCGCCCGGTCCGGTCCTGGCCGCCGAGGCCATGGTCATCTCGCCGATCGGGAAGGACACGCCCGAACGGCGCAGGACCGGCCTCTACCTGGCCCTTGCGGGCGCGGGGGCCTTGGCGCTGGCCGCCGGCGCGGCGGCGATGCTCAGTCGGCCGCAGGGCCGGACGGCGACGCCGATCCCGCCCGTGACGGCCACGCCGGCCGCGCCGCCCAGCCAACCGACCGTGGCCGAGGCGGCCAAGCCTGTCACGGTCCCAGAGACCGCCACGGCCATGCCGGCGGCGGCGCGCAATCCTGCAAGCCCGGGTCCGGCTAAAGTGGCGAAGACAGCGGCGCGAAGGCCCTCAGGGGCCGCGTCTGGCCTTCCGGCCGCCGCCGGGGCCGCTCCGGCGACCGTCAGCGAGCCCTCGGCGTCCCCCGTTCAGGATCCCGTGGTCGCGGTGACGCCGCCAGCGACGGTGGCCGCGCCCGTACCGGTCGAACCGGCGCCTGTGGCCCCCCCGCCGCCTCACCCTCGGCCAGCCGCCGATCCCGACGCCCCGATCCCAGGCCGGACGCCGGGCTGAACCAGCCCCAAAAGGTCCCGAAACCGGCCTTGGAAGCTCAGCCCGCCGAACGGGTGAGCCGGCGGCAGAGCTCGTCTAGCTGTTCCAAGGTGGCGTAGCGGATGCGCAGTTCGCCGACGCCGCCGCGATCGTCGATGGCCACCTCCAGCCCGAGGACGTCGGCGAGGTCTTCCTCCAGCGCCCGGGTGTCGGCGTCCTTGCCCCTCGCCCCGCCGATGGCGGGCCGGGCGGCCCGGCCGCCGACCGGGCCCTCGGGATTGGCCGCCTTGCGGGCCAGGGCCTCGGCCTCGCGCACCGACAGGCCTTCGTCGACGATCTGGCGGGCCAGGGCCGCGACATTGGGCGCCGAGGCGATGGCCCGGGCGTGGCCGGCGGTCAGCCGGCCGGTGATCAGGTGTTCCTGCACCTCGTCGGGCAGGTTGAGCAGGCGCAGGGCGTTGGCGACATGGCTGCGGCTCTTGCCGACCGCCTCGGCCACGGCGTCCTGGGTGCGGCCAAACCGCTCCAGCAGCGCCTTGTAGCCCAGGGCCTCTTCGATGGCGTTGAGGTCGGCGCGCTGGACGTTCTCGATGATGCCGATCTCAAGCACCTGCAGATCGTCGAGCTCGCGGATCACCGTGGGCAGGGCGCGCAGGCCGGCGCGCTGGGCGGCGCGCCAACGCCGCTCGCCGGCGACGATCTGGTACTCGCCGGGCGCGCCGGGGGCGGGGCGCACCAGGATCGGCTGCAGCACGCCCTTTTCGCGGATCGACGCGGCCAGCTCCTCGAGGTCCGCCTCGACGAAATGCCGGCGCGGCTGGTCGGGATTGCGGCGGATCAGCTCGATCGGCGTTTCGCGCACGCCGGCCGTCGCCGTCGCGGGGGCGCCTTCGCCGGCCGGAGAAACCTCGGCCTCGCCCAATAGGGCCGACAGGCCACGACCCAATCCCCGGCGGTTTTCCGCGGCCATAACCGTATCCTTCATGTTCAAGCGGCCGCCCGCGCCTGTCTTGCGCGTTCGCGGCTGACGACCTCGCGGGCCAGCTTCAGATAGGCCTGGCTGCCGGCGCATTTGAGATCGTAGATCAACACCGGCTTGCCGAAGGACGGCGCCTCCGACACCCGCACGTTGCGCGGGATCACCGTGTCGTAGACCTTGTCGCCGAAGTGCGAGCGCACGTCCTCGGCCACCTGGTCCGACAGGCTGTTGCGCCGGTCGTACATGGTCAGCACGACGCCCTGGATCTCAAGCTTGGGGTTGAGGCTGCCGCGCACCAGCTCCACCGTGCGCATCAGCTGGGTCAGGCCCTCCAGCGCGAAGAACTCGCACTGCAGGGGCACCAGCACGGCGTCGGCGGCGGTCATGGCGTTGACCGTCAGGAGGTTCAGCGACGGCGGGCAGTCGATCAGCACATAGGTGAAGCGGTCGCGACCCTCGTCGGCGCGCAGGTCGGCCAGGGCGTCGCGCAGGCGGTACGAGCGGCGGTCGGCCCCAGCCAGCTCCAGCTCGACGCCCGACAGGTCCGGGTCGGACGGCACGATGAACAGGCCCGGCAGCGAGGTGGCCACCGCCGCCTGGGCTAGCGGCTGGCCGCCGACCAGGACGTCGTAGGCCGTGGTCGAACGCTGGCTGCGCGAAACGCCCAGGCCGGTGGAGGCGTTGCCCTGCGGGTCGAGGTCGAGGATCAGCACCCGCTCGCCGACGGCGGCGAGGGCGGTGCCCAGATTGATGGCGGTGGTGGTCTTGCCGACCCCGCCCTTCTGGTTGGACACCGACAGCACCCGTAGGGCCGGGTATGCCCCGGCGGCGGCGTTGGGGTCAGACTTTGGCACGAGACAGCCTTTTCACCTCGACGACGTGGCCACGCGGATCGCTCAAGCTGGGCCTGAGCTCAGCCTGAAAAATCCAATATTTTGTGGCTTCAATCAATTCAACCTCAACATCTTGACCCTTTAGAAACAAGGCGGTCGCACCCCGTTTCAGGTAGGGCCGGGCGTACCCGAGCAGCCGCGCCATGGGCGCGCAAGCCCGGGCCGTGACGATATCCACGGAAAGCGACAACTCTTCCGCACGTATGTTGTGAATCGTCGTCGGCAGGGCCAGACGCGTGCTGACCTCGGCCAGGAACCGGCAACGCTTGGCCATGCTCTCGACCAGATGCACCTGGGCGCCGACGACGCCCTTGAGCAGGATGGCCAGGACCAAGCCCGGAAAACCAGCCCCGGCGCCGAGATCGGCCCAGGTGAGGGCCTGCGGCGCGTAACGCAGCAGCTGGGCGCTGTCCCAGGCGTGCCGCGACCAGAAGTCGGGCAGGGTGGCCGGCCCGACCAGGTTCATCTTCTCGTTCCACTCGGCCAACAGGTCGAGGAAGACGGCAAGGTCGGCGAGCTGGGCGTCGGTCGCGCCGGAGGCGGCCTGGAAGCCGGCGGCGTCGACCACGCGCACAGGCGCGGCCTCAAGCGACGCGGGCGCGACGGACATGGGCCAGCAGGGCGGTGATCGCGCCGGGGGTGACGCCTTCGATGCGGGCCGCCTGGCCCAGGGTCAGCGGGCGGATGCGGTCCAGCTTCTCGCGCACCTCGTTGGACAGGCCGTCCAGCCCGGCATAGTCGAGATCGGCGGGCAGGCGCAGGTCCTCGTCGCGGCGGAAGGCCTCGACGTCGGCCGCCTGGCGGTCGAGATAGCCGGCATAGGCCGCGTCGATCTCGATCTGCTCGGGGGTGGCGGCGTCCCACGTGGCGATCTGCGGCCAGACGGCCGCCAGACCCTGCAGGTCGACGCCGGGATAGGCCAGCATCTGCAGCAGGTCGCGCCTTTGGCCGTCGGCGTTGACCTTGAAGCCCAGGCGGGCGGCCTCGGCCGGGGTCAGCTTGAGATCGCGGGCCAAGCCGCGGGCGGCGGCCAGCTTTTCGGCCTTGGCCTCATAGGCGCGGGCCCGCTCCGCCCCGACCACGCCCAACGCCGTCCCGCGCGCGGTCAGGCGTTGGTCGGCGTTGTCGGCGCGCAGCGACAACCGGAACTCGGCCCGGCTGGTGAACATGCGATAGGGTTCGGTGACGCCACGGGTGACGAGGTCGTCGATCATCACCCCGATATAGGCTTCGTCGCGGGCGAAGGAGACGGGCTCGGCCCCCGAGGCGGCGCGGGCGGCGTTCAGCCCGGCCACCAGCCCCTGCGCGCCGGCCTCCTCGTAGCCCGTGGTGCCGTTGATCTGGCCAGCCAGATAAAGGCCGGGCAGGCGCTTGACCTCCAGCAGCGGCGACAGCTCGCGCGGATCGACATAGTCGTATTCGATGGCGTAGCCGAACCGCTTGACCTCGACCTGCTCCAGGCCGGGAATGGTGCGCAGGAACAGCGACTGGGTCTCCTCGGACACCGAGGTCGAGACGCCGTTTGGATAGACGGTGTCGTCGTCGAGACCCTCCGGCTCCAGGAAGATCTGGTGGCTGGTCTTGTCGGCGAAGCGGACGACCTTGTCCTCGATCGAAGGGCAGTAACGCGGGCCCCGGCCGTGGATGCGGCCGCCATAGACCGCCGACTCGCTGAGTCGCTCGGCGATGATCCGGTGCGTTTCCTCGGTGGTGTAGGTGACGCCGCAGGACACCTGCGGCCGGTCGACACTGGCGGTCAGGAACGAAAAGGGCGTGGCGGGGTCGTCGCCGGCCTGCATCTCCAGGCGGTCCCAGGCGATGGTGCGGCCGTCGAGGCGCGCCGGGGTGCCGGTCTTCAGCCGCCCCATGTCCAGGCCGAGCGCGTAGAGCCGGTCGGCGAGGCCGATCGACGGCGCGTCGCCGACCCGGCCCGCCGGGATGCGTTTGTCGCCGAGGTGGATCAACCCCTTGAGGAAGGTGCCGGTGGTCAGCACCACGCGCGGGGCCCGATAGAGGTTTCCCGTGGCGCCGACGGCGCCGGCGACCCGGCCATCCTCGACGATCAGGTCCTCGACCGCCTCGGCGACGATGTCCAGGCCATGCTGGGCGGCGAGGGCGGCCTGCATGGCCTCGCGATAAAGACGGCGGTCGATCTGGGCGCGGGGGCCGCGCACCGCAGGGCCCTTGGAGCGGTTGAGCAGGCGGAACTGGATGCCGGCGGCGTCGGCCACGCGGCCCATCAGGCCGTCGAGAGCGTCGATCTCGCGCACCAGATGCCCCTTGCCCAGGCCGCCGATGGCCGGGTTGCAGGACATCTCGCCGATGGTCTCGATCTTGTGGGTCAACAGCAACGTGCGCGCGCCGAAGCGCGCGGCGGCGGCGGCGGCTTCGCAGCCGGCGTGGCCGCCGCCGATCACGATCACATCCCAGGACAAGGTGCGGGTCATCGAAACCGAGGCTGAACGAGGAACGCCCCCGGCGAGCGGGGGCGCGGAGCTTCTTATAGCCGAAAGGGCCGGGGAGGGCGAGTCGGTCAGGCGTGTTTCACGTGAAACATCGGGCCCAGGGCAGGCGACTGGCGACGGCGATGTTTCACGTGAAACACCGCCTCACTTGCCGATGCAGAAGCTGGAGAACACCCGGTCCAGCACGTCTTCGGCGTCCACCCGGCCGGCGATGCGGCCCAGCGATCGGGCCGCCAGCCGCACATCCTCGGCCGCCAGCTCGACCTCGGCGTCCAGCATCTCGACCGCCCGGCCCAGGTGATCCCGCGCCTCCACCAGCCGGCCGCGATGCCGCTCCCGCGTCGCGGCGGGAAAATCGGCCCCGCTCAAGGCGGCGACCACCGTCCGGCGCAGGCGCCCGGTCAGCTCGTCCAGGCCCAGGCCCGTGGTCAACGACACGGAGGCCATCGTCGCCCCGACGGCCGCCGCGTGCTTGCGCGCCGCCTCGCCGTCGCCGGACGCCGGCAAATCGGCCTTGTTGATCACGCAGATGTCGCCGGCCCGCAGCAAGCCCGCCGCCTCCCGCCAATGGCCGTCGCCCGCCGCGCCATCGACCACCCACAGGCGCAGGGCCGCGCTTTCCGCCCAGGCCCGCGCCCGACGCACGCCCTCGGCTTCGATCACATCCTCGGCCTGCCGCACCCCGGCGGTGTCGGCCAGCAGCACCTTGTAGCCTTCCAGCACCAGCGGCGTTTCGATGACGTCGCGCGTGGTGCCCGGCTGGGCGGTGACGATGGCGGCGTCGCGGCCGGCCAGGGCGTTGAGCAGGCTGCTCTTGCCGGCGTTGGGGGCGCCCATCAGGGCGACGCGGAAGCCGTCGCGCACCCGCTCGCCCCGCGCGGCGTCGGACAGGGCGGCGTCCAGCTCGGCGATCAGCGCCGCAAGGCCGGGCCGCGCCCGCGCCGCCAGGTCCTCGGGCAGCTCCTCGTCGGGAAAGTCGACGCCCGCCTCCAGCAGGGCCAGGCTCTCGATCAGGGACGCCCGCCAAGCGGCGTAACGGTCGCTCAACGCCCCATCCAGCTGCGACAGGGCCTGACGGCGCTGGGCCTCGCTCTCGGCGTCGACCAGGTCGGCCACCGCCTCGGCCTGGGCCAGGTCCAGCTTGCCGTTCTGGAAAGCCAAGCGGGTGAACTCCCCCGGCTCGGCCAACCTCAGGCCGAGGGCGGCCAAGGTCTCGACCACGGCCTCGACCACGGCCTGGCCGCCATGCACGTGAAACTCGGCGCAGTCCTCGCCGGTGTAGCTGGCCGGCCCGGGGAACCACAGCACCAGGGCCTGGTCGATGGTCTCGCCGTCCCCCGGCCGGCGAAGGCGGCGCAGCGACGCCAGCCGCGGCGCCGGCAGGCCGCCGCAAAGCCGCGCCACCACGTCCGCCGAGCGCGGACCCGACAACCTGACCACGGCCACCGCCGCGCGTCCCGGCGCCGTGGCCGGGGCGAAAATGGTATCCGACATCGATCCGCCTTGCGTCCTCAGGGCTTGCCCGCCGCCCCGGCCGCCGCCGCCGCCATCAGCCGGCGGAACTGCTCCTGGGCCTGGTCGCCGAACGCGCTCCAGGTCTTCATCAGCTCCTCGGGCTGCAGCATGGCGATGTTGGCGTCCATGCGCTTCTGCATCTCGGCGGTCAGCCGCTCGTTGAGGGCCGACACGTCGGGCAGGCCGAGGAAGGCGCGCGCCTCCTGCGGAGTGCAGTCGATCTCGATCGTCACCTTCATGGCCGGCCTTCGTCTCCTGGGCGCGCCCCGCAATCGGGCGGGGGCACGACTTTGTTATGGGCGCTTCGCGGCCCAGAGCGTTACTACCCCCTGGGACATAAACGGAGAGCGAAAACCATGAGCCATGAAAGCCTGACCGTCACCACCCCCGACGGCGACTTCAGCGCCTATGTCGCCCGCCCCGCCGCCGCCAAGGCGCCGGCCGTGGTGGTCATCCAGGAGATCTTCGGGGTCAACGCCGTCATGCGCGGCGTCGCCGACGACCTGGCGGCCCAAGGCTATCTCGCCATCTGCCCGGACCTGTTCTGGCGGATCGAGCCGGGCGTCGACATCACCGACCATTCCGAAGCGGAATGGAAAAAGGCCTTCGAACTCTACAACGCCTTCGACGTCGAAAAGGGCGTCGCCGACATCGCCGCGACCATCGACGCCATCCGCAAGGACGCCGGCTGCACCGGCAAGGTCGGGGCGGTGGGCTTCTGCCTCGGCGGCCTGCTGGCCTTCCTGACCGCCGCCCGCACCGACAGCGACGCCACGGTCGCCTTCTACGGCGTCGGGATCGAGAAGTTCACCGGCGAGGCGGCCAAGCTGGCCCATCCGCTGCTGATGCATATCGCCGAGGAAGACCAGTTCGTGCCCAAGCCGGCCCAGGAGCTGATCCTGGCCGCGCTGAAGAACCACCCCCAGATCGAGATCCACACCTATCCCGGCCGCGACCACGCCTTCGCGCGCAAGGGCGGCCAGCACTACGACGCCAAGGACGCCGCCCTGGCCGAGGGCCGCACGGCGGCCTTCTTCAAGACCAACCTGGCCTGAGGCGCGGCGATGCTGGCTGTTCAAGCTGTCCGCGCCGGCGGCCCCGAGGTGCTGGAGGTCGTCGAGCTTTCCACGCCCGAGCCGGGTCCCGGTCAGATCCGCATCCGCAACGAAGCGGTCGGCCTCAACTATATCGACACCTACCAGCGCAGCGGCCTCTATCCGATGAAGCTGCCGGCGGTGCTCGGCCTCGAAGGCGCCGGCGTCGTCGATGCGGTCGGGGAGGGGGTCGCCCGCTTCAAGGTCGGCGACCGCGCCGCCTACGGCAACGGCCCGGCCGGGGCCTACGCCCAGTTCCACGTGGTCCCCGCCGAACGCGCCGTGCGCACGCCGGAGGGGGTGTCGTCGCGCGCCGCCGCCGCGGCGATGCTCAAGGGCATGACCGCCGAGTTCCTGCTGCGGCGGTGCTATCGCGTCCAGGCCGGCCAGACCATCCTGGTCCACGCCGCCGCCGGCGGGGTGGGCTCGATCCTGGCGCAGTGGGCCAAGTCGCTGGGGGCCGTGGTCATCGGCACGGCCGGCTCGGCCGACAAGGCGGCGCTGGCCAGGACCTATGGCTGCGACCACGTCATCCTCTATCGCGACGAGGACGTGGCGGCGCGGGTCCGCGAGCTGACCGGCGGCAAGGGCGTCGCCGTCGCCTATGACGGGGTCGGGGCCGAGACCTTCGAGGCGACCCTGGCCAGCCTCGCCCGGCGGGGAACCTTCGTCAGCTTCGGCAACGCCTCGGGACCCGTGCCGCCGTTCGCGCCGCTGCGCCTGTCCCAGGCCGGCTCGCTGTTCTTCACCCGGCCGACCCTGTTCGACTATGTCGCCACGACGGAAGAGCTGGACGCCAGCGCCGCCGCCCTGTTCGCGGCCATCGCCTCGGGCGCGGTCAGGATCGACATCGGCCAGGAGTTTCCGCTGGCCGAAACCCGCCGCGCCCACGAAGCGCTGGAGGGCCGGGCCACCACCGGCGCGACCCTGCTGATTCCCTGATCCCAAGGCCGCGCCGCAAAGCAAAAGAGCCGGGCCCCAGGGCCCGGCTCCTCTGTCGCGGAGATCGGCGTCGATCGCGCGATCAGGTGTTCATCGACTGGAAGAAGTCGCCGTTGTTCTTGCTCTGACGCAGCTTGTCGAGCAGGAACTCGATGGCGTCCTGCGGCCCCATCGGGTTGAGGATGCGGCGCAGAACATAGGTCTTCTGCAGCACGTCCTTCGGGGTGAGCAGCTCTTCCTTGCGGGTGCCGGACTTGAGGATGTCCATGGCCGGGAACACGCGCTTGTCGGCGACCTTCCGATCAAGGACGATTTCCGAGTTGCCGGTGCCCTTGAACTCTTCGAAGATCACTTCGTCCATGCGCGAGCCGGTGTCGATCAGGGCGGTGGCGATGATGGTCAGGCTGCCGCCTTCCTCGATGTTCCGCGCCGCGCCGAAGAACCGCTTCGGCCGTTGCAGGGCGTTGGCGTCGACGCCGCCGGTCAGCACCTTGCCGGAGGAGGGGACCACGGTGTTGTAGGCCCGGCCCAGACGGGTGACCGAGTCCAGCAGGATGACCACGTCGCGCTTGTGCTCGACCAGGCGCTTGGCCTTCTCGATGACCATCTCGGCCACCTGGACGTGGCGGGTCGCCGGTTCGTCGAAGGTCGAGGCGACCACCTCGCCTTTCACCGTGCGCTGCATGTCGGTGACTTCTTCCGGCCGCTCGTCGATCAGCAGCACGATCAGATAGCATTCGGGGTGGTTGGTCTCGATCGACTTGGCGATGTTCTGCAGCATCACCGTCTTGCCGACCCGCGGCGGGGCGACGATCAGGCAGCGCTGGCCCTTGCCCAGCGGGGCGACGATGTCGATGACCCGGCCCGAACGGTCCTTCAGGGTCGGATCGTCGATCTCCATGGTCAGGCGCTGGTCGGGATAGAGCGGCGTCAGGTTGTCGAACGCCACCTTGTGGCGGACGTTCTCCGGGCTCTCGAAATTGACCTGATCGACTTTCACCAGGGCGAAATAGCGTTCGCCCTCGCGCGGGCTGCGCACGCCGCCCTCGACCGAATCGCCGGTGCGCAGGCCGAATTTGCGGATCTGCGAGGGGCTGACATAGATGTCGTCGGGCCCGGGCAGGTAGTTGGCTTCCGGGCTGCGCAGGAAGCCGAAGCCGTCCGGCAGCACCTCCATGGTGCCCGAGCCGGAGATTTCAACGCCTTCCTCGGCCAGGCCCTTGAGGATGGCGAACATCATGTCCTGCTTGAGCATGGCGTTCGCGTTCTCGATCTCCAGGCTTTCGGCGAAAGCGAGCAGATCGGCCGGCGACTTGTCCTTGAGCTCCTGCAGCGACATGCGCGTCAGGCCCATGGCGGCGATGGCGTTGGCGGCGGCGGTCGGTTCTTCGGGACCGTCGTCCTCGGCGCCGCCGAGCTCATCGCCGAGATCGGCGGCGTCCTCGATGGCGGCGGCCGCGTCGGCGACGAGGGTTTCGTCCTGCGCGGCTTCGGTTTGGTTTTCGTCTTGCATGATGATGACTCTGTCGAAAAGGCTCGCGCCGGCGATCCGCCGGAACGAGCGAGGGCCAAGCGGCCCTCAGGTAAATTGATGTGCGCACGCGGCGCGGAGCGGGAGGCGGACCGTCGCGGCGCGGAGCGGACGGCTCGGGCGCGGGTCCGTGGAGAGAGGGGAACGTCGGCTTGCGACGACGCTTCGCAGCCAGCGGAACCACATGGGCGGCGGCAGGTCAAGGCCCCGACGCGCGCCGGTCTTCCGTCGGCCGCATCGACGTGTCAGCCTGCGGGCCGGGCGCGCCGCCCGCGAGGAGACCGTCATGCCCGACGCCCAGCCGCCGCCAGCCCCGCCGGCCTGGGTTGAGAGCCGTCCCGAACCGGCGGCTCCGCTTCGCGCCGCGACCACCACCGGCCGATTGCAGGTGGGGCCGAACCAGGCCCCGGCCGAGCTGGTCGTCGAATGCCGGGCCGGATCGCCGATCAGCGCCAACCTGCGCTTAGGCGGCGAAACCGGCTTCGACCTGTCGCCCTATGAGGGACCCGACGCCTGGGGCGAGACCCATAAGCTGTTGACGGTCGCCCTCGACGGCCGTGCCGCGCCGCCGCGCAATGTTTCGGGCTGGTGGACGACGTCCGAGCGTTTCAACCTGTCGTTCCGGCTGGATGCGGCCGAGGCCCTGGCCTGGAAGGCCGCCGCCGGCCGGCCGCTTCGCATCGCCCTGCCGCCGGCCGCCTCGGGCAAGCCGAGCCCGGTCCTGGAGGCCGAGTTCAGGCTGCCGGCCGACGACCGGGTGTTGGCGGCGGTGATCGCCCCCTGCCTGGCCAGGCCCTGAAAGCCCGACCCCGTCGTCAGCGGCGGCCGAACTCGGTCGTCACCGCCAGCACCATGATGATCGCCACGATGAACGGCAGTTCGTTGGTGGCGCGCCAGAACTTCTCAGATCGGGTGTTGCGGCCCTCGGCGAAGGCGCGGCGGGCCTTGGACAGGAACCCGTGCCAGCCGAACAGGAACACCACGCCGGCCAGCTTGGTCAGCATCCACGGCTGGGCCAGGAAGCTCCAGCCGCGTATGTGGCCATCGACCCAGATCAGCGCAAGACCCATGACCAGGGTGAAGATCATCGCCGGATTGATGATAATCCGCAGCAGCTTCAGCTCCATGACCTTGAAGGTCTCGTCCATCTCCGAGCCCGGCGTCGCCCGGGCGTGATAGACGTAGAGCCGCGGCAGATAGAGCATTCCCGCCATCCAGGCGATGACGCCGATGATGTGCAGGCCCCGCAACAGATCGTACTGGCCGATCAGGAAATCGCTCACGCCGCCGCTCCCGTCCTCTGGTCCCTCGCGCATTTCGGCCAACAGGCCGCGCACGCCCAATCGCCCGCCGGCCGGACCCCGCCGTCACGGGCCAGGGCCTCGACCGCGATCCGCGCCAGGCCGTCGATGAACACCCGATCCACCCCCAGGGCCGGAACCCGAACATAGGCCGGACAGCCCAGGTCGGCGGCGAGGGCGGCGTATTCATGGTCCAGCTCGACCAGCGTCTCGACATGCTCGGAGACGAAGGCGATGGGGGCCACCACCACGCCCAGGCCCTCGCGCGCCGCCTGGGCGATGGCGTCCGGCGTGGCCGGGCCGATCCAGGCCATCGGTCCCACCCGGCTCTGGTAGCAGACGCTCCAGTCCCAGGCCGCCTCCAGCCGGGCGACGACCGCCGCCGCGGTGGCCTCGATCTGGGCCTGGTAGGGATCGCCGCCGTCGACCACCTTCTGCGGCAGGCCGTGCGCCGAGAACAGCAGCCGCACCTTGTCGGGCGAGCCCGCCTCGCGCCAGGCCGCCTCGATCCGGCGGGCGTGGGCCTCGGCCAGCTCGGCCTCGGTCGGATAGCAACAGACCGCCCGGGCCCGGCCGCCGCCGCGATAGGCCGCCGCCCAGGCCTTCAACGACGAGGCCGTGGTGGTGGTCGAGAACTGCGGATAGAGCGGCAGCAGCACGATCTCGTCGGGGGCGAAGGCCTCCACCGCCGCGGCCGTCTCGTCGCTCATCGGCCGCCAGTAGCGCATGGCCACGAAGGCCTTGACCGTCGATCCGGGGATGCGCGCGGCGAGCGCCGTCTCCAGGGCCCGGGCCTGCGCCTCGGTCTCCGGCGCCAGCGGCGAGGCGCCGCCCATCAGCGCATAGTTGGCCTTGGCAGCCTTCTCGCGGGTCCGCGAGATCAGCGCCGCCAGCAACTGCCGGAACGGCGCGGGCCAGGGGATGATCGCCGGATCGGAGAACAGGTTGTAGAGGAACGGCCGCACCGCCCCGGGGCCGTCGGGGCCGCCGAGGTTGAACAACACCACGGCGATCCGCCGCATCTGCCCGCTGTCACGCGCCAAGGCTCTTCCTCAGTCCCGAACCACCCGGGCGAGCGTCTGCTCGATATGGGCGATGGGGGTGTCCGGCAGAACGCCGTGCCCCAGATTGAAGATGTACGGCGCCTGGCCCCATTGCTCCAGAAGCTGATCGACCCGGCGATCCAGCGCAGCGCCGCCGGCGCGCAGCAGCAGCGGATCGAGGGCGCCCTGGATGGCCTTGCCCGCCTGGATGCGCCGGCCCAGGGCCGCCGGGGCCTGGACGTCCAGCGCCACCGCCTGGACGTCGACCGTCCCGGCGTAGGTCTCGACCAGGCCGCCGGCGCCGCGCGGGAAACCGATCACCGGCGCCGTCACCCTGGCCAAGCGCAGCCGGCGGACGATCTCGGCGTGCGGCCGCGCCACCAGGCGCTCGAACAGGTCCTCGGAAAGCCCTTCGGCCCAGGATTCGAACAGCTTGAGCGCCTGGGCGCCGGCGCCGGCCTGCATGACCAGATAGCGCGTGGTGGCCTCGACCAGCACCTCGATCAGGGCGTCCAGCCTGTCGGCGTGCTCGTAGGCGAAGGTCCGCGCCCGGCTGCGATCGCTGGAGCCGCCCTCGATCATATAGGTCGCCACCGTCCACGGCCCCCCGGCGAAGCCGATCAGGGCCCGCTCAGGCTCCAGCGCCGCGCGCACCCGCGACAAGGTCTCGCCCACCGGGGACAGCCGCTCGACCGAGGCCTCGACATTGTCGGCCAGCCGGCCGATGTCGGGCAGCGGCCCGAGCTTGGGGCCCTCGCCCGTCTCGAACCAGACGTCCTGGCCCAGGGCGCGGGGGATCAGCAGGATGTCGGCGAAGACGATGGCCGCGTCGAACGGGAACCGCCGCATCGGCTGCAAGGTCGCCTCGGCCGCCATCGCCGGATCGAGGCAGAACGAAATGAAGTCCGGGGCCTTGGCCCGCAAAGCCCGGTATTCCGGAAGACTGCGCCCTGCCTGGCGCATGAACCAGACCGGCGGCCGCTTGAGGGTCTCGCCCGCCAGGACGCGCAGCAAGGCGGGGCGGGCGGGCGCGGGAGAGGGCGTCGTCATGGCCGTCCTTAAAGACGCTCCAGCCCGAAGGCTCAAGCCCGCTTGATCGGTCCTTTTGTCCTCCCCGCCCCGAACCAACTCTTAAATAAAAGATTAATAAGAATATTGAGGAGGAAGAGGTTGGACCAGGGCGCCGTGGGGATGACTGGTCGGCGCGGCTCGGTCATACGCAGGCTTTCCCCTTGTCGCACCGAGGCTTTCCCCGTTGAGCGAAGGCGTCTGTGGATGACGTGGACAACTCTCAACCACCCGAAATCATTAATGAATTCTTAACGCGGTCGGAGGGCGGACCAGCGAGTCATAGACTTTTCCCCCGCGCCGGCCAAGCCGTCGGGCGACAGGAATCCACAATGGGCTCGGGCATGGGGACGACCGCCGGTCGAACCGGGTCGTTCTCCACCGTCGGCCCTGGCGGGCCGCGACCGGGACGTTTCCATCCCAGGTTTCGTCCAATTCGCCCGACAAGGGTTAAGACGGAGTTAACGATGCTTCCACAGGCTGCGGAAACCATGATCGGCCGATCGGCCATGGACATCGGGCCCGCCGCGCGGGAAACAATGGCGCGATGACCGCCGCGCGCTTCGCGACCTATTTCCATGTCCATCTCGTCTCCGACTCCACGGGCGAGACGCTGAACGCCATGGCCAAGGCCGTGTGCGCCCGCTTCGACGACGTGCTGCCGATCGAGCACATCTACGCCCTGGTGCGTTCGCCCCGTCAGCTGGAGCGGGTGCTGCACGAGATCGAGGGCGCGCCGGGCGTGGTGCTGCACACCATCGTCGACAAGGAATTGCGCGCGGCGCTGGAGCAGGGCTGCCGCGACCTGGACATGGCCTGCATCGCCGCGCTCGATCCGCTGGTCTCGGCCCTGTCCCGCTATCTCGGCGCCTCGCTGTCCACCCGGGTCGGCGCCCAGCACAACCTCGACAACGACTATTTCAACCGCATGGACGCGCTCGACTACGCCATGGGCCACGACGACGGCCAGGGCGCCCAGGAGCTGGAGCGCGCCGACGTGGTGCTGGTCGGGGTCAGCCGCACGTCGAAGACGCCGACCTGCATCTATCTGGCCCATCGCGGCGTGCGGGCGGCCAACGTGCCGCTGGTGCCGGGGGCCGATCCTCCGGCCCAGCTGTTCAGTCTCAAGCACGCCCAGGTCGTCGGCCTGACCGTCTCGCCCGACCGCCTGCTGCAGATCCGCCGCAACCGCCTGCTCAACCTGCGCGAGGAGCGCGAAAGCAGCTATATCGACACCGAGGCGGTGCGCGAGGAGATCATCCGCGCCCGGCGGTTGTTCGAGCGGCACGGCTGGCCGGTGATCGACGTCACCCGCCGCTCGGTCGAAGAGACGGCGGCGGCGGTGATCAACGTGCTGACCTCCGGCAAGGGGCAGGTGGAGGTGCTGTCGTCGTGATCCCGGTGATCCTGGCGTCCAAGAGCGCGGCGCGCGGCGCGCTGCTGCGCGGGGCCGGCGTCTCCTTCGAGACCCGGGTCGCCGGCGTCGACGAGGACGCGGTGAAATCGGCCATGCTGGCTGACGGCGCGGGGCCGCGCGACATCGCCGACGCCCTGGCCGAGATCAAGGCGGTCAGGGTCTCGGAAAAGACCGCCGGTCTGGTCGTCGGCGCCGACCAGACCCTCGATCTCGACGGCCGGCTCTACGACAAGGCCGCCAGCCTGGACGAGGCCCGCGCGCGCCTGCAGGATTTCCGCGGCAGGAGCCACAAGCTGCATTCGGCGGTGGTGGTCGCCCGCGACGGCGCGCCGATCTGGCGCGAGGTGGTCACCGCCACCTTGCGCATGCGCCCGTTCACCGACGCGTTCCTCGACGGCTACTTGGCCCGCAACGGCGAGGCGGCGCTAAGCTCGGTCGGCTGCTACCAGCTCGAAGGCGAGGGGGTGCAGCTGTTCGACCGGATCGACGGCGACTATTTCACCATCCTCGGCCTGCCGTTGATGGGGCTGCTCGACCTTCTGCGCCGCCACGGCGTGCTGCCGCTGTGAGCCGGCCGGCGATCACCGGGGCCACGGTGGTGGCCGGCGTGGCCGGCGCGCCGGTGCGCCATTCTCTAAGCCCGACCCTGCACAACGCCTGGCTGGCCAGCGCCGGGATCGACGGGGTCTATGTCGCCTTCGCCCCGCCGGCCGACCGTTTCGCCGTCTTCGTCGAGGGCCTGCGCGGCGGGGCGGTGCGCGGTCTCAACGTCACCTTGCCGTTCAAGGAAGAGGCCCTGGCCCTGGCCGACGAGGCCAGCGACCTGGCCCGCGCCGCCGGGGCGGCCAACGTCCTGGTCTTCGAGACCGACGGCCGGATTCGCGCCGACAACACCGACGGCTTCGGCCTGCTGCAGGCCCTGGCGGTCCAGGCCCCCGGCTTTTCGCCCGCCGCCGCGCCGGCCGTGGTGCTGGGCGCGGGCGGCGCGGCGCGGGGGGCGGTCGCCGCCCTGCTGGCCGCCGGCGCGCCCGAAGTCCGCGTCGTCAACCGCACCCGCCCCCGCGCCGAGGCCATCGCCGCCGCCCTGGGGCTTAAGGTTCGGGCCTTCGGCTGGGAGGAACGCGACGCCGCCTTCGGCGGCGCTGGAGCGCTGATCAACGCCACCTCGCTGGGCCTAGCCGGCGGCCAACCGCTCGACCTCGCCATCGACGCCCTGCCGCCGGCCGCCGTGGTCATGGACATGGTCTATAAACCGCTGCGCACCGATCTTCTGGGCCGGGCCGCCGCCTCGGGCCGCCCGGCGGTCGACGGGCTGGAGATGCTGATCCGCCAGGCCATGCCCTCGTTCGAAGCCTTCTTCGGCCGCCCGCCGCCCGCCGATATCGACGCCCGCGCCCTGGCGCTCGCCGCCCTGCGAGGCTCGGCGTGATCGTCGTCGGCCTCACCGGCTCCATCGGCATGGGCAAGTCGACGACGGCGGCGATGTTCGCCGCTGAGGGCGCCCCGGTCTACGACGCCGACGCCGAGGTCCACGCCCTCTACGCCGAGGGCGGCGCGGCGGTTGGGCCGGTGGGGGCGGCTTTCCCCGGCGTGGTGAAGGACGGCGCGGTAGACCGCGCCGCGCTCAGCGCCCAGGTGGTCGGAAACCCCGAGGCGCTCAAGCGGCTGGAGGCCATCGTCCACCCGTTGGTCGGCGCGGCCCGCGCCGAGTTCTTCGAGCGCGCGGCGCGCGACGGAGCCGACCTCGTCGTCCTCGACATTCCCCTGCTGTTCGAGACCGGCGGCGAAAAACGCGTCGACGCCGTGGTCGTCGTCTCCGCCCCGCCCGAGACGCAGCGGGCCCGCGTGCTCGCCCGCCCGGGCATGACCGCCGAAAAACTCGACGCCATCCTGGCGCGCCAGATGCACGACGCCGAAAAGCGCGCCCGCGCCCATTTCGTCGTCGACACCGGCCGGGGGCTGGAGGCGGCGCGGCTGCAGGTCCGCGAGGTGGTCGAGACGCTGCGCCGGCCGGGCTGGCGCGCGGGGCCGGCCCTTGAAGCCGGCGGCGAAGCGCCCCATTGATCGACCATGGCGCGTGAGATCGTCCTCGACACCGAAACCACCGGGCTCGACCCCAGGCATGGCCACCGCCTGATCGAAATCGCCTGCCTGGAGATCGAGGACTTCATCCCGACCGGGCGCACCTTCCACCGCTATGTCGATCCCGGCCGCGAGGTCGAGGCCGAGGCCGAGAAGGTGCACGGCATCTCGACCGCCATGCTGGTCGGCAAGCCCAAGTTCGGCGATCCCGACATCGTCGACGCCTTCCTGGATTTCATCGGCGACGCGCCGCTGGTGGCGCACAACGCCCCCTTCGACCGGGGCTTCATCAATCACGAACTGGGCCTGATCAACCGGCCCGCGCCGCCGGACGACCGCTGGATCGACACCCTGGCCCTGGCCCAGAAGCGTTTTCCGGGCATGTACAACTCGCTGGACGCGCTGTGTAAGCGGTTCAAGATCTCGCTGGCCGAGCGCGAGAAGCACGGGGCCCTGATCGACGTGCGGCTGTTGGCCGAGGTCTATCTGGAGCTGCAGGGCGGCAAGGAGCGCGGGCTCGACCTGGCCCCGGCCCGCCTCAAGACCGCCGCCGCCACGGTCGGCGGGCGGATCGACCACGGGCCACGGCCACGGCCCCTGGCCCCGCGATCGACCGAGGCCGAGCGCGAGCTTCACGCCGAATGGGTGCGTGGAAAGCTGAAGGACAAGGCCGTCTGGCTGAAATACGGCGTCGGCGCCGACTGAATTCCCGGGCCGCCGCAAGACCGGCCGGCCCCATCCTGGCGGACGGCGCCGGCGGCCAAATCACATCGGGTCAGGCTTCGCCGGCGGCGGGGCCTTCCATCTGGGCGCGGCGCGCGGTGTAGACGCCGGCGAAATCGATCGGGTCGAGCAGGAAGGGCGGGAAGCCGCCTTCGGTGGTCAGGTCGGCGATCACCCGGCGGGCGAACGGGAACAGGAAGCGCGGGCACTCGATCAGCAGCACCGGCTCCAGGTCGGCCTCGGGCACGCCCTGGATCTGGAACAGGCCGCCATAGACCAGCTCGACCTGGAACACGGTCTCGCCGTCGCGCTCGGCGCGGGCGGTCAGCTTCAGGTCGACCTCGAACAAGCCGTCGTTGCGGCCGCGGGCGTTCATCTCGACGCCCATGTCGATCTGCGGCTGTTCGGCGCCGGCGCGCAGGGACTCCGGCGCGCGCGGGTTTTCGAACGACAGGTCGCGGATGAACTGGGCGATGATGCGGATGCCCGGCTGCGCCGATTGGTCAGCGCCGTTGCCATTTTCCTGCACGGCGCTGGCTTGCGTGTCGGTCATGAGAGGTTTTTTCCAGTAACGAAGGCGTTTTGCGCCGACGCGGCGGTCGCCCGGCTTTCAGGTTCGAAGCGGCGCTGCTAACACGACAAGCCGCCGTCGTGCAACGGCGGCGCCTGACGCGCGCCTCAGGTGAGCCTATATTGACATCTCCGGCCTGTCGTCAGGCCATTCTTTCGCTCAAGTTCCGGTCGATCCGTTGCAAGTGCTCGAACTCATCATCTTCGCCGTCCTCGCCGCCGTCGTGCTGTATCAGCTCTACGCCGTCCTCGGCCGGCGCGTGGGCCGCCAGCCCGAGGACATGCCCTCCGGGCCGCCCGCGATCCGCTCGGCGGTGGACAGCGACCCGGCCGCTCCGGCCGCGATCGACCCGGCCTCGCTCGGCGGCCTTGCGGCGCTGCGGGCCCGCGACCCCTCGTTCGAGACCGGCCATTTCCTCGCCGGCGCCGCCTCGGCCTACGAGATGATCGTGCGCGCCTTCGCCCAGGGCGACCGCGCCACCCTGGGGCGGCTGCTGGCCCCGGCGATCATGCGGCCGTTCGAACAGGCGATCTCCGGCCGCGAGACCGAAGGCCGCACCGAGACGGTCGAATTCCTGTCCTCGCCGCGCGCCGACCTGGAGACCGCCGAGGTCGACGGCGACGTCGCCCGCGCCAAGGTGCGCTTTCTGGCCGAGTTCCGCAGCCGCACCAAGGGACCGGAGGGCGAGGCGGTCGACGACAAGCGCACCGCCGAACTTTGGACGTTTGAACGAAACCTTAACAGCCGCGACCCCAACTGGCTGCTGGTGCGAGTGGATGCGGCGGAGGCGTAGGTCGGATGCGGTTTGGAGGTTTCGCGGGCGTCGTCGCGTCCTCGCTGCTGCTTTACGCCTGCGCCACGGCGCCCAAGCCGGCGCCGCCGGTTCCGCCCAGGCCGCCGGTTGAGCCTTCGCAGGGCGGGGTCGCCACCCCGCCGCCGCCCGCCACGGCGCAGCTGCGTTTCTCCGACCTGCCCGGCTGGGCCCAGGACGACCACGCCGCCGCCCTGCGAGCGTTCCAGGACGGCTGCGGCGTCGCCAAGCCGGCGGCCCTGGCCGACGCCTGCCGGCGCGCCCGGGCCCTGGGCCCCGTCGACGAGGCCGCCGCGCGCGCCTATCTCGAAGCCCATTTCCGGCCCGAGGCCGTGGTTCCCCCTCCGGGCGACAAGGGCGGCCTGCTCACCGGCTATTTCGCGCCGGTCTACGAGGCGCGGTTCTCGCGCCAGGGCCCGTTCACCGCCGCCGTGCGCGGCCGTCCCGCCGACCTCGCCGCCAATCCCGACGACCCCGGCGTCATCGGCCGGCAGACCCGCGACGGCTTCGAGCCCTATCCCGACCGCGCGGCCATCGAGGCCGTCCCGGCCCGCGAGCCGTTGGCCTGGATGCGGCCCGAGGACCTTTTCTTCCTGCAGATCCAGGGCTCGGGCGTCCTGGTGCTGCCCGACGGCCGGCGGTTCAAGGCGCTGTTCTCGGCCAACAACGGCCGGCCGTTCGTCGGCATAGCCACCTACATGCGCGACCAGGGCCTGCTGCGCGACGACAACACCTCGGCCGACAACATCCGCAACTGGCTGGCCGACCATCGCGGCCCCGAGGCCGACGCGGTGATGCGGCGCAATCCCCGCTACGTGTTCTTCCATGTCGCCCCCGACGACGGCAAGGAGCCGAACGGGGCGGCGGGCGTGGCCCTGACGCCCGGCCGGTCCATCGCCGTCGATCCGACGAGGCACCCCTTCGGCGGCCTCTATTGGATCGACGCCAGCGCCCCGGCCCTGGCCGGCGCCTTCCCGGTCTATCGCCGGCTGGCGGTGGCCCTCGACGTCGGCGGCGCGATCAAGGGCGAGGTGCGCGCCGACCTCTACACCGGTCGCGGCGACGCGGCCGGCGGCGAGGCCGGCCGCGTGCGCCATATCCTGCACCTCTACCGGCTGGTCCCCGTCGACGCGGTGGCCACGAGCCCGGCGCCGGTCCCGGGCCGCGGGTCGTGAAACGGCCGCTGCGCCCGGAGGAGCTCAAGCTCTGGGCGACGGTGCTGACCACGGTGCGCCCGGCCCCCGGCCGGCGCCGGCCGGCCTCGCCGGCCGAGCCCGAAGACGCGGCGGCCGCGCCGGTGGCCCTGGCGCCGGCCCCGTCGGGATCGGCCAGGCCGGCCGGACCCAAACCCTATATCCCGCCCGAGGGCATCGAGCCCGGCCGCAAGCGACGCATCGTGCGCGAACGCGAGCTGATCTCGGCGCGGATCGACCTGCACGGCCTGGACCAGGACCGCGCCCGCAACACGCTTGAGACCTTCCTGCGCCGCGCCCAGGACCAGGGCGCTCGCTCGGTGCTGGTCATCACCGGCAAGGGTTCGCGCGGCGAAGGCGTCCTGCGCCGCTACGCCCCCGAATGGCTGGCCGCCCCCGCCCTGCGCGGCGTCGTCGCCGGGGTGTCCGAAGCCCACCGCCGCCACGGCGGCGAGGGCGCGCTCTATGTGGCGCTGAAGCGGAAGGCAGAGGTCTGAACTGACGGCGACCCCGGGCGGGCGAAGGGGCGTCAGCCCCGCCGCGCCGCCTCGATGGCGGCGACGTCGATCTTCTTCATCGTCATCATGGCTTCGAAGGCGCGCCTGGCCTCCTCGCCGCCGGCCGCCAGCGCGCCGGTCAGCGCGCGCGGGGTGATCTGCCAGGAAATTCCCCACCGGTCCCTGCACCAGCCGCAGGCGTTCTCCTGGCCGCCGTGGCCGACAATGGCGTTCCAGTAGCGGTCGGTCTCTTCCTGGTCGTCGGTGGCGATCTGGAACGAGAAGGCCTCGCTGGGCTTGAAGGTCGAGCCGCCGTTGAGGCCGAGGCAGGCAACGCCCGCCACGGTGAACTCGACCGTCAGCACGTCGCCGGCCTTGCCGGCCGGATAGTCGCTCGGCGCGCGGCGGACGGCGGTCACGGCGCTGTCCGGAAAGACCTCGGCGTAGAAGCGGGCGGCCGCTTCGGCCTCTTTGTCGAACCAGAGACAGATGGTGTTTTTGGCCATGGCGCGTCCCTTTCGCTTCGAGGCCGGCCGATATCGGTCCGCCGCCGTCGAGACTAAGCGGTGGTTCCTGGCCGGCTCAAGTCGAACCTGGGCGAGCTTGGCGGCGAGGTTAGGGCGTCAGCCCTTGCGCCCCGCCTTCTCCTCCACGCCCGAGCGGCCCTCGCGGGCTTCGAGCACGGCGGCGACGTCGTCCAGGCCGACGCCCGTCGCGGCCAGCAGGGCCAGCCAGTGGTAGATCAGGTCGGCGCTTTCGGCGGCGATGGCGGTCTTGTCGCCGAGGGCGGCGGCCTGCACCGTCTCGATGGCTTCCTCGCCCAGCTTCTTGGCCGCGAGGCGAGGGTCGGCGATCAGCCTGGCCGACCAGGACGAGGCCGGATCCGCGCCGCGCCGGGCCTCGATGGTCGCGGCCAGGCGATCCAGGGTCTCGGCGAAGCGGCTCATGCGGGCGTCTCCGGTCCGGAGGGGAAGGGGCGGGTCAGATCAGGTCAGGCGCACCGGCAGGCCGGCCTCGGCCATGGCCCGCTTGGCCTCGCCGACGCCGACCTCGCCGAAGTGGAAGATGGAGGCGGCCAGCACCGCGTCGGCCCCGCCGTCGCGCACGCCGGCCACCAGGTCGGCGGCCGAGCCGGCCCCGCCGGAGGCGATCACCGGCACGCCGACGGCCGAGGTGACGGCCCGCAGCAGCGCGGTGTCGTAGCCCGACTTGGCCCCGTCGCGGTCCATTGAGGTCAGCAGGATCTCGCCGGCGCCGTGCGCCACGGCCTGGACGGCCCAGTCGACGACGTCGAGGCCGGCGTCCTTGCGGCCGCCATAGGTGAAGACGTTCCAGCCCGAGCCGTCCTCGCGCGCCTTGGCGTCGACGGCGACCACCACGCATTGGGCCCCGAAGGCGTCGGCGCAGCGGGCGATCAGGCCGGGGTCCTCGACGGCGGCGGTGTTGATCGAGATCTTGTCGGCCCCGGCGCGCAGCAGGCGGCGGGCGTCCTCGACCGCGCGGACGCCGCCGCCGACCGAGAGCGGCATGAAACAGACGTCGGCGGTGCGGGCGATGACGTCGAGAATGGCCCCGCGCCCCTCGTGGCTGGCGGTGATGTCGAGGAACATCAGCTCGTCGGCCCCGGCCGCGTCATAGGCCCGGGCCTGTTCGACCGGATCGCCGGCGTCGCGCAGGGCCACGAAGTTGACCCCCTTGACCACCCGACCGTCCTTGACGTCCAGGCAGGGGATGACGCGGACCTTGAGCATGGTCAGGCGGTCCGCTTCTTCTGGGCGGCGGCGATGACCTCGGCCGGGCGGATGGCGCCGTTGTAGAGCGAGCGGCCCAGCACCGCGCCGGCGATGGGGACGCCCTTGCGGGCGATCAGCTGCTCGATGTCCTTGACCGAGGCGACGCCGCCGGAGGCGATCACCGGGATCGACACCGCGTCGGCCACGGCGCCGACGCCCTCGACATTGACGCCGGTCATGGCCCCGTCGCGGCTGATGTCGGTGACGATCAGGGCGGCGACGCCGGCGTCCTCGAAGCGCTTGGACAGGGTGATGGGGTCGAGGTCGGAAGCGCCGACCCAGCCGTCCACGGCCACCTTGCCGTCGCGCACGTCGACGGCGACGGCGATCTGCTCGGGCCACAGGCGGGCGGCCTTCTTGACCATCTCGGGCTCGCGCACGGCGACGGTGCCCAGGATCACCCGGCTGACGCCGGCCTCGATCCAGCGCTCGACCCCTTCCAGGGTGCGGACCCCGCCGCCGAGCTGGACCGGGATCGACACGGCGCCCAGGATGTCGGCCACCGCCTCGGCGTTGACCGCGCGGCCCTCGATGGCCCCGTTGAGGTCGACCACGTGCAGCCAGTCGAAGCCGTCCCTGGCGAAGCGCGCGGCCTGGTCGGCGGGCGAGGCGTTGAACACCGTCGCCTTGTCCATGTCGCCGTGCAGCAGGCGCACGCACTGGCCGTCCTTCAGGTCGATGGCGGGATAAAGGATCATGGCCGCCACTCCAGGAAATTGGCCAGCAGCCCCAGGCCGGGACCTTGCGACTTTTCGGGGTGGAACTGCACCCCGGCGATATTGTTCTTGGCGACGGCGGCTGTGAAGACGCCGCCGTGGTCGGTCCTGGCCGCGACGTCGGCCGGATCGGCGACGTCCATGGCGAAGGAGTGGGTGAAATACATGTGCGCCCCGTCGCCGAGGCCGGCGAACAGCGGGTGGCCGGCGACGTCGACCAGGGCGTTCCAGCCCATGTGCGGCACCTTGAAGCGCGGCTCGGACGGGGCCAGGGCGCGGACGTCGCCGCCGATCCAGTCGAGGCCGCGGGCCTCGCCGAACTCCAGCCCGCGCGTGGCCAGAAGCTGCATGCCGACGCAGATGCCCAGGAACGGCGCGCCGCGGCCGCGCACGGCCTCGGTCATGGCCTCGATCACCCCCGGCCGCTCGGCCAGGGCCGCCATGCAGGCGGCGAAGGCGCCGACCCCTGGCAGCACCACGCGGTCGGCCCGGCGGATGATGTCGGGATCGTCGGTCGCCACCACGCGCGCGCCGTCGCCGGCGGCGGCGATCAGCGCCTTTTCGGCCGAGCGCAGGTTGCCCGACCCATAGTCGATGAGGACGACGCTCTGCATGGGGTCAGCTCAGAGCACGCCCTTGGTGGACGGGGCGCGGCCCTGGGTCTTGGGATCGATCTCCACCGCCGCGCGCAGGGCCCGGGCCAGGGCCTTGAACCCGCTTTCGGCGACGTGGTGGGTGTTGTCGCCGTAGAGGGTCTCCAGGTGCACGCAGGCGCCGGCGTTCATGGCGAAGGCGTGGTGGAACTCCTTGAACAGCTCGGTGTCCATCTCGCCGACCTTGGGGCGCTTGAACTCGACCTTCCAGATCAGATAGGGCCGGTTGGACAGGTCCAGCGCGCAGCGGGTCAGGGTCTCGTCCATCGGGATATAGGCGTGGCCGAACCGGCGCACGCCCTTGAAGCCGTCCAGCGCCTTGTTGATCGCCTGGCCGATGACGATGCCGGTGTCCTCGACGGTGTGGTGCATGTCGATATGCAGGTCGCCCTTGGTCTCGACCTCAAGATCGAAACCGCCGTGCCGGGCGAAGCTCTCGAGCATGTGGTCGAAGAAGCCGATCCCGGTCGAGATCGTCGACTGTCCGACGCCGTCGAGATCGATGCGGACGCGGATCTGCGTCTCCTTCGTCTCGCGGACCACTTCCGCCGTGCGGTTCGCCATCAGGCGCTCCTCCAAGCGTTCCTGGCGGAGCCAGGGGCCGCCGCCGGAAACGCGCTTAAGTCAAAACCGGAACGCCTTCCGGCCGGAAGGCGTCCCTTTAAAGTCCGCTCGCCGCCGCCAGGTCGCGCAGGGAGACCTGGGGCCGGGGGCCATAGTGCGAGATCACCTCGGCCGCCGCCAGCGAACCCAGCCGCCCGCAGACGTCGAGCGGCCGGCCCTGGGCGAGGCCGAACAGGAACCCGGCCGCGTATTGGTCGCCCGCGCCCGTGGTGTCCACGACTTTTTCGACGCGGGCCGCCTGAACCTCGTGCAGCGTCTCGCCGGCGACGATGACCGAGCCGTGCTCGCTGCGGGTGATGGCGGCGATCTTGGCCCGCCCGCGGATGGCCTGCACGGCGGCGTCGAAGTCGTCGGTCTGGAACAGCGAGCCGATCTCGGCGGCGTTGGCGAACACGATGTCGACCTGGGTGTCGATGAACTCCAGCAGGCTTTCGCGATGGCGCTCGACCACAAAGGCGTCCGACAGGGTGAGCGCGATGCGGCGGCCGGCGCCGTGGGCCAGGCCCGCGGCCTTGGCGAAGGCCCGGCGCGCGTCCTCGGGGTCGAAGAGGTAGCCTTCGAGATAGACGATGCTGGCGGCCTCGATGACCTTGGCGTCGACGTCGGCCGGGATCAGCTGGTTGGCCGCGCCCAGATAGGTGCACATGGTGCGCTGGCCGTCGGGGGTGACGTTGATCAGCGAGCGGCCGGTGCCGGGCCCGCCGACCAGGCGGCCGCCGCTGAAATGCACGCCGATGGCGGTGATGTCGTGGTCGAACACGTCGCCGAGCTGGTCCTGGCCGACCTTGCCGACATAGGCGGCGCGGCCGCCGAAGCTGGCGACGCCGGCGACGGTGTTGCCGGCCGAGCCGCCCGAGGCCTCGATGCCCGGCGCCATGCGGCCGTACAGCTCCACCGCCCGGGCTTCGTCGATCAGCATCATCGAGCCCTTGGCGAGGTGCTCGTCGACCAGGAACTGGTCGGCGGCGGGCGCGATCACGTCGACGATGGCGTTGCCGAGGGCGGCGACGTCGTAAAGAGCGGTCATGTCGGGGAAACGATCCGGGACGGTTGAAAAATCGGCGCGGAGTATAGAGACAGGCGTCGGGGAGGCAACGCAGCATTCCCGACCGGAAGCCGACCGACAAAGGACCGCCCATGCGCCTCGTCATCCTCACCCCGGCGACCGACAATCCGCGCTTCGCGGGCACATGGCCGGAATGGTTCGAACGGCTGGCCGCGCCCCTGCGGGCCGAAGGCTTCGCGGTCGAACCGGCCCCGTGGACCGAAGCGTCCGACCTCTCCGGCGCCGACGCCGTGCTGCCGCTGCTGGCCTGGGGCTATCACCTGAAGGCCGACCTGTGGGCCGCGCGGCTGGACGCCTGGGAGCGGGCGGGCCTGCGCATGCCCAACCCGGCCGCGACCCTGCGCTGGAACACCGCCAAGACCTATCTGGCCGAGCTGGCCGGACGCGGCGCGCCGGTGGTCCCCACCGTGGCGGTCGAGCGGGTGACCGAGGAGGCGGTCGCCGAGGCCCGCGCCCGTTTCGCAACCGAGGTGGTGGTCGCCAAGCCGCAGGTCTCGGCCGGCTCGCAGGACACGGTGCGCCTGAAGCCGGGCGATCCCCTCGACGGCGCGCCCCGGGGGCCGGCCCTGCTGCAGCCGTTCCTGCCGGCGGTGGCGCAGGAGGGCGAGCAGTCGCTGTTCTATTTTAACGGCGTCCTCAGCCACGCCGTGGCCAAGGCGGCGACCGGCGGCGATTTCCGCGTCCAGCCGCAGTTCGGCGGCCAGGTGGCGGCGATGACGCCCAGCGCGGAGATGCTCGCCGTCGGCCAGGCGGTGCTGGCCGCCGCCGACCGGCCGCTGGCCTATGCCCGCGTCGACCTGATCCGCGACCTCGACGGCGCGCTGAAGCTGATGGAGCTGGAGGCGATCGAGCCCGACCTCTACCTGCAATACGCCGCCGACGGCGGCGCGGCCTTTGCGCGGGGAATGCGGGCGGCCCTCGCCTGAATGTGCTTAGTCAGTCCTCCCCCGCTTGCGGGGGAGGACAGGGATCGGATCAAGCCCCCAGGAACAGCTCGCGCGAGGGGCACAGGTCGGCGACCAGGCAATCGCCGCATTTTGGCTTGCGCGCCACGCAGGCGTAGCGGCCATGCAGGATCAGCCAGTGGTGGGCGCGGGTCAGATAGGGCGCCGGCACGATGGCCATCAGGTCGCGCTCGACCGCGTCCGGGGTCTTGCCGGCCGACAGCTTCAGCCGGTGGGCGACGCGATAGACGTGGGTGTCGACGGCGATGGCCGGCTCGATGTCCAACTCGTTCAGCACCACGCTGGCGGTCTTGCGGCCGACGCCGGGCAGGGCCTGCAGCGCCTCGCGGTTCAGCGGGACCTCGCCGCCGTGCTGGTCGACCAGGATCTGCGACAGGGCGACGACGTTCCTGGCCTTGGTGCGGTAGAGGCCGATCGACTGAATGAACGGCGTCAGGCCCTCGACGCCGAGGTCGAGCATCTTCTGCGGCGTGTCGGCGACGGCGAACAGCTTCTGGGTGGCCTTGTTCACCGACTTGTCGGTGGCCTGGGCCGACAGGGCGACGGCGACGACCAGGGTGTAGGGGTTGTGGAACTCCAGCTCGGTGCGCGGGTGGTCCGTGCGGGCGGCGAAGCGGTCGAAGATCTCCTGGATGCGGGCCTTCTCGGCGGGCGACAGGCGCTTTCGGCGGGGCGGGCTCATGAGGGCGGACCATGACCCGCGTCGCGGGCTTCGCCAAGCCGCCTCGGCGCTCTAAGATGGCGGCATGAGCGCCGCGCTGTATATGGATGCGATCATCACGCCGAACCGTTCGCTGTCGAAGCGCGGCTTCCATGTGCTGATCGGGGCCCTGCTGCTGATCAGCGCCGGGTGGGCGACCTTCTTCCTGATCATCGGCGCGCCGCCGATCCCCATCTTCCTCGGCGTCGACGTGCTGGCGGTGTTCGTGGCCTTCAAGGTCAGCTACGCCGCCGGCCGCCGGGCCGAACGGGTGCAGGTCTCGGCCGAGGAGGTGGTGGTCACCCACGAATGGGGCGAGGCGGCCCGCCTCGTGTGGAGCTCGCCGACCGCCTTTACCCGGGTGGCCCTCGAGGACGACGGCGCGCACGAGGCCAGCCTGAGCCTGCGGCTGTCGGACAAGGCGGTGACGGTGGGCGAGGCGCTGAGCCCGTCCGAACGCCACGACTTCGCCGCCGCCCTGGACCGGGCCATCCGCAGGGCCCGGTCGGAGCGCCACGTCGCCTGAGGCGCGCGCGGGGCTGGACGCGGCCTCGGAGACGGCGGCATATGCCGGCCATGAGCTCGGACCTGACCGCAGACGTCGTCGTCGCCGGAGCCGGCATGGCCGGCGTCACCTTCGCCCTGGCTCTGGCCAGCGGCGGCCTGCGGCCGGTGCTGGTCGACCCGGTGGTGTTCGACGACCAGATCGCGCCGGATTTCGACGGCCGCGCCTCGGCCATCGCCTTCTCGTCCTTCCGCCAATGGGGCGTGGTCGGCGCCGGCGGCTGGCTGGAGCCGCACGCCCAGCGCATCGAACAGATCCTGGTCACCGACGGCCGCGCCCCGGGGGCGGCGGCCGGGGGCGTGTCGCCGTTCTTCCTGCGCTTCGATTCCGCCGAGATCGCCGACCGGGTGGCCGGCGAGCCGCTCGGCTACATGCTGGAGAACCGCCATATCCGCGCCGGCCTGGCCAAGGCGGTCGCGGCGGCGGGGATCGAGGTGCTGGCCCCGGCCCGGGTCGAGGCGGTGGAGACCGCCGGCCCGGCGGCGCGGGTGCGGCTAGCCGACGGCCGCGTGCTGGCCGCGCCCCTGGTCGTCGGGGCGGAGGGCCGGGGATCGACCGTGCGGCGCGACGCCGGGATCAACACCATCGGCTGGGGCTACGGCCAGGCCGGCGTCGTCGCCACCGTCAAGCTGGAGCGCGGCCACCGGGGCGTCGCCCACGAATATTTCCTGCCCGGCGGGCCGTTCGCCATCCTGCCGCTGACCGAGGACCGCGCCTCGCTGGTCTGGACCGAGAAGAGCGCCCAGGGCGAGGCGCTGCGGCGAGCCCGGCCCGAGGTGTTCGAGGCCCATCTGCGCCGCCGCTTCGGCCCGTTCCTGGGCAAGGTCGAGGTGCTGGGCCCGCGCTTCGTCTATCCGCTGTCGCTGCTGCTGGCCGAGCGGCTGTCGGCGCATCGCGTCGCCCTGCTCGGCGACGCCGCCCACGGCATCCATCCCATCGCCGGCCAGGGCCTGAACCTCGGCCTCAAGGACGCCGCCGCCCTGGCCGAGGTGCTGGTCGACGCCGCCCGCCTGGGCGAGGACATCGGTTCGGAGGCCGTGCTGGAGCGTTACGCCCGCTGGCGGCGGTTCGACAACGTCATGCTGGCGGCGGCCACCGACGTGTTCACCCGGCTGTTCTCCAACGACGACCGCCTGCTGCGCCTGGCCCGGGGGCTGGGCATGGCCGCGGTCAACCGCATCGGGCCGGCCCGCCGCTTCTTCATGCAGGAGGCCGGCGGCGCGGTCGGCGACCTGCCGCGCCTGCTGCGCGGCGAGGCGCTCTGACCTTTTGACCCACGACGCGCGCGGGCCTCAGGCCGCCGCCCGCCGCACCTCCAGGATGCGCAGCAGACGGGTGTGGCCGTCGCGGTCCGGCCAGGCGATGGTCTGGCCCTCGGACAGGCCGATCAGGCCGGCGCCGATCGGCGTCAGCACCGAGATGCGGTCGGCCGCGATGTCGGCGTCCTGCGGATAGACCAGCTCGACCGTGCGTCGCCGGCCGCTGACCTCGTCGAGGAACTGGACGGTCGCGCCCATGCCCACGGCCTTGTCCGGGGTCTGCGGGTCGGGCCGCACCTCGGCCCGCTCGATCTCGGCCAGCAGCAGGCCGGCGACCACCGGCTGGGCGTCGATCGCCCGCAGGGCCAGCGCCGACAGGCGCTCGGCGTCGGTCTCGCTGAGGACCAGGGCGGGGCTGGAGGGGAAGGCGTGGACGTTGGTCATCGAAGGAGCTCGTGAAGGCGCGGAGGATCGCCGGGCTCGGGCCGGCGGATCGATGCGGGGAGGGGCCGAATTCGGGAAGGGCGTCGCGGGGAGGGATGTTCGACCCGGCTGCGGCGCAAAGCGCGCGCGGCCGGGCTCAGAATCCTGCGAGCAGGCTTCCGCCGTGGTGCGTGAAACGCGGATAGGTCGACCGCAGCAACATGCCGCCATCAAACCCCGGCGACGGCGCCGATGTCAAATCGGTCCAGGTCGGCGACCCCGGTCAGCCGCGATCGAGGCCCTCGCGCTCCAGGCGGGCGAGATAGTCGGCCCACAGGGCGTCGCGGTCGCGGCCGAGGCGATAGAGGGCGTCCCAGCCGTAGAAGCCGCTGGCGTGGCCGTCGTCGAACGCGATGCGCACGGCGTAGCGGCCGACCGGCCGCACGTCGACGAGGCCGACGCCCCGCTTGCCGGCGACGGTCCGCCCAGGCCCGGCGCCGTGGCCCCGGTCCAGGGCGCTGGCGGTCATCACCCTCAGGTACTCGGCGTCCAGCACGAAGCTGGTGCCGTCGTCGAAGCTGGCGGTCAGGGTCCGCTCGCCGCGGCGCACCCGCAGCTCGGTTGGCCAGGGACGGCTCATTCGCCGTCTTCGAGGGGGCGGGCCTCTTCCGGCAGCATGACCGGCACGCCGTCGCGGATGGGGTAGGCCAGGCGCGCGGCGCGGCTGACCAGTTCGCCCCGGGCGCGGTCGTAGGTCAGGGCGGTGCGGGTGACTGGGCAGACCAGCACCTCCAGCAGGCGCGGATCGACCTCGATCGGCGGGGCGGCGGGTTCGGTCATCGCGGGCGGTCCTATTGCAGCGGCGGCGGGTCGTCCTCGCCCGCCAGGCCGGCGGCGTCAATCTCCATCAGGGCGATCAGGGCCTGCCGCCGGTCGCGCAGGCCCCGCGCCTCCAGCAGCGCCTGTTTCTCGGCCGGCTCGAAGGGCAGGGCCATGGCCAGGCTGTTGACCAGGGCGTCGCCCGGCGCGGTCTTGGCGGCCTCCCAGTCGAGGTCCAGCGCGCGGCGGTCGAGATAGGCCTTGAGGGCCGACAGGAAACGGATGCGGTCGAAGCCCTCGTCCTCGACCATCGGCCGCAGGTCGCCGGCGAACCCGTGGAAATCGGCGATCACCTGCCGGTAGGGGGTGCGCACCGGCAGCTCGTCGCCGGCGGCGAACCGGCACAGACCGCTGAGGGTGATCAGATAGCGGCCGTCCGGCGTCTCGGCGAAGCTGGTGATGCGCCCGGCGCAGCCGATCGGCGCCAGGGGGGGCGGGAGGTCGGCGACGCCGCCGGCCCGCGTCTGGATCATGCCGATGATGCGGTCCCCTGCCATGGCGTCGTCGACCATGTTGAGATAGCGCGGCTCGAACACGTTGAGCGGCAGCTGGCCGTAGGGCAGCAGCAGGGCGCCGTTCAGGGGAAAGACCGGGATCACCCGCGGCAGATCCGCCGCCTTCCTGTATCCGCCCGTGACCATGGACGCCTCCGCCCTGCCTGGGGTCCCCGTTACGAAAACAAGATCGAAGACAGTTTCCTGCGTCCGGTCTTGGCGACCTCCGAGGTCGGACCCGCGGCCTCGAAGATGGTCAGAAGCTGTTTGCGCGCCGCCCCGTCGTTCCAGTCACGATCCCGGGCGACGATGGCGAGAAGATGGTCGGCGGCCTCGGCCATGGCCCCGTGGCCGGCCAGGGCCGAGGCCAGCTCGAAGCGGGCCTCGTGGTCGTCGGCGTCCCGGGCGAGGCGCTGCTCGAAGGCGGCGGTCTCGGACGGGGCCTCGTCGGCCAGTTTCAGGGCCGCGCGCACGCCTTCCAGGTCGGCGTCCTTGGCGTCGGCCGGGGCCATGCCGGCGATCTGGCGGGCCTGGTCGACGTCGCCGCCGGCGAGGTAGCACCGCGCCAGGCCGGCGATGGCCTTGAGGTTGGCCGGGTCCATCTGCAGCGCCTGGGCGTAGGCCTGGGCCGCGCCGCCGAGATCGCCGAGGTCCATCGATTCCTTGCCCATGGCCAGGACGGCGTCGAGGTCCGACGGCGCGGGCGGACCGGCGAGGCGGTCGATGAAGGCCTTGATCTGGCTGTCGGGCTGGGCGCCCATGAAGCCGTCGACCGGCTGGCCGTCGACGAAGGCGTAGACGGTGGGGATCGACTGCACGCGCAGCTGGCCGGCGAAGGCCGGGTTCTTGTCGACGTCGATCTTGACCAGCTTGACCGCGCCCTTGGCCTCCCTGACGGCCTTCTCCAGGGCCGGCGTCAGCTGGCGGCACGGACCGCACCAGGTGGCCCAGAAGTCGACGATCACTGGCTGGATCTTGGAGGCCTCGATGACGTCGGCCATGAAGGCGGCGTCGGACCCTTCCTTGATCAGGTCGTTCGCGGCGCCGTTCTGCGTGGCTTCGCCCAGCATGGGATATCCTTGGAGCAAGAGAGGCGCCGCCGGCGGCGTCGCCCGTCGTGGAAACTGTTCGGCGGCTAAAATGGTCTCATCGACCGCCGGCCGCAATCGGCGCCGGCGCGCGATCAGCCCTCCAGGGCCGCGAAATCGACGATCAGGGGCTCGACGCCCAGGGCGTCGAGGAATTTGAGCAGACCCTGGCGCGACACGGCGGTGGTGGCGGTGTTGGCCAGGGGGTGGAAATTGACCGGGTCGGTCCGCATCAGGGCGGCGTCGAGCACGAAGCGCACGCGCCGGGCGCGGTCGTTGATCAGGGCGAAGGCGGTCACCGAGCCGGGCCGCACGCCGAGGACCTCGAACAGCAGCGCCTCCGAGCCGAACGACAGCCGGGCCGAGCCGATGGTCCGGTGCAGGGTCTTGAGGTTGATGCGGGTCTCGCCCAGGGCGCTGATCAGCCAGATCTGGCCCTTGGCGTCCTTGAGGAACAGGTTCTTGGTGTGGCCGCCGGGCAGGGCGGCCTTGATCTCCAGCCCCTCCTCGACGCGGAACACCGGCGGATGGCGCAGGGTCGAGTGGGCGATCGCGCAGCGGTCGAGGAAGGCGAACAGGTCCTCGGCCGTGGCGAGCCCGGGTTCGGCGGACGGTTCGGCGGCGGCTTCGGCGGTCATGCGTCCGCTGTAACGGCCGGGCCTTTACGGCTCAAGCCCCGCCCGGCTAGGACGGTGGACGAGGAAATCCGCGAGAAGGCGTGTCATGGAACTGGAGTGCTTTCCCACCACCGGCCGGCCCCCCGATCTGGTGCCCGGCCGCCCCCAGCGCGGCTGGATGGACCGGTTCGCCGACCGCCACCCCTATCGCTGCCTGCCGCTGACCATGGCCAACACCACGGGCTGGGAGATCCTCTGCCCGATCGGCTTCACCATCGAGTGGAACGGCGGCGTCCACCAGAACGACATCACCTTCCGCGCCGATCCGGGCTATCCCGACTTCGAGGACTTCGTGAAGTCGCACTTCTCGCACGGGGTGGTGACCTTCCATCCGGGCTACCTGTTCCGCACGCCGCCCGGCTGGTCGATGTGGACCTCGGGCCCGCCGAACCACATCAAGGACGGCATCCAGCCCCTGGCCGGCCTGGTCGAGACCGACTGGCTGCCGTTCCCCTTCACCATGAACTGGATGATGACGCGGCCGGGCAAGGTGCGGTTCGAGAAGAGCGAGCCGTTCTGCTTCATCACCCTGCTGCAGGACAAGCGGCTGTCGGAATTCGACGTGGTGCAGCGTTCGATGGACAGCGACGAGACCCTGCGCGGCCAGTACGACGCCTGGCACCGCCAGCGCACCGAGTTCAACACCAAGATCTTCAAGGGCGATCCCGAGGCCATGCGCGAGGCCTGGCAGAGGTTCTACTTCAAGGGCGAGATCCCCGAGGAGAAGGGCCCGGCCCCCAAGGAGCACGTCAACAAGCGCCGGCTGAAGCCCAAGCGCCTGGGTTTCTGAACCGTCGCCGGGGCGGCGGCCGAAAGGTCGCGAAACCCTCTTGCCAAGGCCGGGGGGCTCTGCCATAAGCCCGGCCTCTTCGGAGGGGACGGCCTTCACCGGCGGTTCCGGAGCGCGGGCGTAGCTCAGGGGTAGAGCACAACCTTGCCAAGGTTGGGGTCGTGAGTTCGAATCTCATCGCCCGCTCCAAATTTCGAAGAGCTTTGAAGCAAGGCCGGGGCTCGCCCCGGCCTTTCTGCTTTCCGGGCCGCCGGCGACCGGCTTCCTCGAAACCGTGATTGCAATCTGGCGGCGTCCGCCGCCGGACGGACGCGCGACTTTGGCGCGCCTGCGTCCCTCGCGCCGATTTTTCGGCGCGCTGCGCCGATAGACTGGCGTCGAACCGGCCGGAAGCGAGCCGGGCGAACAAGAAAGACGGGGAGAGCCATGGAGCTGGGCGACAGCGGCCTCGCGGCGGATCGCGCGGCGCGTGGGGCGAGGATGGCGGGTCATGTCGGCTAGCCGACGCCCCGCGCCGCCCGATCTCGAACAGGTCTATCGCGACCATGAGCTGCGCCTGCGCCAGGTGGCGGGCCGGGGCGGCCGTCAGGACGCCGCCGACCTGGTCCACGACGCGGTGGTCAAGACGCTGGAGGCCGGCCGGCGGACCGAGATCCTCGAACCGGTGCGCTTCCTGTTCCACGTCACCCGCAACACCTTGCTGGACAGCCTGCGTTCGCGGACCCGGCGCGAGCGGGTTCTCGAATACGGCCTCGAAGAGACGGCGGCGGACCCGTCGCCCGCCGCCGAGCACCGGCTGCTGGCGTCCGAGAATCTCAAGCGCGCCCTCGCCGTCATCGACGACATGCCGCCTCGCCGCCGGGAGGCGTTCCTCCTGTGCCGCATGGAGGAGCTGACCTACGCCCAGGCGGCGCGGCGGATGGGCGTGACCGTGCACGCCATCGAAAAGCACATGACCGCCGCCATGGCCCAGCTGTCCAAGGCGCTCGGCTCGGACTGAGCCCGTCGGGCCGGACCGGCCGCGACCGGCTGCACCGGTCCTGCATCCAATCCGCATCCGCCCGCGACAGGGTCCGCGACGGCCATCGACGCGCGGCTGGCATTGAGGGCGCTCCCGCCATGGAGCCCGCCGGATGCCCGCCTTCCCACGCCGTCGCCTCAAGGGCTCGTTCGCACGCAAGCCGGTGCTGGCCGTCGGGTTGGCGATCCTGGCGGACCTGCTGTTCTGGGGCCGGCCGGCGGGGGCCAGCCTCGGGCTGTTCGCCCTGGCCCTGTGCGCGGCGTCGTGGGTCGGCCGGCCGGCCCCGCCCGGCGACCGGCGGGCCCGATGGGCGCTGGCGGCGGCCGCGGTCCTGGCCCTGACGCAGATCGAGCAGCCGAGCCTCGCCGGGATGGCCCTGTTCGGGGCGGCCGCCGGAATCGCCGCCCTGTCCGGGCGCGTCGGCCCGCGCGAGGACGTCTGGCGCTGGCTCCAGCGCCTGGCCGCGCTCGTGGTCTGCGCGCCGGCGGGGCCGGTGCTGGACGGGTTGCGGCTGGCCCGCCGCCGGCCGCGCCGCCCTTCGCAAGGCGGCGCCTGGCGGCTGGCGCAGACCCTGCTGTGGCCGCTGGCCGGCGGCGCGGTCTTCCTCGGACTGTTCGCCCTGGCCAACCCGGTCATCGCCCAGGCCATGGCCCAACTGCGCCTGCCGAGGCCCGAGGTCGGCCGGATAATGTTCCTGCTGCTGACGGCGGTCGCGGCCTGGGCCCTGCTGCGGCCGCGCCGGCTGCGGCGGACGCTGGCCCCGCCGGAAGGTCCCGCCGGCCTGCCCGGCGTCGCCGCCGGCTCGGCGGCGCTGTCGCTGGTGGTCTTCAACCTGCTGTTCGCGGTGCAGAACGGCCTCGACATCGCCTTCCTGTGGAGCGGCGCGCCGCTGCCCGCCGGCGTCATCCTGGCCGACTACGCCCATCGCGGCGCCTATCCGCTGGTGGCCACCGCCCTCCTGGCCGGCCTGTTCGTGCTGACGGCGCTGCGGCCGGGGTCGGACGACGCGGGCCGGCCGCTGATCCGCGGGCTGGTGTCGCTGTGGGTGGCCCAGAACGTGTTCCTGACGGCGTCGGCGGCGCTGCGCACCCTGGACTATGTGGGGGCCTATTCGCTGACGCGGCTGCGGCTGGCCGCCCTGATCTGGATGGGCCTCGTCGCCGTCGGCCTGGTTCTGATCTGCTGGCGGCTGCTGCGCGGCAAGAGCGCCGGCTGGCTGATCGACGCCAACGCCCTGGCCGCGGCGGCGGTGCTGGCGGCGGTCGGCCTGGTCGATCTCGGCGCGGTCTCGGCGGCCTGGAACGTCCGCCACGCCCGCGAGGCCGGCGGCGCCGGCGCGGCGCTGGACATCTGCTACCTGCGCGTCCTGGGCGCGTCGGCCCTGGTTCCCCTGGCCGAGCTGGAGCAGCGGCCCCTCGATCCGGAGCTGCGCGACCGCGTCGCCTGGGCGCGGACCGCGGCGGCTCGTGATCTGGAGGCGCGGCAGGCGGATTGGCGCGGCTGGACCTGGCGCGGGGC